>Ga0111538_10000038_pt1 | contig 151870 bp, 139 predicted proteins | sample SoiMethybrSBSTD1_FD_79669 | JGI IMG/M metagenome (GOLD analysis project Ga0111538, IMG submission 79669) | Bulk soil microbial communities from a Populus tree surrounding site in Tennessee, USA - Soil MetaG P. TD hybrid SBSTD1 (version 2)... | ecosystem: Environmental > Terrestrial > Soil >... | reverse complement strand
GACCTGCGTAAGCAGGTGGAACCGCTCGGGAGCCGCGCTTTAGGCTTCCTCGCACCGAGGCATGCGCACCACGCGGCGTTGCGATTCTCTTAGGTTAAACGTTGGCCCAAACGAGCCTCCGAAACCATCACGCGCAAAGCAGGGAACTCAGTTTCCGGAAGTGATCTTAGTCCCCTCTGGGCTAGGGGGCAAGCGCCGCGTCAACCAGCCGTTCCAGGGCCTCTGCGCGCTCCGTGAGGGCGCCGCGGTTGGCCTGTTGCACATCCTGGCACCGGAAGAGCTCGTCGGCGATGTTCAGCGCCGCGATGACGGTCAACCGAAGCGTATCGCCATGGGGGGTCGATTCCGAGGCGGCACGTATCTTCTCGTCGAGGTACGAGGCGAGGCCGTTGATGTACTTCGGATCGAGATCGCTCTCGATGGGGTAGCGCTGCCCGCGAATCTGGACGGACACGACCGTTGGTTTAGACATCGTCGCTCCTTCGCGCGAACCCCACGCGAGCCACGCGACCTACGACTGCCACGCGCCCTTCACAGGCTCAGTCCTTCAAGCTGGTCGAGCATGTCGGACACGCGGCCGCGAATGGTCTCGCGTTCGGTCCGCAGCGCGGCGACTTCGGCAAGACCGGCCTCGGAATCCGCGATCCGGACGCGCGCGGACTCGAGCTCGCGCGCGAGGCGCGAGTTCTCTTCGGCGGCCCGGACCTGGTCCGCTTTCAGCCGGGCAATCATCGAGACCAGCATTTTTATCTTTTCTTCCAGACGATCGATGGGTTCGAGATCCACAGAGCGCGCTGCTGCAACACGGGACATGGGGGGCCTCCTACGATCGCTATCTTTGAACTGCCATATGCGCATCTTTCAGCGCATCCAGAATCTTTTTCATGGCCGTCTCGACTTCCGCGTCCGTCAACGTCCGCTCGAGCGAGCGGAACGTGAGCCGAAGCGAGAGGCTGACGCGCCCTTCCGGCACGCCCTTGCCTTGATACCTGTCAAATTCGCGCACCGACACCAGCGTCTCTGGTGCGGCCGCACGGATAGTGCCACGAACCGTTTCTGCGGGCAAGGTCTCGTCGACGACGATCGAGATGTCGCGCGCGATGGAGGGGTAACGGGGCAGCGGCTTCACCGTCAGGGTCGCGGCGGTTCGCGAGGCCATCAGCGCATCGAGGTCGAGCTCGGCGACGTAGACGTCTTCCGCCGACGATAGTCCAGCCGACGCCACGATGGCAGGGGCCAGCATGCCGAGGCTGCCGATGGCGCGGCGGTCAACGAAGACGGTCGCCGCGCGGCCGCGGACGAGATGAGAGGGCAGCGACGCCCCGTCCAAGATGACGCTGACATGCAACGCGCCCGCGACAGACTCCACGAGCCCTTTGACGTCGAAGAAATCAACCGGCCGATGCGCGGCACTCCAGTGGGTGCTCCCGCCGGCGCCGGTGAGGGCCACCGCGACGTGCCGGGATTCTCCCGCGCGCGTCATGCACGCGCCGAGCTCGAAGAGCCGGACGTCGGTCCGCTCGCGATGCCGGTTGTGCGCGACCGAAGTGAGCAATCCGGGCAGCAGCGACGGGCGCAGCACCGAGAACTGCGTCGATAGCGGATTGCCGATCGGCACGATCGCCCGCTCGTCGGCGAAAGGCGCCGCCGCGCCGGCGTCGATGAATGAGAACGTCAACGCTTCCGAGCAGCCAGCGGCAAGCAGCACCCTGCGCACGAGGCGGTCGCGTTCGATGCGTGGATCGGAGGCGCCCGGGGGTGTGCTCAGAGGCGGAAAGGCTGCTGGCAATCGATCGTACCCGTAGTGGCGGGCGAGCTCTTCGATGAGGTCGATCTCGCGCTGCACGTCGACGCGAAACGTCGGCGCTGCGACGTCCCAGCCCGCGTTCGTCCTGCGGATCTGGAACCCAAGCCCTTTGAGAATCCGCTCGACATCGGACTCTGGAATCTCGAGCCCGAGCATCCGGCCGATGCGCGAGTGACGCAGCTCGATCTTTCTCGGCGCGACAGGCGCGGGATAGGCGTCGATGGCACCGCCACGCGCGGTTCCCGCGCCAATCTCCTCGAGAAGCGCGATCGCGCGCTCGATGCCTTTGAGCGCCGCGTTGACGTCCGCGCCCCGCTCGAACCGTGAGGACGCTTCTGTCTTGAGCCCCAGCTTCTTACTGGTCCTGCGGACGCTCTTGGGATCGAAGAACGCGCTTTCGAGCACGATCGTCTTCGTCGCGCTGCTGACTTCGGAAACGCCGCCGCCCATGACGCCGGCCACAGCCTGCGCTTTATCGGCGTCGGCGATGACGAGCATCTCGGGATCGAGCGAACGGTCGACGCCGTCGAGCGTCTTGATGCGTTCGCCTTTCATCGCGCGGCGGATCCGGATTTCTCTGCCGGCCAGCTTCTCCAGATCGAAGGCGTGCATCGGCTGGCCCAGCTCGAGCAGAACGTAGTTGGTGACGTCGACCACGTTGTTGATGGGGCGCACGCCGGCGGCCTGCAGCCGCGAGGCGAGCCACGCCGGCGAGGGCGCGATCGTGACATCCGCCACGGCTGCCGCGTACCGCGGACACAGATCCGGCGCCTCGAGCTTGACGGAGACATCAGCCGTCGGTTTCGAGGGCAGAGGCGTCGGAATGAGCGGCTTGACCGGCAGCGAGAACGCCGTCCCCACCTCGCGCGCGAAGCCGATGATGCTGAGCGCATCGGGCCGGTTGGCAGTGACCTCGAAATCGAGCACCGCGTCTGTACCGGTACCGGGGTCTGACCCCCGTACTGTACGGGGGTCAGACCCCGATGGCACGAAATTCGCGCGCTCGATCGCTGACAGCTCGAAGCCGCGCAGCGTCAGCGTCTCGCCGAGCTCTTCCGGCGAGACGGGGACGTCCACGAAATCGCGGAGCCAGGAGACAGGGACTTTCATTGTTTAGTTGCACGGGGGCCCCACCCCCCGTGCCTGTGCCTTCGCCGCGCTCGCGGCTCGGCTTTGGTTTCGGCAATCAGCGGCTTCGTATTCACAGTGGGAATTGCTCCAGGAACCGAAGGTCGTTTTCGTAGAAGAGACGGATATCGTCGACGCCGTACTTCAGGATCGCGATGCGTTCGATGCCCATGCCGAACGCGAAGCCCGTGTAACGGTCCGGGTCGTAGCCCACGGACTCGAAGACGGCTGGGTGCACCATCCCGCTGCCGCCGATCTCGAGCCAGCCAGTGCGCTTGCAGATCGGGCAGCCCTCGCCATGACAGAACACGCATCCGATGAACACCTCGGCGCTCGGTTCGGTGTATGGGAAGAAGCTCGGACGAATCTGCACCTTCGTATCGGGCTCGAACAGCTCATGCGCAAACGCCGTGAGCGTGCCTTTGAGGTCCGCCATCGTGATGCCGTCGCCGACGACGAGCCCCTCGACCTGCTGAAACATCGGCGTGTGCGTCAGATCGAGGTCGTCGCGCCGATAGACCTTGCCCGGGACGATGATCCGCACTGGAGGCTCGTGGCTCTCCATGTAGCGAATCTGCATCGGCGAAGTGTGCGTGCGGAGGAGCGTCGCCGGCCGGCCGAGACCCGCGACCTCGCCAGACAGATACAGCGTGTCCTGCATGTCCCGCGCAGGATGGTCGGCGGGCATATTGAGCGCTTCGAAGTTGTGGTAGTCGTCCTCGATCTCGGGGCCTTCGAGCACTTGATACCCGAGGCGCGTGAAGATCGCTTCAATCTGCTCCCGCACGATTGTCAGCGGATGGCGATGGCCGATCAGCGGCGTGCGTCCCGGCAGAGAGATGTCGACCGCGCCGGCGGGCGCCTTCGTGGCATCGAGCGCGGCCCTGCGCTCGTTCAGATGCTGCTCGAATTCCTGCTTGAGCTCGTTGGCGGCCTTGCCGAGTGCAGGTTTCAGGTCGGGCGGCGCCGAGGCCACCGACTTCATCAGCGCGGTGACGAGGCCGTTCTTTCGTCCGAGGTATTTGTCGCGGAGGGCCTGAAGATCCGATTCCGAAGAAACACGCGCCGAGTCCTGCTGGAACTCGGCGCGCAGTCTGGCAATGTCGGAGTCGGTCGTCACACTAGGCGCGGGCTTCGCGGACCTTGACGGTCTTCGCAGGCCGCGGCGCCCGTTCGGCGCGCACCGGCCGCGGCGTGGCGAGCGGCTTGGCCGCCTTGGCCTGGGCGGCGATGGAGGCGAAAGACGCCGGCTCATTCACCGCGATATCCGCCAGCATCTTCCGGTCGAGCGTCACGCCGGCTGCCTTGAGACCCGCCATGAACTGGCCGTACGTCAGACCGTGCTCCCGGGCGGCCGCGTTGATGCGGACGATCCACAGCGTGCGGAAATCACGTTTCTTGCGGCGGCGCCCGACGAACGCATACTTGAGCGCCGTGTCGACCGACTCTTTGGCTGCGCGATACAGCTTGCTCTTGTTCGCGTAATAACCCTTGGCACGCGCGAGCAGCTTCTTCCGCTTGGCCCGCCGTACTGTTCCTCGTTTTACTCTCGGCATTTCTTTCTCCTAGCTGTCAGCGTTCAACTCCCAGCGGCTATCAGCAAACGATGGCTGAGAGCGAGAGCTGAAAGTTCATTTGTACGGCAGCATCCGCGCCAGCTTGGCCGCGTCGGCTTTCGCCACGACCTCGGTGCCGCGCATGTGGCGCTTCCGCTTCGACGACTTGCTCGTCAGAATGTGCTGCTTGAAGGCCTTGCTGCGTACGAACTTGCCGCCGGCCGTCTTCTTGAAGCGCTTCGCCGCGCCTCTGTGCGTTTTCAGTTTTGGCATCTCTTGGCTCTCTGCCTTTTGCGCGGTCCGGCTGAAGCCGGACACCACGTATTTCTTCGTTCTTCGTTTTTCGTTCTTCGTTGTTCCGTCTTTACTCTTCCACTGCCTTCGCCGCCTGCCGTGCCGGCGCGCGCCCGCCGTTTCCAGCGGGTTTCTTCGCCAGGATCGTGTGCATCTGATTGCCTTCCTGACGAGGCATGGTCTCGGCAATCGCGACGTCGGCCAGCTCGTCGCACAACCGCTCGAGGATGCGCCGCCCGATCTCGGGATGCGCCATCTCGCGGCCGCGGAAGAAAATCGTGGCCTTCACCTTGTCGCCCTCAGCAAGGAAGCGCTCGATGTGCTTCTTCTTGAACTGATAGTCGTGCTCGTCGACCTTGGGCCTGAATTTGATTTCTTTGACGTCGATGACCTTCTGATGCTTCTTCGCTTCGCGCGCCCGCTTCTGTTCCTGATACTGGTACTTGCCGAAATCCATGATCCGGCAGACAGGCGGCACCGCGGTCGGAGAAATCTCGACCAGATCCAGCCCTTTTGCCTTCGCAATGACCAGGGCCTGCGGCGGCGGCATGATGCCCAGCTGCTTCCCGTCATCGTCGATGACCCGAATTTCCCTGACGCGGATACGCTCGTTAACGCGAACTCGGTCGTCACGCCGCGGTCCAGATCGATCGAAAGCTATAAAACCTCCTGGCGCTGATAGCTCTCAGCTATCAACTTTCAGCTGTCAGTTGGGCTGAGAGCCCTTCCGTTCCACTTCCGTGCGCGCCGAGTCGACGAACGCATCGAGCGGCTGCGATCCGAGATCGCCGCCAGAGCGGCTTCGCACGGCCACGGTGCCCTCTGCAGCTTCGCGATCGCCTACGACCAGCATGTAGGGAATCTTCTGAAGCTGCGCCTCACGGATCTTATATCCAATCTTCTCCTGGCGCTCATCGACATGCACCCGGAATCCGGCATCGGCAAGGCGCTGCCTGACGCCGTCCGCATACGGCACGTGTCTGTCCGCGATGGGCAGCACGACCGCCTGCACGGGCGCCAGCCACAACGGAAACGCGCCGGCGTAATGCTCGATCAGGATCGCGATGAACCGCTCGAAGCTGCCGAAGATGGCTCGATGGATGACCACGGGCACATGCTCGGCGTTGTCCGCGCCGATGTATTTCAGCCCGAAGCGCGCGGGCATCTGATAGTCGAGCTGGATCGTGGCGCACTGCCACTTGCGTCCAATCGCATCGGTCACATCGAAGTCGATCTTCGGGCCATAGAACGCGCCGTCACCTTCGTTCAGCGTGTAAGGCTGCGCCGCCAGCTCGAGCGCGGACTTGAGCTGCGACTCGGCGGAATCCCACGTCGAGGCCTCGCCCAGAAATTCGGGCGGCCGTGTGGCGAGCTTCGCCTCGAACTGCAGCCCGAAGTCGGCGTAGACGCGCTGTACCAGCCCGAGCAGCCGCACGACCTCTTCCGCGATCTGATCCTGCGCGACGAAACAATGCGCGTCGTCCTGGCTGAGCTGCCGCACGCGCGTCAGCCCAGACAGCGTGCCGGACACTTCGTTGCGATGCAGCGGTGTCTGCTCGTGAAAACGCAGCGGCAGATCGCGATAGCTCCGCACTTCGCTCGCGAACAACAGCATGTGCCCCGGGCAGTTCATCGCTTTCAGCGCGAGCTGCTCTGCCTGTGGATGCGCCTTGCCGTGCCCGGCATCCTTCGGATCTTCATTGGACTGCTCGATCAGGAACATATTCTGGCGGTAGTGCGACCAATGCCCTGATGTCTCCCACAGCGCCTTGTTGAACACGAGCGGCGTCTTCACCTCGACATAGCCGGACGGAAACAAGATGCCCCGCATGTAGTTGGCGAGCAGGTTGTACAGCGTCGTGCCCTTGTCGAGCCAGAACGTCGAACCGGCCGCCCACGGATGAAACATGAACAGGCCGAGCTCGCGGCCCACTTTGCGATGGTCGCGCTTCTTGGCCTCTTCAATCTGCGTCAGGTGCGTCTGCAGCTCTTTGTCGCTGAAGAACGCCGTGCCGTAAATGCGCTGCATGGGCTGGTTGCGCGCATCGCCTTTCCAGTACGCGTTCGACGTATTCAGCAGCTTGAACGCCTTCAGCCGGCCGCTCGTCGGCACGTGCGGGCCGACGCAGAAATCGACGAACAGGTCGCGGTCCTTGATTGTGTAGACCGAGACCTCTTTCTGGCCTTCCGTCTTCTCCTCGATGAGCTGCACCTTCAGCGGCTCGCCCCGATCGCGGAAGAACTGGATCGCTTCGTCGCGCGGCCACATCTGGCGCTCGTAGACGTAATCGCCTCCGGCGATCTCCTTCATCTTCTTTTCGATGGCGTCGAGATCTTCGGGCACGAACGGACGCGGGACGACAAAGTCGTAGAAGAACCCTTCTTCAGTCGGAGGGCCAATGCCGCATTGAACCGAGGGAAAGAGCTGCGTCACAGCGGCCGCCAGCAGGTGCGCCGTGCTGTGGCGGTAGACGGTCAGCGCCTCCGGATCCTTGTTCGTGAGGATCCTGACCCTGGCGTCTTCCTGCAGTGGATACGTGAGATCCACCACACGGTCGTTGACCATCCCGGCGTAGGCCGCCTGGGCCAGACGAGGCGATATCGACGCGGCGATATCGCCAACGGTCGTGGCGCGCGGCACCGATTTCGTGGAGCCGTCCGGGAGGGTGATGGTGAGCTGAGACAACTAGAAACTGAAATCTACAAAGCTAGAATCTAAAATCCAAACCTTAAAATCCACAGTAATTAGTGGTAGGCGCGGGTGGAATCGAACCACTGACCTCCTGCGTGTCAAGCAGGCGCTCTAACCGCTGAGCTACGCGCCTACATGCCATACCGTAGGCAACATCAGAACGGAAAATTATAGCAGAAAGGGCCCGCGTGCGCCCTCGGGTGCGGCGCGAAGCGCCTACCGTACGGCGCTCTTGAGGGTTTTGCCGGCGGTAAAGCGCACGACGCGCCGTTTCGGAATCTTGATGGCGACGCCGGTGCGCGGATTCTTGGCCACACGCGCGCGGCGCTGGGTGGTCTTGAAGGTGCCGAAGCCGACGAACGTCACGGCGTCGCCCCGCTTGAGCGCGCGCGTCATGGCCTCGAGCATCGCTTCGACCGTGGCAGCGGCGCTGCTCTTGGTCGCGCCAGTATCCTGCGCAATCCTGGCGATCAGATCGTGCTTGTTCACCTACGCGGCCTTCTTGGTGCTGATCGTCTCGATGGCCTTCTGGAGGATGACGTCCGCTGGCGGCGGCGCGCCGAAGTCACCTTCCGGCTGGTCGACCGCCACGTCGGGCTCGAGGCCTTTCGCCTGCAGCTGTGCGCCGGCGGGGGTGAGATAGCGCGTCGACGTGATCCACAGGGCGCTGCCGTCGGGCAACTTGACGAGCTCCTGCACACCGGTGCGCCCGATGGTGCGCTCGCCGATCAGGTCGGCACGCTTGTTCCCGCCGAGCGCCGCGGCAAAGACTTCGGCAGCGCCAGAAGTGCCGTTGTCGACGAGCAGGGTGACGGGGACTGTAATGGCGCCATCGCCTTTTTCGGCAGCGATCTTCACCTGTCCACTCGAGCGGGACTCCCGGATCGCGATTGTGCCCGACGCGACGAATATCCGCGCCGCGGCCGCGCCGTCAGCCAGATCGCCGCCAGCAGTGTTTCGAACGTCGACAATCAGCCGCGTCGCTCCGGCTTTGGTCAGTGACGCAATCTGCGAGCGCAGTTGCTCGCCTGCGCGGCGGCCAAATGAGGCCACACGCACGTACCCAATGCCCGGTCCCTGCTGCCGGCTCTTCACGTCGACGGTCTGCGGAGCTTCACGCGTCAGCTCGACGATGTGGGGCTCCGTCGTGCTGCCGCCTCGGATGATCGTCAGCTTGACCTTCGACCCAGCCGCTCCGGCAAGGAGACGCTGTCCCTCGACGGCCGACATGTCGCGTGTAGGCCGGGAATCGACGATACGCACGAAATCTCCGGGACGGATGCCCGCCTTGGCGGCAGGGGAGTCGTCACGGGTTGCCACGACGCGGAGGTAATACTGATGCGTCAGCGTGATGCCGACATCCGCGGGTCCGCCCTGATCGCTGCTCTCGGCCTGCCGCACCTGCGCCGGCGTCAGGTACGCGCTGTCGGAATCGAGCCCTTCCGCAAGCCCGCGCATCGCGCCGCGCATGACGCTCTCCATATTGGGCTGTTCGACGTAGTTGCTCATGATGAGCGACACGACGTCGTTGAACACGCGGAGGTTTGCGTAGGTATCGTCGGCGCGAGCCATCGCGTGACCGAGGAGGCCGCCGATGACGGTGAAGGCAATGACCGGCGCCGAGACCAGAATGGCGATAACGCGCGTGCGTGATGTCATGGTGTTTTCTTCAGCCATTCTAGCGGATCGACCGGCTTGCCGTCGACGCGCATCTCGAAATACATCCCTGGAATCCCGGCAAGAATGCGGCCCGCTGTTCCGACGATGTTGCCGCGGTCGATTCGTGCGCCGCGCTCGACCTGCGGTGCGGCCAGCTGCCCGTACAACGAAAATGTCTGCCCGCCGTGATCGACGATGACGAGATTACCGTAGCCGGTGAACGGCCCAGCGAACGCAACGGTTCCGTCATGAACGGCACGGACCGGCGATCCCTCCTCCGCGGTGAATTGCACGCCGGTTTCGGCGGGCGCCCGCTCGACGCTCGGGCCGCGGCGGCCGAACCGCGTCAGCATGCGTCCGGTGACCGGCCACTCGAGATCGCCGCGAAACGGTCGAATTGGCAGCGCCGAGCCGTCTGCAGCCGCCCTCGGCGTTCCCGAGTTCATCGCCGCAAGATTCTGCTGCAGTTGCACCTGCGCGCTCTGCAGCTCGCCGGCGAGCTCCGCCGTCAGCTCGCGGCGGCGATCGATCTCGGTGATGAGCTGCGTGCGGGCCTCCGCGGCGCGCTCGGCGGCGATCCGCGCCGCGGCCGCCGCCTGCTTCAACTTTGCCATTTCCGCCCGTCGCCCCTCGAGCGAGGTGTACGCCGAACGGAGACGTACGATGTTCTGCTGTTGCTGTTCGGCGCGAAGGCGATCGATGGTGGAGACGGCCGCTACCATGCGATATGCGCGCCCGACTTCCTTCAGATCGGAGACGTTGAACAGCATCCGGACATATCCGGCGCCGCCCAACTTATAGAGCTCGGTCATACGCGCGGCCAGAATCGGGCGCGCGGCCTCGGTCGCCTCCTCGAGCTCCGCAATCTGGTTGCCCGTATTGCCGAGCTCGATGCTGACCTTCTGCGCCTCTGCCTCGGCGTGCTTGAGCTGCTCGGTTCGGAGATTTCGCTCGACTTCGAGCCGTCGCAAGTCACCGAGCAGCGTTCGCTGCTGGCTCGCGAGCACGTCTGCCTCGCGCTGCAGCGCGATCATGCGCTCATTGGCTCTGCGCGCTTGCGATTCGGTGCGGGCGCGGTCGCTCATTTGCGCCGATGTCGGTGCGGCGCACAGCGCAATCAACAGGAAGACGGTCGATGAACGACAGACGACGCCTGACTCGAGCATGGCTATTCTATCGGCCGTTCGCCTGCCGCCAGCCAGCGCCGGCAGCCCGGGCGGCGCGATACGGCAGGGCCGGCCGCGATGCTACTCTCGTGTGGTGCGCGTCATCGGCATAGATCTTGGAGAACGGCGTATCGGCGTCGCGGTGAGCGATGCGTCGGGCACACTCGCGCGGCCGCTGAAGACGATCGACCGCGGCACGTCAGACCCCGAGGCCGTGGAACGGCTCAATGCACTGGTCATAGAGCTCGCGGCCGAGGATGGAGTGGGCTCCATTGTTGTCGGCGTACCGACGCGGCTCGATGGATCGCCCAGTCCGCAGACGGTTCGCACCAAGGCGATGGTGGCGCTTCTATCGGCGCGCCTGACGATTCCGGTCGTCACGCAGGATGAGCGCCTGTCGAGCCGCGAAGCGGAAGAGCGGTTAGCGGTGCGTGAGAAAGACTGGCGGAAGCGGAAGGCGAAGCTCGATGCCGCGGCCGCCGCGGTGATACTGCAGGACTATCTGGACGCTCGAGCTCGGTCGCTGTCAGGGCACAGCGCGGAGGGCGCAGGGCAGAGCGACGAGGAGGGGGATTGAAACGGCTGTTTCTGCTGTTGGTGGTCCTGGCGGTGTTTGCGGCCGTGAGCGTGGCTGTTGTCCTGTACCAGCGGACCAGTGAGCCGTTCAAAGGCTACGAGGCCGCTGAACAGTTCGTCACGATCGAACCGGGCAGCGGCACGCGCACCATCGGCCAGCGTCTGATTCAGGCCGGCGTCATGCGCGATGAGGCGACGTTTCGCGCCGCTCTGTGGCGCAGTGGCCGCGCTCGCGCGCTGCAAGCCGGCGAGTTCCGTTTCGATCGTCCGATGACCCCTGCAGAAGTCATTGACAAGATCGCCAGCGGCGACGTGTACAACCGGCGCATCACGTTTCCCGAAGGGCTCAACATCCAGGAAATGGCGCGGCTGTACGAGCAGCAGGGATTCGGCAAGGCCGCCGCCTTTATCGAAGCGGCGCGCGACCCGGGCGCCATTCGCAGCCTCGATCCCGGCGCAACAGACCTCGAGGGCTATCTATTTCCGGAAACGTATTCGGTGCCCCGGGACACCACCGCCGCGAAGCTCGTCGGGCTGATGGTCGGCCGTTTCAAGCAGCTTTTCACACCTGAGATGCAGCAGGCGGCACAGGCCCTCGAGTTGACCGTTCGCGAAGTCGTGACGCTGGCCGCGCTCGTGGAAAAGGAAACCGCCCAGCCGTCGGAACGGCCGATCGTCGCCGCGGTGTATTTGAATCGGCTGAAGATCGGCATGGCCATGCAGGCGGACCCCACCGTCATTTACGCGCTGCAACGGGCCGGACGCTACAACGGCAATATCCGTCGCGATGATCTCTCGTTCGATTCTCCCTACAACACGTACCGCTATCCGGGGTTGCCGCCGGGACCGATCGCGTCACCGGGGCTGGCGTCGCTGCAGGCGGCCGTCTCACCGGCGAACGTCGATTACCTCTACTTCGTCAGCCGTAACGACGGATCACACGTCTTCGCGCGGACCCTGGTCGAGCACAACGAAAACGTCCGGCAGTATCAAGTGATGTATTTCCGCGAGCAGCGGGCCAAGGAGAGAGCGGGCAAAGAGTAAGGTGGTAGCGGTCGCCGAAACTAGTGCAACGGCACGTCGGTCTTGCGGGTGCGTTCCGTGCGAGGAGGGTGAATCGGCGTGACGCGGCCCGGGCGGACCCAACCATCAAGTCTGAGCCAGTGTTCGAGCGCCCGGCGCCTCCTGATTAACTCCGCCGCGTCGTCTGACAGCTCGACATGAACGCGGCCGTCGTTCGAGGTCCAGACCAGCTCGTAGCCGGCTCCGGACGCCGCCTGGCGAATCTCGCACTGCAACCGTTCGCCGGGACGTTCGAAGAACCAAATCATCCGCCCCAGCTATCGGTATATTGTGATCTACACTTCAGTCCTACAAGTATTTGCCCACAAAGCGCTCCGACAGGTTTGCCGCGATGATGCCGGCGCCCAGTACCCACACCATCCAGATGTCGATCGCGATGAAGCCCGAGGCGGTTCCCGCAAGCAGCGCGGCTGCCAGCAGATAGACCGGCGCCGAGATGATGGAGTGCAGGCGGCGCGAGCGTATCGCGTTGGCTGTGAAGAAGCACGTCCACATGAGCAGAACTGCGCAACCGACCCACCCTCGCATCCGCGGGAAGATGGCAATCGGAACCAGAGCACACAGCGTGACGACGATGGTGAGCCAGAACACCGGAGTCCCTACCAGGTCTGCCCGCCACCGTGCGGCGTCCCGCCCACCCGGCCCAACCCGCTCCATCAGTGGGGATAACCCGCCGAGTCCAGGGCATCCTTCAGATTTTGTGTAGCGATGTGGACAGGATGAGTAAAACCCGTACCCGGGCCGAACACCATGCGGAGGAGGGTGAACGCCGCAAACCGGAGGCCCTCGGCGTGAAACTGGTTGATTGCCACCTCCAGCCGGTCACATTGGTCCAAAGCTCGCTTCGAGGCAGGGCTTTCGACCTCATTCTGCAAAGCTGAGCGGACGGCGCTAAGTCTTTCGAGGACAGCGGCTTTGTTGGCGTCGTTTTTGTTAGTGATTGTCATGTCGGAAAACGGCGGAATCGTAACACGTTGGACATGTCCGATTCCTGGTCAGGAGTGAAATGGGCATTCGAGAGCGTCAAAGTCGGGAACGCGAAACCGTACGGCGCAAGATTCTGGACGCCGCGCGAAAGCTCTTCCTCAGTGAGAGCTACGCGAACGTGTCGATGCGCAAAATCGCCGAGCAGATTGAATATAGCCCAGGCGCGATCTACAGCTACTTCACGAGCAAGGAAGAGATTTTCTTCGCGCTCGCGGAGGAGGGCCTACAGTTTGTCCGCACGCACTGCTCGACGACGGCGCACGCCAACGCGCCGCTCGAACGGGTGCGCGAGGCCTTCTGGCGGTTCTATACGTTCAGCAAGGCGCAGCCTGAGTATTTCTCTCTGATTTTCGTCGACAACGCCGTGCCGCGCATCAGCCGCGATTGGGAGCGGTTCAGCTCGATGCGCGAGCTCCGAAACGAGATCGAACAGGACATCCAACTCTGCATCGACGAGGGGATGTTTCCGGCCGTCGACTCGCCCGGTGTCGTGTTCAGGCTGCTGTGGACCGCCGCGTACGGCGTCGCCGTATTTCGGCTCAGCCATCGTCTGGCGCCCGGCGAAGACAGCGATGCGCTCGCGCATGATCTGCTCGACGCGACCATCGCCGGTCTGCGCCACGGCATCGACCTGCACTTTTCCCCCGCGTCCGACACGCGTGAGACGCTCGATGGCGGAGAGGGGTTCTCGAATCTCGAATCTGGAATCTAGACGCTAGTACCTGGAAACTGGGCTCCCGGAGCTGAAGGCGAGCGCGTCGGTCACGGCTTTCGCGATCTCTCCAGCGACCTCAGTTTGCAGCGACAGCATATCGGTCATCACGCGGTCGAACGTGTTCGCCCACAAGTGGGTTTCTTCCTGAGATTCGATGAGCTGAGCAGTGATGCGCAGCCGGTCTCCCTCGCGACGTACGTTTCCTTCAACAAGGTAATCGGCATCGAGCGCGCGCCCGATTTCTGCGGCGCCGCAACCGTCACGGTGCGCCCGCTCGACTGACGCACGCGCGATGACGCCGATTGTGCGCGGGCACAGCTGCATCAATTGCGCGATCGCTTCTTCGGTAAGCCCTTCCGTGAAACCGTCGTGAGGTCCAAACGGAAGTACTGCAAGGCGGGCACGCTTCCGCACGATGTGCGCAATCGTGGCGGGCGCCGATCGGTTTCGAAACGCGTCGTGCGCGATGTATGGGTGTGCCCGACCGAGCGCCAGGAAGCGATAGCCTCGCTTATGCACCGTCTCGACGAATCTCGGCACATCCGCATCGTCACCCAGCGCGATGCGCAGGCGGCGAATGGCGGCGTTGAGGCTGTGCTCGAAGTCGACGAAGGTCCCGTCCGGCCAGAGCCGGCGGCACAAATCCTCGCGCGTGACGACCTCTCCGGGCCGCTCGAGCAGCGCCATCAGAATGCGCAATGGCTGCTCCTGCAGCGCGACGCGAAGGCCGCGCCTGCGCAGCTCGCCGCTGCGCGGGCTCAACTCGAACGTCCCGAAGCGGACAATGTCCGTCCGATGGCCGGATGTTGTCTCCATCATTTGCTGAATGATTGGATCGTATCTTGACATTGTAAGCAGTCAAGTGACATATTGCATGCATGACAATCAAGCTGCCGCCGCGGGGGCAACGAAGCGGCCCGATCTATCAGGCCATTGCCGATGCCGTCGGCCGTGAGATCGAGGCCGGGCGGCTCAAGCCCGGCGGCCGTTTGCCGACCCAGCGGGTGCTCGCACGTCAGCTTGGCGTCACCCTGACGACAGTCACGCGCGCGTACGTCGAGGCGCAGCGCCGCGGCCTCCTGAACGGAGAGGTGGGGCGTGGCACGTTCGTCCGTCCCAGCGCGATCGACATCGAGGGACCGGAGCAAGGAGTGCTCGATCTCGCGGTCAACGCGCTGATGCCGCTTCCTTATATGGAGGAGCTCGCCGATCGTCTCGCAGCAGCGGTTCCGCGCTCGGCCGGCGCGCGGATCTTCGGGTACCAGAATCATGCCGGTGCCCGCCACAATCGCGCCGCGGGGTCGGCGTGGATCGGCTGGGCAGGTCTGGACGCGCCGACCGATCGCATCGTCGTGACGGGAGGAGGCCAGCACGCCATTCTGCTGTCGCTGATGGCGCTGGCGAAGCCCGGCGACGAAATCCTCGTCGAAGAGTTCACCTACCCTGGCATGACGGACCTCGCCGGCCATCTCCACCTTCGGCTGCGGACCGTCGCGCTCGATCGTGAAGGCATCGTGCCCGCGGCGCTCGAGGAAGCCTTGCGTGCCGGCACGCCGACGGCGCTGTACTGCATTTCGTCATTTCAGAATCCGACGGCGGCGTTCATGTCTGACGAGCGGCGCCGAAAGATCGCAGACATCGCCATCAAGCATCGGTTGACCGTCATCGAAGACGATGTGTTCGGCTTCCTCGCACCCGAGGTGAAGCCGTTGTCGAGTTACCTGCCAGAGGATCAGTTCTTCTACATCACCAGCACGGCGAAGAGCATCGCGCCAGGCATGCGCGTCGGCTATCTGCTCGCGCCGGCCTCGGCCATCGAGCGCTTGTCGATATCGGTCTTGCGGACGCTGGTGAATGCGCCGCCGGCGATGGCGGAGCTGGCGACCAGTTTGATCACCGACGGGGTGGCCGGCCGTATTGCCGAGTGGAAGCGAAAAGAGATTGCCGAGCGGCAGGTGATTGCGACGCGGGTGCTTGCGGGCCTCGACGTGCAGACACAGCCGAGAAGTCCCCATCTGTGGGTGCGCCTGCCCGAGCCGTGGCGGACCGACGCCTTTGTCGCACGTGCACGCCACCGCGGCATTTTGCTCAACAGCGCCGAGTCGTTTGCGGTCGGGCACGAGACCGACGTGCAGGCGGTCCGCATTACGCTTGGTCCGCCGTCGACACGCTCCGCGCTCGAGGAGGGGCTGTCGGAACTCGTCAAGATGCTGAAGCGCGTGCCGGAGGCTTACGAACTGGTCGTCTGAACTAATATAAGGTTCCAGGTTCCTGTTCCGGTTCCGCGTTCGGATAATCGAACCGGGAACCGGAACCGGAACCGGAACCCCAATGATTCGTCACGACTGGACGACCGAGAGCGTCGAAGCGCTCTATCATCTTCCGCTCACCGAGTTGCTGTTTCGCGCCCAGACCGTTCATCGCCAGCATCACGATCCTGTTTCTGTCCAGCGCTGCACGCTCCTGAGCATCAAAACAGGGGGATGTCCCGAAGACTGCGCGTATTGTCCGCAGAGCGCGCACTACGAGACCGGCGTATCGCGGGATGGGTTGATGAACAGCGGCGCTGTTCTCGACGCAGCCAGGGACGCGAGAGACAACGGGTCGACACGCTTCTGCATGGGCGCGGCGTGGCGCGAAGTGCACGACGGTGCGGCGTTCGATGCGGTGCTCGACATGGTGCAGGACGTCGCCTCGCTCGGCATGGAAGTGTGCACGACGCTCGGTATGCTCACAGCGGAGCAGGCGCAGCGGCTGAAGTCGGCGGGGCTGACTGCCTACAACCACAATCTCGATACGTCGCCGGAGTTTTATCCGCGCATCATCACCACACGCACCTATCAGGATCGCCTCGATACTCTGCGGCACGTGCAGGAAGCGGGACTCAGTGTCTGCTGCGGCGGCATCGTCGGCATGGGCGAGTCGTCGCGCGATCGCTGTGCGATGCTCGCGCAACTCGGCCGGTTGACGCCGCATCCGGAAAGCCTGCCGGTGAACGTCCTGGTGCGCACGGCCGGCACACCGCTGGCAGATGCGGATGAGCTCGATCCGATTGAGCTGGTGCGGACCATCGCGGTTGCGCGCCTCGTCGCGCCCGGAGCGCGCGTGAGGTTGTCGGCAGGTCGACTCGCGCTGTCTGACGAAGCGCAGGCGTTGTGTTTCGTCGCGGGCGCCAACTCCATCTTTTCCGGCGAAAAGCTGCTTACGTCGCCGAACCCTGCCGTTGATGACGATGAGCAGTTGATGAACCGGCTGGGACTCAGATTTCAAGCATGAGCGCACGGAAGGAATTTGAGGACGATCTCGCGGCCACGCTGGATGGGCTGCGGGACGCGGGCCTCATGCGCCAGATGCGGCTGCCGCGCGGAATCGATCTGGTCTCGAACGACTACCTCGGTCTTGCCGGCCATCCGTATCTGACTGAGTCGATGCGTGCGGCGCTCGACAGCATTCCCGCCGGCTCGGGAGGCTCCCGTCTTTTGCGCGGTCACCACGAGATCTTCGAGCGCATCGAACATCGACTGGCCTCATTCGCCGGCTCCGAATGCGCGCTGCTGTTCGGATCGGGATACGCGGCGAATATCGGGCTGCTGCAGGCCATCGTGTCGCCCGCCGATCTGATCGTGTCGGACGAGCGCAATCACGCCAGCCTCATCGACGGCATCCGGCTCACGAAAGCCGCGACCGCCATCTATCCGCATCAGGACTTAGAGGCGCTCGAGGCGGCGCTCTCGCGACCGCGAACGGGACGCGCTGTCGTGATCACCGAGAGCGTATTCAGCATGGATGGCGATCTGACACCGCTCTGCGATGTGTGCGCCATCGCCGAGCGGAAGGGCGCGGTCGTGATCGTGGATGAGGCGCACGCGACCGGCATGTACGGCACGCGCGGATCGGGGCGCGTCGAGGAACTGGGACTGCGCGAGCGCGTGGCGGCGACGATGCACACTGGCGGGAAGGCGCTCGGATCGGGTGGAGCGTGGGTCGCTGGGTCGCGCGCGCTGCGGGACGTGTTGGTAAACCGCGCACGCGCGTTCATCTTCTCGACGGCGCCGCTGCCCGTTCTGGCCGCGGCGCTCGGCGCAGGGCTCGACCTCTTCGAGCGCGAGCCGGAAAGGCGCCGCGAGGTGCATCGCAAGTCGTCACTGCTGCGGCGTGCGCTTGGCGAGGCCGGCGTGACTTGCGGAGGTGAGTCCATGATTGTTCCTATCATCGCGGGTGCGAACGATGCTGCGATGGCGCTGCAGTCGGGTTTGATGACCGCCGGCTTCGATGTGCGCGCGATCCGCCCGCCGTCTGTGCCTGCGGGCACTGCACGCGTGCGCGTGACCGTTCGTTATCCCGTCAGCGACGACGATCTTCTCCAATTTGCCGCCGCTGTCCCCCCACTTCTGGGGTCTGACCCCGGTACAGTACGGGGGTCAGACCCCAAGGAAGAGCTTTCGCGAATTCGTTAATGAAACTGAACGATCGTGCCATGCGGGGTCAGACCCCAACAGCTGACGATATTCGGCGCTGGGATGCGGAGCATGTGTGGCATCCCTTTACCCAGATGCGCGAGTACCTCTCGGCCGAGCCTGTTGTCGTGGTTCGCGCCGAAGGTCACTACCTCATAGACGATCGCGGCAGGCGACTGTTCGACGGCACTTCCGCCCTATGGTGCAATCTCCTCGGACATCGTGTTCCCGAAATCGACGCTGCGGTTACGGAACAACTCAGCCGATTCGCCCACACGACGCTGCTCGGCACGACGCATCCGGGTGTGGCGGAACTGGCGCGCCGGCTCGTCGAGGTTGCCCCAGACGGGCTGAATCACGTCTTCTTCTCGGACAGCGGCGCAACCGCCGTCGAGGCGGCGTTGAAGATGGCGTTCCAGTACCGTCTGCTCACCCGAGGCAAGGAGGCCGCCGAGCATGCGGTGTATCTCAGCCTGGAGCACGCGTATCACGGCGACACACTCGGGGCCGCGGCCGTTGGCGGCGTCGAGCTCTTCCACGACATCTTCAAGCCGATTCTGCTTCCATCGCTGAAGACGCCGTCTCCCTACTGCTACCGCTGTCCAATCGGCAAAACGCCCGGGGACTGTTCGATCGATTGTGCCGACGAGCTCGAACAGGCGCTGCGGGATGCAAACGGCCGGGTGTGCGCCGTCATCCTCGAGCCCGGCGTGCAAGCGGCCGCAGGCATGCTGACGCTGCCGAAGGGGTTTCTGTCCCGCGCAGCCGACGCGTGCCGCAGGCATGGCGCGCTGCTGATCCTCGATGAGGTTGCGACGGGCTTCGGCCGCACGGGCACGATGTTCGCGTGCGAGCGCGAAGGCGTCACGCCCGATCTGATGTGCGTCGCGAAAGGGCTGACGGGAGGATACCTTCCCGTTGCGGCCACGCTGGCTACCGATCGCGTCTACGACGCGTTTCTCGGCCGTTACGATGAATACCGCCATTTCTTTCACGGACACACGTACACAGGAAACGCGCTCGGCTGTGCCGCCGCACTTGCGACGCTCGGGCTGTTGTCGGACGGCGTCATCATCACGGCGGTTGAGCAGAAAGCGCAGGTGCTGCGCGACGCCCTTACGCCGCTCGCGACGCACCGCCACGTCGGCGATATCCGTCAAGCGGGGTTGATGTGCGGCATCGAGCTGGTCGCCGACAGGACGACCAAGATGTTGTTCCCCACCGGCGATCGCCAGGGCTATCACGTGTGTCTGGCACTTCGCGAACGGGGCGTGTTTCTGCGTCCGCTTGGCGACGTGATCGTGCTGATGCCGCCGCTCTCGTCGACCGACTCCGAACTTCGGCATCTTGCCGCGTCAGTGCATTCGGCGATCGTGGAGCGGCTCGGTGCGTGATCTGCTGGTGACGGGAACGGACACTGGCGTTGGGAAGACCGTGATCGCGGCAGCGATCATTACTGCACTGCGTACCCGCGGAGTCCGCGCGATCGGGTTCAAGCCAGCGGAAACCGGACTTACAGAAGGAGTGGAGCCGGACTCTGAAGTGCTTGCGCGAGCGTCGGGTGAACGCAACGTGCTCGCCGAGCCGCTGCTACGGCTGCCGGAAGCATTGGCGCCGGCCGTGGCGGCCGAACGTGCCGGGGCAACGATCGATCCCGATGCGATCGAAGCGAGGGTTCGACAACTGCGGCGTGACGGTTACACAGTCGTCGTCGAAGGGGCCGGCGGGTTGCTGGTGCCGCTCACTTGGGAATTCACGGTTCTCGATCTTGCACACTCTTGCGATCTGGACGCCGTCGTCGTGGCGCGACCAGGGCTCGGCACGCTCAACCACGTGGCGATGACCGTCATGATGCTGCGCTCTCGAGAAATACCGATTCGCGGCATTGTCTTGAATGGTCGAAGTGCAACACCCGACCTGGCCGAGTCGACAAATCCCGGCGCCTTGAGCCGCATGCTTCATGGCGTTCGCGTGCTTGAAGTGCCGAATTCAACGGTGGCGCCCGTGGCCGCAGCCGCGGAAATCGTCAGCAGATTGCTCTGAGTCTCAATCTGGGCTTGGGTGCTCTGAAACGGCACATCCCACTTTTCAGCTTTTTCCCAGCAAAAACAGGCGTACGCAGAAACCGATCACAGTTGTGCGCACTGGTGTGTTCCGTTATGCATTAATGCCCCCTGACCGGTCAAAGAGTCTTATCGCTGCACGGTTTTATTAACCTCCACAGCGTCAACAACTTAAGTGTGTGTTGTATAGGGCGTGGTCATATTGGCAGTTGCCTTGCTCTAAAGGCTGCCGCATGACTACTCGACTCCCTCGGTTCAAACATTTAGCGATGGCCATGGGCTTCAGCGCCCTGGTTGTTCCTACTGTTTCCTACGCGCAGTCGATCCCTAATGCGAAGCTCGATGAGTCGCTGCGGGAAACGATTGAGCGTGGCTGCACAGGAACGCAGTCGGTCATCGTCACAACTAAACCGGGCTATCGCCAGTCGCTTCGCGATTCGCTCGCGGCGCATGGCGATGTCGTCAAAGGTGAGTTTCCCTCGCTCGAGGCCATTGCGGCCGATGTGCATTGCGAAGATCTTTCGACGCTGGCCGCGTTCGACTCGACAACGTCCGTATCGCTGAACGGGCCAATCGCCGAGCAGCAATTGCCGGGCACCCAAACAGCTCTCTCCGCGGCACGCGCGACGCTGGTCGCCGCGAGGGCGACGATGCTCGACGCACAGAAGAGCCTGCGGGATGCGGAGAAAGCGGTGGCGCTCGCCGATGCGCAGGTCGTTGCAGCCAAGCGGGCTGTGATTCTTGCGAACCGTCTGACAGGACTCTTGAAGGCACCGGCCGTCGCCGCTGCGCTGGCCAAGTTGGCGCAGGCAGAAGCTGCCGACGATGCTGCACAGGCGGCGCTGGAGGCGGCACGCACCAACGCAACCCAGGCGCAGGCGGGAGCACTGAGCGCGCAGAAGGGCCTCGTCAGCGCGCAGGAAGCGCTGCAGCAGGAAACGGCCGCGCTCGCGCTGCGCGAGCGTGAAGGCAGGGCGGCGCGTTCGCTGAAGAGGAAGTTTTTCGCGACGATGCCCGTGCGCGCGTCGCAAGTTCATAGTGACGCCGACCTCGACAGCGAAACGGTCGACTACGGCGCCCTCGAATCCTTTGCCGCCACCGGTGGTGGCGACGGCATCGGCGTGGCGGTGATCGATTCCGGCATCGAGCCTGGAGTCGACTTCGACAATCGCATTACGGCGTTCTACGATTTCACCCGCGGTGACATCCGCGTGGTTGGGCCGATGGACCCGTATGGTCACGGCACGCACGTGGCCGGCTTGATCGCCAGCGAGTACGTCGGCGTGGCACCGAACGCGCGGCTGATCGGGCTGCGGGTGCTCGACGAGAACGGCCAGGGCTCGACGGCCAACGTCGTGCGCGCCATCGAGTTCGCTATCGCGAATAAGGACCTTCTCGGCATCAACGTGTTGAACTTGTCGCTCGGCCACCCGATTTACGAGCCGGCGGCGACCGACCCGCTCGTGCAGGCAGTCGAGCATGCGACGCGGAAAGGCATCATCGTCGTCGTATCAGCAGGCAACTTCGGCGTCAGCAAGACAACCGGCCTCCCGGGTTATGCGGGCATCGCGTCGCCCGGCAACGCGCCGTCGGCGCTCACCGCCGGAGCTGCGCGCACCTTCAACACTGTGACGCGCGACGACGACCGGGTTGCGCCGTTCAGCTCACGCGGCCCGTCGTGGTACGACGGTTTCGCGAAGCCCGACTTCGTCGCGGCCGGCGATAACCTGCTTTCCGTCGCGGCCGCCGGCAGCACGCTCCGGATTGCGCAGGAGCTTCGCGGTAATACCGGCAACTACATGCGTCTCTCCGGCACCAGCATGGCCGCTGGTGTGGCGAGCGGCGTTGTTGCGCTGGTGCTCCAGGCCAACTCAAACCTCACCCCAAATGCGGTGAAGGCGATTCTCGAGTACACGGCGATCCCGGTACTCGAGGACGACGGCACACGCTTCGATGCGTTTGCCCAGGGTGCGGGTCAAATAGAAGTATCCGGTTCGGTGGCACTGGCTCGCGCCATCAACCCGAACGCGCCCGTCGGCGCGCCGTGGCTTTCGACATCGCTCACGCCGACGACGACGATCGGTGGACATCCCTACACGTGGTCGCAGTCGATTATCTGGGGCGCCCGTCGTGTCGCCGGCGAGAACCTGCTGAGCGAACAGCGGCCCGGCTGGGCCCTGAACATTGTCTGGGGCGAGGGCCTCGGCAGTGAGGACGACAACATCGTCTGGGGCAACCTCTTCGGCGATGACGACAACATCGTCTGGGGCAACTCCTTCGACGATGACGACAACATCGTCTGGGGCAACAACCTCGTCTGGGGCAACAGGCTGGGTGACGACGACGACAACATCGTGTGGGGCAATCGCTTCGACGATGACGACAACATCGTGTGGGGCAATCGCTTCGACGATGACGACAACATCGTCTGGGGCAACAACGTCGTGTGGGGCTCGGGCCTGATCGGCATGGGCTTCGACGACGACAACATCGTGTGGGGCAACCTCGACGACGACAACATCGTGTGGGGTAACCTCGACGACGACAACATCGTCTGGGGCAACCTCTACAACGAAACTCTCATCGTGGGCACGAGCCTGGGCGACGACGACAACATCGTCTGGGGCAACGCGTCTCAGCTCGGCAGCGTGGTCAAGTGGACCGGCGGGTTCGTTTCTGGCAAGGCATCGAACGCACGCGCAAGAAGGACAGTCCGAAGGGAGGGGGTGCGCTAATGGCTACCCACATCCCGACGACGATTTGCGCAGAGCTGCCGGTGACCATGGCCATGTCGAACGAGTCGGCGACGGTCACGTCAGATTGGAAAAGGCAGCTGCCGGTTCTCGAGGCCAAGGGCATCACGTTGCGCGAGCTGCGCGTAAGCGACGCAACTTCGCTGCTGGCACTGCTGACGACGGAGGAAGTGACGCGCTTCATCTCGCCTCCGCCGACGACGATTGACGGCTTCGAGCGATTCATTCAGTGGGCACAGCGCGAGCGCGCCGCGGGACGCTACACCTGTTTCGCTGTGGTGCCCGACGGCTACGACACGGCGGTGGGCCTGTTTCAGATTCGACAGCTGGATCCGACCTTCGGAACGGCTGAATGGGGCTTCGCACTCGGCTCGGCGTTCTGGGGTTCCGGCCTCTTCGTGTCAGGCGCGGAGCTGGTGATTGATTTCGCATTCGAAGTGATTGGCGTGCATCGGCTCGAGGCTCGTGCTGCGGTCGAGAACGGCCGAGGCAATGGCGCACTGCGCAAGATCGGCGCTGTGCAGGAGGGTATCTTGAGAAAGTCATTCGTGCGCAACGGTCGGCAGATGGATCAATCCTTGTGGGCCATCCTTCCAGAAGACCGGTACCGTTCGAAGGCCGTCTGGGGCTCGAAGGTCAACTAGCGCTACGTCGGTTTCGTGTGGCTCCCTCGTCACGCGACGGCAGGGAGCGGGCCCGCGCTCAACGTGCGGGCCCGTCTTCTCACACGACCACTCCGTAGCGACCCCGATTCTCCCTCGCCCGTCCAGGCGACGGCTGTTTGGGGATCGAAGCCGAGCTGGCAGATAATCGTGGGCGCGTGTCGCGTCCGCTGCTCGTCATCTTCCTCACGGTCTTCGTCAATCTCGTCGGTTTCGGCATCATCATCCCGCTGTTGCCGTTCTACGCGGAGACGTTCGGTGCGTCGCCGGTCGTCATCGGTCTTCTGTTTGCCGCCTTTTCCCTTGCACAACTCGTCGCGGCACCCGTTCTCGGTGCCCTCTCCGATCGGTTCGGCCGCCGCCCTATCCTGATATTCAGCCTTGTCGGCACGGTCATCAGCTTCGCCATGCTCGCAGTGGCGCACAGCCTGGCCATGCTGTTTGCGGCCCGCCTGATCGATGGGCTGTCCGGCGGGAACATCACGATCGCACGCGCCTACATTGCTGACGTCACGGAGCCCAGCGAGCGCGCCAAGGCGTTTGGGTTTCTCGGTGCCGCGTTTGGGCTGGGGTTCATCGTCGGTCCTGGACTCGCCGGGTTGTTCGCGCACATCAGCTACACGGCGCCCATCTGGGCAGCGGCAGCCGTCACGCTGCTCGCGACCGCCATGGCGTGGCTCTGGCTTCCCGAGACCGTGCACCGAGGCAATGCAGTGTCTGTGTCTCCGTGGCGGGCGCTGCCCGACGTGCTGAGCCGCGCGCATCTACGTCCGCTGTTGATTGCCGACTTCGCGTATTGGTGCACCTTTGCCGTCTGCACGACGACCTTCGCGCTGTTCGCGTCGCGCCGCTTCGGGTTCGACGTCGTCCGCACGGGCTACGTGCTCGCCGCGTTCGGTCTGCTAGGTGTGATCGTCCAGGCCGGTCTCGTGAGTATTGTCGTGCGTGCGATCGGCGTGAAGCGCACGCTGCTGACCGGGCTCGTGTTCGCGGCGGGTGGTTGGGGCCTCGTGGCTGCGTCGAGCAGCATTCCGATGCTCCTGCTTTCGCTCATTCCGGCGGGTGTAGGTGTGGGATTGTGCAACGCATCGGTCGTGACACTCGTGAGCCACAGCGGGTCGAAGGAAGAGCAGGGAACCGTGCAGGGCGCGGCGGGAGCGCTGGAGAGCCTCGGACGCGCGATCGGCCCAGTGTGGGGGCACGGTGCGCTTCAACGATACGGAGAAGGAAGCGCGTACGCCACCGCGGCGATCGCATTTTTCGCGACGACGTTCCTGATCTTGAGCTATCACGTGCCCGGGAGCGGCGCTGATGCGGCGGCGCCGGACTGAAAAAATCGTCGACCCTTTTTATTTTTGCGACTCGCCGGCCAGTTCGCGCTTGAGCCATGCGCGGGCGAACGTCCAATCGCCCTCGATGGTCCTCAGCGACAGGCCCAGATGTTCTGCGATTTCCGGGTTCGACATCCCGGAATAGAACCGCAAGGTCACAATTTGAGCGGCGCGGGCGTCAACCTCTTCCAGATGCGCCAATGCCGCTTCAAGCGTGAGCAAATCCTCGACAGGCACCGCCCCGGTTTCTGATGCCTTCAGAAGGTCGTCGAGCGCCACGGGCTGCACACCGCCGCCACGCTTGTCGCGCTTCTGATGCCTGCCGTGATCGATCAACAGCCTGCGCATCGCCTGAGCGCCCAGCGCCAGCCCGTGGGTGCGGCCCTGCCATTCGGCGCCGCGCTCATTCTGGAGGCGCAGCCACGCTTCGTGGACGAGCGCCGTGGGCTGCAACGTGTGATTCCGCCGCTCCCGGCCCAGGTAGCGGCTGGCGACGTTGCGCAGCTCGCCATAGATGACGGGGAAGAGCGCATCGGGCGGTCCGGAGTTTTTATCAGCCATCGCTGTCTACCGAAGCCGCGCGTACTCGGCGCGGGCCTCTTCGAGCGGCTTCAATTGCGAGTCAGATGCCTTCCACGTGTCGAGCATACGTCCGTATGCCTCGCGCGCAGCCGGTTTGTCATTCGTCAATGCTTTCGCGCGGCCAAGGCCGAGTTGAGCGAGAGCATACAGCACCGACGCCGGCACTTCTCCTTGATGGTCGAGGATCGACTGGAACTCCGTCGCAGCGGCCTGGCCGTTCTTCAGATGAAGGTACGCCTGCCCGCGGAGATACAGAGGCCAGAATTCGGCGGATGGCGCGTGATCGTACGGCCTGACGGGTTCGAGCAGCTCGATGGCGCGCGCCGCTGCTCCCTGCTGAAGCGCTGTCGCGGCGCCTATGACGGGCACGGCCAGGTTGATAGTCAACGTCGCCTCTGGAAACCGAGCCTTCAGTTCGCTCGCGAGCTTCCCGGCATCGTCGTGCGCGCCGCACAGCGCCAGCGCGCGCCCCGCGCGTTCAAGCGTCGCGTTGTCCCTGCCCAGGCGCAACCCCTCGGACATCTCGTCGATGGCGTTCGAACATTGCCCAACGACCGCGTGCATCTCGGCGTCTTCAGTGATGAGCTGGGCCGCGACTTCGGTAAAGCCTCCGTGCAGCGACATCTGGATGCCTTGGCGGTACTGGTCGTGCGCAGCTGCCACCCGGCCGCCGGCGGCCGACGCATGCGCCACCCAGCCGAAGGCGGAGTTCGTCTGTCGCAAACCGATCGACGCCTCCAGCTCGCGTTCCATTGTCTTGTTGTCACCCTGAACGAAGGCGACGAGAAAGGAGAGCCGGCTGGCGCCTATGAAATCGAGCTTGCGGTCCGCCGCCAGTTTCAGCGTCGCTCTGGCGTCGTCGGGCCGGTTCACCGCGAGAAGCGACGCGGCAAGGTTCCCATAGGCGGGAACAAACTGCGGATCCAGACGAATGGCTTCGCGGAGCGGCTCGACTGACTGCTCGAACTGTCCCAGCCGGATAAGCGCATTGCCGAGCGCGTTGAAGGCGAATGCCTCTCGCGGATACGTCGCAATCCACGATCGGGCGAGCTCGTGCGCCTTGTCCCACGCCTGTATCGCGTCGCGGTAGTAGCGCCAGGAGATGAAGAACCGCTCGCGATCGCTGACGCGGTCGCGGAGGTCGAACGCCCGCTTCGAGAACTCGGGCGCGAGCGCGGTTTGACCCGTGTTCGCGTACACCGCCGACAGAAGCGCGTGTGCCATCGCAGACGTCGGATCCAGCTCGATGGCCCGCTTCAGATGGGGAATCGCCTCCAGTCGCGGGACGGCTCGTCCCTGATAGAGCGCCAGCGAGTAGGCGTGGAGCGCATCGAGCGACGCAGTGGTCGCCCGCGGCAACGGCACGTCGAATTTCTGGATCGACGGCAACGATTCGCCGAGTTTCTGACGCAGCCTCGAGATTGCGCTGCCGAGCTCACTCAGCACCTGCTCTTTGGTCGCCGCTTCGGCCTGCTCGCGCGCCATGACGTCGCCGGTCTGCGCGTTGATTGCTTCAAGACCAATGACGTAGTTCTCGCCGAGCCGCACGATGGAGCCGGCCAGCAACGCCTTGAGCTGCTCGCGCTGCGCAATTTCGCGCGCAACCGCTCGCGTGATCGCCTCGTTCGGCGAGCGTTCCATCAGGCGAAGCGTCTCGCGTGCCCGGTCGTCCGGAAACACCTTGAGAAACGGCGACTGTTCGAGGGACACGGCCAGCGCGACCTTCAGCGTGCCGTCGAACACCGGATCGCCGGTGGCGTTTTCGAAATCCGCCAGCACGATTGTGTCGCGCTCGTCCAGCGTGCCTGCGGTCGGTGAAATCACAAAGGACGCGCCAACGACGAGAACGATGATCGCGGCGGCGAGCGCCAGCCCCGCTGCCCACGGGGAGCTCTTCCAGCGGGGGAGCGGCTTGCGGGTGTGGAGGACACCCGCCCGATCGTGAGTACCTACGCCGGCGAGCATGATCGCCATGTCACGCACAGACGAAGGGCGATCGTTCGGATCCGAAGCGAGCGCCGCCATAATCAGGCGATCGAGCTGAGGATCGACGCTCGTCAATAACGTCGCGGGAGCCGGCGGCTGCGCGTCTTTCCTTGCCTGATGGCGGATGTGCGGCCCGAGCAGCAGGTCGTACAACACGAGACCCAGCGCGTACACATCGGTCCGCTCCGATACCGCCATGCCGGGTGTCCGTTGCTCGGGCGCCATGTAGGCGGGCGTGCCCGTAAACGAATGACGGTCGGCCTCGGCGCGCGGAATCGCGATGCCGAAATCGCTGATGCGCACGAAACCGTCGTTGTCGATGAGGACGTTCGCCGGCTTCAGATCGCGATGGAGCACTCCCTGCGCGTGCGCTGCCGCAAGACCCGCGCACAACTGCCGGCCGATGTCGACGACCTTCTCCGGCGGCAGGCGGCCGACGCGGCGCAGCAGCGCCGCGAGATCTTCGCCGCGGATCAGTTCCATCGAGAAGAAGATCACTCCCTGGGCCTCGCCGACGTCGAAGACGCGGCAGACAGCAGGATGGGTAATCTGGCGCGCGAGCCGCACCTCGCTGAAGATCCGCTCGCGCGCGGCGGGGTCTGCGGATTGGATGACCTTGAGCGCGACCTCTGTTTCAAGGACGAGATCGTCGGCGCGCCAGACGTCTCCCATGCCGCCGCTGCCGATTCTTTCGACCATGCGGTACCGGCCGGCGAAGATTTCGCCCGGAGCGAAGACGTGACGGTCGGAAGTAGACGCGTCGGGATCCGGCGCGTTCGCGGCGTCGTGGAACTGCAGCAGCGATTCGACCTCGAGCCGCAGGGCGGCATCCTCACCGCAGGCGTCCGCCAGGAAGGCGTCGCGCGCGTCGAGTGGGATGTCGAGAGCCAGGAGAAACAGGTCCTTGGCCCGTTGCGGTGTCGCTGACATTTCGGCCCGAGTGTACTACCGGAGGCGGGCGTACTCGGCCCGGCTTTCGTCCATCAGCCGACGCTCGTCGGCGCTGCTCCACATCGCGAAGAACTGGTCGTACAGCGCGCGCGCGGCGGCGTGATCGCCCGTCAAAGCCGCGGCTCGCGCTGCCCCGCGGTGCGCCAGTGCATTCAACGGCGAGGTCGACGCAACGCCGCGGTGCTCCAGGATGCTGCGAAACTGCTCCGCGGCCGCAGGGCCGCTTTTCAATCCGAGGTACGCCTCGCCTCGGAGGTACGACGGCCAGAACTCCGCCGCGGGCGCGCGGTCGTACGGCTTGACCGGATCCAGCAATTTGATCGCGCGTGAGAAGTCCCCCTGCCTGACGGCGAGGGCCGCGGCAATGACCGGCCGGTGAACGCGCACCGTCAGCGTCGCGGCCGGGAAGCGCGCGCCGAGCTCATCGGACAGTTGCGATGCGTCGGCGGCATTGCATAAGGCGTGCGATCGGGCGGCTCGCTCCAGCGTGAAGTTATCGCGGTTGAGGGCGAGCCCGGCCGCGATTTCCTTCCGGGCGTCGTCGCACTGACCAGCGATCGCGTGTAATTCCGCATCCTCCATGGACCATTGCGCGCCAAGCTCGTTGAAATGCTCACCGATCGCGATCTTCACTGCGCGCTGATACAGCGCATGAGCCGCTTGCGTCCGTCCCGAGAATGCCAACGTTCGGGCTTCCAACGCCGATGCCCACATCGGCTGCGATGTGCGCAACACGTCCAGCTCCCGCGCCAACGCCTGAGCGTCATTCGTCAAGAACGCAAGACGGTAGGCCGTACGGCGAATGCCAGGCGTCTCGCCGCCGCGGTCAATCGCCTCTCGGACGAGTGTGTTCGCTTGGTCGTACCGATTCAGTGCGATCAGCGAGCCTGCAAGGTTGGTACGGGCCGGAGCAAACTTCGGATCCAGACGCATAGCTTCCCGGAGGGCTGGGATCGCCTGCTCGTGCTGTCCGAACGCGGCAGACGCTATACCGAGGCTGTTGAAGGCAAACGCTTCGCGCGGATACGTGTTGGTCCACGAGAGTCCCAAATCCAGCGCCTTGTCCCACGCCTGCTCTGCGTCGATGTAGTAGCGCCACGAAATGAAGAATCGTTCCCGCTCGCTGACCCTGTCGCGCAGCTCGAACGCCTGTCTCGAGTACGCCGGCGCCTCCGCCGAGCGGCCGTTGTTCGCGTACACACCCGACAGAAGCGCCAGGGCCATGGCGAAATTCGGGTCGAGCTCGATGGCGCGCTGAAGATGCGGCAACGCCTCCAGGCGCGGGTTCATCCGTCCCTGATCGAGGGCGAGCGAGTACGCATGCAGCGCGTCGAGCGAGCTGGTCGTCGCCCGTGCGAGCGGAGCGTCGAAACGCTGCACGAGCGAGAGCGATTCGCCGAGCTTTTCACGCAGCTTCGACGTGGTCGATCCGAGCAGCCCGAGTACTTGCTCTTTTGCGGGAACTTCGACTTGCTCGCGTGCCAATACTTCGCCGCTCTCCGCGTCGATCGCTTCGAGTGCGAGGACGTAGTGGGTTCCCAGGCTGGCGATTGAGCCCGCGACGAGCGCTTTCAGCTGCTCGCGTCTGGCGATCTCCCGCGCGATCTCGCGTGTGAGATGTTCGTCGGCTGGCCGCTGCATGAGGCGCAAGGTTTCCCGCACCAGATCGTCGGGATACACCTTGATGAACGGGGACTGCTCCAATGCAACCGCGAGCGCGACTTTGAGCGCGCCGTCGAATACCGGCTCACCGGTCGTGTTTTGAAAATCCGCAAGGATGATCGTGTCCTGTTCGGTCAGTTTCCCGCCCGCTCGTGGAGCAAAAAAGACCGCGATGGCCACGACTGCGGCGACGAGCGCGCCGGCGGCCCATAGCACGACCGACGATCGCTGTGTCTCTGGGGAGCTCAGCAGGCGCGAGAGGTCCAGCACCGAGGCAGGACGGCCCCGGGGATCGTGCGCGATGGCTTTGACGATCGCCCGTTCGAGCGCCGGATCGACATCGCTCACCAGCGCCGATGGTTTTGGCGGCTGCCGCTGTGGTTCCGGCCGAACGTCAAATGCGGGCCGCCCGGCGAGCAGCTCGTAGAGAATCAGCCCGACGGCGTAGATATCCGTCCGCTCCGACAACGGGGTACCCGGGGCGAGCTGCTCTGGCGCCATGTAGCGTGGCGTGCCGATCAGCGCCGCGTTCTGTGCGGCATCAAAGGTAATCGCGATGCCGAAGTCTGTAATCCGCACGAGCCCGTCCTCGTCGATGAGGACGTTGGCCGGCTTGAGATCGCGATGCAGGATGCCCTGCGCGTGGGCAGCTGCGAGGCCATCGCAGAGCTGCTGCCCGATGTCGATTACCTTCTCGGCCGGCAGTCGGCCCATCCGGCGAACCAGCGTCGCGAGGTCTTCGCCATGGACGAGCTCCATGGAGTAGAACACCTCGCCCGGTCCTTCGCCGACATCGAATACCCGGCAGATCGCCGGGTGTGTGATCTGGCGGGCGAGCCGCACTTCATCGAGGATGATCCTGCGCGCCTCAGGATCGGCTGAATAGATGAGCTTGAGGGCGACCTGGGTCCCGAGCACGAGATCGTCGGCGCGCCAGACCTCGCCCATCCCACCCTTGCCCAGGCTGGCAATCATGCGATACCGGCCGGCCAGAACGTGGCCGGGCAGATAGCGGGCAGCATCTGTCTGCGCCCTCAAAGGCGTGGAAGGAGGAGTGATTGCGGGGTTCCGATTCATTTGACGCGTTAATCCAGAGAGATGAAGCCGACCTCCCGCTCGATCGTCACATCGATGCTGTGTGCGGCCGCGGTCACTGCGCAGTTCGTCGCGGGAAAAGCCACGCGCGACGCCCTGTTCCTGACCTCACTCAGCTTCCAGGCGCTGCCCCTGATGCTCATCGCGGCGTCGGTGTCCTCCATCCTGCTCGTCGCACTGCACGCGCGATGGGCGGCGAAGGTCGCGCCGACCACGATGATTCAAATCCTTTCAGCCGCGAGCGGCGCGTTCTTCCTCGTCGAATGGGTCGTGAGGTTCCGTGCACCGGCCGCGACGGCCACGCTGCTGTTCCTCCACACGTCGGCGATGGGACCCCTGCTGACCTCCGGGTTCTGGCTGATCGCCACCGAGCGATTCGAGCCGCGCACCGCGAAACGACGTTTCGGTCAGATTACCGGTGCCGGCACCGTCGGCGGACTTCTGGGCGCCCTCGTATCAGAGCGAGTAGCCGCCACGCTCGGCGCTCCCGCCATGCTGCTCGTCCTGGGCGCAGTTCAGCTCCTGACGGTCTGGCTCTTCGCGCGGTTTACCGCCAGCACGCCGCACGCCATCGAACGCCAACACCCGGACGCGGCACCATCTGGCCCAAAGACGCGATCCGGTCTTCGCGTCATTGCGGCGGCACCGCATCTGCGGCATCTCGCAGCGCTGGTGCTGCTCGGATCCACGAGCGCTACGTTACTGGACTATCTGTTTAAGGCGAGGGCGGTAGAGGCGATTGGAACCGGCGACCAGCTCCTTCGCTTCTTCGCCCTCTATTATGCTGCAATCAGCCTTCTGACGTTCACCCTGCAGATCGTCTCGAGCCATACCGTTCTCGAGCGATTCGGACTGGGGCTGACGACCAGCACGCCGTCGATCGCATTGCTCGCCGGCAGCATCGGCGGCCTGGTAACTCCCGGTTTCGGCAGCCTGGTCATGGCGCGGGCAGGGGAGTCCATCTTCCGGGGCTCATGGTTTCGGGCCGGGTACGAGCTGTTCTACACGCCAATTCCGCCGGCGGAGAAGCGCGCCGCCAAATCGATCGTCGACGTCAGCGTCGATCGGCTCGGCGACGCCGTCGGCGGCGGTCTCGTGCGGCTGGCCGTGCTGTTCGCTCCCGCCCTGCAGTCGTCAGCCATCCTCTGGATGGCGATCGCGAGCTCGACGGCCGCGATTTTCGTCGCAAGCCGGCTGAATCACTGGTACGTCCGGACGCTTGGCACAAGCCTGGTGCTGCAGGCGCCGAATCTCGGTCGAGCCGTCACCGAAGGACAACTGACCCGCCGGATGCTCCTGAAAGTGCGGAGCGCGAGACCGCTGCCGTCAGATGTGCCTGCCGACGAGGCCGACGATGTCCGAGCGCTGCGAGCGGGCAACCGCGAGCCCTCCATAGCGGTGCTCTCGAGAGAGGACGGCCTCAGTGCCGGGCTCGTCTCGCATGTCATTCCGCTGCTGGCCGGGCCGCTATCCGACTACGCCCTCTTCGCACTGCGCAAAGTGGCGGAGGAGCGCGTCGGTCAGTTGACTGATGCGCTGCTGGATCCGAGCGTCGATTACACGATCCGGCGCCAGCTCGCCAGAGCCCTTTCTGTGGGCGTGTCACAACGCGCAGCAGACGCGCTCATCCTGGCACTCGATGACGATCGGTTCGACGTGCGGTTCCAGAGCGCGCGATCGGTCGCGGCCATTCTCGAGAGGAACCCCCAAATCCGCATCGATCGGGAGCGGATTCTGGACGTCGTCCTTCGCGAAACGGCAGTGGGGAAGCCGGTATGGGCGAGCCGCCGCCTGCTCGACGGCGGTTACCACGAGTCGCCGCTCGACGAGTTCGTGCGCGATCGGGCGAGCCAGAGCCTCGCCCACGTCTTTACGCTGTTGTCGCTTGTTCTCCCAAGTCAGCCGCTGCACATCGCCTTCCGCAGCCTTTACAGTGAGAACAGCCGCCTGCAGGGGACTGCCCTCGAGTATCTCGAAGGTGTGCTGCCCCCCAAAGTCCGGGACAGGCTCTGGCCGTTTCTGGTGGAGGGACGCACGACAACCCCTTCCCAGCCCCACGCTGAAGTGATGGCGAATCTCCTCAGAGTCAGCTCGTCGGTGACCCTCCACAACGTCGCCGGCCGCTAAGCCGGCAGCCCCCTCCCGTTGCGGGGTTTGCCGGTCGTTGGCGCGTTAAGAGGCAGACCTTCGAATAGGAGACATCGATGCTTCGAATCACGCAGAACCCACCGTCCGAAAAGTCCTGGCTGGATCGCACGCTCTCGATTTTCGCGGATGTGCGAGCCGGCGAAGGGGCTACGGCGGCGCTCATGCTCGCCAACATCTTCCTGCTGCTCGTGTGTTACTCGGTCATCAAGACCGTCCGCGAGCCGCTGATTCTTCTTGGCGGGGGCGCGGAGGTCCGGTCGTACGCTGCCGCCGGCCAGGCGATTCTCCTCATGGGGTTCGTGCCTCTCTATAGCTGGTTCGCCAGCCGGGTCGATCGCGTGAAGCTGCTCGTCGGCGTCACCCTGTTTTTCGTCGTTTGCGTCGAGTTGTTCGCGATGGCAGTGGCGGCGCGCGTGCCGTATATCGGCGTCGCGTTCTTCATCTGGGTCGGCATCTTCAACGTCTCGCTGGTGGCGCAGTTCTGGTCCTTCGCCAACGACATCTACAGCAAGGACGCGGGCGCTCGTCTCTTTCCGATCATCGTCATCGGCATGACGGCCGGCGCGCCGCTGGGCTCATACATCGCCGGCCACCTGTTCAGGAGCGGCGTGTCGCCCAACGCGATCCTCCAGATCTCGGCGGCGCTGCTGGTCGTGAGCGCGCTGGTGTACCTGTGGATCAACGGCCGTCACGAAGAGCGCGCCGGCGCCCCCGAGCCGATGATGTCGGCCGCAGACGGGTTCAAGCTGGTGCTCGCCAATCCGTATCTCAGACTCGTCGCGCTTCTGGTCGTGCTGCTCAATGTCGTCAACACCACCGGCGAATACGTTGTCGCGCGGCTTCTGACCAATCACGTCAACGAGCTGGCGGCCGGAAACGCGGCGTTCAACAAGCAGGCGTTCATCGGCGGGTTTACCGGCGACTATCAATTCTGGGTCAACGTCATGGCGTTCCTGCTGCAGGCGTTCGTCAGCTCGCGGCTCATCAAATATCGAGGACTGCGCGGCGCGCTCCTGGCGCTGCCCCTCGTCGCCCTCGGCGGCTACTCGATTATCGCGGCCGGCGTGGGCCTGTCAGTCGTTCGCTGGGTCAAGACCGTGGAGAACGCCACCGACTACTCCATCATGAACACCGCGCGTCAGTTGTTGTGGCTTCCGACGACGCGCGAGGAGAAGTACAAGGCGAAGCAGGCGATCGACGCGTTCTTCATGCGCGGCGGCGACCTTCTCTCCGCGGTCGTCGTGTATGTGGGCTCGGGCAGGCTGCACCTGACCGTCGAGCAGTTCGCCATCGTGAACATCGCGCTCACGCTGGGATGGATCGGCGTCGCGCTCGCGATTCTCGGGCCTCGCAAATCTTCGTCGCGGCTCGTGTTCCGGCCGCTGGCCACCGCTGCGCTGGTGCTCGGAATGGTGGCCGTCGCCACGACGGCGTTCGCCCAGGAGACGCGTGAGCAAGAGCGGGAGGCGCTCCAGGCGCAGAAGGCCGCGGACCTTCATCCCTACCGGCCCACGCAGATGGAGCGCCGCATCGAACGAATCGGCAGCCTTCTCAACGCGCAGAAACGGCCCATCTACCCGTTTATCGGCAGCGTGTTTTCCGGCGGCGGCGTGTCCCTCGGCGTGGGTCATACCAAGCGATTCGGCGATACCGGCCACTACGACGTTTACGCGGCGAGGTCGTTTCGGAACTTCAAGATCGTCGCCGGCACGGTGAGACTGCCGACGTTCGCCGACCGCATCCGGGTTGACCTGAATGGAAGCTGGCTCGACGCGCCGAACGTGGCGTTTTATCCGAACGGCAACGAATCCATCAAGAGCGAGCGCACCAACCTGTTCTACCGCGCGACGACCGTTGGAGTCTCGACGCGAGTGCAGGCGGCGCGCTTCCTCGCCGTCGGCGGAGGGTTCGACGCCATCCAGATGGAAACGGGCGTGCCCGATCTGCAGATCGCGTCTGCGGATCCCTCCTATCGCCGCAGCAGTGTGTTTGCCGAGTACGACAGGCGCCCGTCTACCGGATACGCGAGCCGCGGCGGCCTCTATCGCATCGAATGGTTCGACTACCGCCAGGCCAACGCGGGCGCGCACAGCTTCAGCCGAATCGATGCCGAGGCCCAGCACTTCGTGCCGCTTCGCCGCGAGGGCTCAGTGCTGGCGTTCCGTGCGCTCGCCTCGACGACGAACACGGCACAGGGAGAGAGCGTGCCGTTCGTGCTCCTCCCGGATCTGGGCGGCAGCCACACGCTCCGCGGTTATCCGAGCTGGCGGTTCCGCGATCGCAGCCGGATGGCCTTGACGGCCGAGTACCGCTGGAAGGCGGGGCACTTTCTCGATATGGCGCTCTTCGCCGATGCCGGCCAGGTGGCGCCGCGACTCGCGGATCTCGATCTGCGCAAATTCAAAAAGACTTACGGACTCGGGATGTCGTTTCACACGCCCGTCAGCACGATTACGCGCATCGAAGTGGCGCGCACGGGCGAGGGCACGGCCCTGGTGTTCTCGTTCAGCCCAAGCTTCTAAGGAGAATCGACCATGAAATCTTCAACGAGCAAATTCCTTGGCGCCCTCGCCGGCGCGCTTTCGGTTGCGGTGGCCGGCACGATGCTCACGTCGGCGGCTTCTCCGAAGTTCTACGCGGACGATCCGGTCTGGATCGAGCGCGACACGCAGGACGCGTCGAGCATCAAGCCGCTCGAAGTCGACCTGTTCGTCGACCTGACGACGAACCTCGTGGCGGGCCAGGCCACGCCGGTCGCGCGCCGCGCCGCGAACGTCAACACCGTTGACGAGGTGCCGAACTCGAGCTGGTTCACCAATCGCCTCGGCTACCGGCAGATGTCACCTGAGGAAATCGCCAAGGGGCCGAACACGACCAACGGCCCGGCGGCAGGTGCGTGGACGATCATGTCGTCCAAGAGCGACGGGATCACGCCTGGTTTCACCGTGAAGGACAGCACCGGACAGCGGTGGTTCCTCAAGTTCGATCCTCCCGGTTATCGCGCCATGGCCACCGGCACTGAAGTCGCCGTGACCAAGTTGATGTGGGCTTTGGGATATCACGTTCCAGAAAATCACATCGCATATCTGCAGCGTGAACAGCTCGTGATCGGGGAAGGGGCGAAATTCACGCCGCCCGGCCGCAGCCCGCGTCCCATGCGCAACAGCGACGTCGACAAGCTGCTCGAGAGCGCCAACCGGGAGCAGGACGGGTCATACCGAATCGTGGCCAGCAAAGCGCTTCCCGGCCAGCCTGTCGGCCGCGTGCGGTTCATCGGCACTCGGCCGGACGATCCGAACGACATCGTCGCGCATCAGGATCGGCGGGAGTTGCGGGCCTACGGTGTATTCGCCGCGTGGTTGAACCACGTCGATGCGAAAGCGATCAACTCTCTCGACGTGCTCGTATCCGAAAACGGCAAATCCTTCGTCCGTCACTATCTGATCGACTTCGGCTCGGCGCTTGGCAGCGGCGGAGTCGGGCCCGCGGACTACTGGGCGGGTTCCGAGTACATGGTGGAACCGCGCGACGTCGCGAGGCAGATGGTCAGCCTGGGGATCAGCGTGCCGAAATGGCGAAAGGTGCCGTTCTACGAAGCGCGCGCTATCGGCCGCCTGCCGCGCCACAACGCCGATTTCAATCCCGAGCTCTGGAAGCCGCGCGTTCCGAACCAGGCCTTCCTGCACGCCCGAGCCGATGACAAGTTCTGGGCGGCATCGAAACTCGCCGCGTTGACGACCGAAATGATTCGAGCGGCGGTTCGGACCGGCGAGTTTGGCGATCCGGCGGCGGAAGAGTTCCTGGTCCATGCGCTTGCCGAACGTCGTGACGCCATCCGGCGGACGTACCTCACCAGTGCCAACCCGATCTCCGAACCCGCGCTGGACGCGGCGGGCGTCTTGACGTTCAAGAATCTCGCTGTCGATATCGATGTCGCGAGAATGCCGAGAGGCTACACGGCAGCATGGTCGACGTTCGACAACACGACGCGCGAGGCGACCCTGATGGGCGAGACGTCGGCCGCTACCCCGGAAATCCAGGCTCCGGCTCGGCTTCCGCGCTATGAAGGCGCGTTCGTCAAGGTCGAGCTGAGCGCGCTTGGCAGTGCATACGCGGCGTGGGAGAGACCGGCGAGCGCGTACTTCCGCCTCGACCCGAGGGGCTGGAATCTGGTCGGGTTCGAACGGATGGCGGAGTAGCCGACAGCAGAAAGTCGCGTGCTAGGATCCTCCCAGCGGCCTTCCGCCGGGGGGATCATTTTGATGTACGCGGGGTTACGACGGATCGTCATCGCGATGACGATTGTGCTTGTGTGTCGAGTGTCTACGATGGCGGCGGACACCGGAACCATTTCTGGCGCTATCTTCGATCGGGGCGGACAGCCCATCGCCGACGCGACGGTGAAGATCTCCGGCGAACCCCTTCCTGCCGGACGAACAGTCCAGAGCGGAGCCAACGGGCTCTATCAGTTTCAATATCTGACCCCGGGCAATTACCAGGTCGAGATTGAGGTCGCCGGCGTCGGCCGATCGACGCGGGCGGCCATCGTCGAAGTGGGGCGGGACACCCAGGTCGACTTCATTCTCGGCGTGTCGCTTCAAGAGGAAGTGACCGTCAGCGCATCGCCGATCGTCGACATCCGATCGGCCGAGATAGGTTTCAACTTCAGAGAAGACACCCTCAACAGCCTTCCGCTCGAGCGCACGTACCGCGGGATGTTCCAGCTGATTCCCGGCGTCCCCGACAATCGCAGCCCCATCGGCCCTGCGGCGGGTGGGAGCCGGCAGGACAACCTGTATCTGATCGACGGCGCCAACATCACGAGCCCGGCGTTCGGCTATCTGAGCACGGAGATCAACGAGCTCGACATCGCAGAGGTCAACATCAAGCGTGGGGGCATCAGCGCAGAGTTCGGCAGGACCGCTGGCACGGTCGTCAACGCCGTCAGCCGAAGCGGCTCGAATCGATTCTCGGGGGTGGGCCGAGTGGACTGGTTGTCGGAAGGTCTGGTCAGCGCCTACAAGCTTCCCGACGACCTCGTCGACGCTGGTGTGAAGCCGGGTACGTTTCGCGATTCGCTGCTGACGGCGGAGATGATGCCCGCCGGAGGGATCGGTGGTCCAATCCTCCAGAACCGGATGTTCTTCTACGCATCCGCACGCCACTCGCGAGAGACGAAATGGGATCGGGTCAACAAGGCCGGCACGCCGCTGCCCGACGAAGTGCGAACAGGGCCTGAGTTTTTCGGCAAGCTCAACTTCACCCCGGCCCAGCAGCACCAGTTGACAGGCAGCTATCGCCATCGACCCAACCACGTCGAAAACGCCGGAATCGGTTCAGATTTTGCGCCGACCGTGGCCTCACGGACCGACAACAGCAGCGGGATCGCCACAGCCGAGTGGGCGAACTTCATCGGCAGCAGTCGGTCCCTCAACGTGCGCTACCTCTCCATGAGGGAGAAGAACGAAGACACGCCGATTACGAATCTTGGATACCAGCCGGCGTTCAATCCACGCAACCTCGCGGCGATGGGGCAATACAGCGATCCTGCGCAGGCGAACCTGACCATCGGAGGTGGGGCGTTCGCGAACGTGCAGAATTACAAGCGGCACGAAGTGCGTGCGACGTTCACCCAGTTCTTCGATCTCAGGAAGACGAGCCACGCGCTGAAGGCCGGCGTCGGCTACGAATTCGCGGAGGAGCTTTTCAATCGCACCGCCAATGGGTGGGGCTTGATTGCCAACGTCACGCAGGGCGACGTGCCGGCGCTGCGTGCGCGTTACTACGCCCCGCAGTCACCGCAGCACGGCCGTACACACACCTATGCGCTGTTCGTTCAGGACGACATCACGATCGCGGCGCGCACGTCACTCAATGTCGGGCTCCTTGCGAATCGCGACGAGCTGACGCAGCACCTCGACGGCAGTGGAGGCTGTCCGGCGGTACTCCTGCAGGGAGGCTCTGCCGTCTACGAGTCGAGAGGGGACACGTGCGCGTTTCTGCGATTCGGCTTCGCGCAGGAAATCCAGCCGCGCGTGGGGCTGAGTTACCAGCTGCGCGAGGGCGAAGGCGACAAGGTCTACGCGCACTGGGGGCGTTATTACAACCTCGATCAGAAGTCGAGCGCGCGCAGTCTGGCGCCGCGCCGGATTTTCCAGACGCAGACGATATTCGATCTCGCCGGCAACGTGTTGTCGAGCGGGCCGCTGGCCTCGACGTCCGGGAAGATAATCGACCCCGATATCGAGCCCATCTATTCGGACGAGGTGCTGGCAGGCTATGCCGCGCCGATTGCAGGGGGCTTCAGCCTGGACGTGTTTTTCATGTCGCGGACGATGAACAACTTCATCGAGGATGTGCCGTCGCGGATCAGTGGATCAGCGCAGGATGCCGGGCCGTACGTGGCGGCGAATCTTCCATGCTCGAGGTTTGCGGCGTGTCAGGCCGCCGACGCGAGCCGCACGTATCGTGCCTTCACGGTGGACCTCCGCCGGCGATTTGCCAACGGCTGGATGAGCGACGTCAACTACACGTGGAGCCGTTTCGAAGGAAATTTCGATCTCGACTACTCCACGGTCGCGGTGTTCAATACCTCGTCTTTTATTCAGGATGCCCCCGGCACGTATGTCGAGGACCCGAATCGTTACGGCCCTCTCTTCGAGGATCGTCCACACGTCCTCAAGATCTTCACGTCATATGAGGTGACCCCGAGACTGTCTGCCTCGGGCTATCTGCGCGTGCAAAGCGGCACACCCTGGGCGGCGCGCGGCCGCGACTGGCCCGGCGCCTCGTTGAACTATCTCGAGCCCGCGGGCAGTCACCGTAACCCCGCATGGACCAACCTCGATCTGATGGCGAGCTACCGCCTTCCGCTGAATGTGTCCGCGAATGTCACGCTCGAGGCGCGGCTACTGAACGTGTTCGACAACCAGGAGCAGCTGTCCACAGACGCGCTGCAGTACCTGGATCTTCAGACGCGGCCCACGCCGCCGTACTTCAATCCGTACCAGCAACCGAACCCGTTTTTCGGGATGGGCAACGCCTTTGCGCCGCCGCGCCGGCTGCATCTCGCGGCCATTGTCACATTCTGATGAAGTAAACGGCTGTCTTATTTCACGGCTCGTGATCGCTGGTTCGAAAGAAGCCGCGAAATGTGCGCCTGCTCGCGGCGAGGCAGATTGCGCAGATAGCAGTCCAGCGACTCGACGATGAGCCGCCACTGCGGCTGGTGGCGAACCATGCTCAACGCCCAAAGCCTGTCGCGCACGTCCATGGGAAGGCGAAAGCTGACCTGCGGATAGTCCTTCACACGTTCGCCGGCGTAGCCTGCTGGCGGGCGTCCGACTTTTCCGGCAGGGGATTTGCGTTTCACGCGAGCAGAGATGCGCATTCGCAGTTTGTGCTAGCAACAACTTTCGATAAAATGGAAAAATGGCCACGCGCACTGCACGCCGCACGACCACTCGACCCCGCGCCAAACGCGGCCGTCCGCGCACGCATCGCGAGGCGTGGACGAAAGTGTCGGTAGTCATGTTCGAGCGTCAGGTCCTCGATCTCGATCGCTTGACGACGGCCATCCGCACCAAGACCGGCGCGAACCTGACGCGCGCCGAGATCATCCGCGCCCTGCTCGATGCGCTGAGCGAGAGCCGGCTCGACGTCACCTCGATCGTGTCCGGCGTTCAGCTCAAGCGCATGCTCGTGCAGAAGCTGTCCGTCTAGTTGGCGCGCGCAATTCGGTATATAAGTATCTCATAAATACACCGGCGTTATACTGGGCCCGACTTTCCCCTGGAGGCCATGTGATACGCATTCGACTGCGCACGGCGTTGATCGTCGCGATAGTGGCTGCCGCTTCGTTCGCTCGCGTGTACCCGGTTCGTGCGCAGCTCTTCCCGGCCGCGGACGGAGGCATGACGATGGGGCACGTATTGCTCAATGTGAGCGACGTCGCCGCGCACCGCGAGTTCTGGACGAAGCAGTTCGATGCCAAACCGGTCACGGTGGGCAAGCTCGAAGGCGTCACCGTGCCGGGCGTGGTGATTCTGTTTCGCCTGCAGCCGCGAACAGGACCGAGCGAGGGGACAACGATCAATCACATGGGCTTGAAGCTCAACAAGCTGTCCGACTTTACGGCGCGCTTCGACAAGGCCGGGCTCAAATACGATCCGCCGCGCATCGGGCGCGAGACCACGCCGCAGACCTACGTCAACGGCCCGGACACGTTCCGCATGGAGCTCGTCGAAGATCCGCGTATTCCTGCGCCGGTCGTCAGCCATCACCTGCACTACTGGCTCGAACAGCCGCTCGACGTAAAGAAGTGGTACGTGCAGAAGTTGTTGCTCAAACCAACGATGCGGGGCCCGTACGAGTCTGGGGACGTGCCGGGCATGAACCTCACGCTCGCGCCGCTCGGCTCGCAGAAAGTGCCAGGCGTGCCGATGAAGGGGCGGCTGATGGACAGCATCGGGTTCGACGTGGCCAATCTGAAAGCCTACGTCGACAAGATCGCGGCGAACGGCGTCAAGTTCGACGTGCCGTACGGACGCGATCCTGAGCTGGGTCTCATGTCGGCGACCGTGACGGATCCATGGGGCGCGACGATACGGCTGACCGAGGGTCTCAACAAGATCACCGGCGTCACGCCGTACTCGTACATCGACGGCTATGTCGTCGTGAGGCCGCTCGACTGATGTCAAAGTGGCCCGCCTGGTTTCGCGTGCTCGTGCTGCCGATCGGCACATGCGGCGTCGCGACGCTGACCACGTGGGTTCTGTGGCCATTCATCCAGCCCTCGGCGTCGCCGCTGTTTTTTCTGGCGGTGATGATCTCCGCGTTGTACGGGGGTGTCGCCGCAGGGATGATCTCGACGATTCTGGCCGGATTCGCGACCGCGTATCTTTTCATGACGCCGCAGTTTTCGCTCGCGGTCGATCCGAGCGACGTCTTTCGGCTGGTCATATTCGCGGCCGTGGCGTTGCTGACGAGCTGGATCGCGCTTCAGTGGAACCGCAGCATTGAGGAACAGCGGAGGCTCGTCGCGGAGCTGCGGACGGCGAACGTGCGCATCAGGACCCTGAGCGACATGTTGCCGATCTGTCCGGACTGCCGGCGCGTCAGGGTTGGAGAGACGGCGCCGGAATGGAAATCGGTCGAAAGTTACCTGTCAGACACACCGGAGCTGCAGTTGAGCCACGCGCTGTGTCCCGAATGCTCAGCGCGCCATTTCCCGGAATTTCAAGCGCGGCCGGTGTGAGTCGCGTGCCATCTTCTTCCCCTTCGTCGTCTCGACTTTGACCTTCGACACGGGCGCATCCTTGGCGTCCGGCCCCTTCCAGATGCTGTTCGGCAGCACCAGGAAGATGACCACGATACCCGCACACGTAACCTTACCCGGCCTGATGGGCAACCGCATCAGTGCTCCTGTCGTGATGTTTGAGTAGGGTTGGCGGCCGCGAGGGAGAGCCTGGCCGCGAAACGGGAAAATTATAGCATCCGCGACGGAAACCTTGACTGGAAAAAGCAGCGGGGTTACAGTCCTGCACATTCCCGCAACTCCATAATTCCTTCAAGGAGGACGGCATGCGCTTCTGCCTTTTCGTCGCGCTCGCCCTGTTCACCCTCGGCTGTTCCGATCAGGGCGCGGCCCAGGACGCGGACGCTCCGGTAAAAATCCTCACGTCACAGATGTATGTCACCCTCCGGAACGACTCGGGTGCGCCGTTGAGCGACGTCACAGTCTCAATCGTGCCGGTCGGGCGGCAGACCATCTACAACAAGTACATCGGCCGGCTCGAGAGCTCCGAGTCCAAAAACGTGATGCTCGGAGATTTCCTCGGCCGCGACGGAACGCCGTTCAGCCTTCGCGTGGTCAAACCGCGATCGGTTGAAATAAAGGGCAAAGACGTGAAGGGAAAGGACTACACCGCCGAAGTCGGCTGGCGCTAAGAGGGGAGTTCCTGGCTCGCTCGGGCGGGTGGTATGATCGCTACCCCTTATGCGGGCCAATACTCTTCGCACCGGTCGATGGATTGCCGGCGGCGTCGTCTTTCTGGTGGCGGCGACCTTTCTTTTCGAGGCCGCCGGGCAATCGTCGCCCAGCCCGGCCGCCCCCGTTCGCCCCAATGCGTACCGGGCCGTGCCCATCGACGACCGCGACATCAAGACCGCGCTCAACTTCGCGTTGGGCGATCAGAGGAAGAAGAACCGCAGCGAAAACGCTGTCACCCTCCTCAGCGTGCTGTCGGCCGAACGTCAGACGTCGAAGGGAGACAACTTCAGGCTCTGCCTCTCCCTTAAGCGCCGCGGGCGTCCCGACACCGCACGCACCGTAGTCCATCGCAACGCGAAGCAACAGTGGTCCGTTGCGTTGTGGGCCTGGGGTGCGTGCGGGAAGACGTAACGCTAACGCTAACGCTAATCCCTAGTCCCTAATCCCTCTCTCCCGTTCGAATGTTGTAAGCCTGTTCAACGGGACAGATGAACACGCGGCCGTCGCCGATTTCTCCGGTGCGCGCTGCATCGCGAATCGCCTGAAGAGCCGGCTCTACGAGCTCGTCGGGCACCACGGTTTCGACCTGCATCTTCGGCAGCAGCGTCACTTCGTACTCTCTGCCGCGGTAAACCGCCGTGTGACCTTTCTGCCGGCCGTGACCACGCACCTCCGTCACGGTCATGCCCGCGATTTGAATCTTCGCGAAGGCTTCTTTCAGATCGTCGACTTTGTTTGGGCGAATGATCGCCTTGATGAGTTTCATGCGAGCTCCGATCGCAGCGCCGGGGCTGGCTTCTTGATGCTTGCGACGGAGAGCATCTGGCTGCTCGCCTCGCCGTGCACGTACGCTTCCTCGCCATGGTTGCTGATGTCGAGGCCAATCGCCTCGTCGTCACCGGACGCGCGGAGCGGCACGACCGACCCGATCAGCTTCAGCAGGATGAAGCTCACGACGCCGCTGTAGACGATGGTCACTGCGACGGCTGTCGCCTGGATCCCGAGCTGTCCCGGGTTGCCAAACAGCGCGCCGTCCGCGACGCCGTTCAGTGCCTTCTGCGCGAACACCCCAGTGAGCAGCGCGCCGACGGTGCCTCCCACTCCGTGGGCGGCCACAACGTCGAGCGAGTCGTCCAGCGACGTCTTCGCGCGCCAGACCAGCCCGAAGTAGCTCGGAATCGCCGCGATGGCGCCAAGGGCGAGCGCGCTCATCGGACCGACGAACCCGGCCGCGGGCGTGATGGCGACGAGACCGACCACAATGGCGGTCGCGGCGCCGACGGCGGTCGGCTTGCCCTGACGGGCGTAGTCGAGGATCGTCCAGACGACGAGCGTGCCCATGGGCGCGAGGAACGTCGTGACGAACGCCAGCGCGGCAATCGGGCTGGCCGCGAGGGCGCTGCCCGCGTTGAACCCGAACCAGCCAAACCACAAGAGTCCGGCGCCGAGCAGCGTGAACGGCACATTGTGCGGAAGCAGCGACGAGCTCGGATAGTCGTTTCGTTTGCCGACGACCATCGCGGCAACGAGGGCCGCGACGCCGGCGTTCACGTGGACGACGGTTCCGCCCGCGAAGTCGAGCGCGCCCATGTCAGCGAGCCAGCCGCCGCCCCACACCCAGTGGGCGACCGGCGAGTAGACCAGCAGCGCCCACAGGACGATGAAGATGAGGTAGGCCGAGAAGCGCATGCGCTCGACAATCGCGCCCGAGATGAGGGCCGCCGTGATGATGCAGAACGTGCCCTGATAGGCCATGAACAGGTAGTGGGGGATGGTGCCCTGCGCCTCGAGACCGACGCCGTTCAGGAACAGGCGCGAGAGGTCGCCGAGGTAGTTATTGCCGGCCGAGAACGCCAGCGAATAGCCAATGACGCCCCAGAGGACGCCGACGAATCCGAGCGAGATAAAGCTCATCATCATCGTGTTGAGCGCGTTTTTCGAACGGACGAGTCCGCCGTAGAAAAACGCGAGGGCTGGGGTCATGAGGAGGACCAACGCGGTCGAGACCAGCATCCACGCAGTGTCTGCTTGATTCATCACACACCTTTAAAGAAGAAGGGGAGCCAATAAGAACGTGACGCCCTGCGTGTAATCAAAATCGACGCCAATCGAGACCGTCAGTCGCGGCGCGACGAAATGGCCAGTTTTGTTCGGGAAGCGGGTGGAATCGCGCGCTCGGGCGATTTCTCTCGCCGCCGCTTCAACCGCACGACAATGTTGTACTCGCGTGAAATCCAAACAAGTTTGTCGTTTTCCTGAGTTCTCGGATGGCTCACGCCATGCGCGGATCGCCATTTGCGTTGCCAAATCCTACACGCTTGTACGTTTAAGAAATGCGGTAACAAGGATGTACCCTGCGCCGATTGAAGCGCGCGCGCTGGAGATCTGAGATCAGTTCTCAGGTTTCCGGCTTTGCGAATCGGCGTGGTACCGTCGCAAAAAAGTCATGCGCGCCGCGTCTCTCGTCCTGTCGCTCCTCGTGTTCGCTGTACGCCTCGACGCGCAGTCCGTCGACAGATCCGGGTTGAGCGGGCAGCAGATTTATCAGGCCGCGTGTGCGGCCTGCCACGGCAACGACGGGCGTGGCCAGCCCATCGCGATTCGCGGCTTCGAGATCGATCCACCGGATTTCACCAACTGCAGCCTGACGACCCCAGAGGCCAATCTCGATTGGCTGTCGGTCGTCCATCAGGGCGGTCCGGCGCGCGCATTCAGCCGGATCATGCCTGCCTTCGGGGACGAGCTGACCGAGGCGGAAATCGTGCGGGTGATCGATCACCTGCGCACGTTCTGCGTGGAGCGGGGCTGGCCGCTCGGCGATCTCAACCTTCCGAGGCCGTTCGTCACCGAAAAGGCCTTTCCGGAAAACGAGGGCTTGCTCACGACGTCCTTCGCCGACGGATCGGTCGGCAACCAGTTCCTCTACGAGCATCGGGTCGGCCGGCGTGGGCAATATGAACTGTTCGTGCCGTTCGACATGCAGGAGTCTTCAGCCAACACCTGGCATACGGGCGTGGGGGATATCGGCGCCTCGTACAAGCACGTGCTGTACGACAACCTGTCACACGGGTCGATCGTGTCGGCAGGAGGGGAGTTCTCGCTCCCCACCGGCAGCGAGTCGAAGGGACTGGGCAAAGGCACCGCCGTGTTCGAGGCGTTCGGTACTGTCAGCCAGGTCCTCCCGCGCGATGGATTCCTCCATGCGCACACCGGCATCGAAGTTCCCGCCGACGGAGAGAAGGCGGCAAAGGAAACGTTCTGGAGGGTCGCGATCGGCAAGAGCTTCATGGCAAATCGTTGGGGCCGCGCGTGGTCGCCGATGATCGAGATCCTCGGCGCTCTGGAGCTGGAAGACGGGCACTCGGCAGAGTGGGATGCCCTCCCGCAACTGCAGGTGAGCCTCAGCACGCGCCAACACGTGCTTGTCAACATCGGCATCCGTACGCCGCTCTCGCAACGAAGCGAGCGCGGGTCGAGCGTCCTCGTCTATTTACTGTGGGACTGGTTCGACGGGGGATTCTTCTCGGGATGGTAACGCGCTTTGTTGGTCTCGTCGCCCTCGCCGCCGTGGTCTCCATTGCCGCGATGCATGGTCAACGCAATCCGCATGCGGAGATTTTCGCAACCTCGGATCAGTGCATGGCGTGTCACAACGGCTTGCGCACACCCTTGGGCGAAGACGTGTCGATTGGCACGAGCTGGCGGGCCTCGATGATGGCCAATTCATCCCGCGATCCGTACTGGCAGGCCGGCGTGCGGAGGGAAGTGACCGATCACCCAGCGGCAGCGCAGGCGATTCAGGACGGTTGTGCGACGTGCCATATGCCGATGTCACGAACCGAGGCGCGGATCAACGGATCCCAGGGACGCGTCTTCGAGCACCTGCCCGTCACCCGCGAAGGCGATCGGACCGATCGCCTCGCTCACGACGGCGTCGCGTGCTCCATGTGCCATCAGATTGCCGATCAGAATCTCGGCACAGCCGCCAGCTTCACCGGAGGCTACGTCGTCTCCGCCGCCGATCCTGGTGCGCGTGCCGCCGGGACGCGCAGTGAGCGGCCGGTGTTCGGCCCGTTCAAGATCGAGCGCGGGATGACGACCATCATGCGGTCGGCGACGGGCTTCCAGCCGACGGAAGCCACGCACATACGGCAGTCCGAGGTTTGCGCGACGTGTCACACGCTTGTGACCCGGACGCTCGGTCCCAAAAGAGAAGTGATTGGCGAGCTGCCTGAACAGATGCCGTTCCAGGAATGGAAGCACAGTGCATTCGCCACGGAACAGCGCAGCTGCCAGTCGTGCCACATGCCGGTCGTCGAGGAAGACACGCCCATTGCTTCTGTACTCGGCGCTCCCAGGAAGGGCCTCGCGCGCCATACGTTCGTCGGCGGCAACTTCTTCATGCAGCGCATGCTCAATCGATATCGAGCCGATCTGGGCGTCGTGGCCACGGCCGCCGATCTGGAGACGTCGCTGAAGGCCACACTCGACAACCTTCAGAAATCGACGGCGGAGCTGTCGATCGATCGCGCCGAACGCGTGGGCGGACGCGTCATCGCCGATGTGCACGTGCGAAATCTCACAGGTCACAAGCTGCCGACGGGCTATCCATCACGCCGCGCGTGGCTGCACGTCACCGTGCGCGACCGGAATGGGCGCGTGGTCTTTGAATCGGGAGCGATCGCGCCGAACGGCGCGATCGCCGGCAATGACAATGATGCAGGCGCCCTGGGCGTCGAACCTCACCATAACGAGATCCGTGCGTCCGAGCAGGTTCAGATATACGAGTCGGTGATGGGCGACGCGTCCGGCCGTCCCACGACAGGATTGCTCACCGGCGTCAGGTACTTGAAAGACAACAGACTGGTGCCGAAGGGATTTGACAAGTCAAACGCGGATCCCTGGGTGGCCGTCATCGGCGCGGCGGCGCAGGATGAGGATTTCGGGGACAGCGGCGATCGCGTGCGCTACGCGGTGGACGTCAACGGCGCTGATGGCCCATTCCAAATCGACGCCGAGCTGCGGTTTCAGGTGATCGGTTTTCGCTGGGCTGACAATCTCAGGAATTACAAAGCGGAGGAAACCACCAGGTTCGTGGGCTATTACGACTCGATGGCTTCCTCGTCTTCAGAACTTCTCGCCGCGATTCGTCAGGTCATCAACTAGCGGACTCACTGGGGCTTCGTCGTTGGTTTCGCCGTTGCCGGTGGGGCGGCCGCTGGAGCGCTGCTGCCGGGAGCGGCCGGCTTCGCCGTCGTTGTGTTGGGTTTGTCCTGCGGCGGCACCGGTTTTACAGGCGGCGCAGCCGGCACCGAGGGCGCGGCCTTGTCGTCCACCCGGCGTCGCTCGATGACGCCCGAATCCACCGTTTTCGCCAGGTCGGAAATCGCCTGAAAATGCATCTTGTCGCCATCGACCTCGAAGATCATGAAATGGTAGCCGGAGTCGAATGCCTTTTCAGTGAACTCTCCGCCGACGTCCCCCTTCCGTACTTTCCCAGCGCCGCCCGAGATGAAGTAGTGGATGCCTTTTTGCGGCTTCAGCCGTTCGTAGAAGTGCTCGTGACCTGTCAGCACCACGTCGACGCCATATTTCAGGAACAGCGGCTCGAGTTGATCGCGCAGCGCCGTATCGGAGCCGTGGGTCCCGCCGGATGAATAGATCGGGTGGTGAAAGTACATGATCTTCCAGTCGGAGCCGCTTGCGGCGAGTTCTTTCTCGAGCCACTGCAGCTGCGTGCGATCCATGTAATTGCTGTCGAGGGCAAAGAAGCGGATGCCTGCCTTGGGTCTGAACGTGTAGTAGTTCTCGCCGTTCATGTTGAACAGCTTGTACATCTTCTGATTCGGACTGTCGTGATTGCCGAGCGAAGCGTAGAACTTGATGTTTTTGTCGAGCACAGGCTTATAGGGAATCTCGAACTTCTTCTGAAAGTCGCGCGTGCTCTCTCCGCCGTACATGTTGTCGCCCATCATCAGCACGAACTCGTACGGAAATCGCGCGTACAGATCGGTGAAGACCTTGGCGAGCCGGTACTGATTCGAGTCGCCCGTGCCGCTGTCCCCGATGACCGCAAACTTGAGCGTGTCCTTCGGCTTGTTCGGCAGAGTAAGGTCCTGCGCCGCGACGCCGATTGCGAGCGTCGAGGCGAAAGCGAGAACAGTGAGCCGGAGCTGTAAAGTGCGCATGTGTGGTCCTCGATACTACGGAATCGCGTTCAGCATGTAATCAACGATGATGTTCGCCTTCGCGTCGAATAGGAGAAGATGCTTGCCCGCGAACCGATACTGCACGTCTTCTGGCAAGGTCGGAAGCGACAGCAACACGTCGGGCGGGACCGTTGAAAGCGGCACCTCTTTCGGATACTCCGCGTTCACCTTGAACGGCACTTCCCGTGGCGCGGGCGAGTCATCTTTCATTATCGCCTTGTTGTCGGCAGCGCCGGGCCCCTTGGTCAGCGGTGGCTTGAGCAACCGTCGAAACATGGCCTGCGTCGCGGGGGTGAAGATGTCGCCGGGCTTCGCGGCGGGGCGTGCGTCGCGAACCTTCTGGGCCATGTTCTTTTCCGCCGCGTTGATCTCCGCTGGCTTCGACTTTTCCTGGAGGTCGGCGGGAGCCGCGGCCTCAGCCTTCTGGCGCAATTTGACGTAGTCGTCTACGCGCTTCTTGAAATCGGCGACGAGACCCGCGTCGGGGTTGACGTTGCTGCCCTTCGGCGTCTGCTGCAGGTCGGCGTGATTTGCCTGTTGCGCAGACGAGGAACAAGCCGCAACGAGGAACATCGCCACGGCATAGACGTAAATCGGCTTCGTCATATCCTTGTCACACAAGCACTTTTCGTACCTGCGTGGTGCGGCTGGCGTCGGGCGGGAGGTTGTAGCGTTCTGTTACAGAAACGAACGCGTAAACAGGTCTTCGATGGCTTTCTTTGCGGGATCCTGGAGTTGCCGGGTGCCCGTGCCCGTGAAATGGGCATGCATGATCCGAGGGCCATCCTTGCTTTTCGGCGCCTGCCAGTCCTCGCCGTTCCACCAGAACCAGCCCTTGCGCTCCTGGTCGAACACGTGGAGCTTCTTGTTACACAGCTTCGCGAACTCGGCACCCCAACCCGTGCCGCCGCGTACTGTCTTGTCCGCGAGGATGGTGCCGATGACCCAAATCTCCTGACCACTATTCACTTGGTACCACATCGTCTGCAGCACCTTTCGGATCGTGGGCGCATCGGTGTAGCGGCGACCCATCAGGCGGCTGACATACTCGAGGCTGATGTCGCCGTTCTGCAGCTCTTCGTGGTTGAGCACACGAACGCCGCGATGACGGACGATCTTGTGGCCGTCGAAGGTGAAGTTCACTTCCTCGACGCCGTGGCGCTCGGCGCACGCGCCAAATTCGGCCTCCGCGCCGGGCGCGCCGCCGCTGAACAGGATGGAGTCAGAAGCCTTCATGCGGGCATCATAGCATCGCGTAGAATCAGGCATGCTCAAGGGCAGCCGGCAGGCCATCCTCAGGCGCATCCAACCCATCAGCATTCACGGTCAGGCGTCGTGGGAGATTGTCTTCACGCACGTCGACGATCCCACAGAGCAGCTGAACGCGGCGCGTGTCGGGCCGGAAGCGATCGCGGCGCAGACGCTCGAGGCCGGCGACCGCATCGACGTCGAGTACCTCTTCAATCAGGTGATCAAAGTGACGCGCCTGCCTCCGCCCGCATCGTGATGCTGTTCGGGAATGTCGTGAGGGATGTCCCGGCGAAAAAAACAGGAGATTAGGAGATTAGGAGCTTAGGAGGAACTCTTTTTCAAAGAATTCTCCTATTCTCCTAATCTCCTGTGAAACGTATTTCCGCGGAGTTACTTCGTCGGAGGGGTCGTCGCGTAGCCGGCGCCTTCGCCGCCGCGATTGATCGGATTGCCCTTCTCGTCTTCTTCCACCTGCACGGTCGTCACAGGCCCGTATCCCTGAATCTGAACGATCGTTTCTCCACCGTCCTGATTACCGTCGTAGTGGATGAAGTACGCCGGGTGGAACATCACGCTGCCCGCGGGCATCGGCTTCATTTCTTTCGCGCGGAACACCTTGCCGGTACCGCCGTACCAGGTCCCTTTGATGACGGTGACCCAGCGATCCATCGTGTGATAGTGCGGGCGGCTCGTGTTGTTGTTCTTGAAGACGTTGCGCGTGATGTAGAAGCCGGTCGAATTCGCCGATCCGAATACCGGACCGCCGGTGGTGGCTACCTCAGCATCCGGCAGCATGATGAGATTTCCCGCGTGCAACAGCGGTGGTCGCGGCGGCTGCGCCGGCTTCTGAGTTTGAGGTGCGGGTGCCTGTCCGTTGCCGACTGCGAGACCGGCGACCATGAACGCGGCAAGCGCACACGCGGACACCGAAATACGGGAAAGCCTCATAGATCTCCTCCTGTGGGAGAAGAGAGTAGCGCCCTTAGAGCATCGGGCGCAAGTGCGGCCAGATGGCGTCCGCGATCACCTTGTGGCTCGCGGCGTTCGGGTGGAGGGTGTCGTTGAGGTCCAGCTCGTTGTTTCCGAGGATGCCCAGGAGAAAGAACGGCACGAGCGGCACGTTGTAACGGTCGGCAAGCCGGGTGAAGATGCGATGAAACTCGAGCGTGTAGCTCAACCCGCCGAGTGGCGGCGCCTCCATCTGGCAGAGCAGCACGTCGATGCCGCGCGCCTTCGCGCGCTCGATCATCGTCGAGATGTTGTGCTCGACTGTCGCCACGGGCACCTTGCGGAGGCCGTCGTTGCCGCCGATCGCCAGGATGACGATGTCCGTGCCGGGCACCAGTGCGGCGTCGAATCGCAGGAGCGCTTCGCTCGACGTGTCTCCGGTGACCCCGGCGTTCACGACGCGGTAATCCCGGCGTTCACCGGCTATCCTCTTTTGCAGAAGGGCAGGATAGGTTTCCTCCTGGCGCAGCCCAGGGCCCGACGTCAGGCTGTCGCCAACGGCGACGATGACATGCGAGGATCTCCCGGGCGCTGTCGGACCGTCTTCCTTGCATCCTGCCGCACCGATCGTCGATACGAGTACGGCGATGGCGATCCAGCGCATAATCCTGGTATTCGCAAAGTCGGTGCCTTCGACCAGGCTCACGGTGGTCCTTGCATAGTTTGGAAGACTACTGGTACATAAGATGCAACGAGAAAAGCGGATGCAGTGGCGAAATTGGACGATAGTGTTGTGCCTCGCCATTCCAGTGACGGCGACGGCGCAAATACCGGCGAGGCCGGACCCTGACGCCCCGGATTTCCGGGTGGTGGTTCAAGGGATGTTCGACCCGGAGACCCTGGTCGAATTCAACCGCAGGGTCCAGGACTATGCCGCCTTACGCAGCCGCCTGGAAGTTGGATTGCCTCCGCTCGTGGTGACCACCAACGCAGACGACATCGAGTCGTTCGAGCGCAGGCTCGCGGAGCGGATTCGTCACGCGCGCGGGTCGCGCCGTGGCCAGCTCTTCATCCCCGCAATGGAAGGGCAATTGAAGCGCATGATGGCGGCTCGGGCGGATGCCGTGACGGTAACCGCCATCATGGACGACAACCCGGGAGAGTTCGACGTCGACGTCAACGAGACCTACAAGAAGAAATATGCCCTCGGGACCATGCCGCCGAAACTTCTGCTGCTCCTGCCAGACCTTGCGCGCGACCTCCAGTATCGATTCGTTGGACGTCATCTGATTGTCTACGACGCCCGCGCGAACATCATCGTCGACGAGATCCCGTACGCACTGCAGTGCCGCGATTGCGTGCCCGAGCGGGAGGAAGATCACGACGACGATCAGGAAGCTCCCGCACCCCGCTGAGTAGCCCCCGCCGCCGTGGTATGCTCTCGGCCTTCCGATCATTCAGGTAGTGTCCGGTTTTGGCCGGACTTCCAGCGAAGGAGCATGACCATGGAGCGAAAGCAGGCATCCGACTTCCCGCAGGAGCTTCTCGACATCTTTCACGAGTACGTGCATGGCGACATCGATCGCCGCGCGTTCTTCGATCGCGCCTCGAAGTTCGCCGTGGGCGGGGTGACGGTGGCAGGGCTGTTCGAGGCGCTGCGGCCGAACTATGCCTGGGCGCAGCAGGTCGCGAAAGACGACGCGCGCGTTCGCACGGAGTACGCGACCGTCCAATCTCCGCAAGGCAACGGCTCTATCAAGGGCTATCTGGCGCGCCCCGCGGCGGCAGGGAAGTATCCGGCCGTGCTGGTCGTGCACGAGAACCGCGGCCTCAACCCCTATGTCGAAGACGTCGCGCGGCGTCTGGCGACGTCCGACTTCATCGCCTTCGCGCCTGACGGCCTGACGTCGGTCGGCGGCTATCCTGGCGACGACGAGCGGGGTGGACAGCTGTTCGGCAAAGTCGATCGCGAGAAGATGACGCTCGATTTCATCGCGGCGATCAACTGGTTGAAGTCGCGTCCGGAAAGCACGGGCCGTTTCGGCGTGGTGGGCTTCTGCTTTGGCGGCGGAATTTCCAACACGCTCGCCGTGCGGATGCCCGATCTCAGCGCGGCGGTTCCGTTTTACGGCGGCGCTCCGGCGGCTGAGGACGTCCCGAAGATCAAAGCTGCAGTCCTTGTTCATCACGGCGAGCTCGACACACGGCTGGTGCAGGCGTGGCCGGCGTACGAAGCCGCGCTCAAGGCGAACAACGTCCGTCACGAAGGGTATGTGTACCCGAAGGCGAACCACGGCTTCCACAACGACACGACGCCGCGCTATGACGAGGCGGCGGCGAAGCTCGCGTGGCAGCGGACGCTGGGCTGGTTCAATAAGTACTTACGGAGTTAGATGGTTGGTGGTTGGTAGTTAGTGGTTGGTAATTGGTGGTAGATGTGGGCAAGGGCCGCTGGGAAACTGGCGGCCCTTTTACATGTAGCCGCGATATACCGCACCCTCAGCTTTCACATCATTCATTACAATGACGCCGCTATCCGACACAAGACGACGAAACTACGCATCGCCCCTCTGGGTAATCGGCGGACTCGTCGCCGGCATCGCCGTGGGAATTCTCGCGTCTTCCTCGGGGTCTCCGCTCCTGCTGTCGATCGTTCGTTTCGTCGAGCCCATCGGAACCGTCTTCGTCAACGCCATCCGGATGGCGGTCATCCCGCTGGTCGTCGCCAGCCTCATTGGAGCCATCGTCTCGATTGGAGACGAACGCTCGCTCACGCGGCTGGGCGTGCGAAGCCTGGTGGTGTTCATCGGTCTCGCACTATCTGCTGCCGTGCTTACCACTATCGTGGCCGCACCAGTTCTTTCGCGTCTCGATATCGATGCGTCGATGGCCGAAGCGCTGAAACCACAATCGGCCGTAACCGCGAGTGCCGCGCCACCCGCCGCGCCTGGAGTGGCACAGTGGTTCATCGATCTCGTGCCGGCAAACCCCATCAGGGCGGCAGCCGATGGGGCGATGCTTCCGCTCATTGTGTTCACGATCGGCTTTGGCGTGGCGCTGACAAAGGTGTCGTCGGAACATCGTGCGGGAGTCGTCAGCTTTTTCAGCGGGCTGGCCGACGCCATGATCGTGCTCGTTGGATGGGTGATCGCGCTCGCGCCGATCGGTGTGTTTGCCCTCGCTGCGCCTCTTGCCGCACGCATGGGGCTGAGCGCGGCCGGTGCGCTCGTTTCTTACATGCTCCTGTCGGCAGTGCTGACGCTCGTCGTGCTGGCGGTGCTGGTGTATCCCGTCACCGCGGTCGCGGGCGGCGTGCCACTCCGGCGTCTCGTCCGATCGTGTGCGCCGGCCCAGGCCGTCGCGATTTCTTCGAGATCGACCATGGCGTCCCTGCCCGCCATGATTGACGCCGCCAGAACGCTTGGCGTGCCGGAGCGCGTCACGGCCTTCGTCGTGCCGCTCGCGGCGTCGATGCTGCGCGTCGGATCGGCCGTGGGGCAGACCGTGGCGGTGTTGTTTGCGGCGCGCCTCTTCGACGTGGCCATCGCACCGCTGCAACTGGTCGTCATTCTCATCGTGACGGTCCTCACGACGTTTACGGTGCCGGGCATTCCCGGCGGCAGCATCGTCGTGATGGTGCCGATTCTTCTTGCGGCGAACGTGCCCGCGGACGCAGTGGGCATACTGCTCGGAGCGGACGTGATCCCCGACATGTTCCGAACGTTGGCGAATGTGACTGGAGGCATCGCCGCCGCGGCCATCGTTGGACGGTCGGAGCGGAACGATGAGGCCCCTCCGGTGCCCCGCGACCAAGAGACATCGAAGAGGCCTCTGTGACTATGTCCGCATCGTGGCATGCAGCGTTTCGACGAGGTACTTCCGGTGCGCCGTCATTTCCTGCTCGACGGAGACGCCCGGAGGCAAGTCGACCGCGTTGAAGTCGAGGCTGATCCAGCCGTCGTAGTTGCGTTCGCGAAGCACCTTGATGAGTGCGGGAAAATCCACGCCGCCCGCGCCGAACGACTGATAGATGGCGTGGCGGCCCGGCGGTAGCCCGTGCTGCTTCTCGATCTTCCTTTCCTCTTCCTCGGTCGGAGCTGGACCGCGCCAGCCTTTGGCCGCGCTCCACACGGGGAGTGTGTCCTTGAAATGCAGATGCGCGATGCGCGAGTAGTGGTCGCGCACGAACGCCGCGGGCTCCATTCCGCCCACTGACGCATGACAGGTGTCGAGTGTCAGAAACACGAGCTTCGGGTCGGTCATTTCCAGGATCATTTCAACTTCGGGCTTGCGCTCGACGATCGTCCACGCGTGGGGATGAAACGCAAACTTGACGCCGTACGCGAGCGTGCGTTTGCCGACCTCGTTCAGGTTTTTTGCGAGAATTCTGGCATTCGCCGGTGAAAGATTCTCGGGTCCAAGGCGGTTGTTGAGATTCGCTTTGAGCGCCTTGATGCCGAAATACGATCCGAACTTGGCATTCGCTGAATGACTGTCGAGCGTTTCCTGAAGCTTTGACGTGTCGAAGTACTCGCCACCGCTGGCGATAGAGGAAATGGAGATGCCGGCCTCATCGAGCATCTTCTTGTACACCGCTGGCGGCTGGGCGAGGTACTTCTGCAACTGGTTCGCCCAGGGCTCGACGCCGTGAAACCCGAAACGCGCAGCCATTTTGAAGCCGGCTTCCGGCTGGGGCTTCAAGGGGCCGAACATGTTCGTATTGATCGACCAACGAAACCGGTCGGACGGAAGGGCGAACGCGCGTGTGGCCGCCGTGGCGCCGACGGCCACCCCGATAAATGCGCGGCGAGTGAGCATCGTGACCTCCAGTGCGGATGACAGTAGACGTGCGTTTCGAGTCTGTCAACCCGGTCGTGGTTGGTGGCTGGGGATTAGGGATTAGGGATTGGGGATTGGGCGTTGGGTTCCGAACACTTCACGTGAGCTGCTGGGAAACTGGCGGGCCTTTTTACATGTACGCCCGGGTGGTTGGCGTGGGGCGTCGATGGTGGCGGCGTTCGGTGCGTGGGCCGTCGAGTACGGCGCAATACAATGTGTACTCCTCGAGAACCTGGCACTCGAGGATGCGGCCGTCCTGCAAGGTGAGGTGAAAGACATCGCCCTGCGCCGCGTCCGGCATGGGGTCGAACCGCACGACCGCTCGCTGTCCATTCAGGTTCTGCAGGCTATACCCGACGCAGCCAAGGTTTCGATGACCGCGGTAGAGACGGCCGACCCCGCTGAGCGCCTTCACCTGAGACACTTGCTGATACCCGAGAGCGGTGAATGCAAAGACTGCACCTGCGGCTAGCCATGTATTTCCTCGGGTGTGACGTCGCGTGGTGTCGACCCATCGTGAGAGGTGGCCAATGTCCGGCACCAACGGACATGTGACGCGAGTGAGACGCCAGGCTTTCAATCGGTCGAACAGCCGTGCCATGTAGATCTTGACAGTCCGGCACGAATGCCTCATCCTCCCATCGGCAGTCGATGGGACGCGCACATCCTGCACCTGATCTTCTTCCCGGGACGCTCGACCTTCTCATTCTCCAGGCGGTCGGCCGCGAGTCGATGCACGGCTACGGCATCGCTCAATATCTGAAAACCCTATCGAATGACGTGCTGCAAGTGGGCGAAGGTTCGTTGTATCCCGCGCTGCAACGCCTGATGCTCAATGGCTGGGTTACCGCAGAGTGGGGCGCGTCGGAGAACAACCGGCGCGCACGTTATTACAAACTGACTGCAACCGGCCGCAAGCAACTCGCGCGCGAACGGGACCAGTTCGACCGGATGGTTGTCGCCATCCATAAGGTACTCACGGCATAAGGCGTCACATGCGAATGCTTCTTCGGCGTGTGTGGTTCATCATCCGCAGGCACAAGCTCGAGGCCGACCTTGAAGAGGAGTTGGACTTTCACCGCGAGATGACGCGACAACGCCTGGAGGCGGATGGCGTACCAACCAGCGATGCGGCAGTCGAGGCACGACGAGCACTTGGAAACACCATCGCTGTAAGTGAGCATGTACGCGACGTGTGGATCTGGTCCTGGCTGCAGGACGCGGTGCAGGATATTCGATACGCCGTCCGTCAGGGCAGGCGATCGCCGCAGCTCGCTTCGGCCGTCTTAGTGACACTCGTCATCGGGATCGGGCTCAACGCCGTGGCCTTTTCGGCTTTCAACGGCATCCTGTTTCGCGCGCAGGTTACCCGAGATCCTGCCTCGTTCGTCCAGACATATAGCTTTGTCACGGGCGATCGAGACCGCCAGTGGCATGGCACGCCTACCAAGGGCACCTTGCAGCTCTACCAGGCCTTCCGAACTGACGCACACACGCTCTCAGCGGTGACCGCAGGGAAGTGGGAAACATTCAGGATTCGAGACGCCGAGTTCTCGACGACCGTTCGGGGCAAGTTCGTGTCCTGTAACTACATCTCAGCGTACATGGGGCCGATGCTTCTTGGACGCGGATTTATCGAGAATGACTGTTCCACGGCGGGAGGGCCGCCTGTGGCCGTCCTCAGCGAAACCGGGTGGACCACACGGTTCAAGCGCGACCCGGCAATCGTGGGTCGCACCATGCAGCTAGACAACCAATTCGTCACAGTGATCGGCGTCACAGCGGACGGCGCTCCTGGCGAGCCGCAGATGCCGCACGTCCTCGTGCCGTACACCCAGGCGTCCCCCGAGTACTTTCGCGATCCGCCAAGCCGGCACGCATGGCTGGATCTCTCCGGCCGTCTTGCGCCCGGCAAGTCAAGAGATCAGGCGAACGCCGAATTGAACGTCATTGCCGCGGCCCTCGACCACCAGCACCCTGGCCGCACGACGAAGATTCTGGTCACGAATGGAGCGTTGGCCGCCGAACCCAGGAACGCGCGGGGAATGAGGCCGCTCCTCGTGCTCGTGTTGGGCGCGATGCTTCTCTTGCTGTTGATGGTGTGCACCAATGTCACCACGTTGTTGCTTGCTCGCGCAGCAGCGCGCCGGCATGAAATGGCCGTGCGACTGTCGCTTGGCGCAACTCGCTCGCGCCTGATGCGACAGCTGCTGACAGAGTCTCTGCTGCTGGCGTTCGGCGCAGGTGTGCTCAGCCTGGGCGTGGCGTACTATCTGCCGCGTTCGATCGCGCAGCTGCTCGCCGGCAACACTTCGGTAACCGCGTCATTTGCATTGGACTGGCGGGTGCTCGGTTACACGTGGGGACTCGTGATGATCGCGGGATGCGCGGCAGGGTTGACACCGGCATTCGAGTCGCTTCGGACCCGACTCGGGGGCCGGGCACACCCGCTGTCGAGTAGCGGTGCTCAGACCACGTCGTTTTTGCGCGGCGGCCTGATCGCGGAGCAGCTTGCGATCAGTTTGGCGCTGCTCGTGGGGATGGGATTGGTGCTGCGCTCCAAGGACGACATCCTGAAGCCGGATATCGGCTATGACGCCAATGCCGTTCTTGTCGCAAACATCGATCTGGCGAGTCTCGGATATTCGCACTACAACGCGCTCGCGTTTTACGACCGGCTCGTGCCGCGACTCCAACGTTTGCCCGGCGTCAAGACAGTTGCCTTGTGCAGCCTGCCGCCGTTCCAGGGGCAGCGACTCACGCACATCACCACCAACGTCACTGGCACAAGTGGCGTGCCCGCTCACTTACGCGCGGCGTCACCTGAGTATTTTGCCGTGACGGGAATCAGGCTCGTGCGGGGGCGGCTGTTCTCCGCTGCTGAATCACGGTTCCCAAGAAGTCCGACTCCCGTCTTGGTTTCTGAATTCCTCGCACGCGCACTCCCTTCAGGGTCGAATGATGTCGGTCAGCGCTTCAGTCTGGCGGACGGCAGGGCCGTCCAGATCATTGGCGTCGTCAGCGACACCTCGAGCGTCCGACCTGGCGAGGGTGACAATGGGGTGCTCTATCAATCGACGGGTGCGACAAACCTGGCGACCGCATCTGTGTTGATGAGATTCACAGGCGACCCACAAACATTGATGTCGATGGTTCGCTTAGAAGTGCGAGACCTGGATCCCCAGTTGTTCGTGTCACCCGAGACGGTCGCGACGACAATCGCCCGGGAGTCGGAGCGGTACGCCGTGGTGGTCAAGTTGGTCGCCATTCCTGCCTGTCTGGTTGTTTTCCTCTCACTGGTCGGCATTTATGGTGTGACTGCATTCGCCGTCGCGCAGCGCCGCCACGAAATCGGCGTGCGATCGGCACTGGGAGCCCGACCACGGGAAATCGTCGGTCTGCTCTTTCTCGCGTTGCGCTGGCCACTACTAGCTGGACTAGCTCTAGGGATCCTGCTTTCGGCCGTCGGCAACCGGCTGCTTCAGCAAGCGAACCTGGTGACCGACGTGACGCTCGCCGACCCGTGGGCCTATGGCAGCGCGCTCTTGCTGCTCATCTCCGCTGCCGGCGCCACACTGATCCCTGCCCTACGCGGCGCGCACGCTGAGCCTTGGTTGGTGCTGCGAAATGACTGAGCGAGGGTCGATGGCAGCGCGATGGATGAGTATCGGGCGCCCGTTCGAGGATGCTTGGCGTAGTACATCGCCATGAGTATTCGCTGTCCGCTTTCACAACATGACAACGCTGGTCTGACACGTCTGGCGAGTGTTTCCGGCGATTCGTTGACAATTATTGCTGGCACATATTAGTAACGCGGTGGCGCGGTCTTTGCTAAATGTGATGGAGGAGATTGTGTCGAACCCCGCTGGGTTTATCCGGCGCAAGGAATCGCCTTGCCTTTCATTCGCTTGACGCGCAAGTACACGGAATGTCTAAACGGCGTGGACCTTTCAAGGTACCGGGAAGGCGATGTCTTGCAGCTTTCCGACGAGGATGCACGACTACTGATTGACGAAGGCTGCGCCGAACGCGTCCAAGAACCCAGAAACCCAGAAGACCGCCGAAGACGCGAAAGAAGGCGTCAGATTTAGATAGTCCCGTCCGCGTGCCAAGCTTACGTTTCATACCAAAGCACAATTTCCGACTGATAGCGGCTAACCTGGCGTGTCTTATGCTGCCACTTACTCGATGGATAAGACGCGTTGCCGATATTGCGATCGCGTCGGCTTCGTTCGCTTTGAAGTAGTCGTCAAAGGACGAGACGCGTCGTTGACGTACTATTGCGGGTATTGCGATAAGACGTGGCAGGAACCGGAACGCCGCATGGCTCGCCCTAATAGGGACGGCTCAGATCGCCGCCAGAGCCAATGACCTGCTGATTACGAATCACTTTCGGACGTTCTCACAAAGCGCGTGACCACCCGCCCCACAAGTCTGCCTGCATGAACCCAATAGTCTCGTAGACACGTGTTTCGTCGCCTGAAATCCACAAAGTGCCCCTTGCGCAAGCGGGCTGATCGGTGCGGAGCGGAAACGCAGGCGACAGTCATCGTTGGAGAACGGTTTTCGTTCATTTGACTTGACCAATTTCCAGTGCGAAAGATAGAGTCTGCCGAACCCATTTCATTCCATCCCTAATTGGAGGTGCCGCGTGACCGTCCACTGCATCGCGCTCGCTGTCGTTGTCGCCACAACCCTCGGAGGTGCTGTTGGACTCGTAACACCGACGCAAGCACAGGCACAACAAACAGAAGAACAAGTCATTCTTCAACACGTTTGCATGGCACCAAGTGACCGCGAGCAACGTGCCTTTTGGCGAGAGAACTGCGACCTCTTGGCAGAAGAGGCGGGATTCGAGCAGGGAGTGTTCCGGCCTTTGACTCCGGACCAGGATGGTTTCGGGTTCGTGTGTGCACAGGACCCTGACCAGAAAACGGCGACTAAGCCACATGTGTGTGTGGGCTCGCATCCCATTGAGTAGACGTTAACGACTGCGCCGCGGTCATCCGATCACCGCTCTTAACCTGCCACGGCACGACGCTATCGGGCGCGGCGCCCTGGCGGACGGTGTTTGCGAGGTGCAACAACACGGCGAGCCGTGCTACTGTAATTTCGACAGAATTGCTAAGGATTTTGGAGCCGGCGATCGGACTTGAACCGATGACCTGCTGATTACGAATCAGCTGCTCTACCAACTGAGCTACGCCGGCCTTGGCGGGAACAGATATCTTAGCACTGTTGCCCGGGGCTCGACTCTCCGACTCCAAGACTCTCCGACTCTGGACTCTCTGACTCTCCCGACTCTTCCGCGTCAATCCCCCTTCACATTCACAAACTGCTTCAACACGTATTTGATCTCGACCAGCTCCCTGGCGTGCGCCATCACCTCGTCGATGTTCTTGTAGGCCGCGGGAATCTCGTCGAGCAGCACGGATGAGCGCCGGAACTCGATGCCGCGCATGGCGGTGTCCAGATCGCTCATCGTGTACTGCTTGCGCGCGGCCGTCCGCGACAGCCGCCGGCCGGCGCCATGCGGGGCAGAGCTGAAAGCCATCGGGTTATCGAGGCCGGTCACGATGTAGCTGCGCGTGCCCATCGAGCCCGGAATCATCGCCCACATCCCGCGGCGCGCCTCGATCGCGCCCTTGCGCGTCACCCAGATGCGTTCGCCGAAGTGCTCTTCCAGCTGCGTAAAGTTGTGATGGCAGTTGATGCGCTGCACCTCGAGCTCCGCAACATGCGATGCGTCGCCGTACACACTGTGGCTCAGCTCCAGCATCACCCGGTCCATCATCTCGTCGCGATTCAACCGAGCGAAATTCTGCGCCCACAGGACGTCGCGGACGTACTCGTCGAACTCCCGCGTGCCTTCGGTGAGATAGGCGAGGTCGCGATCGGGCAGGTGAGTGCCCGCGGCCTTCGCCATCGTCTGGGCGCGGCGGATGTGCAGATTGCCGATCTTGTTGCCGATGCCACGCGAGCCAGAGTGCAGCGTCGCCCACACGGCGTTCGATTCGTCCGTTGCCAGCTCGATGAAGTGGTTCCCTCCGCCGAGCGTGCCGAGCTGGAGTCTCCAGTTGGGATCGATCCCGCTGTAGTCGCGTGTCGCGAGCGACTCGAGCTCTGTGACCCGGCGTGCCGCGCTCTCGCTGAGCGTTCGATTGTTGTTGCCGGCGCTCATCGGAATCCGCCGCTCGATGCCGGTGCGAGTCGTTGCTGGATCCGCGATGTCACTGCGCGTCAGCGGCGTCTTGACGGCGATCATCCCGCAGCCGATGTCGACCCCGACGGCCGCGGGAATGATGGAGCCCTTTGTGGCCAGCACCGTGCCGACCGTCGCGCCCTTGCCGTAGTGGCAGTCGGGCATCACCGCCACGTGCTTGAAGATGAACGGCATGGACGCCGTGTTCTCGATTTGCTTCAGCGCTTCCGCTTCGATGGTGTCAGGCGGTGCAAACAGGACCGCTGTCTCCGACAGGCGATACATCCGTTCAGCTTACACACGGTTGGAGTCGCCGGGTATATGGAAAGCAGGGCTACCGCACGCGGCGGCGGGCGCGCTGATACTGTTCGAATGAGAACACCGAAATCAGCGGCACATCCAGATCGCGGGGGACCGCTTGTCCGCTGTGCCGCCGCCCGGGATACTTCACATATGCCGGTTTCTCGCGCGCCATCAGATAGCGGTCGATGCGGGTGAACATCGCAGGCCGGTTCTGAAGCACGTACCACTTGAAAGGAGTGGTCTCCGCGTTCACATTCTTTGCGAGCAACTTGCCCGAGTCCCGCAACTGGCCCGTGTTATAGATGGTCGAAAAGGCGATCGCCTCGTCCCCGTTGGCACGCATGTTGAGCCACTGGAGGACATCGTTGTCGAGCGCGTCCCACCAATACGTCGGCTCCATTCCCTTGTCGGCTGCGCCGCGAAGACCTCCCGCGAGAATGCTGTAGTGCGACAACGTCTGCGGATAGTACCGGGCGAGGTTGACCGCGCTGGCCAGAAGAGCGCCGCAAAGAGCGAGCCTCAGGCCCATTCTCCACGCGCGCACGCGCAGCGTCGCGGCGAGAATGAATATACGCTGCGCGCCGATGCCTGCGAAGACGCACCAGAATCCGAACGCCGGCAGAAAGAGTCGAATGCCGTCGTGTGGTGGCGCACCAGGCAGGGCGCGCACCACCATCAGTGTGGCCCAGTAAACCACCAACGTCAGTGAGAACGCCGTGGGCCTGGTGAGGCAATGCCAAAGACCGACGGCGCCGAGCGCCAGTGTCGGCAGTGGTGTGGCGAAAGCGAGCCACACGAGCGTGTTGTACCACGGCAGAGAATCCGTGACGGTGTAGGTGCGCCCCAGGAACTGCGTCGCAATATTGATCGTGCTGCCTCGATTGAGATTCCGGTGAAAGTGGTCTCTGAATCCCTCGAGTGGTCCGTACCACATCGATGGGTTGACGATGTAGAAGGTGAGAAGCGCGACGCCCATGACGATCAGCAACTGGAGCAGCACGGGCCCGCTTCTGCGAAAAAAAGATCCGGCGCCTTGTCGCTGGAGGATGACTTCTGACATCGCAAGCGGCAACCACGCCAGCCATCCAGTGAATTTCGTGGCTGTCGTGAATCCGAGGACCACACCCAGGCGAATCGTGTCTCGCCATCCGCGTGCCGGCCCCGATTGAATCGCCCATAGCAAGAGCCACCACGCCGTGAGCTGCCCATCCTGCGTCGCGAAGTGCGCCTCGGAGAATACGCGCGGAAACGTCAGCAGGGTCACCGGCGCCACGATGGCCGCAGCCGTGCCGTATGTGTGTTTCAGGCGCACGGCGATTGCGGCGCACGCTGCGCTGAACAGCGTAATCGGACCCAGTCGCGCGGCTGTTAATGGGTCGACGATTCCCGAGAAGAGCCACTGACCCAGCGCAATCGGCAAGGCGAAACCCGCCGGATGCCCCTCTGAGAAGTGAATGAACAACCAGTACGTTCGCAGTTGTTCCGTTGAAAGCGCGTTCGGGAACACCTTGAACCACTCGACGATATTGCGAGCGCGAACCAGGTACTCCGGTTCGTCCCACACGAGTGGAATGCCGGGCGCGGTGACGGCGAGAATCACCCAGCAGCACACGAACGTCGCCGCCGCGGTGTGCACATCGCGATTGCGGATCGCCCGCCGTGCGAGCTCGATACCCGGCACGGCCAGCGTCTACCTCAGCGCCTGCGCGATCGCCGCGTCCGCAAGCGGCGCCATCACTTTGTATCCGGCCGCGTTCGGATGGAGGTCGTCTTCGCTGAGCTCGGTCTTCAGCATGCCGGCGCTGTCGATCATCGCGGAGTAGTAGTCAAGGTACACGTGTTTGTTCGCCGCGGCGTACGATTTCATCCACGCGTTGATGGCCTGCACGCGGTCGACCGGCCGCCGGGTCGTCTGTGGCGGCGTGTTCGGCGCAGCGTGATACGCGCTCACAGGCGTGATGCTGGCGAGCACGACTTTGATGTTGTTGGCTTTCGCAAGCTCAGCCATCGACGCGAGGTTGTTCTGAATCTCCTCGTTCGTCATCGGTCCTGTGTTGCCGGCGATGTCGTTGGTGCCTGCAAGAATGACGACTGCGCGCGGCTTCAGCGCAATGACGTCCGGCCGAAACCTGACCAGCATCTGCGGCGTCGTTTGCGCGCTGATGCCGCGATCGGCGTAGTTCTTTCCCAGGAAAAACCCGCCAAACCTCGGCTGCTGCCAGAAATCGGTGATCGAATCGCCCATGAAGACGACATCCGTCCGCGTCACCGTCTTGTTGGCATCGCGGTACCGTGCGAGGTTCGCCCAGTCGCGCAGCCGTGTGTCCTGATTGGTGACGGCCACGAGCGCGGCTGCGACATCGGGACACTGCAGAAGCGAAGGTGGCAGCGCCTGGCCGGCGCCACCGAGACCCTGTTGGGCCGATAGCGAGCCTGATTGTAGGACCAGCGCAAGGGCGATCAGTGAACCGGCGAGCAGCTTCATACAGCCTCCTATTCGGAGCCGTATCTTACCGCGCTGACCCCTTACGCGTGGGCTTTGGCGTTCGACGCGGAGCGTGGACGAGCGAGGCGATCGAGGCGGCGACAAGGGCGGCGTCGACGGGCTTGGCGAGATGGGCCTGATAACCTGCGACTGTCGCGCGAATCCGATCTTCAGGGTCGGCGTACGCCGTCACCGCTATCGCCGGCAGCAGGCGCGTGGTGGCGCTGCGCGCGGTTCTCACGCGGCGAATGAAGTCGTATCCATCCGCGTCGGGCATGCCGATGTCGGAGATGAGCACGTCAGGGGTCAGTGGGCCTTCGAGGATGTCCATGGCCTCGTCTGCGCCGGGGGCCACGTCCACGATCGCCCCGTAGTCGCGCAAGGCGATCTTCAGCATCTCCCGGCCGTCTTCGTTGTCATCCACGATGAGAATGCGAATGCCTTTCAACGTCACCGGCTCGGTGGCGGGCGCAGGGACGATCATCGTCGCAGAGGCGATCGGAAGCCGGACGACGAATGCCGATCCGCGATTGGTGCCGGAGCTGCTGGCGCTGACGGTCCCTCCATGCAGTTCGACGATGTGGCGCACCAGCGCAAGGCCGAGTCCCAGCCCGCCGTGCCGCCGGCTCGCCGACGCGTCCGCCTGGCGGAAGCGGTCGAACAGGTAGGGAAGGAACTCGCGCGGGATGCCCTGGCCCGTGTCGCGCACCGTCAGCTCCGCCATGTCTCCCGATCGAGCGATCTGCACGTCGACGCGTCCGCCTGGCTCGGTGAATTTCACCGAGTTCGACATCAGGTTCCAGACAGCCTGCTGGATACGATCGAAGTCGCCGTTGATGGCCGGCTTCCGGTCGTCGAACGAGCTGGAAATGGTGATGTTCTTGGCTGCCGCGCTGGGTGTGACGACGTCGATGGCCGCGCGCACCACGTCTTCGAGCGGGATGGTTTTCAGCTCGAGGCGCAGCTTGCCGCTGATGACTCGCGCCATGTCGAGGAGGTCTTCTACAAGGCGCAGCTGCGAGGCCGCGTTGCGTTCGATGACCTCGAGCGCGTGATCGCGCGTCTTCAACCGGGGCTGCGTCCGCAGGATGCGCGTCCATCCCAGCACCGCATTCAGCGGCGTCCGGATTTCGTGCGACATCGTTGCAAGGAATTCGTCTTTCAACCTCGACGCTTCTTCCGCGACGTTCCGCGCGCGCTCGGATGCCGCGATCTGGTTGCGGAGCTCGCGCTCGCTCACGACGCGCTCGGTGACGTCCTCGATCACCGTGATCGTGCCGACAACCGACTGACCGACGGTCAGCGGGGCGATGCGGGCGCTCTGGGCCATCTCGCTCAGGCCGATCGACTGGACGCTGCGCGGTATGGGGATCAGAAACCTGTGGAACCGCTCGGAAAGCAGACTCACTTCGCCGGCGAGCGCGTTTGCATAGTAGCGGTCGAGCCCGCGATCTTTGATCGCCGGATACAACTCGAAGAGCGACGCGCCGATGGCGACTGAGCTGGGGAGGCCCGTCTGCGCCTCGAGCCAGGGGTTCCAGGTCCTGACGACGAGCTCGCCGTCGGTCGTAAAAATGCCGCGGTCGGAAAGCTCCTCGAACCAGCGCAGCATGGCGCTGGCAATCAAATCCTGTCGCGCGAGATCACTGCGGCTCAATGGCTGTCGTGCTCCCATTCTTCCACCGCGCGCAGCAGCCGGTCGAGCGACGCCACGCTGAGGACGATGACGAGGAACCCACGTACTTCGTTGTCGCGGAGCTTGAAGCCGGCGTGCACCACGAGGGCGTATTTCATCCCTTCCTGATTGACGCGCAGCGTCTCGAGAATCGCGCCGAGGCTTTCAAGGCTGAGTTGCGGCACAGAGAACGTCACCTGCACTTTGAGCAGGTTGCCGAACGTCCCGAGGCACGCATTGAGCAGGATGTTGCCGACTTCGGTCAGGACTTCGCGCGCGGACGCGTCGATGGACAGCGGAAGGGCCGGCTCGTTGGTCAGCAGCTCCTTCAGCATCGACGCGCCGACCTGGTCCAGGATCAGCAGCGCGTCGCCGGCGACCGGCCCGCTGAAGATCTGATGAACGCTGGCCACGTCGGTCCTGATCATGCGTTCGAGGGATTCCGACACCTCGTCGATCGGATGGATGGTCACATGTGGAACTTCCAGCAGCACCCGGTGGCCGGTCAGCTGTGACAGTGAGGCCCCCGCGCGGCCGAACCCGATGTTCAGCAGCTCGATGAGCGCGTCTTCCTGGAGCGCCGTCAGCTTCACGTCGTCGACCTTTCGAGCGCGCCCCGCAGCACGCTGAGGACCCGGTCCCGCTCAACCGGCTTGTTCAGAAATCCGACCGCGCCGGCGGCGTGCACCATGTCCTGCGACGACTGTTGGACGTCCGCCGACACGACCACCACGCGTGCCGCGGGATCGAGTTGACGAAGCTTGGTCAGCACGTCGAGGCCATACATGCCTTTCATGACGAGGTCGAGGATGACGACGTCGGGCCGGTCGATCGAGTACCGCTCGAGCGCCGTCATGCCATCCTCCGCTTCGATGATCTCGAACCCCGCGGGCTCGAGCATCGCGCGCATGCTTCGCCTCGCAAGTCCTGAATCGTCGACGAGCAGCAGCTTATGTGTCACACATTCTCCAGTATCGCTTCTGCCATCCTGTCGAGACCGACGACGCGGTCACTCAGGCCGGCTTCGACGATGGCGCGCGGCATTCCGTATACCACGCAGCTATCTTCCGACTCGGTCACGATCGTGCCGCCCCTGGCCTTAATCCACGCGGCGCCTTCGCGCCCATCCTCGCCCATGCCCGTCATCACGATGCCGAGCACGCGCCCCCGATATGCGTCGGCAGCCGACTGGAACAAGACGTCCACGGACGGCCGATGCGGCGTATCGAGCGGCCGCAGGTCGAGATGGGCGACGACGGTCCCTCTGTCGGTGCGCCGGAGCGAAAGGTGGCGTCCCGCGGGCGCCAACAGCACGACACCGGGCTCCATTTCCATGCCGTCGCTGGCTTCGCAGACTCTCAGCGGCGACAATTCATCCAGCTTACGCGCGTAGAGCTCTGTAAACCCTACGGGCATGTGCAGCACGATCGCCATGGGAACCGGCAGCGCGGCCGGCAGTTGCGGCAAGAGCGAGCGCAGCGCCTGTGGTCCGCCGGTCGAGATGCCCAGCACGATGACGTCGAACGTCCCGCGTGACACCATCGGAACCGTCAACGGCATCCGCGCCGCCGGATATGCGGCTGGCGACTGGCGGAGCCGTGCCGTTGCTGCGGCTTTCACCTTCTCAATCAGCTCCTCGCTGATTTCGAGCAGTCGTTCCGATGCGAGGGCCGTTGGCTTCTGGATGAAGTCCACGGCGCCCGCGTCGAGCGCGTTCAGGGCCAGTTCTCCCGCTTCGCTGGCGACGCTGACGATGACGATCGGCAACGGCTTGCGCGCCATCTGTTCGGTGACGAATCCGACACCGTCGAGGTTCGGCATGATGAGGTCGCACGTGACGACGTCAGGATGAAGCTCGGCGACCTGATCGAGGGCTTCGCGGCCGTCCCTGGCGATACCGACGACTTCTAAAGACGGGCTGCGCGAGAGCATTTGCGTGACGACTTTCCGCACATATGCGGAGTCATCGACGACGAGAACCTTTGTGACGCCGTTATTGGGCATTGTTCCTTTGAGGTCACCGCTTGGTGTAGACGAACGCCCGATCGATGTCCTCGAGAAGGAAACGATCGGACAACTTTGAGAGTGATTCGGACGCGCCGACGAATAAAAATCCGGGGACAGGCATTGCGTCCTCGAACGTCTTGACGACTTGCTTCACGCTGTCCTGCGAAAAGTAGATGAAGGCGTTGCGACAGAAGACGATGTGGCTGCGCGCATGTGTGAACATCTCGTCTCTCGCCATCAGGTTGACCACCGTCCAGGACGTGATGCGCCGCTGGAGCGATGCTCTCGGCGCCCACAACGTGCCCCGAGGCTCGAAGTACTTGTCGCGCAGGTCTCCCGGCAGCGCGCGGAACGATCGCTCGCGGTACAGTCCTTCGCGCGCCTTGGCGATCGCGGCGGGGCTGCCGTCGCTCGCATGAATCTCGATGCGCGCGCGATCGAACCAACCCGCTTCCTCGAGCGCCATGGCAATCGTCAGCGGCTCCTCGCCGGTGGCGCACGGGATGCTCCAGATGCGGACGGTTGCGTCCGGCGCCGACCGCAGCAGCTCCGGCAGCACGTGGCACGTCAGCGCCCGAAACTGATCGGCCTCGCGCCAGAAATACGTTTCCTGGACAGACAGCGCATCCATGACCTCGCGCCACGCAATGTCCGAGGACCGATCGAATTTGAGCAGGTAATAGAAATCGAGATATGAGCGGAAGCCGCGCGCGAGCACGAGAGGTGCGAGACGATCGCTCAAGAGCTCGCTGCGGCCGTTCTCGTAGAACAGCCCCGTCTGTTGGTGAATCAACTCGCGGAGCAGAGGCAGACCCGCTTCGGAGACGCCGAGATTCTCGGGTGAAAACGGCATTCATTCGCCGCCTTCCTGGGCGCCCTGACGCGAAAGCGCGGCCGCCGCCGCCTGTCTGACGGCAGGCGAAAAATCCGTTTCCGACATGGCGGCGAACCGGCGGGTGAGCCCGCGCGTTCCGAGGCGGGACAGCGCGCGTATGGCTTCGCGTCGAACCACGTCGTCTGCGTCGGACAACGCCCGCTGCAGATATGCGGATGCGACGGTGTGCGACAGCCGTCCGAGTGCCTCGACGACGCCGCGGCGCACGGGCGGATCGTCGGTGGCGAGCCATTCCGCGAGGACAGGAATTGCGGAGGGCGCGAGGCGGCCGGCGACCTCGATCGCATCGCCGCGCCGCGCGGGATCGGACAGGAGTGCCACCAGCGCGGCGACTGCGCCCGGGCTCACCGCCGTGTTGCGGTTCGCGATCGTGCGGAGGCCCTTGAGTGCGGCTTGCACGACGCTGCCGTCCTCGTCCGAAGATGCCGTCCACTGAAGCAACTCGATCGCGTCTGCGCCGCTACAGGCCGCGATTGCGTCGACGGCCGCGGCCCGCCGAGCGGCGTCTCTGGAGCGCAGCGCGTCGCGCAACGCCGCCACGGCGTGTTCGGATCGGATGCCGCCGGATGCGCGTATCGCTGCCAGGCCGATCTCGGTGTCGTCTGCGATGAGCGGCGACAGAATCGCGAGAGCGCTGTCGCCGCCGATGCGGCCAATCGCCTCGATAGCGGCGATGCGGACGTGAGGCGCTGCATCGGTGGTGGCGAGCAGGGTCAGGATGTCGAGCGCGTTGCCGTCGCCTTGGTGGCCCAAGCTGCTCGCCGCGAAATACCGGACCCAGGCATCGGCATCGCCCGCGGCTTTCCGCAGAAGCAACGGGGCTGTCGCACCTGGCATCACGCCAAGAGCTTTTGCCGCGGCTGCCCGGACACGGGATGTGTCCTTGTCGAGAGCGGACTCGAACATCTGCAAGGCGCGGCCATCGTCGAAATAAGGTAGATGTTCGATTGCCGCAGAGCGGACGGCTTCATCGTCATCCGTGCATAGAGCGACGACCCCATCCACGCACGCCGGGTACCCGAAGTAGCCCGCGATCTTCACGGCCGACTCGCGGACCAGTGCATCCGGCTCTCCCAGCATCGTGCAAATCCGCGCCGCCATATCGGGATGCCCGATTGAATTGAGGGCCCCGATCACGGCCTGTCGCACGGCGACATCTTCGTCACCGAGCAGGGCCAGCAGCGCCTCGAAGGCGCGCGGGTCGCCGAGGCGCGCAAGCGCGGAGGCGGCGGCGACCGACAAGTCGGATCGGTGTTCATCGAGCAGGCCGACGAGCGGCTCGACCGCGCGACGGTCGCCTATTCGTCCAAGTGTTACGACTGCGGCCCGTCTCGTGTCGCGATCGGTGGCACCAAGCTGTTCGATCAGCAGCGGTACTGCCGATGATCCGACGCGCACGAACGCTTCGACGACATCGTGTCGGGCCTCTTCGGCGCCGAGCAGCCTGACGAGGGCCGACGGAACCGCGGGATCGCGAAGCCATCCGACGACGTTGATGAGGGATCGAATTGATTCGCTCGGGGCATGCTCGAGCGACGCGAGGATGCGGCGCATACCGTCCGAGGAGAGCCTGTGGCGTACGAGATCCTTGATCCCTTCGCCATCTGCCGTGGACGTCTCATAGCGATGCTGGATGCGCGCCAGCGCCTCGACCACGGCGTCGACGGGGGTTGCCGGCTGCGCGAGTGCATCCACAAGCGGAGCAATGGCATCTTCATCGCCGATGTGGCCAAGCGCGTCCGCTGCGGCCGCGCTCAGCATCGGGTCGCTGAGGAGCGGGGCGATTCTCGGTGCTATGACGGGATCGTTGATGCGGACGAGCGCCTCGATCGCCGGAAACGCGAGATAAAAATCGCCGGACTCGGCAATCGCGGCGAGCTTGTCTATCGCCGAGGGCGAGGCGAGCTTGCCGAGAGATTCGATTGCGTGGAAACGCACATTTGGATCCGTGTCGTCGAGCGCGCGAAGCAGCGCTTCGGTTGCCTCGGAGTGCCGCTGCGAACCGAGCGCCAGCGCTGCCTGAACACGAAGATCTGCGTCGGCGTCGTCCATCAATCGAACCAGTGCCTTGGTCGAGTCGACGCCCGTGAGCGTCAGGAGCTGCAGGGCGCTGCTCAACACGCTGAAGTCTCGATGGCCATCGCGAAGCGCTGCGATGACGCCATCGACGAGCGCTTCGTCCCGGCGGGCGGCGAGAGCCTTCACGGCGGCACGGCGCACGCGCCAGTCGTCGTCGCCCATCGCGACACCGAGAGGGCCAATCCCGTCAGCAGGCTCATGCGCGAGCTGTTCCACCGCTTTGAGCCGTGCCGAAGGCGACTGATCGCGAAGCTGCCGCGCGAGCTCGCGCTCGCGCTCGAGGCGCTCGGTGACGTCTTCGATGCTCATGACGAGACCAACGGAGCGGTGCGCATCGCGGAGCGCCCCAACCACCACGCGTTGCTGCATGTGGTCGAACTCGTCCGACGGTTCGAGCGGCGGGCACGGAATCAGGTATTTGTGGAGCGCAGGCGCGAGCACTTGCGCCGACCCCGAGATGAGCGGCTCGCGGACGAGGTCGATGAGCATCCGCGAGCGCAGGTCCGGTACGATGTCTTCGAGGCGGCGGCCGCGCGCGCTCTCGGCAGGGATGCCGGTCATCCGCTCGAGGGTCGCGTCCCACGTCGTGACCACGAGGTCGGTATCGGTCGTGAGAATGCCGATTCGGATCATGAGCGGGCGTTGGATCCGTTCTTCTGCGTCAGCGCGCCACTCAGCGCTTCCGCATGCCGGAGCAGATCCCCGGTCCCGCCGTGAGTATCGCGGGCCGAACGCACGTTGCGTTCTGTGATGGTCCGCACGTCCTTCAACTGCGTGAGCACGCGCCCGGCACGCGACGAGTGCTGCTTGTTGGCCTTCGTGATCAAGGCGATTTGCTTGGTGATGTTTTGGCTGCCGCCGAGCACGTCCCTCATCGCTCGCGCCTGCTCTGCGAGCGCGCGCGATGCCTGTTCGCCTTCCTTGCGCATCGACGACACCGCCAAAGCGACCTCGTTTGTGGCGCTCGTCTGCTCCTGCATCGAGCGCGTGACGGTCCCGATGAGGCGCGACAGCGACTCGGCGGCCTTCGTAATCTGATCGACCGCGACCGCATGCTCGTTCATGGCCCGCGTGGTGGCCGCCGCGTTGCGGCGCATCGATTCCGTGGTCTTGACGATCTGCGCCGCGCCCTTTGCCTGTTCGGTCGAGGCACGGTGCACCTGCGACGACAACTTCGTGGCGCTTTGTGAGGCTTTCAGGATGTCGCGGGCGGCCGCCGCCTGCTGACTGACGGCTTTCCGCACTTCCTGGGCGATGCCGCGCATGCGCGACGTCTCCTGCGAGATGCTCGTCGCTGCCGTCGATTGCTCGGCGGTGGACGCGGCGACGAGCCGGGCCTGTTCGGTGGTCGACGTGATGGCCGTGACGACCGTGCGCGCCGACGACTGCTGTTCGTCGGTTGCGCGCGCGATCTGCGCCACCGCGGTCGTGATCTCTCCGAGGCCGCCAAGGATTTTCTTCAGTCCGCCGGCGCCGGCTTCGACCAGCACGTTGCTGTCGTCGGCAACGCGGAGTCCGTCGTTCGACGCCGTCACCGCTTCGCTGACGATGTCCTGCAGCGCCTTGATGATGCCGGCGATATCGGATGTCGCCTTCGCCGAGCGATCCGCGAGATTCCGGATCTCTTCGGCCACGACCGCAAAGCCGCGGCCCGCGTCGCCTGCGCGAGCGGCCTCGATCGAGGCGTTGAGCGACAGCAGGTTGGTGCGCTCGGCGATCAGGTTGATCGTGTCGACGATGCTGCCGATCTCGTTGGTGCGCTTGCCCATTTCCCGAATGACTGTCGCCGACTGCACCATCGAGTCGCGGAGCCGGCCGATACCCTGAATCGATCGCTGAACCGTTGCGCCGCCGTCTTCCGCGTCGCGCGAGACCCGCCGTGTCACCTCGTCGGCCTGTTTCGCGAACGAGGCGACGGACTGAATCGAGCGTTCGAGCTCAGTCGCACTTGTGGACGCATTGACCGCGCTGTCGCTGATCGCCCGTCCGCTTGATGCAACCGACTGGACCGAACGCGACATCTCCTCGATGCCAGCGGCATTCTGCTCGACCGCCGTCGCGAGGTTCTCGGTCATGGCGCCGACTTCCTCGATGGACGCCGCCATCTCGTTGATGGAGGAAGAGGTCTCTTCAGAGGCGGCCGCCAGGTCAGTGGCATTGGACGCGACCCCCTCGATCGACCGTGAAATCTCTTCGATCGACGCGGCAGTTTCGTTGACTGCCGATGTGAGGGACTCTGTGTCTTTCGTCACGGATTTCGTGCCGGCAGCCATCTGCGTCACCGAAGCGGCGACCTGTTGCGCAGCGGTCGACATCTCTTGCGCCGACGCGACTGCCGTCTGAATCGACGCGCTCGACTGCTGCGCGGAGGCCGCGGTCTGGGTAATCGATGTCGACAGGCTTGCGGTGTTCGCGGAAACCTGCTCGATCGAGGCGGCGATCTCGTTCACTGACGACACCATGCTCTCGCTCGAGTTCGTGAGGGACTCGGCCTGTCCAGCGGTGTCGACGAGCGACGTGACGACTTCGTTCATCTCTTCGAGCGCCGCATCGAGGCTGCCGAGCTGCGACGTGGCGCCCTGAGCCACTTCATCGGCGATGCGCGCAATGCCTGCGGCCGATACCGTCACGAGCTCCGCGCGGCTGCGTATTGCCTCGAAGTCGGTGAGACGGGCGCCGTGATGAGTGCCGTTCGATCCGTTCGGTCTTCGTGACTGTGAAGCCATATCGTCTCCAAATCAGGCCGCGACGAGCGGCGCGGAGAACTCCAGCAGGTTCTCCAGGTTCAACACGAGAATCAGACGTCCGTTCAGCGACGCAATCCCTTCGACATATTGGCTGCTCAATCCGGCCAGCGATTCCTGCGGCGGCGCGATTGCCGTCGCGGGCAGCCGAAGAAACTCGCGGCCGTCGTCGACGATGAGGCCGACCTGTCGGCCCTTCGAGTTGACGACGACGAGACGCGTGCGCACGTCGTACGGGACGCGCTCGAAGCCGAAACGTGCGCGCAGGTTCACGGCCGGCACGACCTGGCCGCGCGAGAACACCACGCCGTCGACAAACGGTGCGGCGTTGGGGACCCGCGTCACCTGTTCCACCATTTCCATGTGCTGCACTTGATCGCTGCGCAGCGCGTACGTGGTTCCCATCACGCTGAGGAGGATGAACGTGTCGGTGCCGCTGTCGCTCATAGTCACCTTCCGTTACGCGGGAAGCCGTCCCCATGCGGCCGCATCGGGAATCACGCGCCGCGCGCGCTGGTTCGTGAGCCGCGCGAGCACCGCCGGATCGAGAATCAGCACCACACGGCCGTCGCCAAGGTCTGTCGCGCCGGACACGCCATCGACGCGCACGAGCGCATCCGCCAGCGTGCGCACGACGATTTCGCGCTGTCCGACGATGCGATCGACAGCAATGCCCATGGAGGCGGACCCATGGCCAAGGACGAAGACGTGGAGGCGGCCTGTTCGCGCGGTCGACGCGATCCCGAACAGGCGCGAGAGGCGGACGAGCGGCAGCGCGCCGTCGCGATATGGGACGATTTCGTTTTCCTCGAGCTGTCGCACGTCGGCTTCGGCGATCTCGATGACCTCTCGCACCGATCCTTGCGGGATGGCGAACGCTTCTTCGCCGACACGGCCGATGAGCGCGTCCGTAATCGCCAGCGTGACAGGCAGCCGGATGATGAAGCGAGTGCCGTGCCCGGGCTCCGTGTCGAGCGCCATCGTTCCGGACAACCCTTCCACCATCGCCTTGACGACAGCCATGCCGACGCCGCGCCCGCTCGCGCGATCGGTTTCTTCCTTGGTGGAGAAGCCGGGCGAGCAGAGCAGGCCAAGCACGGCCGCTGCGTCGAGTGGCCCGGGCGGCACGATCAGGCCGGCCTGCCGCGCTTTGTTGACCACGGCCTCCTCGTTCACGCCGTAACCATCGTCCGCCACTTCGAGCGTCACCATGTCCCCGACGGCCGCCGCGCTGAGCGTGATCGTGCCTTCAGGAGTCTTGCCGTGTGCGATCCGCACATCGGGAGGCTCGATGCCGTGGCTGACCGCGTTGCGCACGAGGTGGAGCACCGGATCCATCATTCGCTCGATCAGGTACTTGTCGATTTCTGTCGCCTGACCGCGCAGCTCGAGCTTGACGCGCTTTCCGTTTTCGCGCGCGAGATCGCGCACGACCAGCGGCATCCGACGGAATATTTCACCGACCGGAACCATGCGCACGCGCATGATGCCTTCGCGCAGCATGCGAAGCTGGCGATCGCTGGCGAGGGCGTTTTCCTGCACCGCTCGCCATTCGGAGGCGGGCACATGGCGCTCCACTCGACTCAGGCTGTCTGCCAGCCGCGCCCGGCTGATCACCATGTCGCCGACAATCTGCATCAGGTGATCGAGCCGCGCGAGATCGACGCGAACGACGTGTGAGATCGCCGCATTCGGGGCGCCTGCGGTGGCTGCCGGTTCCACTGCGGCGGCTTCGGGTTCAACGCCGGATGGCGTCTCGGCTTCAACAGCTACCGGAATTCCACTGAGACGCTCCACGACATCGACGCCGTCGGCCGTGATCAGCGTGAACTGAAAGCTGATGGTGGCGTCGGGAAGCACGTGCGGTGCGGCTTCGACGATCGTGCCGATCTCTCCGAGCCGCTTGCGGACGAGATCGACGCCGATGCCGCCAGCCAGCAGCTCGCGGGTGGGCACGAAGCGGCATGTCCATCGGCGTCCTGTTTCCGTTGCGTCTTCGGGAGCGGATGTCTTGGTCGGGCGCTCGCCGCGCGTGCCGACCAGATTCTCGACCCTCGCGAGCACATCCTCTATTGATGGAAGTGGCGATCCCGCCCGGTGGGCATTGATGATGTGCTCGAGGCGCCTGGTGCCCTCGATGAGCGCGTCGCTGCCCGCGGTGGTCAACGTGCACTCGCCTTCGCGAACAGCGCGCAGGTAGTGCTCGAGATGATGGGCGAGCTGCTCTGCGGGCCGCAGTTCGACCATCGCCGAAATCGCCTTCAAAGTGTGGAAGTAACGGAACAGATCGTCGACGGCGGCGCGCTCGGCAGAGGCATTGCCAATCGACTTGTCCAGCCGCATCAGCGCATCGGCCGCCGCAGTCAGGTGTTCTTCGGACTCCGCGAAGTAGTCGTCCAGAAAGCCGTCGAAGAAAGTGTCCCCAGTGGGCATCACTACGCCCGCGGGGTCGCTTCTACCGCCGAGTCGAGGAGATCCCGAACGGCCTGGGCGAGGGTCTGTGGCGCGAATGGCTTCGTCAGATAGGTCGTCGCACCGGCATTCTTCGCGGTCTGTCGGCTGGTTTCATCGCCGCGCGTGGTGAGCACGATAATCGGCAGGCTTCTGTAATGAGCATTTCGCCGGACGAACCTCAGCACGTCGATGCCGTGCATGTCTGGCATATTCAGGTCGAGGACGATGAGCTGCACCCGCGCTACCGCGAGTTGCTCGATGGCCTCCAATCCTGTCGACGCTTCGATGAACTCTGCTGACTCGATTGTCTGCAGAGAAGCCCGCACCATCTTCCGGATGGTCGGCGAATCATCAACGATCAGGATTTTATGCATTGAATAGCGACACCAGCGCGCAGCGCCTGTGCAAGGTTTGTATTAATTCAAATCAGCACGGCGACTTGGAAGTACTGCAACAGCAAACGGTGTACCCCGATTCGGGCTAAAGAAGAGGTGAGAAATCGTGGCAGGGTGGGGTCTGACCCCCGTACGGTACGGGGGTCAGACCCCACCACGTCCTGAATGGGCCGGCAGCTTAGGCAGCTGAACTGGGGAAGCGATCTAGTCCACGGGTGACGTGGGCAAACGATGGTCTGGGATCTTGGGGTCTGACCCCCGTACAGTACGGGGGTCAGACCCCAACCCAACCTGTAGTGGTCGCTAGCGAATCTGGCGCATCAGGAGCTCGAGCACGCGACTTACACGCTCGTCGAGGCCGACTTGTTCGCCGAGCGTCACTTCGGGATGCTCGGGCGGCTCGTACTGTGAGCTCGAGTCGTTCGCCGTGCTCAGGTATGTTTCGAGGAAGGGGATGCCTGGACCGTCCTCGATGTCCATCACGCGCCGCGCGCGCTCGCGCTCGGCACGCGTGGGCGACGTGAAGCTGACGATGCAGACCGAGCCGGACTCGGCAAACAGCCTGGCCACCTCTGACACGCGGCGCATGTTCTCCTCGCGGTCGGAGCCAGACACGCCAAGGTCCGCGCTCAAGCCGGGCCGAATATTCTCCCCATCGAGAACGAAGACCTGAATGTGCCGCTCGAAGAGGTGGCGCTCGAGCGATTTCGCGAGCGTGGTCTTGCCGCTGCCGGGCACGCCTGTGAGCCAGACGACGGCTCCGCGATGGCCATGGCGCAGATGCCGCTCGCCCCGGGCGACCTGGGACACGTCGGCGTTCACGCCGGCTTCGGCGACGACATTCGCCGCCGCGAACCTTTCTGGGACGTCGACGACGATGCCGCCGCCGGCGACGTCGAATCCGTCGACGAGCACCAGGCGGCCCAGCGTGGGCACCCGCTCGAACAGGTCGATCGCCACAGGTCGCCGCGTGTGGATGATCACTTTCGCGGCGTCGTTGGTGCGAACCGAATCGGCTCCCGGGATCGTCTGCACCGTCGAGGCGTCGATGACTTCTTCCAGGGTCTTGATCTCGCACTCGACTTCCTGGGTGACGAGCTTCAGCTTGTAACGCTTGCCCGCGGCGAGCGGCGTCCGCCCGAGCCAGAAGATGCGGGCCGTAAACTCGGTCGCGAGGCTCGGCGCGTCGTCTGCGTGCACGGCCACCGCGCCGCGCTCGACGAACAGCTGATCGGAGAGTGTCACGCCGACGGGGTCGCCCGCAGTGCGCGACTCCACTTGCGGCGAGTTCCAGCTTTCGATCGAGCGCACGACGCTCGTCCGGCCGGACGGGAGGAAGAGAAGCTGATCGCCCGTGCGGAGTGTGCCAGCCTCAATTCGCCCCGCGAGAATGCGGCGGTGGTCGAAGCGATACACGTCCTGAATAGGAAAGCGGAGCGGCTGGTTCTTGATTTCCGCCGCGTCAGGAATCGAGTCGAGGGCTTCGAGGACGGCGGGGCCGTTGAACCAGTTCAGATTTTCGCCGCGCGAAGCGATGTTGTCGCCGACCCGCGCCGACACCGGGATGAAGATCTGCGCCTCGACGCCGATGCTCTTGAGAAACTCGCGGTACTCGCTCGACACCGTGTCGAACACGTTCTGCGAGTAGTCGACGAGGTCCATCTTGTTGACGACGATGACGACCTGTCTGACGCCGATCAGGCGCAGCAGGTATCCGTGGCGCCGGGTCTGCTCCTGCACGCCTTCTGACGCGTCGATGATGATCAGCGCGGCATCGGCGCGAGCCGCGCCGGTCACCATGTTCTTGACGAATTCCTTGTGGCCCGGCGCGTCGATGATCACGTACTCGCGCTTTTGCGTGCGGAACCAGATCTGGCTCGTGTCGATGGTGATGTTCTGGTCGCGCTCGGCCTGCAGCGCGTCCATCAGGTTGGCGAATTCGAACGGCACGCCGCGCCGCTGCGCGATCGCGACGAGCTGTTCGTACTTGCCCGCGGGCAGCGAGCCGGTGTCGTAGAACAGCCGGCCGATGAGCGTTGATTTGCCGTGGTCGACGTGTCCTACGACGACAAGTTTGAGCTGGTTCCGCGCGTAGGCCATCACATGTAGCCGTCGCGCCTGAGTTTCTCAAACGCGTCTTCGCTCTCCTGATCCTGGGCGCGTCCGGCGCGCTCGGGAACGTTGGTTCCCTTCAGCTCGCTGACGATCTCGGCAACGGTCTTGGCGGTCGACTGAATCGATCCCGTGCACGGCGCGCAGCCGAGCGAGCGGTACCGATGTCCCGTTCCGTCGTCGAAATACAGCGGGATGACCGGGATCTTCTCGCGCTCGATGTACTCCCAGACGTTCAGCTCGGTCCAGTGCAGGAGCGGGTGAATACGGATGTGCGTGCCAGGGGCAAAATCGGTCTTGAACTGGTTCCAGAATTCCGGCGGCTGATCCGACGCGTTCCACTCCATGTTGGCGTTCCGCGGCGAGAAATAGCGCTCCTTGGCCCGCGTGGGATCCTCGTCGCGCCTCACGCCGACGATGATGCCGGTGTAGCCGTAGTGCTCGATGACCTGCTGCAGGCCGTCCTTTTTGAGCATGCCGCAGCATTCGACGCGCGTCGCACGCCCGTTCGGGTACGTGTTGCCGGCCTCGAGCACCGCCTTGTTCATGCCAACCACGAGCTGCAGGTTCCACTCGCGGACCAGGCGGTCGCGGTACTCAATCATCGACGGGATCTTGTAGCTCGTGTCGATGTGGACGAGCGGAAACGGCACGTGGCCGAAAAATGCCTTCCGGGCGAGCCACAGAAGGGCCGTCGAGTCCTTGCCGATGCTCCAAAGCATCGCCATGTTGTCGAACTTGGCGAATGCCTCGCGCATGATGAAAATCGATTCGCTCTCGAGAGCGTCCAGGTGATCGTGCTGCATGTGTCTGGGTAAAACGCGTGTGCCGAACCTTCCTATTCTATCGGGTTGTTGAAGATCCTGCCAGCGTGCGCTAACATTTCAAGTTTACGGATTCGCAAAAATTTCCCACAGTATGCCCGAATCACCGGTCGCGACAGCTGCCACCGACATCGTCGTTCGTGGCGCGCGTACCCACAATTTAAAGAACATCGACCTCGCGCTGCCGCTGGGCCAGCTGATTATCGTCACCGGCGTGAGCGGCTCGGGAAAGTCGTCGCTCGCGTTCGATACCATCTACGCCGAAGGTCAGCGCCGCTACGTGAGCTCCCTGTCGGCCTACGCGCGGCAGTTCCTGGAGCGGATGGAAAAGCCCGACGTGGATCGCATCGAAGGCATTTGCCCGGCGATCGCCATTCGTCAGAAAAACAGCATCCGCAATCCACGTTCGACCGTCGGCACGACCACCGAGAACCACGACTACCTCCGGCTGCTGTTCGCCAGAGTCGGCCGTACCTTCTGCCGCCAGTGCGGCCAGGAGGTCGTCCGCGACACCGCCGAAGTCGTCGCGCGTCACCTTGGAGCCCTGCCAGAAGGCACCCGGCTGCTCATCGGCTTCGATATGCCAGTGATGGATCCCGGGGGCGTCCATGAGAGTACTGACGCCGAAAGCGACGATGACGATTCAGAGGCAGGGATCCGGGACGCGGGATTGGGGATTGGCCAGAGCAGCCCCACGCCCGCTTCGCTGACGTTCACCCTGAACGAGCTCCGCAGGAAAGGGTTCCACCGGCTCTACGTCAACGGACGGACGGTGACCATCGACGACATCAGCCCTGCGGAGCTGCGAGATCAGTCGACGCTGAAGGTGATCATCGACCGCATCAAGCTCGAAGGCGAGATGCGCGCACGGCTGACCGATTCGGTCGAGCTGGCGTATCGCGAAGCCGGCGGTACCGCGTTCGCGATCGAGGACGAGAGCAAGAAGGTTCATATTTTCAGCGAGCGGTTCGAGTGTCAGAACTGCAACCTCACCTACGAGGCGCCGCAGCCACGGCTGTTCTCGTTCAACAACCCGTTCGGCGCGTGCCCGACCTGTCACGGGTTCGGCAACATCATCGAGCTCGACCTCGACCTGGTGGTGCCCGATCCATCCAAGTCGATTGCGCAGGGCGCGATCGAGCCGTGGACGAAGACGCACTATCGCGCGCAGCTGGCCGAGCTCAAGCGAGCCGCGAAACCGGCAGGCGTGTCGATGGACATCCCCTGGCGAGAGCTGAACGACGAAGAGAAACGCTTTATCGTCGAGGGCGACGGGAAGGACTACGACGGCATTCGCGGGTTCTTCCGGTGGCTCGAGCGCAAGAAGTACAAAGTCCACGTTCGCGTCTTCCTGAGCCGGTACCGCGGGTATCTCACGTGCCCTGATTGCGGCGGCGCGCGGTTGCGGCGCGAGGCGCGGGACGTCAAGGTCGGGGGCCGCACGATCGATCGGGTGTCCTCCGATACCGTGCGCGAGGCGCAGCAGTTTCTCGAGGCGCTGCAGCTCACGGAAAAGGAAACCGCGATCGGCGAGAAAGTGCTGAAGGAAATTCAGAAGCGGCTCAAGTTTCTCAGCGACGTGGGACTGGATTACCTGACGCTCGATCGCCTGTCGTCGACGTTGTCAGGAGGGGAGTCGCAGCGGATCAATCTGGCGACGTCTCTCGGCTCCTCGCTCGTCGACACCCTGTATGTGCTCGACGAGCCGTCGATCGGCCTGCACTCGCGGGACAACCTGCGCCTCATCAACATCCTCCGGCAGCTGCGCGATCAGGGCAACACCGTGCTCGTCGTCGAGCACGACGAAGACATGATTCGCGTCGGCGACACGATCATCGATCTCGGCCTCGGCGCGGGCGAGCAGGGCGGCCGCGTGGTGTTTGCGGGATCGCTCGAGAATCTTCTGCTGGACCAGCGATCGCTGACCGCCAAGTATCTCCGTGGCGATCTCGCGATTCCGGTGCCGTCGACCCGCAGGCGCGGGAGCGGCCAGAAGCTCCGGCTGCTCGGCGCCACCGAGCACAACCTGAAGAACGTCGATGTCGAGATTCCACTGAATACGCTGACGTGCATCACCGGCGTCAGCGGATCGGGTAAGTCGACGCTCGTCCACGACGTGCTCTATGCCGCGGTCAAACGTGCGAAGGGCGGGTCGGAGAAGCGCGTCGGAGCGTTCCGCAAGCTCGAAGGCGCCGAGTTCGTCAGCGACGTGGTGCTCGTCGATCAGACGCCGATCGGCCGGACGCCGCGATCGAACCCGGTGACCTACTTGAAAGCGTTCGATCCGATCCGCGAGATTTTCGCCGCCACGAAGGACGCCAAATCGCGCGGCCTGACGGCGAGCCATTTCTCCTTCAACGTCCCCGGCGGACGCTGCGAGGCATGCCAGGGCGAAGGGGAAGTGCGCGTCGAGATGCAGTTTCTGGCGGACGTGTTCGTGCCGTGCGATCAATGCGACGGCCGGCGTTTCAAGCCGCAGATACTGGAAGTGAAGCATCGCGCCAAGAACATCAACCAGGTGCTGGACCTCACGGTGCGAGAGGCGTTGGCGTTCTTCAGCACGTCGCCGAAGGTGCTGCGCCGCCTGCAAGTACTCGACGAAATCGGGCTGGGTTACCTTCGGCTGGGGCAGCCGGCGACGACGCTGTCGGGTGGCGAGGCGCAGCGGATCAAGATCGCGTCGCATCTGTCGTCGAGATCGGGTGATCGGATTCTCTACGTGCTCGACGAGCCGACAACGGGATTGCACTTCGATGACATCGCGAAACTGCTCACGGCATTCAAGAAGCTGATCGAGGCAGGACACACGCTGGTGGTCATCGAGCACAATCTGGACGTGCTGAAGACGGCCGACTACATTATCGATCTCGGTCCAGAGGGAGGCCATGAGGGGGGCAAGGTCGTCGCCACCGGCACGCCGGAGCAGATCGCCAAAGCCCCGGGCTCTTACACGGGCGAGTTCCTCGCGCCCGTTCTTGCAGTGGGACGGTCTCACGCCTATGCGCTCGAATAGAAGACAGGGATTGGGGATTCGGGATTGGGGATTCGCACAGGCGATGCTGAACGTTGCCGTGTGGTCCGTATTGGTGATGTACGTGGTGCCGGGCTTCAGCCCAGCCGTGATCGCCCAGCAGTACTCCTTCGAGGAGGTCGCCTCCGGACTGAAGCACCAGGATGCCGGGACCCGGCTCCGGGCGATTCAGATACTGAAGGACGCCGACTACGCGGAAGCGACCGTCCCGATCGCCGTCGCCCTCACCGACGCGGACGATCGTGTCCAGGTCGCCGCGATAGACGCCGAGCGATCGCTGTTTACGACGCGGTTGATTCCGCGCCGGAAGAAAGTCGGCCTGATCGTGGAAGTCAGAACCGTTGCGGGGGGCGATGCCGCCGCGACAGGGCAGCTCGCGCTGAAAGCGCGGAGCGTGCCGCCGGAGTTATTGTCGGGCCTCGCCGTGGCGCTTCGCGACAACAGCCTGAAAGTTCGAGCCGAAGCCATCAGCCTCGCCGCGCTCCTGGGGCCGGTGACGTGCGCACCGGATGTTCGGCGTGCTTCCGATTCGAGCGCGTGCGACGGCATCGGCAATGGCCTGATCGACATGATCAACTCGCGCCAGGCCGTGCTGCGCCGAGCCGCGATGCAGGCGCTTGGACAGGTGCGCTATCCGAACGCGGTTCAAGCTTTGTCAGATCAATTGAGCTACCACCAGAAGGGACCCGATGCCATGGCTGCCCTCGAAGGGCTCTCTGGGATCGGGCATGCCACCTCCGTGTCGATTTTCGAGAGTCAGCTGACGAGCTCGGACGCCGACATGCGGCGGTTCGCCGTCGCCGGGTTGGCGCGTGCCGGATATCGCGAGGCGCTCGGCACCATCCAGGACATGGGACAGACGGAACGCAACGACGGGGTATTGCTGGCGATGCACTACGCGAACGTCAAGCTCGGGGCGATCGACGCAAGCCTCCAGCAGCTCGTGGTATCCCTGGGTACTCCAGCTCTCCGTCCTCTTGCGTTGGCATACCTGCTGGACCTGTCGGCGTCACACGCTCAGGCTCTGGCGGTATCTCTCACGAATCCCAGCGCTGACATCCGGCGCCTTGTCGCCGACGTCCTCGGGTTCTCTCGAAACGCCGACGTGATTATCCAACTCGGAGCGGCGGCACAAGAATCCGACCCCGATGTCGCCGCAGCCGCACAGCAGGCGATCGCGCGACTCCACCTGTAGTGCCGCTCCCGCGTGCGTTTTACGCGCGGCCAACCCTCGTCGTCGCGCGCGATCTCATCGGGAAGGTCCTCGTGCACCACACGCGCGCGGGCGTCACGTCGGGCATCATCGTCGAAGTCGAAGCCTACATCGGAGAATCCGATCCTGCATGCCACGCCGCTCCAGGTCCAACCAAACGGAATGCGCCGATGTACGGCCCGCCGGGGCACGCGTACGTGTATTTGAACTACGGCGTTCATCCGCTCGTGAACGTCGTGACAGAGCCTGCACGCTCACCCGCGGCGGTGCTGATTCGCGCGCTCGAGCCGCTCGAGGGCCTTGCACTGATGCGCAGACGCCGCAGGCGGTCGCGCACCGTTCGATATAAGAAACCGGCGCCGATTTCCGATCACGCGTTGTGCCGCGGGCCTGGCAACCTCACACATGCGATGGGGATTACGTTGAAGGACACCGGCATCGACCTGCTCGGAGAGAAGCTTTACCTCGAGGATCGCGGGCACCGCATCGACGCGATCGCCTGGAGCCCGAGAATCGGCATCAACGTGGCGACCGAGCGCGAGTGGCGCTGTTACGCGAGCGGCCACCCGTCGGTGTCGGGTTGAGAATGTCAGCCTTCGCGTTGCAGTACGGGAATCTTCAGCGTGACTTGCCGCCCTTCGCGGATGACCACAACAGTCGCTGTGCTGCCGATCGGCGCTTTGGATACGAGCTCCACGAAGTGACCGGGATCGATGACGGCCGTGCCGTTGAACGACACGATGATGTCGCCCGCATCGAGGCCGGCCTGATACGCCGGTGACCGCTTTTCGATTTCGTTGACGAAGGCGCCGCTCGTTGCGCGCACTCCGAGCTGCGTCGCCATCTGCGTCGTCAGCGGATACAGGATCATCCGCCCGAGCGATCCGCGCCGGACGACGCCGTGTTCGATGATTTCGCCGATCACCGAGCGGGCGAGGTTGCTCGGAATCGCGAAGCCGATGCCTTCAGAGCCACCGTTTTGATTCGAGCTGAAGATGCCGGTGTTGATGCCGATGAGCTCGCCGCGGGCGTTGACCAGCGCGCCGCCCGAGTTGCCGCGGTTGATGGCGGCGTCGGTCTGTATGAAGTCTTCGTATTCCGAAAAGCCGAGGTTCTTGCGGCCGAGCGCGCTGATGATGCCGAGCGACACGCTGTGGCTGAGCTGGTACGGACTGCCGATTGCCAGGACCCATTCCGCGACCTTCGCCTGAGACGAGTCGCCCCATTTCAGCGGCGGCTGCACCGCCTTGTCGACCTTGACGAGCGCGAGATCCGTCGCCTTGTCGATGCCGATGATGCGAGCCGGCGCTTCGTGCTTGTCGGAGAAGATGACGGTGACATCGGCCTTGTCGCTGCCGATGACGTGGCTGTTGGTGACCACGTACCCGTCCTGAGAAATCAGCACGCCCGAACCGAGGCTGCGCGCGAGCTGATCGCGCGACCCGAAGGCATCCTCACGGCCGAAAAAATACTCGAAGAACGGATCGTTGGCGAGCGGGGCGTTCGCACGGCGAACCACCTGCACCGATGAAATGTTGACGACGCCCCTGACGGCTTGAGCCGCGACGCCCGTGAGATCAGGGAGACCGGAGGGTGCAGGGGCAAGCGCGCCTATCGCAGCTGCGGTCTGGCCGGGGCGCTGCACTGTTTGCGCGACCGATTCGTCTGCCGAACGCAGGCGACCGGTGAGGACAAGCCCGGCGAGAAAGCCTGAAACGAGGAGTGCGATGCCAATTGAGGCCCGTTTCATCGCAGATTTTTCATCGTAGCATGGTTTGACGCGCCTTCGCCAAGTTGGCTACGATCGGCGGTTATGGCGTCCATTCAAGCGACACGGCTGCGGAAAGGCAATCTGATCAAGGTCGGCGACGACCTGCTCCGCATCCTCGAGCTCCACCATCTGACCCCCGGCAACAAGCGCGGCTTTGTCCAATGCCGGGCGCGCAATATTCGCACCAAGACGCTCATCGATCACAAGTTCCGCGCGGAAGAGGACATCGAGCGCGCGATTCTCGACGAGCACGACATGCAGTACCTGTACACGGACGGCGACTCGTTCCACTTCATGAACACGGAGACGTTCGAGCAGCTCCACATCGATCGCGAGGTGCTGGGTGACGCGGTCAACTACATCCTGCCCGACTCGACCATCAAAGTGGAATTCTACGGAGACGAGCCGGTCGGCATCGATCTGCCGGTGACCGTCGATCTCCGCGTCGACGACACGGTGCCGGGCATCAAAGGCGCGACGGCGAGCGCGCAGGTGAAGCCCGCGCGCACCGAAACCGGCCTCGTCGTGCAAGTGCCGCCGTTCATCAACGTCGGCGACCGCATCCGCGTCAGCACGGAAACCGGCGAGTATCAGTCCCGAGCCTGATGGACGTCCCACTACGCCAGCCCGCCCACGGTTGGATCGAAGTGATCACCGGCAGCATGTTCAGCGGAAAGAGCGAAGAGCTCATCCGCCGGCTTCGCCGCGCGCAGATCGCGCGGCAGCGGGTGCAGATCTTCAAGCCGGCCTTCGACAACCGGTTTGCGAGCTCGGACATCGTCTCGCACAGCGAGATGCGCATACAAGGCGTCAACGTCGGCAGCTCGGCGGAGCTGCTGAGGATGGTCAACGAGGACACCGAAGTGGTCGGCATCGACGAAGCGCAGTTTTTCGACAAGGATTTGCCGGCCGCGTGCACACAACTGGCGGGCAGCGGCAAACGCGTCGTCGTGGCGGGCCTCGACACCGATTACCTCGGCCGCCCGTTCGAGCCGATGCCGGTCATGATGGCGATTGCCGAATATGTGACCAAAACTCACGCCATCTGCATGGTCTGCGGCAATCCTGCGAGCCACACGCAGCGGCTCGTCGTCAGCGATGAACGGCTTCTCCTCGGGGCGACGGGCACCTACGAGGCTCGCTGCCGGAAGTGCTTCGACCCGACGCTCGCATCGGCGGCGGCGGGGAAGGAAATTGAAAGTGAAAAGTAGAAAGTAGAAAGTAGAAAGTCGAAAGTCCAGAGTCCAAAGTCGAAGGCACACGTCCTGAGTCATGAGCACCGAGTGGACCCCGCAATTCCTTCTTATGCTGGGCGTCGGGTTTCTCGTCGCCAATGTGCGAGTTGGGGTTGACGGGTTGAAGTTTCTTCGGCGTCGATCGTCGGCGCTGCTGATTTGGCGAGGCCCCAAGCCGCGCTATTACGGGCTGCAGCTCGCGCTCGGCGTTGTGCTGGGCGGGCTGCTGATCTATCACATCGTCAACGTGATGCGTGCCGCGCCTGAAGTCCGCGGGCGCTATGCGCCTCAGGTATTTGGCATCGGGATGATGTTCGTGTACTACGGTTACGTGGTCCCGCTGAGCCGGCGGATCGGCCGAGGGTTTTACGCCGACGGCATCTGGTCCGAGACGGGCTTCGTTCCGTACTGGAAAATCGGCGCTGTCTCGTGGCGGGAAGGAGAAGAGGTCGCCCTGGTCATCGTGTCCCGGCTGCGAAACCTGGCCCGAAGGCTTGTCGTGCCGGGGGTGCACTACGGGGCCGCCCGCCGCCTGCTAAGGGAAAAAATAGCCGCCCACGATATACAGTTGTTACATACCGGGCTGGAGTTGGGGGCCCACGACGAGATCGATGACGTGTAATCGGGTGCGATGGGTGGAGCCTGCGGCAGGCGGTAAGCGGTAATCGTAAAACGGCATCGTGCCGATATGGGAAGGCATATGGCAGCACGAGCAACCTGGAAGGGTTTTCTCAAGGTCAGCCTGGTGAACATTCCGATCAAGGTGTTCCCGGCCACCGAGGCGAGCGGCACGCTCTCGTTCAACCAGCTCCACGGCGAGTGCCAGACCCGCATTCAGCAGAAGCGCTGGTGCCCCACCTGTAATAAGGAGGTCGCCAACACCGAGCTCGTGAAAGGCTACGAGTTCGAAAAGGGGCGGTACGTCGTCATGACGGAGGACGACATCGAGAAGGTGCGCCCGACGTCGACCCGCGTCATCGACCTCGTCCAGTTCGACGACGCCGGGGCCCTCGACCCGATGTACGTGGATCGCACGTACTACCTCGCGCCTGACGGGCAGGTGGCCGCAGACGCGTTCGCGGTCTTCAGCGAAGGGATGAAAGGCAAGATCGGCGTCGGCAAGCTGGCGCTTTACGGGCGCGAATACCTTGTCGCGGTCAAACCGCACGAGAGAGGCCTCGTGATGTACACGCTCCATCACGCCGCCGAGATTCGCGGCACCGAGAGCATCGAAGAGCTGGCCACGATTCCCACCAAGGTGAAGCCCCAGGAAGTGCAGCTGGCCAAGCAGGTCATCGCGACGTTCGAGAAAAAGCTCGACTTGAACGAGTATCGCGACGAATACCGTGAGGGTCTCCAGCACATCATCGACGCGAAGGTCGCAGGCGAAGAGTTCGTCGCGCCGGCGGTGGAGATGCCTGCGAAGGTAGTAAACCTGATGGAGGCGCTCAAGAAGAGCCTCGACACGGTGAGCGCCAACAAGAAGCCCTCCGCGAAGGCGGATCTGAAGGTCGTGAAGAAGGGCAAGAGCGCAGAGCCGAAGCGGAGACGCGCTTAGTAACGAAAAACGAAAAACGAAAAACTCGAAACGAGTCGCGGCGCGATCTGCGTGACTCTCTTCGTTCTTCGCTTTTCGCTTTTCGTTATTCCTAACCATCCTCAACCCATGCGCTTCATTGTCCTTGGTGCTGGCGCGATCGGCGGCGTGATTGGCGCGCGGCTCGCACAGCACGGGCATGACGTCGTGCTCATCGCCCGGGGCGCGAACTACGAGGCGATTCGCGACAAGGGCCTCCGTATCGAGTCGCCCGACGCCAGCGAAACGCTTCACATTCCTGTCGTCGACACGCCCGCGAGTATCACCTGGTCCAACGACGACGTCCTTCTTCTCGCGACCAAAACCCAGGACACGGAAACCGCCCTCGATCAACTCGCGCAGGTGGCGCCGCGCACGCTTCCTATCCTGTGCGCGCAGAACGGCGTTGCCAACGAGCGCATGGCCGCGGATCGGTTCGCCGACGTGTACGGTGTGTTCGTGTGGTGCCCTGCCGACTATCTGACGCCGCGCACGGTGCAAGTCTGGTGTGCGCCGACCAGCGGCATTCTTCATGTTGGCTGTTATCCGTCCGGCTCCAACCCGACGGCGGAGGCAGTGACCGCGGCATTCAGGGAGTCGACGTTCCTTGCTGAGGCGAAGCCCGACATCATGCGCTGGAAATATCGAAAGCTGTTGTCGAACCTCGGCAATGCCGTCGACGCGCTGTGCGGCACAGCGGCGCGGGGTAGTGGCCTCTCCCAGCGCGCGCGGCGCGAAGGGGTCGCGTGCCTCGAGGCGGCGGGGATCTCGTTCATCGCCGACGACGAAGAGGATGCGGCGCAGCTCGAGCGTCAGGTGCAGCCGAGAACCATCGGCGGCGTCGAGCGGCAGGGCGGATCGTCATGGCAGAGTCTCGCCCGCCGGCTGGGAACCATCGAGACCGATTATCTGAACGGAGAAATCGTCCGGCTGGGGCGCGACAGTGGAGTGCGGACGCCCGTCAACGCGCTGCTGCAGTACTTGTCGCAGCGGGTCGCACGCGAGCGGCGCCCGCCTGGCAGCATCAACCCCGACAAGATTTTGATGGCGCTAGATCTTCGACAGAATCCACTGGAGTAGCCCAGGCTGGCCGGCGGCAGTTGGATCGTTCAGCCAGTCAGGTGGCGTGAGCCATACGAACGCCAGGATCGCGGTGACCCACAAGTCGTAGGGAATCGTCGTCCGTTCGTCGCGCCAGAAGAAGGCGCGGTTGAACGTGCCGCGCAGCCCGCTCGTCGAGGGCAAGGGCTTGTTGTTGAGCGCGAGATACGTGTAGTGGATGCGGTTGGCAACCGACAGCACGGAGAGCACCAGAATCACCCAGAGGATGGCGGCCATTCTGTTCGTGAAGGCGCCGATCATGAACAGCACGATCCGCTCGGGCCGCTCCATGAAGCCCACCTTGCACTTTTCGATCAGGCACTCGGCCCGCGCGCGGGCGTAGCTCGTCATGATCGCGAAGATCAGGGTGAGCGTCGTGATCAGGACGTAATCCTTCCGTCCGAGTTCTGCGTACAGCCAGATGAGGCCGGTGAAGAGTGCGAGGTCGGAAAACCGATCGAGCGTCGAATCCCAGAACGCACCGAACTCCGACTGCTTGCCGGTGATGAACGCCACCTTGCCGTCGATGAAGTCGAAAATATTGGCGCAAATCATGATCACCCCGGCGAGGGCGAAGTTATTCCGGGCCAGTGACCAGCCGGCGGCGCAGTTGATGAGCACGCCGATGAGCGTGAGTGTGTTCGGTGAAATACCAAGCGCGACGCTGATGCGGATGATGGCGCGCAGCGGGAACATCGAGAGCTTCCCGATAGTGCCGGTAAATGTCATGTTTAGTCGCGGGGGCCCCCGCCCCGAGGAGTATAATGAAAGGTTCGATGAACGCGTAAAGAGCGCGCAATCGTACTGTATGCCCGTCCAGAATCTCAAGGCCCAGATCGCCCACCTGCCCGAGCAGCCAGGGGTGTATCTGTTCTCGAACGAGCACGGCGAGACGATTTACATCGGCAAGGCGCGGTCCCTTCGCGACCGGGTGCGCAGCTATCTGGGTGCGCGAGGACTCCATCCCAAGACGGACGCGCTGCTCGACGAGGCCGCCGGCCTCGACGTCATCGTCACCGACTCGGTCGTCGAGGCGCTGGCGCTCGAAAACAACCTCGTCAAGGAGCGCTCGCCGCGGTACAACGTCCGGCTGCGTGACGACAAGAACTACCCGTACCTGCAGCTGACGACGAACGAAGACTTTCCCCGCGTGCTCGTCGCGCGTCGCGTCGAGCGGGACGGGAGCTTCTACGCCGGCCCGTTCATGCCCGCGTCGCTCGCGCGCCGGACGATGGGGTTGACGCACCGGCTCTTCGGCATCCGCTCGTGCAACGAAGTCATCACCGGCAATCGCGAGCGCCCCTGCCTCGAGTACGACATCAAGCGATGCATCGCGCCGTGCGTCGCGGCGATCTGTTCGAAGGAGCAGTACGACGCGGCCGTGCAGCACACGCACCTGTTCTTCGAAGGGAAGAATGACGAGCTCATCGACCGGCTGACGACTTCGATGGCAGATGCGTCGGCGGCGGAACGGTTCGAGGAGGCCGCGCACCTTCGCGATGCCGCGCGAACGGTCCAGACGCTTCGTGATCGCCAGCAGAAAATTGCGACGGTCCGCCTCGGCGACCGCGATGCCTTCGGATTGCACATGGGCCCGGCCGGCGCGGTGGTCCACGTATTTGTCATGCGCGGAGGCAAAGTGCTGGAGCGTGTGGAATTGGCCGCGAACGAAGGCATTTCCGGCACGGCTGCGGAAATACTTCAGGCATCGGTCGAACAGTTCTATGAGGATCGGCCCGCCCCGGCCGAAGTGCACCTCTCGGGCGAGCCAGAGGACGCCGAGCTGCTCGAGGCGTGGCTCTCGGCCCGCGCGGGGCGGCGCGTGCAGGTGCTGGTGCCGAAGCGCGGCGACAAGCGCGGGCTGGTCGAGCTTGCCGTACGCAACGCGCGCATCGCCTATCAGGCGCGCCTCATCGACACAGGGCTCTCGCAGTACGACGCGCTGGAGACCCTGCGGTCGACGCTGGCGCTGCCGGCAATTCCGCGGCGGATCGAGTGCTTCGACATCTCGACGATTCAGGGCAGCGAGACGGTGGCATCGATGGTCGTCTGCGAGGACGGCAAGATGAGAAAGAGCGACTATCGCAAGTACCGTATCTCACCCGCGAACCACGCGGGATCGGACGATTTCGCGGCGATGAACGAAGTCGTCACGCGGCGGTATCGCAAGCTCCTCGAGCAGGGCGGGCCGTTTCCAGACCTCATTCTGATCGACGGCGGCAAGGGGCAACTCTCGGCCGCCTACGCCGCGCTGCAGCAGCTTGGCCTCGCCAACCTGATTGCGGTCGGCATCGCGAAGAAGGAAGAGCTCCTGTATACGCGCGATCGCGACGAGCCGATCGTGTTCGAGAAAGACGCTCCGGCGCTGCGGCTCGTCCAGCAGATTCGCGACGAAGCGCACAGGTTCGCCGTGACCTTTCATCGAAAGGCCCGCGCGATGCGCGACCTGCGTTCTGAGCTCGACAGCGTTCCGGGCGTAGGGCCGCGCCGGCGGAAAGCGCTGCTCGTGGCGTTCGGCAGCCTCGCGGGCGTGCGCCGCGCGTCCCGCGAGGAGCTGACCGCCGTCGTCGGCGCGAAAACAGCCGATGCCGTACTCGGATACTTCGCCGGCGGGGGACGGTAAGCGGTTATACTCTCTACCCGTTGCTGCCGGACCTGAATGTTGCTGCTCTTGTCATCGCCTTCCTGGTTCTGATCTTTTCTTTGAGCGTTCACGAAGCGGCGCACGCGTGGTCGGCCAGCCAGCTCGGCGACGACACGGCGAAGCGTCTGGGACGCGTCACGCTGAACCCGGTGGTGCACGCCGATCCGATTGGCACGGTGTTGCTGCCGTTGATTGCGATGCTGTCGGGCGCGCCGGTGATCGGCTGGGCGAAGCCCACGCCCGTCAACACGCGAAACCTGGGACATCCGAGGCGCGACCACATTCTCGTGACGGCTGCCGGACCGATCAGCAATCTGCTGATCGCGCTCGTCGCCTCCGCGGCGATGCGGTCGGGGGCGTCGTCATCGGGCGGCTGGATGGACACGCTCGTGGACGAGGCGCTGACACTCAACGTCCTGCTCGCCGTGTTCAACATGCTGCCGATTCCGCCGCTCGATGGCGGTCAAATCCTGATGGCGCTGCTTCCGCGTCGTGCCGCCATGCGGATGGGTTTTCTCTATGAGTACGGATTTCTGATTCTGATGGGCCTGCTTTTCACCGGCGTACTGGGCTATCTGATCACGCCGCCGTATTATGTGATTCTCTCGTGGCTGCGCTGACCTCCCGCAAACGTGTCGTCTCGGGCATGCGCCCGACCGGACAGCTGCACCTTGGCCACCTCGTCGGTGCCCTGCAGAACTGGGTCGCGCTGCAGGAGCAGTACGACTGCTACTACTTCGTCGCCGACTGGCACGCGCTGACGACCGATTACGCCGACACCGGCCAGTTGACGCAGTACGCGTACGACAACGCGATGGACTGGATCGCCGCCGGGCTCGATCCGGAACGCAGCACGTTTTTCGTGCAGTCGATGGTACCCGAGCACGCAGAGTTGTATCTGCTGCTGGCGATGACGACCCCGGTGTCGTGGCTCGAGCGCGTGCCGACCTACAAAGAGATGCAGGAGACGTTGTCCGACAAGGACCTGTCCTCGATCGGCTTCCTGAGCTATCCGTTGTTGCAGACCGCGGATGTCGCGATGTACGACGGGAATTTCATCCCGGTCGGCGACGACCAGGTCGCGCATCTGGAGCTCGCGCGAGAAGTCGTCCGCCGCTTCAATCGCGTCTACGGCAACGTCCTCGTCGAGCCGCAGCCGTTGCTGACCAGGATGTCACGCCTGCCGGGTCTCGACGGCGGCAAAAAGATGAGCAAGAGCCTCGGCAACACGATTCTGCTCTCGGAGGACGCCGACAGCGTGAAGAAGAAAGTCCGCTCGATGTACACGGATCCGAAGCGGATTCGGCCTGATGTGCCGGGCACGGTGGAAGGGAATCCCGTCTTTCTGTACCACGACGTGTTCAACCCCGATGTCGCCGAGATCGACGATCTCAAGTCGCGCTATCGGGCGGGGAAGGTTGGCGACGTCGAGGTCAAGGACAAACTGGCGAAGGCGTTGAACGCCGTGCTCGAGCCGATGCGCGAGCGGCGCCGAGAACTGGCTTCGCGGCCGGAGCGGATTCGTGAGATCCTCGTCCAGGGTTCGACGCGCGCGCGGCGGACGGCGGTCGAGACCATGGAGCGCGTGCGGGACGCCATGAAGATCTCCTACAAATGAGCGAATTTCCTCCTTCATCCTCCGACTTCGAGTCCGCGCCCGATGCGTATTCGGTGAAGCTCGACTCGTTCGAAGGCCCCCTCGATCTCCTGATCCACCTGATCAAGAAGCACGAGGTGAACATCTACGACATCCCCATCGCCCTCATCACCCAGCAGTACCTCGAGTACATCGAGATGATGAAGGAGCTGAATCTCGACACCGTCGGCGAGTTCCTGGTGATGGCGGCGACGCTGATTCACATCAAGTCGAAGATGCTGCTGCCGCGGCCCGAGTCGGCCGAAGAAGGGGAGCCCGAGGAGGATCCGCGCGAGGCGCTGGTGCGCAGGCTCCTCGAACACCAGAAATTCAAAGCCGCCGCGGAGCTGCTCCACGAGCGCGCCGTGCTGCGCGGCGCGCAGTGGATTCGTCCGGACGGACGCATCGCCGAAATTGCCGGCGACGAGTATGCGTACGAGCCTGAGGTCGAAGTCGATCTCTTCAGCCTGCTCGCGGCGTTCCGCGGCGTCCTCGAGCGGGCGAAGCAGCGGCCGAAAATGCTGCTGCCGCCGGAGGAAGTGCCCGTCGAGGTCCGCATCGATCAGCTGCTCGCGATGCTCTCCGAAACCGAGGCGTGCGGCTTCGAAGATCTCTTTGCGAAGGATGACTCGCGCGGTGCGATGATCGTGACGTTTCTCGCGCTGCTCGAGATGATTCGGCTGAAGCTGATTCGCGTGTTCCAGACGGCCGCCTTCGGGCCGATTCGCGTGTACAAGAGGGCACGGCCTGCGGATGCGCCGGTCCCCATTGGTGATCCTGAATCGAAAAGCGAATAACGAAAAACGAATAAATCATATGAGCGATGCATTGAAGCCGGTCATCGAAGCACTGATTTTCGCGTCACCCGATCCGCTCACGCCGAAGATGCTCTTCAAGCTTCTCGAGAGCGAGCCGAAAGAAGACGTCGAAGCGGCCCTCGAGGCGCTCAAGCGGGACTACGAGCGGCCGGGCGGGCTGCAGCTGGTCGAAGTGGCCGGCGGATATCAGATTGTCACGAAGCCCGAGCTGCACGAGTGGGTGCGCCGGCTGTTCCACGAACGGACGACGCAGCGGCTGTCGGTGCAGGCGCTCGAGACGCTCGCCGTCATCGCCTACAAGCAGCCCATCACCGCGCCCGAAATCACCGAGATCCGCGGCGTCAACACCGCCGGCGTCGTCAATACCCTGATCGAGCGGCAGCTCGTGAAGATCGTCGGACGCAAGCAGGTCGTCGGGCGCCCGTTCATGTACGCCACCACGCGCGAATTCCTGATCCGGTTCGGTCTGCGCGATCTGTCCGACCTGCCGAAAATCGAAGAGATGGCCGAGGCGCTGGGCTTCGACGTGCCGGCCGGGCTCACCTCGCCGTCGCCCGCGCAGGCGCAACTGGATCTTCTCGAGAGCGCCGCGCCGATCGACGAGATACAGCCGATGTCGACCGACGTCGAGCCGGGCGAGAAAATTCACTGACGAACCAACACGACGACGCGAACGGCTCGAAGGCACGATGAGGTAACGCTCTTGCCAGAAGGAGAGGGTGCATGATCATCAAGCGCATCGGACCAATGTCAGTCGCGCGGCTGAGCGGGATGTTGTATGCCGTCATGGGACTCCTGTTCGGGGGCATCATCTCGTTGATCGCGATGGCCGGCGGGTTTGGCTCGGGCGGCGACGGTGCCACGCCATTCGGCGGGTTCATGGGCGTGGCCGCTGTCGTTGTGCTGCCGATCTGCTACGGTCTGCTGGGATTCGTCGGGACGCTCATCGCCGCGTGGCTCTACAACGTCGCGGCAGGGATCGTTGGCGGCATCGAGGTTGATATTTCCTGAACTGGGACAGCGGCCACCGATCTTTGAACAGGAGGTCAGGAGATTAGGAGGCTCTTGTCAGGGTTCCTCGTTGGACGAGTGGTGCTTCATCGGGAATCCCCCTTGGTTCGCGGCTCGGCGAAGTGTGGATGCATGGCGCTTCATTCAGATGGCCTCAACACGAAGACGCGAAGAGCGCGAAGACACGATGAAACGCGCTGTCTCACGGGTGCAGGACATTTTGAGGCGTTGGGATCCGCTTGGCGTTCGTCCTGGCGAATTTGCGCCGATCGATGAATACGACAGTTACGCGCCACACATTGTCTCGATGGTGGCACAGCGATGTTCGCTGGAAGAGTTGTGCGTCCATCTGCAAGGCATACGTGTTGAGACAATGTGCGTGGGACCAGATTCGCGTCGAGATCGCGAGATAGCCGGCGAGATTCTTTCGATCTCCTAGCCTCCTGATCTCCTGTTCGTTCTTGTATTTGGTCGTTCGCGCGCTGGACGATGCGCTTGACCTGGACACGAAGACACGAAGAGCGCGAAGGTACGAGAAGTACCGGCCGATCCCGATCCTCCTGATCTTCTGATCTCCTGTTAATGTTTGTATTGGGTCGATCTTCTATTCTGATCTTCTGTTCGTCCTCGTATTTCTTTTTGTATCTGTCTTTCGGGGCGGCGAAGGCGTTCTTATGCCGGAGTGTTTCAGCTTCCGCACTTCCTCCGCCGTGAGCTCCCGGTAACTCCCAGGCTTCAGACCCTTGTCTGCGATCGGCCCGATGCGGACGCGCCTCAGCGTGCGGACGGGATGGCCGATGGCATCAGCCATCTTCCGGACTTGGCGCGTGCGGCCTTCGTGAATGGTCACGCGCAAGACCGACGTGTCTCCATCCGTGCGCCGCTCGCGCAGCAGCTCGACGTTCGCCGGGCTCGTGCGGCGGCCTTCGATGACGATGCCGCGCGAGAGTCGATCGATGTCGTGGGCGTCGGGTACGCCGAGCACATGCGCCTCGTACACACGCTCGACTTCGTGTCTCGGATGCATCAGCGTGGCGGCGAGATCGCCGTCGTTGGTGAGAAGCAGCAGGCCTTCGGAATCGAAGTCGAGGCGTCCGACGGGATACACGTATTCCCGCACGCCTTTGAGGAGATCGAGCACCGTGGGCCTGTGCTCGGGATCGGATCGGGTGGTGACATAACCGCGCGGCTTGTTGAGGAGGAGATATCGCTGCCGCTGCGGCTGCTTGACGCGGCGTTCGTCGACGCGGATGTCGTCGGTATCCGGATCAGCCTTCGTGCCGAGCTCCCTGACCGTCGCGCCGTTGACCTGCACGCGCCCTTCCGTAATGAGCTTCTCCGCCGCGCGCCTCGACGCGATGCCTGCGGCGGAGATGATCTTCTGCAGCCGAACTTCCATAAATGAATTCTAGCGGTTCTGGGTTCTAGGTTCTGAGGTTCTGGGGTGCCGGTTCCTTGTTCTCGGTTCTTGGTTCGCGGAGCCGCACACCAAGAACCCGAACCGCGAACCCAGAACCAGAACCTCAGCACCCCAGCACCCAGCACGCAGAACCGTTCATTTCAGTAGCGGTTTCACCAGCGCCGTCCACACTTTGTATCCCTCCGGCGTCATATGTTGGCCGTCGGCGATGAAGTGTTCCGGCTTGGGTTTGCCGTCTGCGCCGAGCATGGCCGGCCAGACGTCGACATAGACGCAGCCGGTGTTCGATTCGCAGTACGACCGAATCAGCTTGTTCGCTTCGTGCATCTGCGCGGTAAGTTGCCATCGGGCCGGCGTGGGCTTGAGCCCGATCGCCACGATACGCGTTTTCGGAAGCGCGGTGTGAATCACCTTGTAGAACGTCTGAAACCCCGCGCCGATCGTTGCCGGCGTCGTCCCGCGCGCGAGATCGTTCTCGCCGGGATAGAGCACGACCACCCGAGGCGCATGCGGGAGCACCACGCGGCTGGCATATCGCGCACTGTCGGCCATTTCCGATCCGCCGAACCCCCTGTTGACCGTCTGCAGATCGGGAAACGACTCGCGGAGATTCCACCGGACAATGCTCGATGCGCCAATGAACAGGACGCCGCCCTTGACAGGAGCAGTCGCTTTGTCTTCGGCTTCGAACTTCTGAATGTCAGGCTCCCACCGGTTTGGATCGACCGGCTTCTGCGCCGCGATCTCAATCGTCGCGACCGACATCACGACAAGTACCAGTACCATCAGACGGCGCATACGCATCTTCCTCCGCCACTCTTGTAACACGAACCCATGAACCGCCAACCACTAACCACGACCCCACAACCACCAACCACCCACCCCAACCACCATCCACCCCTCGGATATACTGCCGACCGTGTCCTCTCGTCGTCTCATCATTGCGATTGACGGCCCTTCGGGCGCCGGAAAAGGGACGGTCGCGCGCGAGATTGCGCGCCGCCTCGACTACAAGCATCTCGACACCGGCGCGATGTACCGGGCCGTGGCCTGGAAAGCGCTGCGCGATCGATTGCCGCTCGATGACGAAGATGCCGTGGCCGATCTCGCGAAGCGCGCGGCGCTCGACGTCGGGCCGTCCGCCGTCGTCATCGACGGCCACGACGTGACGAGCGCGATCCGTACGCCGGAAATCGATCGCGCGGCCGCTGCCGCGGCGCGCCTGCCGAAAGTGCGCGCGGTGCTCGTCGAGCGTCAGCGGCTGCAAGGCGCGCAGGGCGGCATTGTCATGGAGGGGCGCGATATCGGGTCGGTCGTCTTTCCGAACGCCGACGTGAAGATCTACCTCGACGCGTCACCCGAAGAGCGGGCCCGCCGGCGTGCCGCCGATCCGTCGCATGGGATCAACCGGGCGGATGCCGCCGCCGATGTCGCAGCCGAGATGGCAGCGCGTGACCGCTCAGATCGCACGCGCGCGACGTCGCCGCTGACCATCCCGCCGGACGCCGTCCCGCTCGATACAACCGGGCTCTCGATCGACGACACCGTCGAACAGGTGCTGGCGATCGTCACGCGCGCGATGTCCGCCCCGCGGTAATCGTCGGCGTGGGACCGCCGTCCCATGTGAACCGGTACGTCTTTCCTCGACGAACGTTCGCCACGAGCGCGGGCCGGAAGCAGGCCACGCACGTGCCGCCATGGTGCCGCACGCTCGGGTAGATCACTCCTAACGACTCCGCCTCCAATAACCGCTCGGCCAGCGCCTGTGACTCGACATAGGTATCGGGGTCGAGCCATTCGCGTGCCCCAGGTGGCTCCGATCGGAGGTCGTGAAGCGACGCGCTGAAGTCGCACCGGTAGTCGTCGTAGGTGACCGTATCTTCGAAGCGGCCAATCTCCGCGAGTTGGACGGTCTTGTGAAAACCCACTTCCGCCTGCGAGGTCTCGAGCGCAAACGCGGCATACCAGGCGCCTCGTCCTGGACCGTTGAAGCGGCTGCCCAGCGGATGCGGGTGACAGAAGGCCGCGTTGATGACGGCCGCGTGGGGAACAGCACTTACCAGTTCCTCGATGCCGATGCCCGGCAGCCGCTGCCGCGAGGCCAGCAGGCGGTCGTTAGTCGCCGCATCGAGCTCGAAAATCGCCTGCAGGTGCGCGTCGTCGTCGCTGATGGCCACCAGCACGCTGTCGCTCTGCGGCAGATGCCGCGAGAGCACGAGCCGATGGGCATCGAACTGGCGGACGAGCGCGACCGGCGGAAGCGTCATCCCGAGCGACGCGCGTCGAGCAGACGCCGCACGGTCTGCATGGCGGGCAAGCCGCCGCGGATCATGTACGCAAGCGGCGTGTCGCCGGCGAAGATCGGATTGCTGTTCGGCAGATGCACCCACTCGTCCGCGAGCTTGCGGGAATGGAGGATGTGCAGCGCTTTGAAAATGCCGATGAGATAGGAGATGCGCGTGAGGCGATCGGTATCGAGCATCCGATCGGGCCTGCGCTTCATTTCATAAAAGGGGCCGTTCGTGACGCCGCCGAGCAGGGCGCGGGCGTCTTCGTCGCGCACTTTCCAGCGCGTCGCGATATTGAAGAACGCCTTCAGGCCGGGCGCGGACAACCGCTCGCGCACGGCCCGCGTACTGAGATCGGGCAGGGCTTCCGCCTGGTAGCGGCTGGCGGGGTACCGCAGGGCCTGAGCCATCATCAACTCCTAATCAGGAGTATATTTCCTCCTGACTGGCGGCGTCAAGCCCCGCGGCCGCTATGAGTCGCGGCGGTTGCGATCTTTGTAGTCCTCCGCGCTCGCCGGGTCGTATTCCCAGCGATTGCGGTCGCGGCTTTCGATTTTGTCGGCGCCCTTCAACTCCTCGGAGTCCTCGTATTCGACGCCAAGCGCGCGCCCGATTTCCTCGACGACATCCTGATCGGGTGTCGACATGTCGCCGCCCGGGGTTTCCTCGCCGCTGGAGTACGCGTCGTTCCAATCCGAATCGACGTCGCCGCCGGTGAGTGCCTGCCCGCCTTCGGTGTGCTCCTTGGCGCGCTGGTTGTACATCTGATGGCCGGACTCGGCGGCGGACGCCTTGGTGGTGAAGTTCAAGCTCGATGGCGCGCCCGGGACCGTTTCGTCGTCACGCAACCGGCGCCGCTCGCGCGACAGCGCCGCGGGCTTTGGCCGAGAGACCGACTGTCGCGAAGGTTTGGCTGGCGCAGAGCGCCGCGCAGCGGCGCGAGGGCGGGCGGCCTTGCGTGCCGCGCGCGCCTTTGGCTTCGCCGCGGTCTTTCGCCGGGCGGGTTTGCGCGAACGCTGGCGCGCCTTCGCGTGCCGCTTCGCCTTGCCAGTGGCGCGCGGGCGGGCCTTGCGTCCGGCCTTGCGCGCGCGAGCCTTCGCTTTGCGTTTTGCCATCACCAAAGTCCTTTCAGCCTCTCCCGCCCTCTCCCAAGAAGGCCCGAGGCGTCCTTGACAGTTTAACCATAAACTCTCTACACTCTAATGCTTATCGCAACATCAACGGCCGCAGCAAAACGCCAGCCGACGATGAAATCCGGGGCGCCGGACCCCTCAAACACGGCAATCGATTCGATCGATCAGGAGAACTTCAAGGCATGGTGAACGTGGACGACGAGCGCACTCAGAAAGAATCCGCCCGGGAGATTGGCGGCGCAACGACCCGCGCGGGCGGGAAACCCCAGGGACGGGGCGTGCTCACCCCTTTCAAGGATGACGACACGGACCCGCAGGAATTTTCCCGGATGCTCGACATCTACGATAACAGCTTCCGCAACATCGCGGAAGGCGAGGTGATGAAGGGAACGGTCCTCAAAGTCACCCCCTCTGAAGTGATCGTCGACATCGGCTACAAGTCGGAAGGCATCATCGGCGTCGACGAATTTCTCGACGAGCGCGGCGAAGTCACCGTACAGCCCGGCGACACGGTCGACGTGCTCCTCGAGCGCACCGAAGATCGCGACGGCTACGTCGTCCTCTCGCGCGAAAAAGCCGAGAAGATGAAGATCTGGGACGAAGTCGAGAAGGCCTATGCCGAGCGCAAGGTCGTCATCGGCCGCGTCATCGAGCGCATCAAGGGCGGCCTCGCGGTCGACATCGGCGTCCGCGCGTTCCTGCCGGGCTCGCAGATTGACGTGCGCCCCGTCCGCAACCTCGACGCGCTGCGCGGCCAGGAGCTGCGGATGCGCGTCATCAAGGTGAACAAGAAGCGCGGCAACATCGTGCTCTCCCGCAAGGTCCTCCTCGAGGAAGAAAACGCGGAGAAGAAGAAGCACACGCTGCACACGCTCGCCGAAGGCAAAGTGCTCAAGGGCACCGTCAAGAACATCACCGACTACGGCGCGTTCATCGATCTTGGCGGCATCGACGGGCTGCTGCACATCACCGACATGTCGTGGGGCCGGGTGGGCCATCCGTCGGAGCTCTTCAAGGTCAACGACGAGATCGACGTCATCGTGCTCAAGTACGACCCGGCGACCGAGCGCGTGTCGCTCGGCCACAAGCAGCTCGTCAACGATCCATGGTCGAACGTCTCCGATCGGTATCCGGTCGGCGCCCGCATGTCGGGCAAGGTGGTCAGCCTCACCGACTACGGTGCGTTCATCGAGCTCGAGCCGGGCGTCGAAGGGCTCATCCACGTGTCCGAGATGTCGTGGAGCAAGCGCGTCAAGCATCCGTCGAAGATCCTGAACGTCGGCGACAGCGTCGACGCGATGGTGCTCGGCGTCGATGCGACGGCGCGCCGGATTTCGCTCGGCCTCAAGCAGGTCGAAACGAATCCGTGGCATGAGCTCGCCGAGAAGTATCCGGTCGGCGCGAAGATCGTCGGCAAGGTGCGCAACCTTACCGAGTTCGGCGCGTTCGTCGAGGTCGAGGACGACATCGACGGCCTGATTCACATCTCCGATATGTCGTGGAGCAAGCGCATCAAGCACCCGTCCGAAGTGCTGAAGAAGGGCGACAAGGTCGAGGCGATGGTCCTCAACATCGACGCCGAAAATCAGCGCCTCTCACTGGGGCTGAAGCAGCTTGCCACCGATATCTGGGATGACTTCTTCTCGCGGCACCAGGTCGGACAGACCATCGAGGGCAAGGTCGTGCGGGTCACGAACTTCGGCGCCTTCGTAGAGCTGGACGAGGGCATCGAAGGGCTCATCCACGTGTCCGAACTGGACGATACAAAGGGCACCGAGAAGATCGAGCTGACCGTCGACCAGAACTACCCGATGAAGATTATCAAGCTCGTGCCGTCCGAACGGAAGATCGGCCTCAGCATTCGTGCGCTGAAGTCGGACGAGTTCCGCACCGACTGGGAAGAGTACTCGGAGAAGGCGGGCACCGGCGAAGCGACGCTCGGCGATCATTTCAAGGCAAAGGCTTAGGGCCGACCTGAAGGTCGGCACTACGAAAAAGGGAACGTAGTGCTGGCCTCCAGGCCAGCTGAACGAGGCGCGGGGCGCCCCGCGACAAAAAAAATGGACGATCACGAGCAGGAGATTACAACGGCGCTCGGCGGAAGCATGACGAAAGCCGAGCTCGTGGAGGAAGTCTCACGGGTCTCGGACCTCACCAAGAAGCACTCCGAGGTGATCGTCGACACCGTGTTCCGCAGCATCATCACGGCGCTGCATCGCGGCGAAAAGATCGAGCTGCGGGGCTTCGGCAGCTTTCGTCTCCGCCGGCGCGAGCCGCGCAAGGGACGCAATCCGAAAACCGGCGACAAGGTGGACGTGCCGCCGAAGAAGGTCCCGTACTTCAAGCCCGGCAAAGAACTGAAAGAGCTGATCAACCAGGAACCTGGCGGCACACCGCAAGCCTAGGGAATTGGAGGATTGGATCGCCTCTGGGCTCCATGGCGACTCTCTTACGTGACCGCAGCTCAGGTTCCGGCAACCACCTGCATCTTCTGTGACCCGTCCGCGGGCCGTGATCTCGACCTCGTGGTCCTGCGCGGCGAACGCTCCTACGTCATCCTGAATCTCTACCCCTACAACAACGGACATTTAATGGTGGTGCCCAACCGGCACCTTGCGGCGCTCGAAGCGCTGACTCCGGAAGAGCAGACCGAGTTGATGCATTTCACGCGGCTGTCGGAGATGGCGCTCAACCACGCGTACAGTCCGCAGGGCATCAACGTCGGGATCAATCTCGGCAAAGCGGCGGGCGCCGGCATCGAGAACCACCTCCATATTCATCTGGTGCCCCGCTGGTCGGGCGACACGAACTTCATGACGGCGGTTGGCGAGACGCGCGTGCTTCCCGAAGACCTGGCCGCTACTGTCGCTCGCCTGCGCCCGATTTTCGAGACGTTGCGCGCCCGTCCGGGCGCCTGAGGTGCGTCAGGTGCGGTGGGAGCGACAAGCGCGATGGGTGCGGGCGTTCGTCCTCGTCGCCGGTACTCTGACTGTCGCACTCGCGCAGGACGCGCCGAAGCGCCGGAACGCGATCATCTTCGTGGCCGACGGCCTTCGCCACGGTTCAGTCAATCCAATCGATACACCGGCGCTCTACCGAATCCGCACGGAAGGCGTGTACTTCGCCAACAGCCACTCGGTGTTTCCCACGCAAACGATGCCGAACGCCGCCACGATTGCCACCGGACATTACCCGGGCGACACGGGGCAGTTCGTCAACCAGCCCTATATCGGCTATCCGCTGTTCCTGACCGGAAACCTGGGCCAGCCTGCCGGCACGATGGTCCCGGACGTCGAAGATCCCTTCGTGCTGGCGGACCTCAACGACTACTACGGCGGCAACTACTTTCGCGAGGCATCGCTTCTCGCGTTTGCGCGCTCCTACGGATACAACACCGCGGCTCTCGGAAAAACCGGGCCCGCCGCCGCGCAGGATGTGACGGAAGTGACACCGATTCGAGGAGCGATGCGTGAGCCGATCACGATCATTCTCGAAGGGGCGACCGGCACGCCGCGCACGGTGCCGCTCGCGCCGCAAACCGTCGCACTCCTGAAAGCGGCCGGCATGCCGCCAGCGCCGCCGCCGCGAAATCAGTCGGCAGGCACGAACACCGTGCCCGGAACGCTGGCCGCGAACGTCGAGCATCAGCAATGGCTCGCGGACGCCGCCACCAGGGCCATTCTGCCGGCGTTCGCGAAAAGCGCGGAGCCATTCGTGCTCGTGTACTGGTCGGGCGATCCCGATTACACGCAGCACGCGCAGGGCGATAGCCTGAATCGCCTGACGCCGGGCATCAACGGGCCGACGTCGAAGGCGGCCATCCAGAACGCCGATCGGAATCTGAAGCAGATCCTCGATTACCTCGACGCAAATCCAGAGGTGCGCGACAACACCAATGTGTTCGTCACGTCGGATCACGGGTTTTCTACCATCAGCCGCCGCGATGTCGACGCATCCGGACGGGCGACGCGCAGCTATTCAGCGACGCTTCGGTACGAAGACGCCGACGATCAGCTGGAAGTGAATGAGGGATTTCTTCCGCCCGGGTTTCTCGCCATCGATCTCGCGCATGCGCTCGATCTGCCGCTCTACGACCCCGCCGAGCAGACTCCCGGCGAACACGGCGTGATGCGCTACGCGAGAGTCGACCCTGCGATCGCGCAGCCGACGGCGACGGTTCGCCAGCGTCCGAGCGGCGCGACGGCGCTGATCGGGGGCACGGGCCGGATCGGCATGCCCGTCGACGCAAAGGTCGTGGTCGGGCAGTCGTCGATCTACGTGCCTGGCGGCGATCGCCCGCTGCTGCAGCGCATCGTGCGATTCCTCGCCTCGCAGGACTATGTCGGCGGCCTGTTCGTGAACGATCGCCTCGGCCAGCCGCCGGGTACTCTGCGCCTGAGCGATGTCGGGCTCATGGGAGGCGCCACGATGCCGAAGCCGGCGGTGATCGTCAATTTCAAGAGTTTCCCGCTCGATCCGAAAAACCCTCACATGACCGGCATTGTGGTTGGAAGCATCCGCCAGCACGGGCAGGGGGACCACGGAACGCTCTCGCGTGCCAACACGTTCAACAACATGGCGGCCATTGGCCCGGACTTCAAGAAACGATTTGTGAGCCAGACACCTGTCAGCAATGCCGACGTGCAGCCGACGCTCGCGCACGTCATGAAGATGAAGATTCCGAGCCTCGGCGCGCTTCGAGGCCGCGCCATCACCGAAGCGCTGGTCGGAGGGCCTGCGGCGGCGCGGGTCGTGCGCCAGGTGGCGCGATCGCGGCCGGCGGCGAATGGGTTTTCGACGGTGCTGATGTACCAGGTCGCGGAGCGCCGGCGGTATTTCGATGAAGCGTGTTTCACGAGGAGCCGCACCTGCGACTGACGGCGATGCAGGTGTCTCACCGCAACGATGCTACGACGCGGTTTTGTTCTTAAGAATAGTGACGCGGCGTCTTCGCGCCGTAGCGGCGAGATAGTGGTGTCATGAACCGAGTATCTGTTTCGCGATCGTCTGCAGCTGCAGGTTGGACGTGCCTTCGTAGATTTGGCCGATCTTGGCGTCGCGATAGAGCTTCTCGACTGGGTAGTCCTTTACGTAACCGTAGCCGCCAAACAACTGGACAGCCAGTGATGTGACGTGTTCCGCCGCGTTTGCGGAGAACAGCTTGCACATCGCCGCGGCACTGAGGAACGGCTCGCCGGCGTCGCGCAGGCGGGCGGCGTTGTACACGAGCAGCCGCGCCGCGGCCAGTTCCGTCGCCGCGTGCGCGATCTGGAACTGCACACCCTGAAAGTCGGCGAGCGCCTTGCCGAATTGTTTCCGCTCTTTGGTGTAGGCGACGGCGTGATCGAGCGCGCCTTGCGCGAGGCCGACCATCTGGGCCCCGATGCCGATTCGCCCCTCATTGAGCGTTTCGATGGCGACCTTGTAACCCCGGCCGACGTCGCCGAGCACGTTGGCGCGCGGCACCCGGCAATCCTCCAGCAGCAACTCGCACGTGCTGCTCGCGCGAATGCCAAGCTTGTCCTCTTTCTTGCCGACGGCGAACCCGGCGAAGCCGCGCTCGATGAGGAAGGCTGTGATCCCCCGATAACCGGCTTCCGGGTCGACGTTGGCAAAGACGACGAAGAGGTCGGCCTCGTTGGCGTTGGTGATCCAGAGCTTCCGGCCGGTCAGGACGAAATCGCCGCCCGATTCCACGGCGCGCGTCGTCAGTGCGAAGGCGTCGCTGCCCGACCCGGCTTCCGAGAGCGCGTACGCGCCGACAGTGTTCGCGGCCAGGCGCGGCAGGTAGCGATCCTGCTGGTCGTCCGAGCCCCAGCGCAGCAGCGCGTTGATGACCAACGTGTTCTGCACATCGACGAGAACGCCCACGGATGGGTCGACCGAGGATAGCGCCTCCACGGCGAGCACGGAATGAAAGAACGTCCCGCCGGCGCCGCCGTGCGCATCGGGGATTTCGATGCCCATCACGCCCAATTCGAACAGCCGATCGATGAGGGGGCGCGGCATTTTGGCCAGATCGTCCATTTCCCGGACGATCGGTTTGATTTCCCGCGCCGCGAACTCGAGGACGCTCGCCCGGAACAGGGATTCGTCCTCCGACAGGCGGGTAAGTGGAGGTGGACTTCCAGCTTTTTCCACGGCGCGAGAATGTTATCATTCGAGAGTCATGTCCAAGGGGCGCGTTCGCCTCGCCTACAGCCTCCTTGCGGCGGTGCTCTCCGCGCCGCTGGCGCTTGGGGTGAAAGCGCAGGACGCGCAAGCACCACCGCCTCCGGCCGCGCAGCAACCGGCGCCCGCTCAGCAACCCGCACCTGCGGCGCCCGGCGATCAACAGGCCCCGGTCTTTCGTTCCGACATCAACTTCGTCCGGGTGGACGTCATCGTCACTGACCGGCAAGGCAACCCCGTCGGCGATTTGAAGCAGCAAGACTTCGAAGTCACGGAAGACGGGAAACCGCAGGCGATCCAGACGTTCAAGCTCATCAACGTGTCTGAGGACACCGGCGTCGGCACCGATCCGCCGCGCGATGTTCGTAATCCGATCGACGAGCAGACGGAAGCTGCGCGCGACGACGTGCGGCTGTTTGCGATTTTTCTGGACGACTACCACGTGCGGCTCGAGAACAGCATGCGCGCACGGGAGATCCTCGCGCGGTTTGCCGAGAACTCGTTCAACCCGAAAGACATCGTGAGCATCATGTATCCGTTGTGGTCGATCAACGACGTGCTGCTCGGGCGGAATCGCAAGGCGCTCACCACGGCCCTTCGCGAGTTCACGGGGCGGAAGTACGACTACACGCCGCGTAATGCTTTCGAAGAACGCTACGTGCACTACGTGTCGACGATCGAGGCCGAGCGCATCCGGAATCAGGTGACGCTGACGGCGATCAAGGGCCTGATTATCAAACTGGGCGGGCTCGGCGAACGGCGCAAGGCGATCGTGCTCGTCAGCGAGGGCTTCACGAACGTGTTGCCCGTGCAGATGGTCGATCAAATTGCGACCTGCAATGGCGGCCAGTGCGGCAATCAGCCGCCGCCGCGGCCCGATCCGGTTGGCGGCGGGACTTCACCGGCGCAGCAGCGTTTGGAATCGCAGGAGTTTTTCCTGCAGTCGGAGATGATGTCGGACATCAAGATGGTGACCGACCTCGCGAACCGCTACAACTGCGCCATTTACGCCCTGGACCCGCGCGGTCTCGCGCCGTTCGAGTTCGACCTCAGCAGCGCCGGGCAGGCGGCCGTGAGCCTGACCAAGAACCAGCAGATGCTCGACACGACGATCGACACGCTCCGGGTTCTCGCGGACGAAACCGACGGGCGCGCCATCGTCAACAGCAACGATCTCGATCGCGGGCTCAGGCAGATCATCCGTGATACGAGCGCCTATTACCTGCTCGGCTACACGTCGGCGGTGACCACCGACGGCAAGTTCCACAAGCTCAACGTGCGCGTCAAGCGGCCCGGCCTGCAGGTCCGCTCGCGCCCCGGTTATATGGCGATGAGCGCGAGCGAAGTGGAGCGCGCCCTCGCGCCGAAGAAACCGGGACCCCCTCCAGCCATCACCGAAGCGCTGGGGACGCTGGCCGTCAGCGGGCAGCAGCGGCGCAATCCGATCCGCACCTGGCTTGGCATGTCGCCGGGCAGTGACGGGAAGACCAAGATCACGTTCGTATGGAATCCAATGCCAGCGGTCCCAGGCACGCGGCGCGAAGTAGCGACCACTGTTTCGCTGCTCGCGGGTGGCCCGAACTCGGATCTCTACCATCGTGAGAAAGCCATCAGGCCCGGACGTGTGGAATTCGAAGTGCCGCCGGGACCTGTCGAGCTCGAGATCGCTGCCCAGGATGCGGCGGGCGAGGTCCTCGATCGCGAAATACGCAAGCTCGTCGTGCCGAGCATGGGCCTGGGATTGACGGTGAGCACGCCCGAGGTCTTTCGCGGGCGCACGCTGCCGGAGTGGCAGACACTCGCGACCGATCCACGGGCGCTCCCGGTTATCGAGCGCGACTTCCGCCGCACCGATCGGCTTCTCGTTCGGGTCGGGGCGCAAAGCGCCGGCGGCACGCCCGTGCTCACGGCTCGAATGCTCAACCGCGAGGGTGGCGAGATGTCGGTCCTGACCGTCACTCCCGCCGGTTTCGGCGGCCTGAGTCAGATCGATGTGCCGCTCTCGCCCCTTCCACCGGGCGATTTCCTGATCGAGGTGATCGCGAAAGAGGGCGCAGAGCAGACTTCGGCACTGATTGCCTTCCGAGTGACCCCGTGATGACCAGGTTCGCGTGGACGCATGGCGTCCGCGCAACGGTTCGGCGCAACAAACCTTCTATTCGCTGGAAAGCTGTCCTGATCGCGGGACTCACGCTCGTCTGCGTCGCCGCGGCGGACGCGCAGTGGCGCGGGCGTTATCGCGAAGGGTCGTTTGCTGCGCGGTACGCGCCCGCCCGCATGCCGGACGGAGATTTCACTGTCTGCCGGCTCGAGTACACCAGGGTCGTCATCGAGGACATGGGCGTCGGATGGCAGACCGACTACCCGTTTTCCGAGCGCAACCTCATGACCCGGCTCTCCGAGCTGACCAAGACCCCCATCAGCCGGGACTCGCGCAAAGAGCCGAACACCTGGGTCGTGCGCGCCACCGATCCCCAACTGTTCAACTGCCCCTACGTCGTCGCTTCGGACGCCGGCACGATCGGCCTGGCGCCGGAAGAAGTCCTCGGTCTGCGGGATTACCTGTTGAAGGGCGGGTTCTTGTGGGTCGACGACTTCTGGGGCACGGCCGCCTGGGAGCAGTGGTCTGGCGAGATCAGCCGTGTGCTGCCCTCATCGGACTATCCGATTAAAGATGTGCCGTTGAGCGATCCGCTTCTTCGGACGCTGTATCCAGTCATGCAGATTCCGCAGATCACGAACATCCAGTTCTGGCGCAGCTTCCAGGGGCGCGTCACGTCCGAGCGCGGCCGCGACAGCGAGGAAGCGCACCTCCGCGCTATTCGCGATCGCCACGGCCGCATCATGGTGCTGATGACCCACAACACCGACGTTGCTGATTCGTGGGAGCGCGAAGGTGAGGATCCGGGGTTCTTCTATCAGTTCTCTCCGAACGGCTACGCACTCGGCGTCGACGTGCTGCTCCACGCGATGACGCACTGACGGCAGCTGGTATACACTAAAAGCACCGCTCCAAGAGAGCGCGTGAAAAGGCCGCTAAGCCATTGCCTGAAGAGTCCGTCGGCCTTCGCGGTCACACCGCGACGGCGCGACGAACGGAAGGGCGCGAACTGAATAGGCCGCGGCCGGGAGGTGCTTAAACGCATGGCTAAATCTACGGTGATTCGCAAGTAGCAAGTCTTCAGCAGCCCGTCGCACGTCGTGCGGCGGGCTGTTGTCGTTGTGAGACCATGAAAGCGCCATCCCAACCTGTGGGGCTCGACGTGAACCGGGCACCGCAGCCGCGGACACTCTTCCAGACAATTTCCGGCCGGCCAATCGAGCGCCTCTACACGCCCGAAAGCATCCCTGAGTTCGACTACGCGCGCGAGCTTGGCGATCCAGGCGCTTATCCATACACGCGGGGCATTCATCCCTCTGGCTACCGCGGCAAGCTGTGGACGATGAGGCAATTTGCGGGGTTCGGGACTCCGGAGGACACGAACCGGCGCTACCGCGAGCTGCTCGCGGCAGGGGCGACGGGATTGAGCGTCGCATTCGATCTCCCCACGCTGATGGGCCGCGATCCCCACCATCCGTTGTCGCTCGGCGAGGTGGGGAAGTGCGGCGTGAACGTGACGTCGCTCGCCGACATGGACGCGCTGTTCGACGGCATCGCGCTCGGCGACATCTCGACGTCGATGACAATCAACGCGCCGGCGCCCATGTTGTTCGCGATGTATCTCGTCCTTGCCGAGCGGCGGTCCGTCGATTGGAAGGCGATTGCAGGGACGTTGCAGAACGACATCCTGAAGGAATTCATCGCGCAGAAGGAGTACATCTATCCGCCGCGTCCCTCAATGCGGCTCGTCACGGATATCTTTGCGTTCTGCGCGGCTCACGTGCCGCGGTGGAACACGATTTCCGTGAGCGGCTACCACATCAGAGAGGCCGGAGCGACGGCCTCGCAGGAGCTGGCGTTCACGCTGCGCGACGGGATCGAATACGTGCAGGCGGGCGTCGACGCGGGACTCGACGTGGATGTCTTCGTGCCGCGGATGTCGTTCTTTTTCAACGCGCACAGCGACTTCTTCGAAGAGATCGCCAAGTATCGCGCGGCGCGGCGCATCTGGGCTCGCGTGATGCGCGAGCGGTTCGGCGCCAGGGACGAGCGATCGCTCAAGCTGCGCTTTCATACGCAGACCGCCGGCGTGTCGCTGACGGCGCAGCAGCCCACGAACAACGTCATGCGCACCGCGCTGCAGGCGCTCGCGGCGGTGCTTGGAGGGACCAACTCGCTGCATACCAACTCGCTGGACGAGGCGCTGGCGCTGCCGACCGCAGAGGCTGCCACGCTGGCGCTGCGGACGCAGCAGATTCTCGCGCACGAAACGGGTATCGCGGGCAGCGTCGATCCGTTCGGCGGTTCGTACTTCGTCGAGCGCCTGACGAACGATCTCGAGGAAGAAGCCGAGGCGTACTTTCGCGCCATCGACGCCATGGGCGGCATGGTTGCCGCGATAGAGCGAGGCTATCCGCAGCGCGAGATCGCGGAAAGCGCGTACCGTTTCCAGCAGGACGTCGAACGGAAACGCCAGGTGATTGTCGGCGTCAACGAGTTCGGCTCGGATCGCGAGCACGCTGTGCCGATTCTGCGCATCGACGAAAACGCCGCACAGCACCAGCTCGCCAAGGTCGACCGCCTTCGCCGCACGCGCAACCAGGTGCTGCTGACCCGCGCGCTCGACAGGCTGCGCAAAGCCGCGGCCGGCTCAGACAACACGATGCCGGCGCTGCTTGACGCCGTGCGCGCGTATGCGACCGTCGGCGAGATGTGCGATGCGCTGCGGGATGTGTGGGGCGAGTATCAGGAGCAGGCCATAATCTGAAACTGGAATCTAGAATCGAGAATCTAAAAACTGAATGAAAAAGATTCGAGTTGTCATCGCCAAACCTGGACTGGATGGCCACGACCGAGGCGCCAAGGTGATTGCGCGGGCGTTGCGGGATGCGGGCATGGAGGTGATCTACACGGGCCTCCGCCAGACGCCCGAGCAGATTGTCGCGGCGGCCCTGCAGGAGGACGCCGATGTCATCGGGCTGTCGATCCTGTCTGGCGCCCACAACTCGATTTGCCCCCGATTGATGGATCTCCTGCGGGAAAAGGGACTGACGGAGGTGCTCGTCGTGTTGGGGGGCATCATTCCCGACGCCGATCTGCCCGCCCTGAAGGCCATGGGGGTCGCCGCGGTGTTCCGCCCCGGCACGTCCATGCAGGATATCGTCGATTTCCTCAACTCCCGCCTTGGCGGTGACCGTTCCGGCCCTGGCGCGGCAGACGCTAAGGCTGTCAGCCCTTCGGGCCGATAAAATCCACGACTGGTTTGATTGCGGATGGCGCATAAACTCCTCTTAGCCGACGACAGTGTCACGATTCAACGCGTCATCGAGTTGACGTTCGCTGACGAAGACATCGACGTGACCACGGTTGGCGACGGCCAGCTCGCGATCGACCGCCTCGATACCGATCCGCCGGATATCGTGCTGGCGGATGTCGACATGCCCAAGCGCGACGGCTACGAAGTCGCCGCATACGTGAAAAGCCGCCCCAGGCTCGCCCACATTCCCGTGGTCCTGCTGACGGGCGCATTCGAGCCGATCGATCAGGCCCGCGCCTCCGCGGCCGGATCGAGCGACGTGCTCGCCAAACCATTCGAGCCGCAAATGGTGATTAATCGCGTGAAGGAACTTCTCGGGAGAAAACGGCCAGAGGAAGACGCAGCATATGCGCCAACCGATGCGGAGCGGGTGCAGGAGCCGCAGCCGCAGATGGGCAATCCGCAGCCGGCCAATCGACAGCCGGCGGGCGAAGGCCCCGAGGCCGTGTCGCTCGATGATTATTTCGACCAGCTGGATGCGGCGTTCTCGAATCTGCAACCAACCGCGCAGCAGGCAGACGGCTCAGATGAGATCGACTGGCCCCCGATGGAGCCCGCGACCGCCCCAGTCGTCCCGCCGCCCTCGAGGGTCGATATTCCGGTGGCAAAGCCGGCACCCGTTGCGCCCGCCTTCGCGGCGGACCTCGTTGTCGTGAACAACTCGGCCGTGCCAATCGCACCGCCTGCGCCGATTCCACCCGTTGCGCCAGTCGCGCCTGTCATGCCCGTTGCGGCGGTTGCCCCGCCGGCGCCGGTTGCCCCGCCGGCGCCGGTTGCTCCGAAAGCGCCGGTTGCACCTGCTGCCGTCGCACCCATCGCACCCATAGCACCGGTAGTCCCCGTCGCCGCCGCACCCGTCGCACCCATAGCACCGGTTGTCCCCGTTGCCGCCGCACCCGTTGCACCCATCGCACCCGCCGCCCCCGTTGCGTCCACCGCGCCGAAGCCGGCCGCCAATCCATTTGCGAACCTGTCCGCGGCAAAAGCCGAGGCTGCCGCTCGGCCGCCCGCGCCGATCATCACAGACGATCTGATTGAGGAGATCGTGTCGCGCGTCATGCAGCGCATGAGCGATCGCGTCGTGCGCGAGACGGTGACCGATATCGTGTCTCAGACTGCCGAACGGCTCGTGCAGGAAGAGATCGAGCGGATGAAGTTGGGCTAGGACAGCAAACAGGTCTCCGGCGCCCCGCACGATCACTACGCCCCCACGGTCACCCCTGAAGTTGCGGTACCATTGTGCGCAATGGATCAGAGTGTAAAGTCGCGCGTTCCCGATAAGCCTGCGCTCGAGGGACTCGAGCCGAAGTGGCAGGAGCGTTGGGAGGACGCCGGCGCGTATCGTTTCGATCGCAACAAGTCACGCGACCAGATTTTTTCCATCGACACGCCGCCGCCGACGGTCAGCGGATCGCTGCACATCGGTCACGTATTTTCATACACGCACACCGACGTCATCGCGCGCTTTCAGCGCATGCGCGGCCGCGAAGTGTTCTATCCCATGGGATGGGATGACAACGGCCTGCCGACCGAGCGCCGCGTGCAGAACTACTACGGGGTGCGCTGCGATCCGTCGCTGCCATACGTCCATGGCTTTCAGCCGCCTGCCGAGCCTCCAAAGCAGCCGATCTCGATATCGCGCCCCAATTTCGTCGAGCTCTGCCTCCGTCTGACGAAAGAAGACGAGCAGGCGTTCGAGCGCCTGTGGCGATATCTCGGGTTGTCGGTTGACTGGTCGATGACCTACGCGACGATCGACAAGCGATCGCAGCGTGCATCGCAAATCGGATTTCTGCACCTGCTGACAAAGGGACTGGCCTATCAGCTGGAGGCGCCGACTCTATGGGACGTGGATTTTCGCACCGCGGTCGCCCAGGCAGAGCTCGAAGATCGAATGCGCGAAGGCGCATACCACCGCCTGCGGTTCGACCGTCCCGACGGTGGAGCGGTCGAGATCGAGACGACACGCCCGGAGTTGCTTCCCGCGTGCGTCGCGCTCGTCGCGCACCCGGATGACGAGCGATACAAGCCGCTGTTCGGCAAAGACGTATTGACGCCGCTCTTTCGCGCGCGCGTGCCCGTGAGGGCGCACGAGCTCGCGGATCCCGAAAAGGGGAGCGGTATCGCCATGATCTGCACGTTCGGCGACATCACCGACGTCACCTGGTGGCGCGAGCTGTCGCTGCCCGTGCGCGCCGTGATTCAGGCCAACGGCACGCTTCGGCCGATCACCTGGGGCGCTGCCGGATGGGAATCGCAAGACGCCGCGGCCGCGCAACAGGCTTACGACCAGATCGCCGGCCAATCCATCAACAAGGCCCGCGCGAAAGTCGTCGAGCTGCTTCGCGACGCCGGATCGATGATCGGCGAGCCGCGGCCGATCATGCACAACGTCAAGTTCTTCGAGAAAGGCGATCGGCCGCTCGAGATTGTGACGAGCCGCCAGTGGTTCATCAAGACGATGGACTATCGATCGGCGTTGATTCAGCGCGGACGGCAGATCCAGTGGCACCCCGAATACATGCGCGTGCGCTTCGAGAACTGGGTCAACGGCCTGAACGGCGACTGGTGCATCAGCCGGCAGCGGTTCTTCGGCGTGCCGTTCCCGTTGTGGTACCCGATCGACAAAGACGGCGTGGTGGACTACACGCGCCCGATCGCGCCGGACGAAGGGCGGCTGCCGATCGATCCTTCGACGGACGTCCCCGACGGATATCAGGCGGACCAACGAGGCCGGCCGAATGGCTTTACCGGCGACCCGGACATCATGGACACGTGGACGACGTCTTCGTTGACGCCGCAAATCGTGTCGGGATGGTGTCAGGACGCCGACCTGTTCGGGCGCGTGTTCCCGATGGATCTGCGTCCGCAGGGGCACGACATCATCCGCACCTGGCTGTTCTCGACGGTGCTGCGCGCGCACCTCGAGCACGACAGCCTGCCGTGGTCCCATGCGGCGTTGTCAGGATTCGTGACGGATCCCGATCGAAAGAAGATGTCGAAATCCAAGGGGAACGTCGTCACCCCGTTCGCGCTGCTCGAGGAGCACGGATCTGACGGCGTGCGCTACTGGGCTGCGAAAGGCGGACCGGGCGTCGACACCATCTTCGATGCGGCGCAGATGAAAGTCGGCCGCCGTCTCGCCATCAAACTGTTGAACGCGTCGAAGTTCATCCTCTCGCCCCTCGACGAAGGCTCCGGGCGTGCGGATCCGCAGGGACCGATCACGGCCGCAGTCGACCGGGCCATGTTGAGCAACCTCGCGAGCCTGGTCCGTGAGGCGACACAGGCGCTCGACGATTACGAGTACGGCCGGGCCATCGAACTGATCGAGCGCGAGTTCTGGGGCTTTTGCGACGACTATCTCGAGTTCGTCAAGGGCCGTCGTTACGGAGAGCAGGGGCCCGAAGGAGCCGGGTCGGCAAACAGCGCGCTCACCGCGGCGTTGTCTGTGTACCTGCGATTGTTCGCGCCGTATCTGCCGTTTGCGACCGAAGAAGTCTGGTCGTGGTGGAAGGATGGGTCTGTGCACCGAGCGCCGTGGCCCGCGAGCGATGAGCTGGCGCCGATGGTTCGCGGCCTCAGCGATGACGAGCAGCAGAAGTGGAACTACGCTCGCGAGGTGCTAGGCGAAGTGCGCAAACGTCGCTCCGAAGCCAAACAGCCGCTGAAGGTTCCCATTATCCGGGCAATCATCGCGGACGCTCCCGGGCGTCTCGCGCACCTCGATGCGATCGAGGCCGATCTGCGCGCGGCGGTGCGCATCGAGGCTATCGAGCGAAAGGCCGCCGACGCCCTTTCCGTCGAGGTTCAGTTTGGCGCCGCCCCGCAGGCTTGAACCGGGCGACTATCGCGACCTCGTGCGTCGCGCGCTGGCAGAGGATCTCGCCGGCGGCGATGTCACTACAGACGCGATTATCGGCCAGGGCGATCGGGCGTCAGGTACCTTCCTGGTCAAGTCGCCCTGCACGCTCGCCGGCCTTGATGTCGCGCTCGAGGTGTTCGTGCAGCTCGATCCGCGTGTCGAGGCAGATTGGAAGTTTCGGGACGGCGATACGTGCGCAGCCGGCGTGACGATCGGCCGTCTCACCGGGAGCGCGCGTGCCTTGCTCTCGGGCGAGCGCACGGCGCTGAACATCCTGCAGCATCTCTCAGGCATCGCGACGCTCGCGCGGCAGTTCGTCGAGGCGAGCGGAGGCACCATCACGATCCTCGATACGCGCAAGACGACTCCTACGCTGCGCGCTCTCGAGAAGTACGCCGTCCGGATGGGCGGCGCGACGAACCATCGGATGTCGCTGAACGACGGCGTGATGATCAAAGACAATCACATCCGCCTCGGCGGAGGCATTGCCAACGCCGTCACGCAGGTGCGGGCGTTCGCCGCGAGGCGGGTGGTTGAAGTCGAAGTCGAAGTCGAGACGATGAAGCAGGTCGACCAGGCGCTCGACGCCGGCGCCGATATTCTGCTGCTCGACAACATGACCACCGACGACATCCGCGAGGCCGTGCGACGATGCCAGGGCCGCGCCAAGACCGAGATCTCAGGGGGCGTCACGCTCGCGCGCATTCCAGAGCTGGCCTCGACGGGCGCTGATTTTGTGTCCGCCGGAGCGCTCACGCATTCTGCTCCCGCGGTCGACATCAGCTTTGACATCCAACCTGCCTGACCAACCGTTCGACTGGCATGGGGTTCCGGCGGATGCCGCACGGGAGATGTCGCGCGTCGCCACGCGCGCGCGCGGCCTGGGCCGGTGCATCCATTGGCTCGAGTCGACCGGGTCGACCAATGATGTGGCGGCACATCTCGCCGAATCCGGCGCGGAGGAAGGCACGATCGTCGTCGCGGACATGCAGACCGCCGGGCGAGGTCGACATGGGCGTATATGGCTTTCGCCGCCGGACGCGGGATTGTACGCGTCGATCGTCATGCGGCCCGCGCATGCGATGGCGGGCGAAGAGCGGCCGGCCGCGCTGCTGACGCTCGCCGCGGGAGTGGCGATTGCCGAGGCCGTGCGCGCGGTGACAGGGTTGCCGGCGAAACTCAAATGGCCGAACGACGTCGTTGTCGGCCCGCGGAAGCTCGCCGGAATCCTGGCCGAAGCGGCAATGCAGGGAGGCACGCTCCAGCACATCGTGCTCGGCTTCGGCGTCAACCTGCGATCCACTGCCTATCCGCCCGAGCTCGCCGCGCGGACGACATCGATTGAAGCAGAAACGAATCGGCCGGCCGAGCGCGGATTGATGCTTGCCGAAATCGTCGCGGCGCTGGCCGATCGCTGCGCAGATCTCCAGGCCGGGAGGTTCGATGCTATTCTGAGCGCCTGGCGACAGATTGCGGCGCGCGTCCCTGGCGCGCGGGTCGAATGGGACTCGCCCCAGGGCCTCGTCTGCGGACGAGCGGAAGATGTCGATCGGCACGGTGCTTTGTTGGTACGCGTCGGCGAAAAGTTAGAACGCGTGGTCGCTGGAGAAGTGCGGTGGGTCGACTGAGAGCTGAGCGCGGAAAAATATGCTACTAGCCATAGACGTCGGCAATACCAACATCGTGCTCGGTGTGTTCGAGGACGATCGGCTCGTGGAGAGCTGGCGTCTGGCGACGCTGCGCGAGCGCACGTCCGACGAGATCGGCATCTGGGTCGCGCAGCTCTTCCAGCACCGGGCGATTGACGTCGATAAGGTGACCGGCATCGTCATGGGATCGATCGTGCCACCGCTGACGAGCACGTTCATGACGATGGCCCAGCGGTATTTCGGCATGCGGCCTTTGAATGTGGACAGCACGGTCGACACCGGCATGCCCATCCTGTACAAGAACCCAGCCGAGGTGGGCGCCGATCGTCTTCTCAACGGCGTTGCCGCATTCCGTTTGTACGGACGCGAGCGCCGGGCGCCGATGATCGTCGTCGATTTCGGTACTGCCACGACGTTCGACGCAATTTCGGCGAAGGGGGAGTATCTCGGCGGCATCATTACTCCCGGCATGCAGATTTCCGCCGACGCGCTTTTCCAGCGCGCCGCGCGACTGCCGCGCGTCGACATGAAGAAGCCGTGCGAGGTGATTGGCCGGACCACCGTCGGCGCAATCGAATCTGGCCTTTACTACGGATACGTGGGGCTGGTGGACGGCCTCGTGCGGCGCATGCGCGAGGAGCTCGGCCAGAATTCTGTCTGTATCGCGACGGGAGGCCTGGCGGGGGTGATAGCGCCGGAAGTGGATCTCATCGAGCACGTCGACCCGGACCTGACGCTACAGGGATTGAGAATGGTGTGGGAGAGAAACAGACCCCGTTGATCGGGGCCGGCAGCCCCGAGATGAACACAGACGAGTACTGCCGCGAGATCGAAGCCTACCTCTGCCGCAAGAACGACGGCCACCTGATCAGAATCGTCGGACCTTCCTTCGAGCGCGTCCGCGGCTGGTCCGCGCGGGGCATTCCGTTGAAGGTCGCGTGCCAGGGGATTGACACCTATTTCGTGAGGTACTACGCCAAAGGGGTTCGGCGCCGGCCGGTGCAGATTGATTTCTGCGAGAACGACATCCTTGATGCCTTCGATGCCTGGCGCCGCGCCGTCGGCGTTCGCCTCCCCGGCGCGGAAGAGACGCAGGCAGAGATCCAAAGCAAGCGGCGCACGCGAAGTCTACCCGAGCATCTGGACCGTGTGTGCGAGCGCGTGACCGCGCGGCGTGCCGGCATGACGCCGCCGCCTCCCGAGTTCGATGCGGTGCTCGACACGATCGTTCGGGAAGCGGCGGCTTTTCGCGATCAGCCGGGGCCGCTGCGTGGGGAAACGCGCGAGCGGATTACGGCGCGCCTCGCCGAGCTGGATCGCCTGATGCTCGACGCCGCGCGCGCGCACGTTGATCCCTCGGCCGTTCAGGCAATGCGTACTGAAGCCTCCGTGCAGCTTCTGCCATTCCGCGATCGCATGCCGGACGACACGTACCAGCGTGCTGTCGAAGCAGCCGTCGATGGTTTGTTGCGCGAGCGTGAACATCTGCCTGTGGTGGCGTTTGGGTAGCGGCCGGCGGTGACTGAGAGCTGAGAGCTATCTTGTCAGCACCGCCAGCGTCTCGATGTGGGCGCTGTTCGGAAACAGATCGAATGCTTCGATGTGCCCGAGGCGGTAGCCCGCCTCCGAGAATCGTTTCACATCACGCGCGAGTGTGGCCGGATCGCACGACAGGTAAACCACCCGCGGTGGTTTCAAGCCGATGATGCCCGACATCGCCTCGGTTGAGATCCCCGTCCTGGGAGGATCGAGCAGCAGCGTGTCAGGCCGCTGGAGACCGCGCCGCTTCAGGTAACTCTCGACCGAAAGATGCTGGACGTGTACTGCGGTGCCATAGGGCGCCGCATTCGATTCGAGATCGCGCGCGCTCGAGCGATCGCCCTCGACCGCCACAACTCGAGCGTTTCCTCGTGCCGCAAGCGACACGGCGAACAGCCCGACGCCGGTATAGAGCTCCGTCACCGTGCCGGCCGGAACCTGTGCAAGCACTTGCGTCACGAGCTCTGGCAGCAGATGACGATTGCCCTGAAAGAACGACTGCACGTGATGGGTCAGCGCCACCGCCGCGTCGGATACTGGAATCAGGTCGCTGACATACGGCGAGCCGTACGACACCGTCATGTGCCCCTGTTGATGATCGATGAACAACAGTCCGGAAATCCCCTCAATCGGATCGACGTGATCCGGCGGGCCGACCGACGGCGCTAATTCGAGCAGCACGGCCCGCTCCGTTGCGGTGGCGTTCTCTGAAAGCTCGCACGACGTGACCGCGACGGCCTGCAGGGCGCGCTCGAGCCGCCGCAGCGCATCGATCGAGTCTGGCAACAGCTGTCGCGTGGGCGCCGCGTCGCAGAGATCGTGGGTGCCCTCACGGAAAAATCCAAGCTTCCCATCTCGCGCGTGAAGACGAGCCCGCATGCGATAGCCCTCTTCGCTCGACGCACGCACGACAACCTCTGCGGCGAGCGGCATCTTTGCGATGCGCGCAAATGCGTCGGCGATCACTTCCGATTTGAGCTGTCGCTGCCGCTCGTACGCGATGTGCGCGTAGAGCGAGCCACCGCACGCCCAATCGACGCCGCCCGCTCGCCGATCCGGACTCGGGTCGAGGACGGCCACGACGTTTCCAAAGGCGAGTTGCTTCTGAATGCGATCGATGCGGACGCGGGCGCGCTCTCCCGGAATCGCGCCGGCGACGAAGACGATCTGTCCCTCGTGTCGCGCGAGCATGCGGCCGCCGGCGACGGGCTTTTCAATCGTGACGATGACTTCAATACCAGGCGCGAGGGACATGTTTTGAACAAGAGATCAGAAGGCCAGGAGAATTCTTTTGAAAAGAGACTTCTATTCTCCTGATCTCCTGTTTGTATTTGTCTTCGTATTCGTTATTGCGACTCGGCGGCTTTGACGAATTCCTCAAACAGCGAGCGGAACTCGCCCGTCCGCCAGAAGTTCTCGGGGTGCCACTGCACCGCGATGCAGAAGCGGCTGTCGGGGCGCTCGATCGCCTCGATGACGCCATCGGGCGCGGTCGCGGAGACGGTGAATCCTTCTGCGGCCTTGTCGACGGCCTGGTGATGGCGGCTGTTCACCTGGAGTACTTCGCCGTCGACGAGCTCTTCCTGCATCACGTGCGCGAGCGCGCTGCCAGGCGACACCCACACCTCGTGCGCGATCGCGAAGGGCGGGGAATCGACCTGATGGCCGAGCGCCTGGTTGACCTGCGCTGGAATGTCCTGCGTGAGCGTTCCGCCGCCCGCAACGTTGACGACCTGTAGTCCGCGGCACACCGCGAGCAGCGGCGTGTTGCTGGCGAGGGCGAGCTTCGCGAGCGCAAGCTCGTACGCATCGCGCGTCGGGTCGGGTTCGTTCGTCTTCGGATGCCGCGTGTCGCCGTAGTGGGCGGGGTCGACGTCGCCGCCCCCGGTAAAGAGCACGCCGTCGAGGCCGTCGAGTGTGGGCGGTGCATCCAGCGTGAGCACACGGGGGTCGCCGCCGGCCCGCCGAACGGATTCGACGTAGTCGGTCAACCGGTTGGACGGCGTGATGCCGATGACGGCCATTACATTCTCGGGGGTACGGCGATGCCCATGAGATCGAGCGCGCGCGTCAACTGCGCGCGCACGTACGCCACACCGGCGGCGCGCCAGAGCCGGACGGCCGCCTGCTCCTCATTGAGGATCGGATACCGGTGATAGAAGCCGTTGAACATCTGTGCCAGCCCGAACGCGTATTTTGCGAGTACCGAGAATTCCAGCGTCCGAACGACTTGCTCGACGATTTCATCGAGGCGCGAGGCTTCGAGGATCAGCGCCCACAAATCATGGCTGCCATTCCCACCAGTCAGCTCGGCAGCGTCGATCTCGCCAAGCTTTGCAAACACGGCGGCTTCGTCGACCCTGTCGCGGTCGCGCAGCTTGGCAAAAATGTTCTGGGCCCGAACGACAGCATACTGTAGATACGGGCCGCTTTCACCTTCGAACGCAAGGGCTTCGTCGATATCAAAGGCAATGATCTTGGTGCGCGAATACTTCACCATGAAATATCTGACCGCGGCGACCGCGATCATATCGGCGATGCGCCGGTGTTCCTCGGCGGCGAGCTCGGGATTGCGCTTGGCCACTTCCGTTTCGGCGCGCGCGATGAGGGTGTCCAGCAGGTCGTCGGCCTTCACCCCCTGTCCCTTCCGGCCCGACACATCGACGAACCCGCGCCTGTCATCAGGCGCATCGGGGGCCAGGTATCCGAGCGTCCGCGCCGCGGCGTTCGAGAGTGCCACCATTTCGTATGAGAAATGCGTCGCCCGCTCGGCTTGCTCGGCGTAGCCCAGGGTCCGAAGCGCTTGTTTCAGCAGCTTCTGAAGATAGGACTGCCGCACGTCGATGACGTTGTAGGTCGCGTCGGCGCGGCCAAACGGCGGATGCGCGTCATCCCCGGGGGTCTGGGACGTCGACCACAGCGCGTCGCCGTTTGTACGGGTTCCGAATCGGCGATAGTAGAAGTCGCGCCCCAGCAGCCCGAGCTTCCAGAACTGATAGGCGATGTCCTTGCCCACGTACGTGACGGTGCCGTTCGATCGGACGATGACTTTTTCGCGCTCGCTCTCCTCGCTCTCGCCAGTCCCTGATCCCGAATCCCCGATCGCTTCGGGCGCTGGCTCGTCCTCCTCGATTTTCATTACCCAGCATCCGGCGAGCTTGCCTTCAGTCTGGAGGTAGACCGCGCCTTTCTCTTTCAGGATCTCAAACGCGCGCGCCCAGAACTGCAAACGCAGGATGTGGCCTTCCCAGGTGAGCAGGTCGTAGTCAACGTTCAGCCGCGCCATCGTCTTCAGATGGCATCGGACGATGCGTTCGGCAATGAACGCGGCGGTGTCTGACGTCGCGGTGCCGCCGTGCTCGATGTCGTGCAGCGTGGCCGCGCGAATCTTGAGGCGCTCTTTGTCTTCGTCGTACCACTGCGTGACGCGCGCGTAGAGATCCCAGCAGTAGTAGTCGAACCGCGTCGAGTCCGCGATGCCGCGGATGTCCTCGAGGGTCTTGCCTTCGAGCTCGCGAAATCCGACGACGACGTCGGCCACCTGGACGCCGGTGTCGTCGATGTAGTTCTGCACCTCCACAGGGACGCCGCGGAAGCGCTGCACGCGGACGAGCGTGTCGCCCAGCGCGGAGTTGCGAATATGGCCGATGTGCGCCGCCTTGTTCGGGTTGATGGCGGTGTGCTCGACGATCGTCTTTTGGGGTCTGACCCCGGTACCGGTACCGGTACGGGGGTCAGACCCCATTGGCACGATTCGTTCGACGAAGGTGACGCGATCCAGGTACACGTTCAAGTACCCGTTCGGCGCAGCCTCGACGCGGGCGATGCCGTCCAGAGGCCCGAGGGCCGCGGCGAGCTCCTGGGCGATGACGCGAGGCGCTTTGCGCAGCCGGCGCGCGAGCTCGAACGCCACGGGCGTTGCGAGATCGCCGAGCTCGCGCTTCGGTGGGTATTCGATCGGCAGCTGTGGCAGTGCGTCAGGCGGCAGCTGATACAAGTGCTGGAGCGTTGCCAGTAACCGCTCCCGCAGGCGTTCGTGAACTGGAAGAATCATGAAGGATAGTGATACTCTCCATCGAGATCGATCGCACGTGTGTGGTCATCCGGGGTATTGAGGTTGAAGAACAATACCTCTTCCGGCCCGAATGCGTTGAGCTCGTCCCGTCCTACCTCGTGGACGTTCAAGCCGGGAATCCGGGCGACATCGCTCAGCCTGAATCGCCCTTCGTCGATCAGGCGCCGCAGCTCGGTCGCCGAGCGGCGGGAATAGGTCGCGCACAGCGGCTCATAACCGCGCGCCGTGCGGGGGATCGCAATGTCGACCGAGCCTCCGACCGATACAAGATGTGCGAGCAGCCGCTCGCTGACAAACGGCATGTCGCACGCAATCACCAATGTCCGTTCGGTACCGGCCGCATGAACGGCAGTGTAGAGCGCGCCGAGCGCGCCGCCGTCCGGCACCATGTCGGGAATCACCGGAACGCCGGCGCCGCTGTACGGCTCCGCGTCGTTGGCAATGATGATTGTCCGATCGACCACGCGGCGGAGCCGCGCCAATTGACGGTCCAGAACGGACGCACGGCCGGGGTGCAGAATCAGCCTGGCTTTGTTCAGCCCCCCAAGGCGCCGCGCGCGGCCGCCTGCGAGGATGGCTCCCGTCCACATCGAAATCAGGTCAGGCATCACGACGTGGATGCCATGGGCGGAAGGATATCAGAAGAATGAATCGAGCGGGAGTCGGGCGGATGCTTGTGGCGAGCCTGCATCAGGGCATCTCTGATCTCATCCCCACACGCCTGGAATTCTACGAAAACTGGTTGAACCCGACCGGGATGCGCGACGGCAGAATCGGACTCGCGCCGCTCGCCGCCGTTTTGAGTTTTCTGAGGCAGGAAGGCGAGCCTTATACGCTCGTCACGTCGAGAGCGGGGCAATACGCGGCGCAATGGACGTTCGACAACCTGACGCCCATCGAGCGCTCGATCATCCGCGCGCTGCCGGTCATGCTGCGGGCGCGCGTGGCGATGCAGCTGGCGAGGAAGGTCGTGAAGAGGAGCTACGGCGGCAGCCGGGCGGTCGCGAAGCTGCGGCGCGGACGCGGGACGCTGATGCTCCGCAACTCGATTTTCTGCGCCGTCCGGGAGCCATTCCAGTGGCCCTTGTGCGTGTTCTACTCAGCGGCCCTCTCGCATTTGTTTGCCCTTGTCGGGGTAGGTGGGGAAGTGCGGGTCCACGCCTGCCAGGGCGTCGGCGACAATAGCTGCATCATTGCGGTGCATGTGCCGCCGGAGCAGAAGTAGTCATGGGGCTCCGGTTCCAGTTCCGGTTCCAGTTCCAGTTCTGGGTTCAGTTCCAGTTCCTGTGCTGGTTCCTGGTTCTGGGTTCCGGGCTCGCAGCTGCACAGCCCGCGGCCGGACAGCCCGCGTCACCGGAGCGCGTCGCACGGGCGCAGCCGGGCGAGCGCGTGCTCGTCATTCCCTTTGAAAACCCCACGCGAGAGCCGCGCATTTATTGGATCGGCGAGGGATCGGCGGTGTTGCTCGCTGACGACCTGAACGCCTACGGCAAGCGCGCGTACACGCGGGAAGAACGTCTCGATGCGTTTCAGCGGCTGCAGGTGCCGCCTGTGGCCACCTTGAGCCACGCAACAGTCATCCGGCTCGGACAAGTCGTCGGCGCGACGCACGTCGTCATCGGTTCGGTCCGCCTGACCGGTGGAATGATTTCGGTGCGCGCCCAGAATATCCGGCTCGACACTGGCCGGATGGAGCACGAATTCGTCGAAGCCGGACCGCTCGAAGATCTGTTTGCCATTTTCGGGCGGGTCAGCCGGCGCCTCGCGGGCCAGTCTGCGTCAGACGCACCGCTGCCACGCCCGCCGCTCCCGGTGTTCGAGAACTACATCAAAGGGCTGATCGCGACCTCGACCCCGGCGAAGATCGGCTATCTCGAAGCGGCGATCAAGCTGGATCCCGGGTTCGATCGCGCCCGCCTCGCGCTATGGAACGTGCATTATGACGACGCGAACGGACAAGCCGCGCTGGTTGCCGCGGCGGCTGTCGCGGAGACGTCTCCGATGTACGCGCGCGCGCGGTTCAGCGTGGCGCTGTCGCTCATCCAGCTCAACCGCCTGGACGATGCGTTTGCCACGCTGAGAACGCTGGCCGATCGCGCGCCGTCAGCGACATTGATGAACAACATCGGCGTTATCCAGCTGCGGCGATCGGTCACGCCGGAGACGGGACGCGCGACGTATTACTTCAATCAGGCATTGAAGCTCGACGAAGACGATCCGGATTACTACTTCAATCTCGGGTACGCCTACTGGGTTGAGAAGGATGCGGCGTCCGCGACCTTCTGGCTGCGCGAGGCCGTTCGCCGTGATCCGGCGGATGGCGAAGCGCATGCGGTGCTCGCCGCCGCGCTGCAGGCAACCGGGGCGGCCTCCGAGGCGGCGCGCGAGCGCGAGCTCGCAACGCAGTTGTCCTCGACGTACGCCGAGTGGGCAAAGAGGCCCGCGACTCCCGGCGAGGCGATCCCACGCAGGCTCGAGCGGCTCAAGCCGTCGTTGGAAGTGTCCACGCTCCACAGAATCGACAGCGCAATAGCGATTACGGGCCAACGCGAGCAAAGAGAGCTCGCGGCCTTCCATCTTGATCGCGGGCGGCGCCTGTTCGAGCAGGGCAGCAACAGCGAAGCCGTCACCGAGCTGTCTCGCGCGATCTACCTGTCGCCGTACGAGGCCGAGGCTCACCTGCTGCTCGGGCGCATTCATTTGAGAACGGGCGAAACTGCGGCGGCCATCGACGCCTTCAAGATCGCCCTGTGGAGTCGGGACTCGGTAGAGGGGCGCATCGCGCTGGCTCAGGCTTATCTTCAGGTGAAGGACACGGCTGGTGCCCGTTCGGCCCTCGAGCGCGCGCTGTCTCTCGATCCGAATTCCTCCGAAGCCAGGGAGTTACTCGGTAAACTGGCACCGTGATGGGCCTGCCGGATCGCGGTTCCAGATGCTGGGTGCTGGGTGCTGCGGTTCTGGTCCTGACGTCGGCGCTCGTCGACCAACAGGCTCACTCGCAAGCGCAGGGCTCCAGTGGACCGGTCATCTACTCGGCCGAAGTCGACAGCATCATCCATCCCGCCTCGGCCCGCTACATGATCGACACCATCGATCGCGCAGACGCAGCGAATGCGGCGCTTGTAGTGTTTACGCTGCGCACGCCCGGCGGCCTCGTGGACTCGACGCGCGACATCGTCACGAAGATGATCGCCGCCAAGACCCCGATCGCGGTCTTCGTCGCGCCGTCGGGCTCGCGGGCGGCGTCAGCAGGATTCATCATCACGATTGCCGCGGACATCGCGGCGATGGCGCCTGGCACGCACATCGGCGCCGCGCACCCGGTCGCCGGGACCGGCGCGATCATGGATGAGACGACGTCGAAGAAGGCGGCAGAAGACGTCGCGGCGTACGTGCGCACCATTGCCGGCCCGCGTGGCCGCAACGTGCAGCTGGCCGAACAGGCCGTCCTTGAGAGCAAAGCGTTTACGCAAGACGAGGCGATCAAAGCCAACCCGCCCCTCATCGATCTCGTTGCCACCAGCCTCGACGATCTGTTGAAGCAGCTCGACGGTCGCGGCGTGAAGCGATTCGACGGTCGCACGGAAACGCTGCATACGGCGTCCGCCACCGTCGTGTCGATCGAGATGACGTTGCGGCAGCGTATCCTCAGCGCGATTGCCCACCCGAACATCGCGTACATTCTGCTGAGTCTCGGCACGCTCGGGTTGACGATTGAGTTGTGGAGCCCCGGTGCGGTACTCCCAGGTGTCGTCGGTGGTCTATCGCTCTTGCTTGCGTTCTTCGCGCTCCAGGTGCTGCCGATCAACTTCGCCGGCCTGCTGTTGATGCTCTTCGGGCTGCTGCTGTTCGCGCTCGAGATCAAAGTGACGAGTTATGGGCTGCTGACGGTAGGCGGCATCATCAGTCTGATCTTCGGATCGCTGATGCTGATCGATTCTCCCGCGCCGGAGCTCCAGCTCAGCCTGGCGCTCGTGGTCTCGGTAGTGTTAGGGTTCACAGCGATCGCCGCATTTCTCGTACGCCTCGCGCTGGCATCTCGGCGCGGCGTGCCAGTGACCGGCGCCGAAGGGTTGATTGGCGAGCGGGGCCTCGCGATCGATCCGCTCGCCCCTGGAGTGCGCGGACGCGTTCGAGTGCACGGCGAAATATGGTCGGCGATCGCCAGCGAACCGATCGTCGATGGCGGCCCGATAACAGTGACGAATGTCGACGGGTTGACGTTGACCGTCCGGAAGCCATGAGGCACAGCCATGTTTGACCTCTCACCGGTGCTGATCGTTCTGTTCATCCTCGTCGTGTACTTCCTGATGTCGATCAACATCCTGAACGAGTACGAGCGCGGCGTGGTGTTTCGCCTCGGCAAGCTGCTGCCGCTGCCGAAAGGCCCTGGCGTCGTGCTCGTGTTCGCGCCGCTCGACCGGATGGTTCGAGTCAGTCTGCGGACGGTGGTCATGGACGTGCCGCCGCAGGACGTCATCACACGCGATAACGTGTCGGTCAAAGTGAATGCGGTTGTCTATTTTCGCGTCATCGATCCACGGCGGGCCATTGTCGAGGTCGAGAGCTATCACTACGCGACCTCGCAGCTCGCGCAGACGACCCTCAGGAGCGTGCTCGGGCAGGTTGAGCTCGATCAACTCCTTTCAGAACGGGATCGACTCAACCAGCAGCTCCAACAGATACTGGACCAGCATACCGATCCGTGGGGCATCAAGGTGTCGTCGGTCGAGGTGAAACACGTCGATTTGCCGGCTGACATGCAGCGCGCGATGGCGCGGCAGGCCGAGGCCGAGCGCGAGAAGCGTGCTAAAATCATTCACGCAGCGGGCGAACTGGAAGCCTCGGAGAAGTTGTCCCAGGCCGCTGTCGTAATCGCCTCCGAGCCTGTCGCGATTACACTGCGATACCTTCAGACGCTGACGGAAATTGCTGCCGAGAAAAATTCAACGATCGTCTTCCCCCTGCCGATCGAGATGATGCATCTGTTGAAACAGATCACAGGAGTGGAGAAGAAACCGTGAGCGACGAAGCCTTTCGCGAAATACAGCTGAACGGCAAACAGCTGATCTTTCTGTTCATGGCCGTGACGGTCGTACTGGTCGTCACGTTCCTGTTCGGCGTGCTCGTCGGCCGCGGGGTACCGAAAGGGGGCGGAGCGCCCGAGGTGGCGAGCAGCGACATCGCCTCCGACCCCGGCCTCGTCCCGGCGGCAGAACAGGCAAGCCCGCCGCCGGCCGCCGGGGGCGCCGCAGCGCCGGCGCCGGCCGCGCCGCCCGCAGAGGAGCTGAGCTACGCCGATCGTCTCCTCCGCGATTCCGCTCCCGTCGAGACGCTGAAACCGGCGGCACAGCCTGCTCCTGCCCCGGTCGCTCATGAGCCGGTATCGCAGAAAGCGCCGGTTCCACCTCCACCGGCGGCGGCTCCGAAACAGCCTGCGCCGGCACCCGCTCCTGCTGCCGCGCCCAAGGATAGAACACCCACTCCTGTCGCTTCCGGGTCCCAAAACGCGCCAGTGGCCTCGGCTCCCGCCTCCGCAGCACCGGCAAAGGCGTCAGATCCGTCCGGCCCGGGCTTTGCAGTCCAAGTGGCCGCGTACCGGGATCGTCGGGATGCTGACACTCTGGCGAAACAGTTGGCGGCCAAAGGCTATCCAGCATTCGTCATGGATCCAGTGAAAGGCACATCCACGGCCCTCTTCAGAGTACGCGTCGGGAAGTACAAGACTCTGAAGGACGCCGAGGCGGTTGAGAGCCGGCTCCAGACTTCGGAGCAGCTCACGAACGCCTGGATTGCCCGGTAACTGGAGGCATGAAGCCACTACGACTCCTGCTGGTTGAGGATTCGGAAACCGACGCGACGCTCCTTATCGAGTATTTGAGGCAGGGAGGGTACGAGCCGGATTTCACGCGCGTCGATTCCGCGAAGGCGCTGAACAAGGCCCTCGAGGGCGACGACTGGGATCTGGTGATCGCCGATTACACGATGCCCGGCTTCAGCGGGTCCGCGGCCCTCACGATCGTTCGCGATCGCGGTCTCGAAGTGCCGTTTATTTTCGTGTCCGGCACGATCGGCGAAGAAATCGCCGTCGAGGCGATGAAAAACGGCGCCGACGACTACATCATCAAGAGCAACCTCAACAGGCTGATTCCCGCCATCAACCGCGAGCTGCGTGACGCCGAGGTTCGCCGCGAGCGTTCGAAGGCCGAAGAGCGCATCCGCCATCTTGCGTATTACGACAGCCTGACCGATCTGCCGAACCGGACGTTGTTCCAGAACCGGCTCGAGATGGCGGTCGCGAATACGGTGCGCACGCGCAATCCGCTGTCGGTGCTGATCATGGACCTCGATGGGTTCAAAGAGATCAACGACACGATGGGGCACTTGATGGGTGATGCCGTGCTCCGCGAGATCGGCCAGCGCCTCCAGATCGGTCTGCGCGAGTGCGATACCGTGGCGCGTCTCGGAGGCGACGAGTTCGCCGTGATGCTCCCGGGTGTCGGACAGACAGGCGCGGAGCTGGCGGCGCGCAAGCTGATTGCCGCCGTGCAGGAACCTCTTACCATCGAAGGGCTCAACCTCGACGTGCACGGCAGCGTGGGGATTGCGATCGCGCCCGACCATGGCACCGAGGCCGAAGTGCTGGTGCAGCGTGCCGACGTGGCGATGTACGTCGCGAAGGAAGATCGATCGGGCAGCGTCGTCTATGCGCCAGAGCTCGATCGCCACAGCCCCGAGCGCCTCGCGCTGATGGGCGATTTCCGCCATGCTATTTCGCGCGACGAGCTCCGCGTGGTGTACCAGCCGAAGCTCAACTTGAAGACGTGGCAGATTTTCGGCGTCGAGGCGCTGGTACGCTGGCAGCACCCGCAGCTCGGCTTCATTCTTCCGGATCGTTTCATTCCGATGGCCGAGCAGACTGGCGCCGTCCGGCCGCTCACCTTGTGGATGCTCGAGCGCGCCGTGCAGCAGTGCCTCGAATGGAGAAAGCTCGGCTACGATCTCGTCGCCGCGGTGAATCTGTCGCCGCGTAATCTGCACGATCCGGAGTTGCCGGAGCGCGTCCGGGCGCTCCTCGACCTGCTGGGCGCACCGGCGGCGATGCTCGAGCTGGAGATCACCGAGAGCGTCATCATGTCGGACCCGCTCCGATCGCTCCAGGTGCTCACGCGGCTGAGCAAGATGGGATTGCGGCTGGCTGTCGATGATTTCGGCACGGGCTACTCGTCGTTCAGCTATCTGCGCAAGCTGCCGGTGCACGAAATCAAAATCGACAAGTCGTTCATCGACGACATGGTGGAAGACGGCGATGAGGTGATCGTGCAATCCACAATCGATCTCGCGCACAACCTCGGCCTGACGTGCGTGGCCGAAGGCGTGCAGGACGAGTCCACGCTCGAGCGGCTCGCAAAGCTCGGCTGCGACACCGCGCAGGGCGACTTCATCTCTCCGCCGCTTGACGGCCAAGGCGTCGCAAACTGGCTGCGCCAGCGCGGACCCGGCCGGGTGACGCAGCCCTGATCCTCCCGTCTCCGCGCGCAGCGCTACGGCGAGACCTCGCCGAATCTTTAGCGAAGGCGGGCGCATCGGGTATTCTCCTCGCGCTCAGCTTTCCGCAGTATGGTCAGCCGGCGCTCGCGTGGGTGGCGCTGGCGCCGCTCATCGTCGCCCTGTTTACGTCTCGCCAGGGCTTTCGAAGGTCGCGCGCGTTTCTGCTCGGTTTTGTCGCCGGCCTCGGATATTTCGGCGGAACGGTCTACTGGACAGGCACGGTCGTCTCGCAGTTCGGCGGACTCGCCTGGCCGGTTGGCGTGATCGTCGGAGCCGTGCTCGTCGCCTACCTCGCACTATTTCCAGCGTTGTTCTCGCTCTGCCTTGGTTGGCTGAGGTCCCGATACGGTGACCGCGCCATGCTGCTTGCGCCCGCGGTGTGGGTGACGACCGAGTTGGGCCGGACGTACTTCTGGAGCGGGTTCCCTTGGCTGCTGTTGGGTTACAGCCAGACGACCGTGCTGCCGATTGCGCAATTCGCGAGCGTGGCCGGGGTGTTCGGACTCTCGGCACTCATAGCGCTCGTGAGCACGGTCCTCGCGTACCTTGTCGTGTCACGCTCGGCCAATTCGATGGGCGCGCTCGGTGCGACTGCCGCCGCGCTGATCGCACTTACGGCATGGGGCCACCAGCGCGTGGAGAACGACGGGCTCGCGACGCAGGGCCGCCAGGTTCGCGTCGCGCTCATTCAAGGAAACATTCCTCAAGATCAGAAGTGGGACGCGGCGCACGCGGGCAGCATCCTGGATACGTACCTCTCCATGACGCGCGAGGCCGCTGGCCGCGGGGCGCAACTCGTCATCTGGCCCGAGTCGTCTACGCCGTTTCCGTTCCTCGACGACAAGGCCGGCGGCGAACGGATCCGCGCGCTCGTGCGCGAGACGGGCATCGAGCTGCTGCTCGGCAGCGATCAGGTCGATCATCAGACCCGCCAGTACTACAACGCGGCGTTCCTCGTCCGCAAGGACGGCGACGTCGCCGGCGTGTACCAGAAGATGCACCTGGTGCCATTCGGCGAGTTCGTGCCGCTCCAACAACTCTTGTTCTTCGTCGGACCGCTCGTTGAACAGGTGGGCGGCTTTACGCCAGGTCGGGACATGGTGATGCTGCCGACGACCCATGGCCCCATCAGCACGGCCATCTGCTATGAGATTGTGTTTCCCCGGCTGGTGGGTGAGTCGGTGTCGCGCGGCAGCCAGCTGCTGACGACGATTACCAACGACGCGTGGTACGGGCACTCGTCCGCGCCCTATCAGCACTTTCTGCAAGCGTCGATGCGGGCGATCGAGCAGGGACGCTACCTGGCGCGCGCCGCCAATACCGGCATCACCGGGTTCGTCGATCCCTATGGACGCATCGTCGAGAAAACGGAGATTTTCGAGCGCGCCATCCTGATTGGCGACGTGCGCATGCTGGAAGGGCGCACGATTTATGGCAGAATCGGAGACCTGTTCGCATACGTCCTGGCGGCGCTGACGATCGTCGCGCTGCTGTTCGCCCCTCGACGCGCTTAGGGCAGTCCTGAGCTGAGTCGAAAGGGCCTGGAGGCATTCGTGGCCATCGCACTCGATGATTTAACCCGCAAATATCAGGACCTCGTGAAGCGCGCCGCCGATCTCCGGAGTTATCTTTGAGGCCGCTCGCCCTCGTGACGAGCTCGCACAAATAGAAGCCCGCGCATCGGCGCCCGATTTCTGGAGCAACCAGATCGAAGCGCAGAAGATCCTTCAGCGCCGGCGCCGCGTCGAGGAAGAAGTCGAGCTGATCGCCGCGCTCACTGCGAAAACAGACGACCTGGGTGTACTCGTCGACTGGGCCGGCCAGGGTGAAGACGTGACGGCGGAGCTGTCGGCCGGCCTGGATCAGCTCGCCGGCCTCGTCGAAAGCGGGGAGATCAAGAAGATGCTCGGCGGCGAGCACGACAGGAAGAACGCCATCATCACGATTCATCCAGGCGCCGGCGGGACGGAGTCGCAGGACTGGGCCGAGATGCTGCTGCGGATGTACCTGCGATGGATCGAGCGCCGAGGGTTCAAGCGCGAAGTCATCGACTACCAGCCGGGTGACGAAGCCGGTCTCAAAAGCGCGACGGTCACTGTGCAGGGGGACTTTGCGTTCGGATTGCTCTCGGCCGAGGCAGGCGTCCATCGGCTCGTGCGCATCTCGCCGTTCGATTCTGCCGCACGCCGGCACACGTCGTTCGCCTCCGTCTACGTCTGGCCGGAGCTGCCCGAGGACGAGGACGTCGTGATCGACGACAAGGACATCCGCATCGACACGTTCCGGTCGAGCGGCGCCGGAGGGCAGCACGTCAACGTCACCGATTCGGCGATTCGCATCACGCACTTGCCGACGGGCATCGTCGTATCGTGCCAGAACGAGCGGTCGCAGCATCGCAACAAGGACTCCGCGATGCGGGTGCTGAAAGCGCGCCTGTTCGATATCAGGGTGAAAGAGCAGCAGTCAAAGCTCGATCAGATCGGCGGCGCGAAGAAGGAGATCGCGTTCGGCCACCAGATTCGCAGCTACGTGCTGCATCCGTATCAGATGGTGAAGGACCACCGCACGAAATTCGAGATCGGCGATCCTGGCCGTGTGCTCGACGGCGATCTGGATCCGTTCATCAAGGCGTATCTGATGCAGAAGGCGTCCGGGACGCTGGGACAGCCGTCAGCCGAGGACGAGGAGTAATGTTCAGTCTCGCCGCAGAGACGCCAAGGCGCAAAGAAGCTCTCTTCAGGAAGAAAGTCACACTGCGTCTTGGGGTCTTTGCGGTAAGACCAGCATGAGGCGCGAGTATCCCAAGCCTTGGCGGATGGTAAACACTGCGCGACTAGACGGGAGCGCGCCCACTAATCCCGTCTCGCGGTCGGCCCGTCCACACGCTTCATTGCCTGATTAGTTGGCTGGCTGCGTCATTGTGTCGTTGTTGATCCCAGGCTGACGAGAAGTTCGTCGAGTTGGTCGAGCGCCTCAGGCATCGCGCCCGTCGATCCGGCGCCGGCGTCAAGCGCTTCCTTCGAGGGATAGAGATCGTGCACCACCACCAACGTTCTGCCGGCGATTTCATCGAAGGTCACCGTGGTGACGGTCATGCCGCCATCGCCTTCCTCGTTCGTCCAAACGAGACGCGAATGGGGCGTCACTTCCAGATACGTGCCGAAGAACTCCATGGTCGAATCCTGGTGGCTAAAGACCAAACGGTACCCGCCTCCAACACGAACATCCATCTCGCAGGAAAGCAGGGTCAGACCATACGATCTTGGCACCCACCACCTCCTGAATAGATCTGCCTTGGTCCACGCTTCGAACACGAGGCGCGCCGGACCGTTGACGGTTCGTGTGACGACGAGTTCGCGCTCGGACCTCCGTTCCACCGTCGTGTGGTTCTTCGTTGGGGCGGCTTCACTTTCTCTTCTTTCGTCCATCGACTCTTTCCTTTCGTTTCAATTTCTCGACAACCTTGTCCAACTCGTCAAAGCGTGCGCTCCAGAGCTGGCGGTACCTTTCGATCCACTCCGCCTCTTCTTGCAGACCGCGTAGGCCGAGCCTGCAGGTGCGCACGCGTCCGACCTTCTCCGTGGTGACGAGCCCCGCCTGCTCCAGGACGCCGACATGTTTCTTCATGCCCGTGAGGGTCATGTGGAACCTCTGGGCAAGCGCCGTGATCGAAGCGTCCGCACGCCCGAGTTGCTCCAGAACACCGCGCCGGGTGGCGTCCGAGAGTGCTCCGAACGAGACATCAAAGTTGGCCTGGACCAACTGAACCATATGGTTCAGTGTACAAGATGGAGCGATGGCATGCAATGGGAAGCCGGAGCGCCTGCTTCGTTGTCGGCGGTCCATCTAACTCACGATCAACGCCGATCAGGCGAGGTAGGCGAACACCCCCGCCCAGCTCCTGCGGCCCCGCTTCACGGTGGCCAGATCGATCAGCGTGCAAGCCCTCATCGACGGCGAGCCGGTCGGCCAGGCCACCGCGCCGCTGATCGTGCCTTCCACCTTCCTCGACCCGGCGCGAGGACGGGTACCCGTGGGGACCGAACTGCAGCTGGATGCCGGCCGGCGGCGGAGCGATAGGCCCGGCGGGGAGCCTGGTCATACAATCCTCGCCATGGGACTCCTGACCTTCGCCACCAACGTCACGCTGGACGGATGTGTCGACCACCGAGAGGGGATCGCCGACGACGAGACACGCGACTTCTTCACCCGCCTCATGGACGAGAGCGGGGCGATGCTGTGGGGCCGCGTCACCTACGAGATGATGGAGAGCTACTGGCCGGCCGTCGCTCGCGGGGCGGAGGAAGCACCGCCAGCCATGCGCGAGTGGGCGGTCAAGCTGGAGGCCAAGCCGAAGTACGTGGTGTCGTCGACGCGCAAGGACTTCCCGTGGACCAACAGCCACCACATCGGCGGCGATCTGCGCGCGGGCGTGCAGAGGCTCAAGGACGCGACTGCGATGGGCGTGCTCCTCGGCAGCGGCAAGCTCGCCACCGAGCTCGACCGGCTCGAGTTGATTGACGAGTACAAGTTCCTCGTTCATCCCCGGCTCGCCGGCCACGGCCCGACCCTGTACCAGAGCGGTCTGCCCGCGACGCGGCAGCTTGAGCTGGTCTCGGCGAGGCCGCTCCGCGGCGGCGCGGTGGCGATGCACTACCTCCGCGCACGCTGATTCACAGGAGCCCCATGTTCGGCCCTATTTGTTCGGCGACCTGATCTCATGCCCAGCGATGCAAACGCGGTGAATAATTCCCTTGCAGAGAAATTGGCCTCACGGAACGCTGGAATCTGTCTCTATGGGTTCGCTCCGCCCAAGCAGGCGACCCCATCGGAACGGTTGGAAGCAATCGTGGCCCAACAGTTGGTGCGGCTTGGGTCGTTGCCGGTCGATGGCCTAATTGTCTATGACATTCAGGACGAAGCGGAACGAGTTTCGGAGCCACGACCCTTCCCGTTTTTGCCGACTCTGCCCCCGGAGGTTTACGCTCATGACCACCTTGGGAGTCTCGCGGTCCCGAAAATCGTTTACCGATGCGTGAACCGAGATACCCGCGACGGATTCGTCCGATGGCTCGAAAGCGAGAACGCCCGGCCGCGAATATCAGTACTCGTCGGTGCACCTAGCCGTCACTCGCAAGTCGGACTTCGACTGACGGACGCGTACGCGTTGGCGCGGCCACATTCTTCGAACATTCTCCTTGGCGGCATCGCAATCGCCGAGCGGCACGCTCGAACGCTGGACGAACACGAGCGTATCCTTGCGAAAACGGCCATGGGTTGTCGGTTTTTTGTTACACAGGCTGTTTACGATGTGACGTCCACGAAGTCATTGCTGTCTGACTACGCCCTTGCGGTTGACAAGACGGGCGGCGTGCCTCTGCCAATTATCCTGACGTTCTCGCCGTGCGGTTCTGAAAAAACGCTGTCTTTCATGAAATGGCTCGGCATAGCTTTTCCGCGGTGGCTGGAGAACGATCTCCAGTCCGCCAGAGATCCCCTCCCGAAATCGTTGGAGCTGTGCGAGCAGATCTTCGCAGAGGTTCTGGACTACGCAGAGGACAAGGGTATTCCGCTTGGTGTGAACGTGGAAAGCGTCTCCATTCGTAAGGAGGAGATTGAGGCGTCCGTGGAACTGCTTCATCTGCTGCGCCGACGGATCGAAAGATAGGAGGGATGACGTTCATGGCCAGGCCCCATACTCGGCGCCGCGTCGGACACAACGGCGATGCGGGTGTCGAGGCCGCCTCCGTGACGCCGAGGGAGAATTCCCTGCGCCTTGGCGTCTTTGCGGTAAGGCTCAACAAATCAGTGAGGAAACGCGGTGCCGGGCTGTGTGCCCGAGATGAACGACGAATAGTTTCTGTGTCCCACCGCGGCGACGCAGGAACGCAGAGTCGTCAAAGGGAATTCCGTGCCGCTCAGCGCCTTTGTAGTGAGAGCAACACGGTGGTCTTCGGCTGACGAAATCCCAACCGGCATGGTCGTTCGACACGCAACACCGGAAGACTCCAGAGCGATCGCGACGATTCACGTCCTGTCATGGCAGGCGGCCTACCAGGGCGTCGTTCCCGCGCAGTTCTTGGCCTCGATGTCAGTCGATCAGCGCGAGCGCATCTGGCGGCAAAGGTTGGAGCAAGGCGCGCCGGGCACCTGGGTGATAGAGGAACACGGTGGTGTTCTCGGCTGGATCAGCGCGGGGCCGAGCCGAGATACGGACGCACTCCCATCAACGAGCGAACTGCGGGCGATCTACGTTGATCCGAAGCACTGGCGCCGAGGTGTGGGGCAACGTCTCTGGGATGAGGTAGAGGATCAACTGAGACGCTCAGGGTTTTCTGATGTCACTGTTTGGGTGCTGCAGGACAATGCCGGGGCGCTGGCGTTCTATCGCTCGAAAGGTTTCGTCGTTGACGGTATCGAGAAGACGGTCGAACTTGGCGGAACTGAACTGGTTGAAATCCGGCTTCGAAAAGGACTCGGTGGCTGACTTCCGGCTCTGAGGTGAAAATTCCCTGCGTCCTGGCGTCTTTGCGGTAAGGCGGAAAACAATCAGTGAGGAAACGCGGTGCCGGGCTGTGTGCCCGAGATGAACGCTTCGTTGATGCCGGTTGCGCCTTCCTCGGCGACCTCTCCGCTCGCGGCATTGACCGGCACAAAGACGATGTTCCCCGGCGGCGTGAAGTCGGGTGGGCTCTTCGGGTCGCGCGTCTCGATGTACGCGCGCATGAACTCAATCCAAATCGGCAGCGCGGCCATGGCGCCGGTCTCGTTGTGGCCAATCGGCTTCCGCTCGTCATGGCCCACCCAGACGCCAACGGTGATGTCTGGATCGAAGCCGACGAACCACGCGTCGCCGTAGTCGTCGGTCGTCCCGGTTTTTCCGCCGAGAGGCCAGCCGAGTTTGCCGGCCGCCGTTGCCGTTCCGCGCTGCACGACTCCGCGCAGAAGATTCGTCATCACGAATGCCGTGTCGGCTCTGATCGCGTCCTGCGCATCCGGTCGGCTCTCTTCCAGGAGATTGCCTTCACGATCTGAAATCTTGAGGATTGAATAGGGCCGCATACGCACGCCGCCATTCGGGAACACCGAGTAGGCGGACGTCATGTCCATGAGTGTCATGTCGGCGGCGCCGAGCGCGAGCGACAGGAACGGCTCGAGCTTGGACTCGAGGCCGAACCGCCGCGCGTAGGCGACTACCTGCTGCGGCGTCAGCGCATCCATCATCTTCACCGCGGGCACGTTCCGCGACTCCTCCAGTGCGTGGCGCAGCGTGACGTTTCCCTCGTATTTGCCGTCGTAGTTCTTCGGTTCATACGGCGGCTGTCCCGGACCGGGCTCGTAGGAGACCGGTTCGTCGACGATGACAGAGGTCGGCGTATATCCGCGATCGATGGCGGCGGTGTAGACGATGGGCTTGAACAACGAGCCTACCTGCCGGCGAGCCTGTGTGGCGCGATTGAACTTGCTGCGATCGAAGCTGAAGCCCCCGACCATCGCGCGAATCTGCCCCGTGCGATTGTCGATGGCCACGAGCGCGCCTTCGACGAGCGGCGACTGCTCGAGCGACACCGACGCAATCTTCCCGGAGTCGTCCATCTGCGTGACGAGCACGTCGATCAGGTCGCCAACCTTCAAGAACGCCGGCGGCGGGCGTCGCGCCCATGCGATGGCATCGCCGCGCAGTTCGATGATCTGCTGGCCGATGCGGACGCGCGCCGATGTCGGCGACACGTTCATGACGACCGCTGGGATGATGTCATCCTGCGCGATGGCCTGCGCCCATCGCTCGTGGCGGAACGTCTCGATGTTCTGCCCCTGCGCGACGAGGTTCGGCTTGTCGCGGCGGTAGCCGCGGCGCTTGTCCACGAGGCGAAGCCCGCGGTCCACGGCACGGTTGGCCGCGCGCTGCAGTCGGATGTCGATACCCGTCTGCACCGAAAGTCCACTCTCGTAGAGGGCTTTCGCGCCGTATTTCTGCTCGAGGTACTTGCGGACTTCTTCGGTGAAAAACGGCGCCACCGATCGGACAGGCTGCGGCTGACCGCGCGTGACGATCGGTTTCTTCTTGGACGCGTCGGCCTGTTCCTGCGTGATGTAGCCGTTCTCGGCCATCTGCTGCAGCGTGTAATCGCGCCGGAACTTCGCCGCTGTGCGATTGACGTACGGGCTCTGGCGGGCGGGCGTCTGGATGATCCCCGCAATCATTGCGGCTTCTTCGAGCGTCACATCCTTCGCGCGCTTGCCGAAGTACAGACGAGCCGCCGCTTCGACACCGTTGGTCCCGTGCCCGAAGTGGGTCTGGTTGCAATAGAAGGTGAGAATCTCGCGCTTCGTGTAGCGCTTCTCAATCTGAATGGCCACGAGAATTTCTCGCACCTTGCGCTCGGGACTCTTGTCGCCGACCGTAAAACCGACTTCTGCAGGAAAGAGGTCGCGCGCGAGCTGCATCGTCAGCGTGCTGCCGCCTGCGACGATTCGCCGGCGCATGAGGTCGCTGCTCAGGCGCGCGAGCATCGCGGTGACGCTGAGCCCGAAGTGATCGTTGAAGTTCTTGTCTTCCGCCGAAATGATCGCGTTGCGCAGGTACGGAGAAATTTCGTCGTAGGAGATCACGAGGCGCCGCTCGGTCGCGAATTCTCCGAGCGTTTCCCCATTCGACGCATAGACGCGGGTAATGGCGCTCGGCGCGTAGTGATCGAGGTCGGAAATGAGCGGCAGGTCGCCTGCGTAAGCGAACAGCACTCCGCTGAGGACGCCAAGCAGCGCGACACCGATGAAAAGCACCGCCAGGCCGGCATGACCGGCCAACCGAATGACGAGAGTCTTGGCGGATTTTGGGCGCTTTGACGGAGCTGCAGGCGGCGTGCTTGCCATCGGAATCGCTATTGTACCAGTAAGTTAACGGTGCCCCTGTGGCGCCACTGGGGTCTGACCCCCGTACAGTACCGGGGTCAGACCCCCTTTACAATTCCTTTACAATCACACACTCACATTTCATAATCACAGAAGCCTAAAGGTTTCGACGCGTATTCACCTCGTTCGGGGGATTTCATATGAGCAAAATCATCGGCATCGATCTCGGCACCACCAATTCAGTCGTCGCAGTCATGGAAGGCGGCGAGCCCACCGTCATCACGAATCCAGAAGGCGGACGGTTGACGCCGTCCGTCGTGGCGTTCACGAAAACGGGAGAGCGTCTCGTCGGCCAGGTCGCGAAGCGGCAGGCCGTGACGAACCCCGAGAACACCGTCTTCTCGATCAAGCGCTTCATGGGACGCAAGTTCGATGAGGTGAACGAAGAAATGAAGATGGTGCCGTTCCGCGTGATACGCGCCTCGAACGGCGACGTGCGAATCACAGCCGGTGACAAGGAGTACTCGCCGCCGGAAATCTCCGCGATGATTTTGCAGAAGCTGAAACAGGCGGCCGAGGAATATCTCGGCCAGCCGGTCAGCAAGGCCGTGATCACCGTCCCGGCGTACTTCAACGACGCGCAGCGTCAGGCGACGAAGGATGCGGGGCAGATCGCCGGCCTCGAAGTGATGCGCATCGTCAACGAGCCCACGGCCGCGGCGCTCGCCTACGGGCTCGACAAGAAAAAAGACGAGACGATCGCCGTGTATGACTTCGGCGGCGGCACGTTCGACATCTCGATTCTCGAGGTCGGCGAGGGAGTCGTCGAGGTCAAGTCGACCAACGGCGACACGCACCTGGGCGGCGACAACCTCGATCAGAAAGTCATCGACTGGATCGCGGCCGAGTTCAAAAAGAGCGACGGCATCGATCTCACGAAAGATCGCATGGCGCTCCAGCGCCTCAAGGAAGCGGCCGAGAAGGCGAAGATGGAGCTGTCGTCGGTGATGGAGACCGACATCAGCCTGCCGTTCATCACGGCGGACGCCAGCGGCCCGAAGCACCTGGCGATGAAGCTGACGCGCGCGAGATTCGAGCAGCTCGTCGAAGACCTGCTGCAGCGCACGGTAGGTCCGACCCGGCAGGCGCTCAAGGACTCGGGGGTCGATGCAAGCAAGATCGACGAGGTCGTGCTCGTCGGCGGCTCGACGCGCATTCCCCGCGTGCAGGCGATCGTCAAAGAGCTGTTCGGCAAGGATCCGCATAAAGGGGTCAACCCCGACGAAGTGGTCGCCGTGGGCGCGGCGATTCAGGCGGGTGTGCTCGCGGGAGAAGTGAAGGATCTGCTCTTGCTGGACGTGACGCCGCTGTCGCTCGGGATCGAGACGCTTGGCGGCGTGATGACGACGCTCATCCCGCGCAACACGACGATTCCCACCCGCAAGAGCGAAGTGTTCTCGACGGCGGCCGACAACCAGACCAGCGTCGAAGTGCATGTGATTCAGGGCGAGCGGCCGCTCGCGCGCGACAACCGCACCCTCGGCCGGTTCCATTTGATCGGCCTTCCACCGGCGCCGCGCGGGATCCCGCAGGTCGAAGTGACGTTCGACATCGACGCGAACGGCATCGTCAACGTCCAGGCGAAGGATCTGGGCACCGGCAAGGAGCAGAAAATCACGATCACGTCTTCGAGCGGCCTCAGCAAGGACGAGGTCGACAAGATGATGCGGGAAGCCGAGTCGCACGCCGACGAAGACAAGAAGCGGCGGGATGAAATCGAGGCGCGCAACCGCGCCGACCAGACGGTCTATGCCGCCGAGCGCATGTTGAAAGACGCCGGCGACAAGCTCTCGAGCACCGACCGTGCGGCCGTCGAATCGGCGATCGAAGAAGCCAAGAAGGCGAACGCGGGCACGGACATCTCGGCGATCAACGCCGCCATGGAGGCGCTGAACAAAGCGCAGCACGCCGCGGCGGAGAGTCTGTACAAGCAGGCGCAGTCGGCCGGTGGGGCCGCGCCATCCCCCGAAGGCGGGGCGTCGCAACCAAACGGCCAGAAAGAAGGGGACGTGATCGACGCGGAAGTGGTCGATGACAAATAAGCGCCTGAGGTCCGGAGGCTGACGTGGATCTGTACGAGCTTCTCGGAATCGCGCGGGGCGCGACGCTGATTGACATCAAGCGGTCGTACAAGCGGTTGGCTCGGAAGTATCACCCCGACATCAACCCGGGCGACAACACAGCGGAAGCTCGCTTCAAGGAAATCACGCGAGCCTACGAGACGTTGAGCGATCCCGAGCGGCGGTTGCGATACGACGCCGGCTCGCTCTCCGCCGCGTCGGCATCGGTGTCGTTCGAGTTCGAGGGGTTCGACTTCTCGAGTGGCGTGCCCCACGCGGACGCGCCCACGTTCGGGGATTTGTTCGCCGAGGTGTTCTCGCAGCGGCAGGAGACGCAAGGGGCCGAGCCGGCGCGAGGTGCCGATCTTCATGCATCGGTGTCGCTGACGTTCGACGAGGCCATGCGGGGCACGCGGCGGCAGATGACGGTGACGCGCCGCGACACGTGCCAGTCGTGTCGCGGGGCCGGCCTGCTGAAAATCGCGGAGTCGCGATGCCAGCGTTGTCAGGGCAGCGGCCTCCTGCGTTCGCGCCGCGGGAGCATGGTGTTTTCGAAAAGCTGTGACACGTGCGGAGGATCCGGGCGGCTGGAGCATGCAGCCTGCGGGCGTTGCGGAGGGCTCGGAGTGGAAATGCGCAGCGAGATGATTACGGTCGGCATTCCCGCCGGCGTCAGCGACGGCGCGCGCATCCGTGTGCCCGAGAAGGGCAATGTCGGAGAGCGGCGAGGGCGCGCCGGGGATCTCTATCTGGCGGTCCAGGTGGCGCCGCACGAGACGTTTGTGCGCGAGGGGGACGATTTTCACATCGTCGTGCCGATCGGAGTGCACGAAGCGGCGCTCGGAGCCCGGATCGAAGTGCCCGCGCCCGATGGCACGGCGCGCCTACGGGTGCCGCCAGGCACGCAGACGGGGCAGCGGTTTCACATCAGGGAGCGTGGCGCGCCCTCGCCGAGGAGCGGGCAGCGCGGCGACCTCGTGGTCGAAGTGCGCATCGCGCTTCCCAAGATGCTCGACGAACGATCGAAGGAGCTGCTTCGGGAGTTCGGCAGGATTAACGAAGATCAGTTCCGGCGAGGCGCGGGTAACGGCTCCCGCGATGACACATGAAGAAAACCGGCAAGGCCTACTACATGATCAGCGCCGTGGCGCAGAAGTACAACATTCACCCGCAGACGCTGCGGCTGTACGAGCGCGAAGGGCTGCTCAAGCCGTCGCGCACCGAAGGGAACACTCGGCTGTACTCGGAGGAAGACCTGGAGCAGCTCGAGACGATTCTCACGTTGACGCGCGATCTTGGCGTCAATCTTGCGGGCGTCGAGGTCATCCTCAACATGCGGCGGAAGATTCAACAGATGCAGGGCGAAGTCAACGAGTTCATGGAGTACGTCAAGAGCGAGATGACCCGAGGCATCGACGACTGGGAGCAGCGGCTCAGCACGGCGATGGTCAAATCGACGTCCACGGATCTCGTTCGCGTGAATCCGCCGGCCGCTGGAACCGCCGCGGCGGCAAAAAAACACGCGCGCTGAAAAAGGTTCGCGCTATCATGTTGCGTGCTTCCGCCGGCGCAACGCAATCCTGTCTGTTCCATCTGCAACGGTACCGGTTGGAAGTCTTTCCAGGATGGCGAGGTCGAACGCGTTACACGCTGCGACTGCTGGCGCGCCGACATCAACCAGCGGCTCATGGCCGACGCGCGCGTGCCACGACGCTACCATCACTGCACGCTTGACGACTTCGTCACCTACGACAACGACACCCTCGAAGACGCGCTGAGCCGTTCGCGACAGATGGCGAAGCAGTTTCCCGTGATCGAACGCGGGCTGTTCTTCGTCGGCGATCCCGGCGTGGGCAAGACACACCTTGCTGTCGCGATTCTCAAGCAGGTCATTCTCACGCGCGGCGCGCGCGGTATCTTCTACGACACGCGCGATCTGCTCAAGCTGATTCGCGGCACGTATAACGACACGAACAAAACCACGGAGCTCGACGTGCTTCGGCCCGTGATGGAGGCCGACCTGCTGGTGCTCGACGACCTCGGAGCGGAAAAGACATCGGAATGGGTCGAAGAGACGCTGAATCTGATCGTCAACACCCGTTATAACGAACGGCGCGCGACGATTTTCACGTCGAACTATCTGGATCTGCCGCCCGACGCGAGTCCGGCGGTCATCACGCTCCACGACCGCATCGGCTTCCGCATGCGCTCACGGCTGCACGAGATGTGCGATTTCCTCGATCTGGAGGGGGCCGACTACCGCATGCTGATCTCGAACGAGGGGGTGGCGGCGCTCAAGCGCAATTGGGAGGAGCGGCGGATGCGTGCGAAACTCGAGCAGCCGACTCGCACAAACCGGCAGGCCAAGGCCGTTCTGCGGAACGATGGGAAAGCCGACTTAAAATGGTCGGGTGGCCGAGCCGGCTCGAAATGAGCACCTCCCAACTCCTAATCCCCAATCCCTAATCCCTAATCCCCAACCCTCGGGGATCTACGTACACGTCCCCTTCTGCAGCTCCATCTGCAACTACTGTAATTTCAATCGAGGCCTCTTCGACCAGACGCTGAAGGATCGCTTTGTCGAAGCAGTTCGCCGGGAAATTCGCGCTGCTCAGCGGCTGACCCTTGCGCCTGACACGTTGTACTTCGGCGGCGGCACACCCTCGCTACTGGCGCCGGCGGACATCGCGGCGATCGTCGACGAGGCGCGCGCCGCCTTCGGGCTGGTTTCCGGCGCGGAGATCACGCTCGAGGCGAATCCCGAGAGTGTGACGGCCGAATCCCTGGAACAATTTCGTGCGGCCGGTGTCAATCGTCTGAGCTTCGGGGTCCAGTCGTTTCGGGATGACGAGCTCAAACGTCTCGGGCGGATGCACTCGGCCGAGCGGGCCGCGAACGTCGTCGGATTGGCCCGGGCCGCCGGCTTCGACAACGTCAGCATCGATCTCATGATGTGGCTGCCCGGGCAGGACGTCGCGCAATGGCTCGAGAACGTCACCGCCGCAATTGACGTGGATGCGGACCACCTTTCGCTCTACATTCTCGAGGTGTATCCGCACCTCCCGCTGAAGCAGGAGATCGATCGGCACGGCTGGACGCAGCAGCCGGATGACGCCGCCGCCGACATGTACGAGTTGGGGATGGCGCGCCTCGACGCGGCTGGTTACGAGCAGTACGAGATCTCGAACGTCTGCCGGCCGGGTCGCGAGTCGCGCCATAACCTGAAGTATTGGACCGACGGCGACTGGCTCGGTGTCGGCCCTGGCGCGCATTCGACGTGGCGTGGAGAGCGATGGCGCAATGTCGCGTCCACCGAGGATTACGTTCGTAGAATTGTCGATGATGAGTCGGTGGTGGCCGAGCGTCGCCTGTTGACCAGGGACGAGCGTCTGGGCGATGCGCTTTTCACCGGCCTTAGGCTGAATCGCGGCGTGAATATCAATATCCTGTCAGAACGCTATGGCGTCGACATCTGGCAGCGCTACGGTGACCGGCTCTCCCGATACCTCGACGCCGGCATCCTATTGAGGCAGGATGGAGAGCTGCGATTGACCCGGCCGGGAATGCTCCTGGGCAACGAGGTGATGTCGGTGTTCGTTTAGACTTGAAGTTGCAGGGCGTACCGGTAAATATTAAGCCCCCGTTCGACAACTAAGGAGGAGTGAATGCGTGCAATTACCCTGGCTCTCGCCGTCTTGGCCTTCACTGCGGTGAACGCCGATGCGCAGACGCCGAACGCCCGCGTCTTTAACGGCGGCGCCGGACTCATTCTGTACACCGTCAAGGCCGCCAGTACGGCCGATTTCGAGACGGTGCTGAACAAGACGAAAGAAGCGCTCATGAAGAGTGAGAAGCCTGAGCGGAAACAGCAGGCAGCTTCATGGCGCGTATACAAGTCGGATCAGGCTGGTGCGAACGGCAACGTGACCTACGTCATGATCATCGACCCCGCCATCAAGGAGGCCGACTACAACATCGTCAACATCCTGAACGAGGCATTCCCGGCAGAGATTCAGGCGCTCTTCAAGCAGTACACCGAATCGTTCGCCAGCGGGTTGATTCCGATCAACCTGGTGCCGGTCGTCGATTACTCGAAGTAATCCAACTCGCAGAAATCCCGACAGGGTTGAGAGCAGAGCGCAGAGGGCGGATGTCCCGATTGCCCTCTGCGCTCTGCCCATTGCTCTGTCAGAACGCCACGTTCAGTCCCGCATAGATCCGCTGGACCGTGCTGTGCCGCGGATGGCCTTTCAGGTTGAACACGCGGTAATCGACGCGCGCGCGCATCGGGCCTGCAATGGGGATCTTGATGCCGCCACCGGTGTTCAGAAGAGCGGCCGTTTCCTCATCGTTCCCAAGTCGTTCACGATAGACGCCGCCCCCTGTCGTGAAATAAAGCTGGAACGGCAGGCCGAAGGTCTGCACGACGAGGTTTCCCGTCGTCGTGCGGAGCGCCGGGCGCACCTCCGCCACGTCTTCCGACGAGTTGGCGTACTCGAATTCGAACCCGATGACCAGCAAGCTGGCGCCGAAGGCAAAGCCGCGCGTGAACGACCGATCCTTGTCGGCCGAGTTGCGGCCCAGAAATGCCGTCGCGTCAGCGCGGGCGCTCGAAGGGGTTGCTGCGATCAACGCAAGCGCGAGTACAGCCAGTCGCATCCTCATAGTGGCCGGTATTGTACCAGTCCTGTCAGACGGTACAAGTCCGTGATAAATTTCGCGGGTTGTCCGCTCTCGCAGCATCGATCCTTTCCGGTGATCCGCGCGCGATCGCCCGCGGCATCTCGCTCGTCGAGAACGAGACCCAGGAAGGACCCGCGCTGGTACGGGAGCTGTTCGAGCGGTCGGGACGCGCGTTTATCGTCGGTGTGACCGGCGCGCCCGGAGCGGGCAAGAGCACGCTGGTCGATGGCATCGTCTCGCGCTGGCGCAAAGCCGGACGCACGGTCGGCGTGCTTGCCGTCGATCCCACCAGTCCGTTCAGCGGCGGCGCCATGCTCGGCGATCGCGTGCGCATGCAGGCACACGCCCAGGACGCCGGCGTGTTCATTCGCAGCATGGCGACGCGGGGGCATCTCGGTGGTCTTGCGCGTGCGACCACGGATGCGGCTCTGGTGCTCGACGCGGCCGGCAAGGATTTCGTCGCGATCGAAACGGTCGGAGTGGGGCAGGACGAAGTGGAGATTGCGCGCACCGCAGATGTGTCGATTGTCGTGCTCGTGCCGGGAATGGGAGACGAGGTGCAAGCGTTGAAGGCCGGCGTCATGGAAATCGCAGACATCTTCGTCGTCAACAAGGCCGACCGTGACGGCGCCGATCGAGCCGTCGCCGAAATCGAATCGCTGCTCGGCCTCCACACGTACCCGGAAGGCCAATGGCGTCCGGCGATCGTTCGCACCGAGGCAACCACGGGGCGGGGCCTTGACGATCTGGTCGAGGTCATCACCCGGTTCGGCAAACAGTCATCCACGATCGACCTGCGTCGGCGCAGCCGCGCTCGAACGCAGCTCCGCGCCGTCCTTGCCGCGCGCCTGATGCAGCAGGTCGAGTCGCGCGTGTCGGAGATGGACATGGACAACCTTGTCGACCGGATCGCGGCGCGCACGCTCGATCCGTACACGGCGGCGGATCAGGTGCTGGGCGTCAGCGGGTTGAAGGGGCCGGGCAGTCAATCATGAAGGCGGTATTGGATCATGTGGGCGTCGCGGTCGCCGATCTCGAAGCCTCGCTGTCGTTTTTTCGGGATGCGTTAGGGCTTCACGTCGAGGCTCCCGAAGACGTCGCGTCGCAGGGCGTGCGCGCGCAGTTTGTTTCGACGGGCCCCACGTCGCTCGAGCTCCTGCAGGCGACGGCGCCCGATTCGCCGATTGCGAAATTTCTCGAAAAACGCGGCCCTGGGCTCCACCACATCACGTTGCGGGTCGACGACATCCAAAAGGCGCTGGCCGAATTGCGGGATCGCGGAGTGCGTCTCATCGACGCACAACCAAGGCCTGGCGCGGAGGGAGCCAGCGTTGCCTTCATCCATCCCTCGAGCGCACAGGGCGTGCTCGTCGAGCTGAAACAGGTCCCTGTCGTTCGCCCCGCGCCGGAGCTCCCCAAGACTATTCGGCTGGGCGACATCGACATCGTGACGGTGTCCGACGGTTTCTTCTATCTCGACGGCGGCGCGATGTTCGGCGTCGTGCCGAAAGCGTTCTGGGAAAGGAAGGCGCCGCCCGACGATCGCAATCGTATTCGCATGGCGATGCGGTGCCTGCTCCTGCGCGGCGCGCGAACCATGCTGATCGACGCCGGCTCCGGAGACAAGATGACGCCGAAGCAGGCGGACATCTACCGGTTCGAGCGCGAGTTCAACCTGCACCATGCGCTTGCGGCCGCGGGCTCGTCGCCTGACGCCATCGACGTCGTGCTCGCGACCCACCTGCACTTCGATCATGCGGGCGGGTTTACCGAGCGAACGGCGGACGGTACGATCAGGCCGCGATTCCCGCGCGCGCAGTATGTGGTCCGGCGAGGCGAGTTCGAAGACGCGATGCATCCGAACGAGCGCACGCGGGGCAGCTATTTTCTCGAGAACTACCAGCCCCTGGCCGATCACCACGTGCTGCAGCTGGTCGATGACGACGCGTCGATCATGCCGGGCGTGCGCGTGCGGCGCACCGGCGGCCATACGATGCACCATCAGATCGTGCTGATAGAATCGGCCGGCAAGACCGCGGTCTTCGCGGCCGATCTCCTGCCGACCGCCGCGCACCTTCCGGAAGTGTGGGTGATGGGCTACGATCTCTTCCCGCTCGATACGCTCAACTTCAAGCGAGCCTTCCTGCGAGAGGCCATCGATCGCGAGTACCTCATCCTGTTCGAGCACGATCCGAATATGGCGGCTGGGTACATCCGGGAGGAGAACGGGAAGAGGTACGTGGAGAAGGTGGCGTAGGGCACGAAACGAAAAACGAAGAACGAAGAACGAAGAACGAAAAACGAAGAACGAAAAACGAAAAACGAAGAACGAAAAGGCGAAGAACAAACACCAGTGAACCGAGGAGAGGCATGACAGTCCAGATAGGTGTCATTGGCGGCAGCGGCTTGTACGACATGGCCGAGCTGACCGACCGCGAAGAAAAGACGTTGACGACGCCATTCGGCGACCCGTCGGGTCCGTATGTGATCGGCACGCTGCGCGGAAAGCGGGTCGCGTTTCTCGCGCGGCATGGCGCAGGACATCGGCTGCTCCCTTCGGAGCTCAACTTCCGCGCGAACATCTTCGGCTTCAAGCTCCTTGGCGTGGAGCGGATTATCTCGGCGAGCGCGGTCGGCAGTCTCAAGCAGGAGTACCCGCCGCTCGACATCGTCGTGCCGGACCAGTTCTTCGATCGAACGAAGGGTCGCATCAGCACGTTTTTCGGCAACGGACTCGCCGCGCACGTCGGATTCGCGCATCCCATCTGTCCAGAGCTCGCCAGGGTCGGCGCCGATGCCGTTGCCGCTGTCGGGGCGACCGTGCACCGCGGCGGCACCTACGTGTGCATGGAAGGGCCACAGTTTTCGACCCTCGCCGAGTCCCGGCTGTATCGCGCGTGGGGCATGGACGTCATCGGCATGACGAACCTGCAGGAAGCGAAGCTCGCCCGCGAAGCGGAGATCTGCTACGTGACGCTCGCCCTTGTCACCGACTACGACTGCTGGCATCCCGAGCACGATTCCGTGACGGTCGAGATGATCGTGCAGACGCTGATGAAGAATGCGGAGACCGCGCAGCGCGCGATCGCCGAAGCCATCACGACGCTGCCCGTCGCGCGCTCGTGCGACTGCGGTTCGGCCCTGAAGTTCGCGCTGATCACGCGGCCCGACGCCGTGCCGGCGAAAGTCAAGAAGGACCTCGCCCCTATCATCGGAAAATATCTTTCATGAACCCCATTCTTGCCGTTGGCTCCGTCGCGTTCGACTCGATCAAAACCCCGTTCGGCGAAGCCAATCGGGTCGTCGGCGGCGCCGCCACGTATTTCGCGATTGCCGCGTCGTTCTTTACCGAGGTCCGCATCGTGGCCGTGGTCGGGGATGACTTCGGCGGCAACATCGATAAGGTCTTCGGCGGCCGGCGGATCGATCTGGCGGGCCTTGAACGGGTGCCGGGGGAGACGTTTCGCTGGAAAGGGGAGTACGGGTTCGACCTGAACAGCCGCGAGACGATCTACACGCACCTGAATGTGTTCGAGAAATTCACGCCGAAAATTCCGCCGGCCCACATCACATCGCCATTCGTCTTTCTGGGAAACATCCATCCGACACTGCAGATCGATGTGTTGAACCAGGTGCAGAAGCCGACGCTGGTCGGCGCGGACACGATGAACTACTGGATCGAACGCACGCCCGACGAGCTGAAGCAGGTGCTGAAACGGGTCGACGTGCTTCTCATTAACGATTCGGAAGCCCGCGAGCTGGCGGGCGAGGCGAACCTGGTCAAGGCAGCCCGCAAAGTGCAGGCGATGGGACCGAAGACGCTCGTGATCAAGCGCGGCGAGCATGGCGTGTTGATGACGCGCTCGGGCGGCGGGTTCTTCGCGGCGCCTGCGATGCCGCTCGAGGAGGTGTTCGACCCGACAGGCGCGGGCGATACGTTTGCGGGAGGGTTTCTTGGGTATCTCGCCTCGTGCGACGGCGTCGATGACGGCGCGATGGCCAGGGCCATCATCTACGGGAGCACGCTCGCGTCATTTGCCGTCGAGGACTTCAGCGTCGATCGGCTGCTGCGGCTGACGCCCGAGGAGGTAAAGGGGCGGTTCAGCGAGTTCAAGAAACTTACGCACTTCGACGTCGTGTAGCCTGACAGGAAATCAAGAGATCGGGAGTTACCGCATACCGAGCTTCTTCGCGTTGCGCATGTTGTTCATCGACACGGCGGCCGTCGCGCTGTTGATGGCCACGAGCATGACGACCGCGCCCACCTTGTTCTTCTTCCACATCCGCTCGGCGAGGAAAATCGT
>Ga0111538_10000036_pt1 | contig 159977 bp, 134 predicted proteins | sample SoiMethybrSBSTD1_FD_79669 | JGI IMG/M metagenome (GOLD analysis project Ga0111538, IMG submission 79669) | Bulk soil microbial communities from a Populus tree surrounding site in Tennessee, USA - Soil MetaG P. TD hybrid SBSTD1 (version 2)... | ecosystem: Environmental > Terrestrial > Soil >... | reverse complement strand
TTCGGCGATCGGCCCCTGCGGCTGATCCGGCGTGTGGTGCATCTTGCAGAGACGCTGCTGCCGCCGACACCAGGCAAGCTGTGGGATGCACGAGACATCGGCGGCGAGCTGTTCAAGGTCGGCACGCGCCGCGCGCCGAGCGGACCAGTGGTCGATCGCGTCACGAGCGATGTCCGGCTCGATCGGCTTCCCGCCCTCACCTGCTGGCCGGAGGACGGCGGCCCTTTCATCACCTTGCCGCTCGTCTACACGACGCACCCTGATCGGCCCGGGGCAAGCAACCTCGGCATGTACCGCATGCAGATCTACGATGCGCGCAGCACCGGCATGCATTGGCAGATTGGGAAGGGCGGTGGCTATCACTACGCAGTCGCCGAAGGGCGGGGTCAGCCGCTTCCAGCGACCGTTTTCCTCGGTGGTCCCCCAGCGTTGATCCTGTCGGCGGTCGCGCCATTGCCCGAGAACGTGCCCGAGTTGATGCTCGCCTCGCTCATCGCCGGCCGCCGTCTCGCGCAGGTGCACGGCAGCGGTCCGCACCCGCTCATCGCTGACGCCGAGTGTGCGCTGCTTGGCGAGGTGCCGCCGCGGTTGCGGAAGCCGGAGGGTCCGTTCGGCGATCACTACGGCTACTACTCCTTGCAGCACGACTATCCGGTCTTTCAGGTTCAGCGCATCGCCCATCGCCACGATGCCATCTTCCCGGCGACCGTCGTCGGCAAGCCGCGGCAAGAGGACTTCTTCATCGGCGATCTGCTGCAGGAACTGCTGTCGCCGCTGTTCCCGCTGGTGATGCCAGCCGTTGAGCGACTGTGGTCGTACGGCGAGACCGGCTACCACTCGCTCGCTGCGGCCGTCGTCAAGCAGCGCTACAAGCGCGAGGCGATGGCCAGCGCGTTCCGGATTCTCGGCGAAGGCCAGCTGTCGCTGACCAAGTTCCTGCTCGTCACCGACCGTCACGTGGACGTGAAGGACTTCCGCGCGACGTTCGAGCACATCCTCGCGCGCACCCACGTAGAGACCGATCTTTACGTCTTCTCGAATCTGTCGATGGACACGCTGGACTACACCGGCCCAACGGTGAACGAGGGCTCGAAGGGTGTGTGGCTGGGCCTCGGCGATCCGGTGTGCGAGCTGCCGCGTCAGTTCACGGGAATCGCGCCGGCTGGCGTGACCGACGTGCGCGTCTACTGCGGCGGTTGCCTGGTCGTCACCGCGCCAGCACATTCGTCCGAGCCTGATGCGGCGGCACGTCTTGCCGCATCTGGAGCGTTTGCCGGCTGGCCGCTGGTCGTCCTCTCGGACGATGCCGCGCGCGCGACGCGCAGCGATATGAACTTCCTCTGGACGACGTTCACGCGGTTCGAGCCGGCCGCGGACATCCACTCCGCCGATCGGCGCATCGTCCGCAATCACATCGCCTACACCGGTCCGATTGTGATCGACGCGCGAATGAAGCCGTGGTATCCGAAGGAGCTCTCGTGCCGCGATGACATCGCGGCGCGGGTCACCAAGCGCTGGAATGAGTACTTCCCGGCAGGGAACATTGCCATGGGAGACTCTGAGCGCGCACATCTCGACTAACGGGTAGTGTCCGGCGTCAGCCGGACTCAAGAGGACGACATGGCCATGATTAACGGCGCACACATGATTGTTTACAGCGCGAATGCCGAAGCCGATCGCGCGTTTCTTCGCGACGTGCTCGGTTTCCCGCACGTCGATGTGGGACAGGGCTGGCTGATCTTCGCGTTGCCTGCGTCAGAGATCGCCATCCATCCAGCGCAGGGCAGCGGCGAGCACGAAATCTATCTGATGGTGGACGATGTGAAGACCTTCGTCGCGAACATGGCAGGTCGCGGCGTGCAATGTACCGAACCGAAGGACCAAGGCTGGGGCGTCCTCACCAGCTTGTCGTTGCCCGGTGGGGGAGCACTGGGCGTCTACGAGCCTCGTCACGCCAGGCCGACATGGGCGGCACCTCTGAAGCGCGCGAAGACAACGAAGTCCCGCAAGCGGCCGGCGAAGCGTCCCGTCGCGACCAGGAAGTCCAAGACCAGGAAGTCCAAACCGGTCAGGAAGGCGCGCCGTCGCTGAGGTCTCGCGCAGATGACGAAGATGAAACGCGTGTGCGTGTTCGCGGGCTCGAGCGCCGGCAGCCAGCCCGAGTACCTCACCGCTGCCGAGGACCTGGGGCGTGTTCTAGCCGCGCGAGAGATCGGATTGGTGTATGGAGGCGCGCGCGTCGGACTCATGGGCGCACTGGCCGATGCCGTACTCGCCGGCAGCGGCCAGGTGACCGGCGTGATCCCGCGAGCGATGGTCGAGAAAGAAGTGGCGCACGACGGCCTCACCGATCTCCGCGTCGTCACCACCATGCACGAACGCAAAGCGCTGATGGTCGAGCTCGCCGACGGATTCATCGCCCTGCCCGGGGGATGGGGCACGCTCGACGAGCTCTTCGAGATCCTGACCTGGGCGCAGCTCGGAATTCACCGTAAGCCATGCGGCGTGCTGAACGTGCTCGGCTACTTCGACCAGCTCCTGGCGTTTCTTGAACACGCCATGCAGCAGGGATTTGTGCGCCGCGAGTATGGTGCTCTGCTCGCCACGTCAGATACCCCCATGACACTTCTCGGCGCGATGGAGCTGCAACAGCCGCTGACGGTCGAGAAGTGGATCGACATCGCCTCGACGTAGATGCCAACTCACATGCGTGTGCTGATGCTGTGTACGTGGCTCATCCTGGTCAGCGCCCTTGCGGCGCAGACGGCCGACACGCCCGCGTTCGAGGTCGTCTCGGTGAAGCGGAACGTGTCCGGCGATCAGGCGTCCTCCAGCATCGTGCAGCCAGGTGGACGTTACAGCGCCACGAACATGACGTTGCGCATGCTCGTGAAGACGGCGTACGGCGTCCACGACGATCAGATTGCTGGCGAGCCGGGCTGGGTGCTCGCGTCGCGGGACGGCAGCTTTGGCCCGCGTCTTCGCCGATCGAGCAACGAGTGTGGCGGGCCGCCGAAGCTGTTTCCTCGCGGTCCCGATGTGCCGGAGCCGATTGCCGCCGACGGCCCGTGTCATTCGGGCTTCGCGCGAGGCGGCCACATGGCGGCGCGAGCGATGGACGTGTCGGTTTTGGTGACCAGACTGGGCACGTTCACCGATCGAGTGCTCGTCGATCGAACGGGACTCGCCGGCGAGTTCGATTGGGATCTTCAGTGGACGCCGGACGTCTTGGCGGCCGATGCCACCAACTCCGCGACGGCTGTGTCTCTCGTGACGGCACTTCGGGAGCAGCTCGGCCTTCGTATCGAGCCGCGGCGGGAGTCTGCAGAAGTTCTGGTCATCGATCGCGCGTCACAACCCGTTCCCGACTAACCATATATAATCCGCCGGTCCCCCTGAAGGCGATTCTGGAAGACTCGATTCAACTGACGGCCGATTCGTGGCCAGGTGCGAGGCCACAGACCTTCGCGTCTGCACATGGCTCGTACCGGTTCAAGACACGACCGCCGCAGTTGGCCACCTGGTCAGGAAAGGGCACTGGCACGGTGGTGAAGGTGGGTGCCGACGGCAGCGAGACGGCGATGTGGACCCGAGAACTGGTCAACATTCCCGTCAGCGCGTTCATCACCGACGACGGGACGCACGTTGTGACGTTCGACACCTGGGCGAAGCTGGGATACGAACACGCTCTCGTCATCTACGATGAGCACGGGGCCGTTGTGGTTGACTACGATCTCGAGGCGCTCCTCTCCGCAAACGAGATCGGCACGTCGGTCCGCCACACGATTGGCGCCCGCCGCTGGCTGCAGGGCGCGACGATGGGGTTCGACAAGGGCGACGCCCACATCGTCATCAACTTGAACTGGGGTAAGACCATACGTGTCGCTCTCGCGACCGGCAAGATAGAAACTGCGCCATGACTTCCCGATTTGGTTCTCTCACGCTCGCGACGCTCGTTGGCATCTGGCTCGCGGTTGCCGTTCCGACAGGACAGAGCCTCGTCGGGATCGATCGTGCCCGGCTGCTCGAGGGCGCGATCGACGTCCACGTCCACAGCTATCCCGACGACCGTCCGCGATCGATCGATGCCATCGAAGTGGCCAGGCTCGCGCGCGCCCGCAAGATGCGCGCGATCGTGCTGAAGAACCACTACGACCCGACGGCTGGTCTCGCGTATCTGGTCCGCAAGGTCGTTCCCGACATCGAAGTGTTCGGCGGCGTTGCCCTCAACCTGACCGTGGGCGGCATCAACGCGGCTGCCGTCGAGCACATGGCTGCCGTCTCGGGCGGCTTTGGACGCATCGTCTGGATGCCGACGTTCGACGCCGAAAACCAGGTGCGTACGTCGAAAGAGAACCGGCCGTTCGTGCCGGTGACGCAAAACGGCGAGCTGCTGCCGGCCGTGCGTGACGTCCTCGCGGTCATTGCCAAGCGGGATCTCGTCCTGGCGACCGGGCACTCGTCGCCGCGCGAGGCGCTGCTCATCCTTCGCGAAGCGAAACGGCTCGGCGTGCAGCGCATGATCGTCACTCACGCGATGAACACGCCGGTGTCGATGTCGGTCGCCGAGATGCAGGAAGCGGCCAGCCTGGGTGCCTACATCGAGTTCGTCGGCGGATCGCTCACCGCGGCCGACGCGGAGGCGCGGATAAACCGCTACGCGGAGGCGATCCGCCAGATTGGGCCCGAGCTCTGCGTCCTGTCGTCGGATCTCGGCCAGCAGGGCAATGCGCAGCCGCCGGACGGATTTGGCGAATTCCTGGTCTCGCTGCGCAGCCGCGGGTTTACGCCTCAGGACGTGGACCGGATGGCCAAGCAGAACCCAGCCAGACTTCTCGGTTTGCCGTAACACGCGTCGATCTCCTAAGCTGTTAAGTCCGCCCAGTCCGTATGACTCGATCCGAGATCACCGATCTGATCGCTCGATTCCAGGATGCCTGGGTTCGCCGCGACGTGTCCCTCCTCACCGACCTGCACGCCGAGGATGGCACCGTGGAAACTCCGTTCGGCGGCGGAATGTCGCGCGGCCGCGACGCGATCAGAAAAGTCTATGAGGCGTTCATCAGGGCGTTCCCTGACGTGACGTTGGCGTACGACCCGCCACTCATCGACGGCGATCGCGTCGTGCTCATCGCCCGCCTCTCGGGCACCGATCGCGGCGGTTTGATGGGGCTGCCGCCGACCGGGCGTCGATTCGATATCCCTTGTGTCCTGCTGTTCGATCTGAAGGACGGCGTGATCGCGCACGAACGGCGCATCTACGACTTCACCGGGCTGGCGGTGCAGGTCGGCGCCATCAAAGCCAAACCGGTGTGACGCGGCCATGAGCGAAGCGCGACTTCACGTCAGCGATTCACAAGGACGACGCGTCGTCGTCCTCGACCGGCCACAGTTTCTGATCGGGCGCCGCACCGCTGCCGACTTGCAGATCGTGAGCACGGACGTCTCCCGCGAGCATGCCGAGATCGTCCAGGACGAGGGCCGGTACCTGTTGCGCGATCGCGGGTCGCGCTATGGCACGTTCGTCAACGGCGAGCAGATTACCGAGCGGGTGCTCGAGCACGGCGATCGCATCCGGCTCGGTCGGACGGACGCGATCGAGCTGGTGTTCGCCACCGACGGCGCCAAGACGACCGGCTTTCTCGACGCCTCGTCGGACGTCACCAACCTGCGCCAGATGGCGGCCATCCTCAACGGCCTGCGTGCGCTCGGCTCGGGCCGCGTGCTGGACGAGGTGCTGACGCTGGTGATGGATTCCGCTCTCGAAGTCACCAAGGCCGAGCGCGGGTTCATGATGCTGGCCAACGCCGAAGGCGAGCTCGAGTTCAAGATCGCTCGTGGCCGGGGCAAGACCACGCTGTCGGGGACGTCGTTCACCACCAGCGAGAAGATCCCGCGCGAGGTGTTTCGAACCGGGCAGAGTCGTACGGTGGCCGATCTCATGGAAGGCGATCTGGCCGGCCAGCACGATCGCACGATCGCCGTCGGCATCCGGCACGTCCTCTGCGTACCGCTGTTGGTGTCGCCGATGTCGGCGGCATCGGCCCCCTCGTCGATCGTTCAGAAGACAATCGGTGTCCTATATCTCGACGGGCGCGAAAAGAGCACGATGATGTCGGACGCGACGCGGGCCTCGCTCGAAGCGTTTGCCACGCAGGCTGCGCTGGCGATCGATTCCGCGCGGCTCTACGCGGAATCCGCGGAGAAGGCCCGGCTCGATCGCGATCTGCGCATTGCCGCCGACATTCAGCGCGCGTTGCTGCCCGAGCCGGCGTTCGATGCTGGCATGGCCGATCTCGCGGCGGCGTCGATTCCGTGCCGGACGGTCGGGGGGGATTTTTTCGACTATATCGATGTCGGCGACGGCGCCTTCGGGTTCGCGCTCGGCGACGTGGCCGGCAAAGGTCCTCCGGCGGCGCTGCTCGCCGCGGCCGTGCAGAGCAACTTCGCGGCGCATGCGCCGGTGAGTAGCAACCCCGCCGACGCGATGGAGCGGATCAACAAAGCGCTCCTGCGGCGGGCGATCGAGGCCCGATTCGCGACGATGTTTTACGGCGCGATTACGCCGGACGGCCAATTGAGCTACTCCAATGCCGGCCAGGAACCGCCGCTCGTGCTCCGCGCCGACAGCACCGAATGGCTGGAGGAAGGCGGACCGGTGCTCGGTCTGCTCAGCATCGCCACTTACGCGTACGCGACGGTGCCGCTGCAGCGCGGCGATCTGGTTGTCGTCTGCAGCGATGGTGTGACCGAGGCACGCAATCTGGCCGGCGATGAGTTCGGACGTGACCGGTTGGTCGAGGCGCTGCACGGCCGTCATGGAGCCAAGCCGGAGATCGCGCTGGAGCACGTGCTCGGCGCGGTGAAGGCCTTCTCGCAGGGCGCGGCGCAGGCCGATGACATCACCCTGCTCATCCTGCGCTACAAGGGACAGTGAGGGAGGACGAATGCAGATTGATCAGCGAGTGAACGGCGATGTCGCGATTGTCGCGATCACCGGCGACATCACCTTGAGCAAGGGTGGAGACGTGCTTCTGAAAGACAAGATTCAGAGCCTGCTCCAGCAGGGCCACCGCAAGCTGCTGCTGGACATGGGGAACGTCTCTTACGTGGACAGCGCCGGGCTGGGTCAGCTCGTGCAGGTGTACGCCACGACGAGCCACCTCGGCGGATCGCTGAAGCTGTTGAATCTGACGAAACGCCTCAAGGATCTCTTGGTGCTGACGAAGCTGCTCACGGTGTTCGACGCCTACGACACCGAGGCCGACGCGATCGCGAGCTTCAAATAGGAATGAGACGGACCGGCCGCTAATTCAACGCGTTTGGAACGGCGAGCGTGAACGGCGCAATGACCGCGTCGAAGCGCTCGCCGCCAGTCGTCACCATCTGATAGCTGCCCTGCATCGACCCGACTGCGGCCTTGAGCGGACAGTAGCTGGTGTACTCGAACGAGCCGCCCGGCGGCAGCACAGGCTGTTCACCGACCACGCCTTGTCCCTTGACGCGCTCGACCTCGCCGTCGGCACTCGTGATGATCCATTCCCGCGAGACCAGCTGGGTCACCTCCGCGCCGAGGTTGGAGATGCGAACGTGATATTGGAATAGGTACGATCCATCACGCGGGGAGCTCCGGTCGGGGATGAATTCGCTGCGCACCTGGACGCGGATGCCGCGCGTCGTGGTATCGCTCATCCGGATTCCGCGCGTAGTCGTATCGGTCATAAATATAAACAGAGGTGTCAGGGCTCTGGAATCAGGAATCAGCTGAATCCTGTCTCTGAATCCTGATATCTGATTCCTGATTCCTGGATTATGCCATGGTCGCTCACATGAGCTCCGGCGGGCGCGGAACCGGCGAACGCCTCCGCCGTAGTACAGTTCCAGTTTCGATGGACGCTCCGAAGAAGAAGAGCGTGTCGCTCTCCGCAGCGTGGCGCGAGGCGCGCGCGCTGGTATGGGCCCATCGCCGGCGGCTGACGCTCGGACTCGCGCTCATGCTGGTCAGCCGGCTGGCAGGCCTCGTGCTCCCAGCTTCCACCAAGTACCTGATCGACGACGTGATCAACGCCGGACGCGCCGATCGGCTGATGCCGATCGCGCTGGCCGCTGGAGCCGCCACTGTGGTGCAGGCGGTGACGTCGTTCGGGCTCGGGCAGATCCTTGGCGTTGCCGCACAGCGCGCGATCACCGACATGCGGAAGCGCGTGCAGGCCCGGGTGATGCACCTGCCGGTCCGCTACTTCGATTCGACGCAGACCGGCGTGCTGATCTCGCGAATCATGAACGACGCCGAGGGCATCCGAAACCTGGTCGGCACGGGTCTCGTGCAACTGGTTGGCGGTCTTGTCACCGCCGTCATGGGTATCGGGATCCTGTTCTGGCTGAACTGGCACCTCACGGTGATCACCATCCTCGTGTTGCTGGCGTTCGGCGGCGGCATGGCCTTCGCGTTCAACACGCTCCGCCCGCTCTTCCGCGAGCGCGGCAAGATCAACGCCGAGGTCACCGGCCGTCTCACCGAGGCGCTCGGCGGCATTCGCGTGGTCAAGTCCTACACAGCAGAGAAGCGCGAAGAGATCGTCTTCACCAAAGGCGCCCATCGTCTCTTTCGCAATATCGCCAAGTCGATGACCGGCGTGTCGGCGACCACGGCGGGAAGCACCGTGATTGTCGGGATCATCGGCGTGCTGATGATCTGGTTGGGCGGCCGGTCGATTCTCGCCGGCGAGATGACGCTCGGCGATCTCATCATGTACATCTTCTTCATTGGCCTCGTTGCCGCGCCGCTCGTGTCGATCGCCTCGATCGGCACGCAGATCACGGAGGCGTTCGCCGGGCTCGATCGCATCCGAGAGATTCTCGACATGCCGACCGAGGTCGAGGAGGATGCCAGCCGCGCGCCCGTCGAGACGATCACCGGTGACGTGGCCTTCGATGACGTCTGGTTCGAGTACAACGAGGGGCAGCCGGTGCTGCGCGGCGTGTCGTTCAAGGCGCCCGCCGGCACGACCACGGCGCTCGTCGGGTCGAGCGGCTCCGGCAAGAGCACGTTGATCAGCATCGTCATGGCGTTCAACCGCCCGACGAAAGGGCGCGTGCTCGTGGACGGCAGGGATCTGGCGGATCTGCGGTTGATGGATTACCGCGAGCAGCTCGCGTCGGTCCTGCAGGAGAACTTCCTGTTCGACGGGACGATCGCCGCCAACGTCGGTTACGCCAAACCGGGCGCCTCGCTCGAGGAGATCAAGGCGGCGTGCCGCACGGCGCATTGCGACGAGTTCATCAGCCAGTTTCCGCAGGGCTACGACACCATCGTCGGCGAGCGCGGCATCAAGCTGTCTGGCGGGCAGCGGCAACGCGTTTCGATTGCCCGCGCCATTCTAGCCAGCCCGCGCATCCTCATCCTGGATGAAGCGACGTCGAGCCTCGACAGCGAGAGCGAGCAGATGATTCAGGACGGACTGCGGCGTTTGCGTTCAGGCCGCACCGCCTTCGTGATCGCGCATCGGCTGTCCACGATTCGCAGCGCAGATCAGATCCTCGTGCTGGAGGCCGGTCAGATCGTCGAGCGCGGCACGCATGCCGAGCTCCTGGCCCTGGGCGGACGGTACCGGCAGCTCCACGACAAGCAGTACAACTTCGAGGCCGATCGGTTCATCAACCCTGGAGAAGACTTCACGCCCGAGCCTGAGAAGCCGGCGGCACCGATTCCTGTCGGGAGGAATCTCTAACCATGGACGAATCACTGCTCTTGAACGGTGTGCTCCGCGCCGTCCTCGGCGGACGGCGGCGACGCCGTTCTCGTCGCGCGCTGCATTACTTGACCGGCGGTGGGCGAGGGTCGTTCTGGGCGAATCCGTCAACGCTGCTCACCGCAGCCGGCGTCGCGTGGGGCATCTACGAAACGATGCAGCACTCGAACGCCTCTGGTTCCGGGGGTTCCGGAGGTTCCGGAGGTTCCGGAGGTTCCGAGGGTTTGAGTTCCGTGGGTTCGCCAGGTGCTGCCAGTACCGTCTCACCGGAGGCGTTGCGCATCGTCCGGCTCGCGATTTCAGCGGCGTACGCTGACGGCAGCGTCAGCGATGTCGAGCGGGCCGCGATTCTGGATCAAGCCAAGACAGCCGGAGTCTCCGACATCGTCGAGGCTGAACTGCAGCAGCCGCGGCCGCTCGCCGAGATCGTCTCGGGTGTCAGCGACGCGGCTCAACGGGCGACGCTGTATGTGCTGGGATACAGCATGGTGCGCGGCGACGATCAGCCGAGTGGGGCCGAGCGCATCTATCTCGCGCAGCTCGCCAATCTGCTCGGCATCGACGTCGCGACAGTTCAGGAGCTCGAACAGAAGGCGGCAAGCCACATCGACGCGCAGCCTGCGTAGGGCCGGTCGTTCGGACCGGCCGGGGAGAGTAGATCGAATGTCACAGCAACAGTGGTACATGGCCATTGGCGGGCATCAGGTCGGACCCGTCTCTCAGGACGATGTCATCACCAACCTGCGGAACGGGACGATCGACGGGAACACGCTGGTGTTCACCGACGGGCTGAAGAACTGGACGCCTCTCAAAGACGTGCCGCAGCTTTCGTCGTATCTCCCGGGCGCCGCGGCCGCCAAGCCAGCGGCTGCGCCGCCGCCAATCGTTCCCGGACGCCGTGCGCACGAAATCGACTTCCGCATCCTCGGCAGCGAGATGCAGTTCGTCGAGGTCGAACTGGATCCGGGCGAGAGCGCCGTCGCGGAAGCGGGCTCGATGATGTACATGACGCCAGGCATCACGATGGAAACAGTGTTCGGCGACGGCGGTCAGTCGGCGGTCGGCGGGGGCGTGATGAGCGCGATTCTCGGCGCCGGCAAGAGGCTGCTCACCGGTGAAAGTCTCTTCATGACGGTGTTCACGAATCAGGGGGGCGGCAAACAGCAGGTGTCGTTTGCTGCGCCCTATCCGGGAAAAATCCTGGCCATGGATCTGAAGCAGCTCGGAGGCACGCTCATCTGCCAGAAGGACTCGTTTCTCTGCGCTGCGCGCGGCATCTCGGTGGGCATCGCGTTTCAACGGCGGATTGGCGTGGGCCTGTTCGGCGGTGAAGGGTTCATCATGCAGAAGCTCGAAGGCGACGGCCTGTGCTTCGTGCATGCCGGCGGCACTGTGCACCCGCTCGAGCTCGCCGCAGGCCAGACGCTGCGCGTCGATACCGGGTGTCTCGTCGCGCTGCAGCCGACGGTCAACTACGACATCCAGTACGTCGGCAAGATCAAAACGGCGCTCTTTGGCGGTGAAGGTCTGTTCTACGCGGTCCTCACTGGACCCGGGCGCGTGTGGTTGCAGTCGTTGCCGTTCAGCCGTATGGCCGATCGCATCTACAAGGCCGCACCGGCGGCGGGCGGAGCGAGACGTGAGGGCGGATCCATTCTCGGTGGTCTCGGCGACTTACTCGATGGCGATCCCAACTGAGGACGCGCAGGCGGAAGCCTGCGCTCTACGCGATCGAGCATGACAGCGCAGGAACGTCAAGAGTTCCGCAAGATCCTGGAAGCTCACGCACAGACCGTCGCCATCTGCGAGGCCTGCGCGACGACGACGCGCGATCTGGCGACCGAGGTCGCGCGCGGCGGCACCCCTCGCGTCGGCGACTTAAAGATGACGGTCAGCGAGGCTGAGCGTATTCTTGCCGACCTGGTTCTCGTGCGTGAAGAGATCGAGCGCGTGATGGCGTCTATCGGACTGGCGTAGTGCGCACACCAGTCACGCTCGTCACCGGCGCTGGAGGCGAGATCGGCCATGGGCTGATCACGCGTCTGGCTGGCAAGGGTCGGCCGATCGTCACCATCGATCTCGCGCCGCTCGACGCCGACCTCCACAAGCTGGTGCATCGCGAGTTCACCGGCTCCATCACCGACGCCAATCTGCTCGAGCGTGTGCTGGCGGAGTTCGAGGTCGATCTCATCTTCCATCTCGCGGCGCTGCTCTCGACTCGGTCCGAGTTCACGCCGATCACCGCCCACCATGTCAACGTCGAAGGCAGCTTGACGCTGCTCGAGTTCGCGCAGCGGGAAGGCGAGTCGCACGGCCGGGACGTGCGGTTTCTCTATCCCTCGTCCGTGGCCGCGTACGGATTGCCCGACATGGCCACCAAGACGCGTGTCGGCTCGATCCGCGAGGACGAGTGGAACACGCCGCGGACGATGTACGGCTGCAACAAGCTGTACTGCGAGCATCTGGGCCGCTACTACGCGCGGTTCTACAAGCAACTCGCGGCACACGCCAGTGGTCGAGTGGATTTCCGCTGCGTGCGTTTTCCGGGCCTCATTTCGGCGATGACGTCGCCCTCGGGAGGCACATCCGATTACGCGCCGGAGATGCTGCATGCCGCGGCGCGCGGCGAGCCGTATGCCTGTTTCGTGCGACCCGATACACGCATCCCATTCATGGCGATGCCCGACGCAGTGACGGCGCTGTTGGGCCTGGCCGACGCACCGCGTGAACGATTGACACGCACGGCCTATAACGTCCGAGCGTTCAGTCCCCGCGCGAAGGACATCTGCGATGTCATCGTCAGCGCGTTTCCCGGGGCATCGATCACCTGGGACGTCGATGTGAAGCGTCAGGCGATCGTGGACTCCTGGCCCGAGGACGTTGATGACGGAGCGGCCCGGCGCGACTGGGGCTTCGCGCCGGTGTACGATTTTCAGAGCGCGTTCGAGAAGTATCTGATTCCGAGCATCCGGGAGCGCTACCGATGAAACGCGTCTGTCTTCTGGCCGCGATAGCGATGGTTAATAGCGGCTGTCTCGCGACAGTCGAAGACGGGCGGCGGGCGGAGGCTGACTCGATGAATCCCCTGGCGGAGCGGTACGTGAAGCTCGTGCTGGCACTCGGTCAGCACGATTCCGACTATGTGGATGCCTACTACGGTCCGCCCGAGTGGCGCACAGCCGCCGAGACCGAGAAACGCCCGCTCGCTGAGATCGACAAAGAAGCAATCGCGCTGCAACAGTCCTTGGCGTCAGCCGCGCCGGCCGCCCATGGGGAAGAGATCGTCCGTCTTCGTCATACCTATCTGACGAAGCAGATGGGCGCGCTGCGAACGCGTGTTGCGATGTTGAGCGGAGGGAAGCTGACGTTCGACGAGGAGTCGAAAGCGCTTTACGACGCCGTCGCACCAACAAACGACCCTGCGACGTTCGAGCGGACGATTCAGGAACTGGGCAAGCGGCTGCCGGGTTCCGGGTCAGTGCTGGAGCGCTACGACGCGTTCCGCAGCCGGTTCATCATCCCGCGCGATCGCCTCGATGCCACATTCAAGGCGGCGATCGCCGGGTGCCGCAGCCGTACGCTGCAGCACATCACGCTTCCACCCAGCGAGAGCTTCACCGTCGAGTACGTCACCAACAAGAGCTGGAGCGGATACAACTGGTATCAGGGGCAGTACAAGAGCCTCATTCAGGTGAACACCGATCTGCCGATCTATGTCGATCGCGCCATCGATTTGGCCTGTCACGAAGGCTACCCGGGTCATCACGTCTACAACGTGCTGCTCGAGAAGAATCTGGTGCGCGATCGCGGCTGGGTCGAGTTCTCCGTCTATCCACTGTTCTCGCCGCAGTCGCTGATTGCCGAAGGCACGGCGAACTTCGGCATCGACGTGGCGTTTCCGAGTCAGGACCGGGTGGCCTTCGAACGCAGTACGATCTTTCCGGCAGCTGGACTCGATCCGGCCGGCGCCGCGGAGTACTACGACGTCCTCGCGCTCGTCGATCGCCTCTCGTACGCTGGCAACGAGGCGGCGCGCCGCTATATCAACCGTCAACTGGACGCCACGGAGGCGGCGAGCTGGTTGGAGCGATACGCGCTGTACTCACCGCCTCGCGCCGCCCAGCGCGTGCGGTTCATCGACCAGTACCGCAGCTACGTCATCAACTACAACCTGGGCAAGGACCTGGTGAAGCAATACGTCGAATCGCAGGGCGGTACGGCGTCCGATGGTGCGAAACGCTGGCAGATGTTCGAGCGGCTCATTTCATCGCCGCGATTGCCCTCGGGGTTGGTTGGTGGTTAGTGGTCGTCGTGTCCGGCTTTAGCCGGACGACAAACACATGATTTGCGTCGAAATCACACAGCCGGGCGGTCCGGAAGTACTTATGCCAGTCGAGCGTCCCGACCCGGTGCCCGGCCCCGGTGACGTCCTGATTCGCGTCGCTGCCGCCGGGATCAACCGCCCAGACGTGCTGCAGCGTCGCGGCGCATATCCTCCGCCACCTGGCGCCAGTGACCTTCCAGGCCTCGAAGTCGCGGGAACGATCGCCAGCGTCGGTGAAGGCGTGGAGGGTTGGCGTGCGGGCGACGCCGTGTGCGCGCTCGTCTCGGGCGGCGGCTACGCCACGATGTGTGTGGCGCCGGCGCCGCAGTGCCTGCGTGTGCCGGCCACGCTCGATCTCGTCGCGGCCGCGGCAATCCCCGAGACGTTCTTCACCGTGTGGACGAATGTCTTCGATCGTGGGCGATTGCAGGCAGGGGAGACGGCGCTCTTTCATGGTGGGACGAGCGGGATCGGCACCACTGCGATTCAGCTCGCCGCGGCGCGCGGGGCGATCGTGTTCGCCACTGCCGGATCGGACGACAAGGTTCGCGCCTGCGAAGGGCTGGGCGCGCGCCGCGCCATCAACTACCGCACTGAGGATTTCGTGGAGGTGATCCGCGAAGTGACTCGCGGGAAGGGCGTCAATCTGATCCTCGACATCATGGGTGGCAGCTACGTGAACCGCAACCTTGCTGCGCTCGCGGTTGAGGGACGAGTCGTGCAGATCGGTCTGATGGGCGGCGAGACGGCGACGGTCGATCTCCGTCGCGTGCTCGGACGGCGGCTGACAATCACCGGCTCGACGCTCCGGCCACGCTCAGTCGAAGAAAAGGGACGGATTGCCGAGGCGCTCGCCCGCGACGTGTGGCCGCTGCTCGAGGCCGGAACGGTAAAGCCAATTGTTCACACGACGTTTCCGCTGGCTGAGGCAGCCGCCGCGCATCGACTGATGGAGTCGAGCGAGCACATCGGCAAGATCGTGCTGACCATGTAATGTCCGGCAGGTATTATTGGGCCTCTGAACGATCCTCTCGTCGGCCGAACCATCGCCCAATACGAGATCCTTGCTCGCGTCGGTGGCGGAGCGATGGGTGTCGTCTACCGCGCACGCGACACCAGGCTGGGACGACCCGTCGCGTTGAAGTTCCTTCCGCAGCAGTGGAGTCACGACGAGACTGCCAAGCAACGCTTTCTGCGTGAAGCACAGGCCGCATCGGCCACGCACCATCCCAACATCTGCACCATCCACGACATCGTGACCGCCGACGATGGGCAGCTGTGCCTGGTGATGGCGTTCTACGAGGGACCGACGCTGAAGCAGCGGCTCGAGAGCGGACCGATGGCACTGGACGACGCGCTCGAGATCGCCACGCAGATCGCCGATGGTCTCGCCAAAGCGCACGCGCAAGGCATCGTCCATCGCGATATCAAGCCAGGCAACATCATGGTGACCGAGGACGGCGTGCGCATCCTCGACTTCGGTCTGGCGACATTCGTAGACGCGCTGAAGCTGACCGCCGAGAACACCTCGTTTGGGACGCCGGCATATATGTCGCCGGAGCAGGTGCGTGGTGAGGTTGCGGACGCGCGGTCCGACGTCTGGGCAACCGGCGTCGTTCTCTATGAGATGTTGGCCGGGCATCCGCCATTCCAAGGGTCGCATGCTGAAGCGGTGGCGTATGCGATTCGTCACGAGACGCCCGCGCCGCTGCGGAGCATCAGGCCGGATGTCACCGAGGACATCGAGCAGCTCGTCTTCCGCGCGCTCCACAAGGAGCCCGGTGTCCGATACCAAGGCGGGCGCGAACTGGCGCGAACGCTTCGTCAGCTGCGCGGGTTGTCAATCCCGCTCGAGCTGCGTACAGCGCAGGTCGCGATGCCGCCGACGACACAGACAGGTCAATCACGGACCCGGCTGCGGCGCTGGGCGGTACTCGTTGCGGTTCTGATCGTTGCTGCAATGGTTGGTTGGTGGTTGAGACCGGCAGTGCGAGTACCGGTCGTCATCGCACCGGTCGTCAATCAGACGGGCTACCCTGCGCTCGATGCGTATCGTCTCGCATTGACCCTGGCACTGGTCCGCGACCTGACGGCCGCGTCGGGGATCGCCGTCATGCCGTGGAACGAGACCCTCGAACACCTGAGAGGTTCGATCGCTTCGGGCGCCGATCCATCGAGCGGAGGCCTGTTCAAAGCGGCGATCGCGGAAACACCGAACGCATTGATTGTGGTGCCGACAATCTTCTACGACGGCGGTTTCTGGCGCGGACGCGTAGACCTGCAGAACGGTCAAACCGGCACGCGCGTGGCGACGTTCGAGACCAGTCGTCGCGCTTCGTCGCTGCCCAAGGACGTCGCCGACCACCTCGTAAGGGAGCTGGCCGCTTGGCTGCGTGAGTATTTCGCCGGACCGTGGCGTGTCTTGACGTACAGGACCGGTTCCACTGGTGGGCGATTTGGCTCGCTCGACGCGACTCGACACTTCGAGGAGGGATTGCGCGCGGTCGAAGAGTTCGAATACGCGCGGGCGCGCGAGTCCTTTGCGTCGGCTGCCACGGCCGATCCCCAAAGTCCCTTGCCGTACGCCTGGCTCAGCCGGGTCCTGCAGGCGATGGGTCGCACCGAGGAGGCTCGCGAAGCGGCGGAGCGGGCAGCGGGTTTGGTTCACGCGGGCGTCACTCGCCTCGATCAGTTGTTTGTCGCCGCCGTGGTAGCGGAGTCAAAGGCGGACGAAGCGGCAGCGACGGCTCGCTATCAGGAACTGGCTGACTCGTTTGGCGGCGAGGCCCAATGGCTGATGGAGCTGGGTGCATGGTTCGAGAGGCGTGGTGAGTACGAAGGTGCCGTGAAGGCGTATCAGGAGGCGCTGGTCCGGCGCTCGGGGCTCGTGCGGCCGCATCTTGAGCTGTGTCGCCTTTACAGCCCTTCTCGTCTCAACGAGACGGTTCGTGCCGAAGACCAGGGGCGCCTCGCACGGACCGAATACGCGCGTCGCGGCGATCGCGCGCTCGAGGCACAGGCGTTGTTCTGTCTGATCGACGTGTTACGAGTGGGCGATCGGTCAAAGCGCGATGAGGCCGTGCGGTTCGCCCGAGAAGCGCTGAACGTCCTCGAACAGGCACGCGATCGCGATTACAACATTCCCAGAGCTCACAACTACGTGGCGCTCGCTGCCGAAGCGCAAGGTGACCTCGACGCGGCTGTCGTCGCGTGGGAGCGGGCGCTGACGGGGGCACGCGTCGTTGGCAATAAACTTCTCGAGCCGCTCGTGTTGATGAACCTCGGCGTGACGCAGGAATCGATGGGGAATCGCGAGCGCGCCCTGGAGTATCACAAGCAGAGCATCGCGGTCTACGAGCGTCTCGGCGATCAGCAACGCGCCGCCGAGCATCTGGCAAACGTCGGTTCGCTTCTCATCGAGTATGCGGGTCGACCGGAGGAAGGTGTCCGTGACGTGCAGACGGCGCTCGCGGTGTTTCGCGACCGTAAGAACAAAGACTTCGAAGCGTACTGCCTTCGCGTTCTGAGTTGGTATCACCGCAACGCCGGCCGTCATGCCGAATCTGAGCGGCTGTTGAACGAGGCGCTGTCGATTGTCCGCGTGAACGGGCTGCTCAATGAAGTGTCCCCGATCACTATCGATTTGGCCCGCGCACGGCTCCTATCTGGAGACTATGGCGGTGCGCGCGATCGTCTGGCCGGTATCGTGAGCACGGCCGGTCAGGATGAAGCAGAGGCGCGTATCGTCCTGGCGGCCGCGCACGCTCGTCTGGGTAACCCAGGCGCGGCAGACGAGCAACTCCAACGCGCGCGGCCCGGCGTAGAGACCCGGCGCGCACTGCAGCCCGCCTTTGCGTTCGTCCAGGGAGAAGTGGCCATGAATTCCGGCCGGCTGAATGACGCGAGAGCGCACTTTGCTCAGGCCTCACAGCTGTGGACGGACGCGTTTCCCGATCCGGCGAGCGTGGAGGCGCTCGCCTATGTCGGGTTGCTGGAGACACGTGGGTCGGTTCGCGTCGCAGTGGCGAAGCTTGAATCGGCGCTCAAGCAGGCACAGGCGATCGGCTCAATGTCCCTCGTCTCTCGAGTGCGCATTCTGATGGCTCGAAGACTCATCGAGGCTGGAGACGGCCATGGCGCGTCGAGGGTGCTCGTGGATCTTCCAACCGACGACGTGATCGGCCCCGAGTTGAAATCCGAAGGGCATTTCTGGCGTGGCCGCGCCTACGGTCTGATTGGGGATCGCACGGCAGCGCAGCGTGAAATGCAACTGGCCAGAGACCTCATGGAACAATTCCGGAGGTCATTGCCCACCGAGGATCGGGAGCGATTTGCGTCTCGATCTGACATTCGTCGCATTCTCGAGTAGCGGCGCGTTCGGATTGACTGTGCCCGTCGTTTTACACAGCGTGGGGGATCAGTGTGTTCAACGAATGGACTGTCGATAAGGGAGGGTTGCATGGGGGATGGACACGTCGGGGGCAACGGTAGCGTCAAATGGACGTTCCGTCATCACGATAGCGCGGGTGTTAAGCAACCAATCAAGGCGAAGAACGGGTCAGCGCCAGGCCCGCACGAAGTGAGCGATCAGGGTGGGGACGCGGAAGGCTACGATCCGCTGCCCCACGCCGATATCGGAAAGAGTCACGGCCGCCCAGGATTCTTCAAAGTGACGCTGGCTGGGCAGCCCCAGCCGATCTTCGTTCAAGCCGTCGATCGCACGGGGGGACAGAACGAAAACGTGCCGATGGAGATCAAGATCGAGTGGTGAGACGGCAGCCGCCGGTTACGAGCCGAGGAGCAATCGGCGAAGCCGTCCGGTGAACGACTCGCCTGGTGTGACGAGTGGGGTCAGGGCTGTGATGAGCTCCTCGGCGGAGCCGTAACGGTCGGTCGCGCGTTTCGCAAGGAGTCGCTGGACGACAGGCTCGAGGAGCTTGTGCTGGGGCGCAAGAGTCGCGAGCGGATCCGGATCTTTGTCCAGCACGTTGGAGACGGTCTCGGACGGGGAGGCTCCCGCAAACGGGAGTCTCCCCGTCGCCATCTCGTACATCACCACACCCAGCGAAAACAGATCGCTGCGCGGGTCGAGCGGGAGTTGCAGAATTCGCTCCGGCGCCATGTAGTTGGCCGTGCCGATTGGCCGGCCCGGGATCGTCGATCCGTCAGGACCCAATTCGTCGGTGTCGGCCGTCCTGAAGCGGCGCGCCAGCCCGAAGTCCAGCACCTTCACGATGCGTGAGTCGGACACGACCAGATTGCCAGGCTTGATGTCGCGGTGCACGATGCCCTTGGCGTGCGCGGCGGCCAATGCGCCGGCGATCTGCAGGCTGAGATCGGCGATCTGGGGCGTCGTCAGCGTGTGTCGCGAGATGTAGGTCTTCAGGTTGACACCATCGACACACTCCATCGCGATGAACATGCGCCCGTCGTGTTCGTCGATGTCGTAGATGGTGCAGATGTGGCCGTGGCTCAATGTGGCGATCGTCTCGGCCTCACGCCGGAATCGCCGAACCGCGTCGCGATCGTCGGCCAGGTCCTCGGGCAGAAACTTCAGCGCCACCTTTCGCGGCAGCCGTGTATCTTCGGCTTCGTAGACGACACCCATGCCACCGGTGCCGAGCTTGCCAGTAATCCGATAATGGCTGATGGTGCTGCCAAGCATGTGAATGGGTTGCCGGCAGAATACACGGGACCGCACCCTGGTTCTGCACACTTTGTTCGGCAATCACCCATAAGTGTGGGAAGAACGGAAGAGTTTCGCCGCTATTATTGCAGGCGTCTTGCATGTCATGAGGTCCCCGCCGCCGCCGGAAGACGAGCGCGAGTCGGATCTGCTCAGCGACGAGCCGACGATGGAACTCGTCGTTCGCGCCCGGAGCGGTGACCGTCAGGCGGTCGAAGCGCTCCTGCAGCGCAGTGTGCCGCAGCTGAAACGCTGGGCGCACGGCAAACTGCCGGCCGCGGCTCGCAACACGCTCGATACGGGCGACCTGGTTCAGGAAACGGTGCTTCACGTCCTGCGGCGGCTGGACACGTTCGAGCCTCGACACGTTGGCGCGATGCAGGCCTATCTCCGTCAGTCGGTGCTCAATCGCATTCGCGACGAAGTACGGCGGATCGGGCGTCATCCGGCATCGTGCGAGCTGCCCGATGACATGGCGTCGGAAGAGCCGTCCCCGTACGAGCAGGCGGTGAAGGCAGAGGCGGTGTCGCGGTACTGCAACGCGCTGGCGACACTCAGTCCGCGCGATCGCCAGCTCGTGGTCGCGCGGATCGAAGCGCAGTGGAGCTACGACGAGATCGCCAGGCACTTCGGCATGCCGTCGCCTGATGCGGCGCGCATGGCCGTCTCGCGCGCGCTTCGTCGTCTCTTGGATTCGCTGAACGCGTAACGCGGGCGCGAAAGCGTCCGCTCTACGCCTGCGTCAGTCCGCGTACACGACGGTGCGGGTGCTGGTGTGCGAGCGCAGGACGTCGGACGTCAGACGCTTGCTCAGATACACCTTCGACTCGCGGTTGTCGTGGCGGTTCGCCTCGTACTTGATCACGTTGAATTCGAGCTGGTCGAGCGTGCCGCGCATGTCGTAGAAGCGGTTCTTGGTCTTGACGACCACCTCGTGAAAGCCAGCCGCGTGCGCCCAGGCCTCGGACTCCTCGGTCAGCGCGCGAAAGTGCCCCTGACCACGCCAGTCACGCCGCGTGCCGCCAATCCAGCTGTAGAGAACCTTGCGTCCGTCGAACTCGACGCTGCCGTGGAGGCGCGCAACGAGATCGACGAGCTTGGGCTCGCTCTCATGCAATCGGAGCTCGTGGACGATTTTGAACGCAACGGGCGCGACCATCCCGGGATCATCGGGTAGCGGCGCTTCGGCAATCAGAATGAGGAATTCCCGTTCGCGCAGACGGGCGGCGATCTCCCCTGCGGTCTTTTTCCGCGGGAACTCGCCGAAGTATTCCTCGATGTATTGGATTTCGAGTGCGCCGGTCTCGAGCGGGTACTGCTTGATCAGATATTCCATCAATGCTCAATGCCCAATGCCCAATGCTCAATGTGTAATGCACAATGCCGCACGTCGCAAAGGCAGAAACTCGATCCTAACCTAACCTTTGCCTTTTGACCTTTGACCGTTGACCTACGTGTCGTACCCCAGGTTGGGACGGAGCCAGCGTTCCGCCTCGGCGATGCCGAGGCCTTTCCGCGCGGCATAGCTCTCAACCTGATCGCGACCGATGCGGCCGACGGTGAAGTAGCGGGCCCGGGCATGCCCGAAATAGAGGCCGCTGACGGACGCGGCCGGAATCATGGCGCCGCTCTCGGTGAGTGAGATGCCTGCGCGCGCGGCCTGCAGTAGCTCGAACAGCTTGTATTTCTCGCTGTGATCAGGGCAGGCCGGATAGCCGAACGCCGGACGAATGCCGCGATACCGTTCGGCAATCAGGTCCTCGTTCGAGAACTGATCCGACGCGCCGTAGCCCCAGTCGGCGCGTGCCCGTGCGTGCAGCCATTCCGCACTCGCCTCGGCCAGTCGGTCCGCCAGCGCCTTCACCATGATCGCGTGATAGTCATCGAGATCGCGTTCGAAGGCTGAGGCCAACTCGTCGGCGCCGATGCCGGCCGTGATCGCGAACGCACCCAGGTAGTCCTGCAGTCCGCTGTGTCGCGGCGCGACGAAGTCGGCGAGCGAGAGATTCGGCGTGCCGTCGGGCTGTTGCTCCTGCTGGCGCAGCATGTTGAAGCGAACGAGTTCCACGTAGTGTCCGGCTTCAGCCGGACGTGGTTCGTACAAGGCGATATCGTCGTCGATGGAGTGAGCGGGCCAGAAACCGTACACGCCGCGAATCGTGAGGAGCCGCTCCGTGACGATGCGATCGAGCAGCGTCAGCGCCTGCTGATAGAGTTCGCGCGCCGACGCACCGTACTGCGCGTGATCGAGGATGGCTGGGAAGCGCCCTTTGAGCTCCCACGCAGCAAAGAAGAACGTCCAGTCGATGAACGGAACGATGGTCTCGAGCGAGACATCGACGAGCCGGCTGCCCGTGAACGATGGAACGGCGAGATCGTCAATGGTCGATCGCACGTCGAGGCGATTCTTGGTCGCCTGTGGCCAGGGCAGGAGCGGCCTCCGCTTGAGCGCGGCATGCTGCTGACGAACGCGCTCCTGGTCGGCCTTGACCTCCTGATCGAACACGGTCCGCTCGGTAGCGCTCAGCAGCCGTGAGACGACGTCAACCGCGCGCGACGCGTCCAGGACGTGGACGACCGGCTGCGACGCGTACTCAGGTGCGATCTTCACCGCGGTGTGCGGGCGGCTGGTCGTGGCGCCACCGATGAGGAGTGGCGTGGTCATCTTCCGCCGCTCCATCTCCTGTGCGACGAAGACCATCTCGTCGAGCGACGGCGTAATCAGTCCGCTCAGGCCGATCAGATCGGCGTTCACGTCGATTGCTGTCTTCAGGATCCGATCGGCGGGCACCATTACGCCGAGATCGATCACCTCGTAGTTGTTGCACCCGAGCACGACGCCGACGATGTTCTTGCCGATGTCGTGGACGTCGCCTTTGACAGTGGCGAGCACCACCTTGGCCCTTTGACTTTTGCCTTTTGACTGTGCGGTGGCCTCTTCCATGTAAGGCAAAAGACAGGCAACCGCCTGTTTCATGGCGCGCGCGCTCTTGACCACCTGCGGCAGAAACATCTTCCCGGCGCCGAACAGCTCGCCGACGATGCGCATGCCGTCCATCAACGGACCTTCGATGACCTCGAGCGGCTGCGCCCGCGCGAGACGAGCTTCCTCGACATCCTGCTCGATGAAGTCGGTGATGCCGTGCACGAGCGCGTGCGCGAGGCGATCATCGACGCTGCGCTCGCGCCAGGCGAGATCGACGCTCCGGGAGGTGGCGGCGCCTTTGACCTGGCCGGCGAATTGGACGAGACGTTCGGTCGCGTCAGGCCGGCGGTTGAAGATCACGTCTTCGACATGCGCCAACAGGTCCGGCGGAATCTCCTCGTAGACCGCGAGCTGCCCGGCGTTGACGATGCCCATGTCGAGGCCGGCCTTGATGGCGTGAAAAAGGAAGGCGGAATGGATGGCTTCACGAACCACGTTGTTGCCGCGAAACGCGAACGACAGGTTGCTGATGCCGCCGCAGATCTTCACTCCAGGACAGGTGACCTTCAGGACGCGGATGGCCTCGATGAAGTCCATCGCGTAGTAGTTGTGTTCTTCCAGACCGGTCGCAATGGCGAGAATGTTCAGATCGAACGTGATGTCCTGCGGATCGAACCCCTCGCGGATGAGAATCCCGTAGGCGCGCTCGCACACCTCGATCTTCCGGCCAGCCGTATCGGCTTGTCCCTTCTCGTCGAACGCCATCACCACCAGCGCGGCGCCATACCGCCGAACGATGCGGGCCTTGCGCAGGAACTCCTCTTCGCCCTCCTTCATGCTGATCGAGTTAGCGATGGCCTTCCCCTGGACGCACGCGAGGCCGGCCTCGATCACCGACCACTTCGAGCTGTCCACCATGATCGGGAGCCGGGCGATCTCGGGCTCGGTGGCGATGACATTGAGGAACGACGTCATGGCCGCGTCCGAGTCGAGCATGCCCTCGTCCATGTTCACGTCGAGGATGTTGGCGCCGCCGCGCACCTGCTCGACGGCGACGGCGGCCGCTTCGGTGTATTGGCCGTCCGCGATGAAGCGGGCGAAGCGTTTCGAGCCGGTGACGTTGGTTCGCTCGCCGATCAGGATGAAGTTCGAGTCGGGCCGGATGGTCAGAGTTTCAAGGCCGGCGTATTGTGTGAATCGTTCGCGTCGTTCGAGTCGTTCGGACCGTTCGGATCGTTCTGTTCGTTCGGTTCGTTCTCGCGGTGGAAGATCGCGGACTGCCTCCGCGATTGCGCGGATGTGTTCCGGCGTCGTGCCGCAACAGCCGCCGACGATGTTGAGGACGCCCGCCTGTGCGAATTCGCCAAGCAGCCGGGCGGTCTCCGCCGGCGCCTCGTCGTATTCGCCGAACGCGTTCGGCAGTCCAGCGTTGGGATGGCAACTGACGTACTCGCCGGCGAAGCGCGACAACTCTGCGACGTACGGACGCATCTGGCTGGCGCCGAACGCACAGTTGATCCCGACGCTGAAGGGTCGCGCGTGCGCGATCGAAACGTAGAACGCATCCAGCGTCTGTCCCGACAGCGTGCGGCCGCTGCGATCGGTGATCGTCGCCGAGATCATCACCGGCAGCTCGACGCCCTTGGCCTCGAACTCGTCGAGCATCGCGGCGATGGCGGCCTTGGCGTTCAGCGTGTCGAAGATGGTCTCGAGAAGAATCAGGTCGGCGCCGCCGTCGATCAGCCCGCGCACCTGTTCGCGGTACACCTGACGCATGTGGGAGAAGGTCGTCGCCCGAAAGGCGGGACTCTCGACGTCGGGTGAGATCGAGAGCGTGCGATTGGTCGGGCCGATCGCGCCGGCGACGAAGCGCGGCCGATCCGGCGTGCGGTCCGACCACTCGTCGGCCGCGGTGCGCGCGAGGCGCGTGGCGGCGACGTTCAGGTCATAGGCCAGCGACTCCAGGTTGAAATCGGCCTGTGCAATCGCGGTGGCCGCAAACGTGTTCGTCTCAATGATGTCGGCGCCGGCCTCGAGATAGGCGTGGTGGATGCCCGAGATGATGTCCGGTCGGGTCAGCGCCAGCACGTCGATGTTGTTCTTCAGCGCGACGGGATGATCGCGGAAGCGCTCACCACGTACCGTGGGCTCGTCCAGCTTCTGCTGCTGGACCATCGTTCCCATCGCGCCGTCGAGAATGAGGATGCGGCGGGCGAGCAGCGCATCGAGCGTGGCGCGCGTTGTCACGTCTTTAGTTTAGCCACCCGCCGGAACGTTAGTTGTCGTAATAGAGATAGAACTCGTACGGGTGCGGACGCAGCCGCATCGGGTCGAGCTCCTTGTCCGTCTTGTAGTCAATCCACGTCTGGATCAGGTCGTCGGTGAAGACGCTGCCTTTCGTCAGGAAGGCTCGGTCACCGTCGAGCGCGTCGATCGCCTCCTGCAGCGAGCCGGGTGTCGTGCGGATGCCCTGCTCCCGCATCTCGTGCGGCGTCATCTCGTAGATATCGCGATCGAGCGGCTTGCCGGGATCGATCTTGTTCTGGATGCCATCGATCATCGCCATCAGCATCGCCGACCAGGCGAGATAGCCGTTGCAGCTCGGATCGGGACAGCGGAACTCGAGCCGTTTGGACTTCGGGCTCTTCGAATACATGGGGATGCGGATCGACGCCGATCGATTGCGCGCGGATAGGGCCAGGTTCACGGGCGCTTCGAAGCCCGGCACCAGTCGGCGGTACGAATTGGTCGTCGGCGCAGCGAAGGCGAGAATCGCCGGCGCGTGTTTCAGGAGGCCACCGGCCGCGTGCAGCCCCATCTCGCTCAGGCCCGCGTATCCGTCGCCGGCAAAGAGCGGCGTCTTGCCCTTCCACAGCGACGTGTGCGAGTGCATGCCGCTGCCGTTGTCCTCGAAGATCGGCTTCGGCATGAACGTCACGGTCTTGCCGTGCCGCTTCGCGACGTTCTTGCAGATGTACTTGTACCACATGAACTGATCGGCCATTTTCAGCAGCGGCTGAAACTGCATGTCGATCTCGCTCTGTCCCGCGGTTGCGACCTCGTGATGGTGCGCTTCGACGATGATGCCGACCTTGCGCATCTCGTAGACCATCTCGCCGCGCAGATCGTGGTAGGTGTCGGTGGGGCTGACGGGAAAGTAGCCGCCCTTGAAGCTCGGTTTGTACCCGAGGTTGGGCTCCTCGATACGCGCGGTGTTCCACGCCCCTTCGACCGAGTCGATCTGGTAGTAGCCGCGGTGCTGGTTCTGCTCGTAGCGAACCTCGTCGAAGATGAAGAACTCCGGCTCGGGTCCGATGTAGCACGTATCGGCGATGCCCGAGTCCTTCAGATACTGCTCGGCCTTTCTGGCGATGAGCCGCGGATCGCGAGAGAAGGGCTGCCCGGTCACCGGATCGACGATGTCGGCGATGACGCTGATGGTGGGCCTGCTGAAGAACGGATCGAGCCGCGCCGTGTCGGCGTCGGGAACGGCGAGCATGTCTGATTCGTGGATTCCCATCCAGCCGCGGATGGACGAGCCGTCGAATCCAAGTCCTTCGGTGAACGTGTCGGTGTTGAGATGATCGATAGGGAAGGAGCAGTGCTGCCAGCTGCCGAGCATGTCGACGAATTTCAGGTCCACCATCTCGGCTTCGTGCTTCTTGGCCAGCGCGAAGAAGTCGTTGGGCGTCATCGGACACCTCCGGAGGGGGAGTCAGCATAGCGGATTTTGTCGATTATTAACGCGGAGGCGCCAAATTTGTCAGATCAGACAATGCTGGCGTCGATCTCGTCTTGCAGACGCGGCTCGCTCAAGACATAATCTGGCTATTCCGCGCCCGGCCCCTGTCGCCCGTGCGCTAGCGATTTCAAGTCACCACCCGACACAATCTACCGGCGACCGTCGTCTCGAGAAAGGACTGATCGTCACATGGGATCTGCAGCACTTGCCGAAGCCGCAAAAAGCATTCGTGATTGGTCGTTAGCCAACGGAGCGCACACCTCACCCGCCGTCAAAGCCACCGACGTGTTCGGGAGTCTTTGTTTCAACGACAAGCTGCAGCAGGAGCGGCTGTCCAAGACTGCCTATCGCGCGCTGCGGGCGACGATCACGCGCGGCGAGCCGCTCGACATCGCGACCGCTGACGCGGTTGCCGCGGCGTTGAAGGACTGGGCGCTCGATCACGGCGCGACGCATTACACCCACTGGTTCCAGCCGATGACCGGCATCACCGCCGAGAAGCACGACTCGTTTCTCTCGCCGACCAGTGAAGGCACGGCGATCGCCGAGTTCCGCGGCAAGGAGTTGATCAAAGGCGAGCCCGATGCCTCGAGCTTCCCGTCAGGCGGTATGCGCTCCACCTTTGAAGCGCGCGGCTACACGGCGTGGGATCCGACGAGCCCGCCGTGGCTGCTTCTCAACGGGAACAGCGCCACGCTCGTGATCCCGACCGCATTCGTGAGCTGGACTGGCGAGGCTCTCGACAAGAAGACGCCGCTGTTGCGCTCGATGGAAGCGGTGTCGCGAGAAGCGGTGCGCGTGCTGAAGCTGTTTGGATCCACCGCCGAGCGCGTCTTCGCCACGTGCGGTCCCGAGCAGGAGTACTTCCTGATCGACAGCAACTTCTATTTCGCCCGGCCCGATCTGATCAACGCAGGCCGCACGCTCTTCGGCGCCAAGCCGCCCAAGGGCCAGGAAATGGAAGATCAGTATTTCGGCCACATCCCCGCGCGCGTCCTCGCCTGCATGGCGGAAGCGGAGCTCGAGCTCTTCAAGCTCGGCGTGCCGGTGAAGACGCGGCACAACGAAGTGGCGCCGAGTCAGTATGAGATCGCGCCGGTCTTCGAGAACGCCAACCTCGCCGTCGATCATCAGATGATGACGATGGAGATGTTGAAGAAGATCGCACCGAAGTATGGTCTCGCCGCGCTCCTGCACGAGAAGCCGTTCGCCGGCGTCAACGGATCCGGCAAGCACAACAACTGGTCGCTGTCGGACGAGTTCGGCAACAACCTCCTCGGGCCGGGCGACACCCCGCACGACAACATGCAGTTCCTGGTCTTCTGCGCGGCCGTGCTGCGCGCGGTCGATCGGTGGCAGGGTCTGCTGCGTGCCAGCATCGCCAGCGCCGGAAACGATCACCGTCTCGGCGCGAACGAAGCGCCGCCGGCGATCCTCTCGGTCTTCCTCGGCGAGATGCTGACGGACATCTTCGACCAGATCGAGAAGAGCGGCGGAGCCAAGTCGACGAAGCAGGGTGGGACTCAGGACCTGGGCGTCAGCGTCCTCCCGAAGCTGCCGCGCGATGCCGGCGACCGCAACCGCACCAGCCCGTTCGCCTTTACCGGCAACAAGTTCGAGTTCCGCGCGGTGTCGGCGGGGCAGAGCATCGCCTTCCCGAACATGGTGCTGAACGCGGCGATGGCCGACTCGCTCGACTCGATTGCCACCGAGCTCGAGGCCGCCAAGGCCAAGGGCGAGGAGCTGAACAAGGCGGTCGGCAAGCTGCTGACGAAGATCATCAAGGAGCACAAGCGGATCATCTTCAACGGCAACAACTACGCGCCGGAGTGGGAGAAGGAAGCCGGCAAGCGCAAGCTGCTGAATTTGAAGAACACGGTGGACGCGCTTCCGGAGCTCGTGACCAAGGAGTCGATCAAGCTTCTCGACCGGTTCAAGATTCTCAACGAGCGTGAGACGCACGCCCGCTACGAGATCTTCCTCGAGAACTACAACAAGACCATCAACATCGAAGGACAGCTGATGGCCTTGATGGCCAACCGCTACATCCTGCCGGCGGCGCTCGAGTACCAGAAGCAAATCGGTCAGAGCGTGGCGGCGGTCAAGGCGGGTGGTGCGAACAGCGTGCAGGGCAAGAAGCTGCTGGGGACCTACACCAAGCTCGTGGACCGGTTCAAAGCCCAGACCGACAGCCTGGTGGCGGCGCTGGACCATAGCGGCGGTTCCGCGGAGAAGCACGCGAAGTACATGCGTGACAAGGTTGTCCCAGCGATGGCCAAGCTGCGCGAGGTCGGGGACGAGATCGAAGTGCTCACCCCGCACGAAATCTGGCCGCTTCCGACCTATCGTGAAATGCTGTTTGTGAAGTAGCTCTTCAGAAAAATGGATCGAGAACGGGTTCGCCCGTTCTCGATCCGGCTCCCCCCGCCAGTTACGAACCCCGCTAACTGCTTTCGGCACACGAAATGACGTGCTGCTGATGCATCGTCGTCCAGTCCCCGTTGTAGACTTAGAGACTCGCCTGAGTCTTGCAGGCGTGCCGAGCGTCATGGGAATTCTCGAAAAGCTTCGTCCACAGCCCCGCTGGAAACACGCCGACCCCGGCGTTCGCGCTGCCGCCGTCTACGAGTTGGGACCCGACGAAGGCGAGGCGCTGCGTCTGCTGGCCCGTGAAGACACCGAGGCGCGTGTGCGGCGGGCCGCCGTCACCCGTCTGAGCGACGTGGCGGTGCTCGGCGAGATTGGCCGGACGGATCCTGACGAGGACGTACGCGCCGAGGCGGTCCGCGGTCTGGCGGGTCTTGCCGCCGAAGCCGACGACGTCGATCGAGCGACAGAGTCGGTTCGCCAGCTGATCGCGCTGGGCCGGTTGAAGGAAGTCGTCGTCGCGGCCCGCGAGAATCAGGACCCGCAGATCCGTTCCGTCGTCGTTGACCTGTTGGACGACTCGAAGTCGCTGGGGTCGATTAGCCGCCATGCGCAGGACGGCGGCACCCGTCTTCGCGCACTGGGGCGCGTGCGCGACGTCGAAGAGATCCTCAATGTCGCCCTCAAGGCCGAGCATACCGATGTGGCCGTGTCCGCGCTCGATCGCGTCGAAGGCGCCGAGGCGCTGTCGGCGATCGCGCAGCGTGCTCGCAACAAGGTCGCGGCGCGCCGCGCCCGGATGAAGCTGCGGCAGCTCGAAGAGGCGGCGCAGCCGCATCACGAGGCGGCCGCGCCGATGAGCGCGGAGGATCGCGAGCGCGCGTTGGGCCTGCTGCACCGCGCCGAGGCGCTCGTCACGACCGCCGATCCCGACGAAGCCACGACCGGATTGGCTGATGTTCGTCTGGCGTGGGCCGAGCTCCAGGCCGACGCGGACGTTGACGGCTCGCTCGGGCAGCGCTTCGAGGCGGCGAGCGAGGCCGTGCGCGAGGCCGTGGACGTCCGCCGTCAGGAGCGGACCGCGGAAGAAGCGCGCGCGGCGGCCATCGCCCGTGAGCAGGCGGACCGTGTCGCCATCGTCTCGGAGATCGAGCGGCTTGCCGGCCCGGACGCCCTCGATCGGATCGCCGAGTTGCGCGTGCGGTGGGACGGTTTGCCGCCGATGCCGTCGGAGTACGCGGCATCGCTGACGCGCCGCTTCCAGGATGCGTCGCGCACATTCGAGGATCGCGAACGGCGTCGCGTGCTCGCCGAAGCGGCGGCGGGCCGGTTGGAGACACTGGCGACCGAGCTCGAGCAGCTGCTCGCCTCGGATCAACCGGTTGAGGAAATTGTCGCCCGCTGGCGCGGACTGCGCCGTGATGCCGACGTGCTGCGCGAACACGCCCCGGCCAATCTGTCAGCGGCGGAACGGCTCGAGCGCGCGGTGGCCACGCTCGAAGAGAAAGAGCTGCAGTATCAGCAGGCGCGCGCCAAAGTCGAACAGGATCATCTGCGGCGGCTGCAGCAGCTGTGCAGACAGGTCGAGACGCTCGCCGGCACCGAACAGATCACGCTCAAGGCCGGCGATCGCGCGCTGCGCGAGATTCGCACGGCGATGGAGGAGCGCGTTCCGCTGCCCTCCAAGAAGGATCGCCAGGAGATCCTGACGCGGCTGGAGGCGGCGCGTGCGGCGCTCGCACCTCGCGTGCAGGAACTGCGCGACGCCGACGAGTGGCAGCGCTGGGCCAACCTGCAGGTCCAGGAAGAGATCTGCAAGGAGATGGAGGCGCTCAAGTCCGAGGAGAACCTCGACGTCGCCGGCCGTCGCATGCGCGAGCTGCAGGCGCGTTGGAAGCCCGTGGCACTCGCGCCCCGCGCGCAGGGCGAGGTCATGTGGCGGCGGTTCAAGGCCGCGCAGGACGAAGTGTTCGCGCGCACGTCGGCGCATTTTGCCGCGCAGAACGAGGAGCGCGCCGTCAACCTGACGCGCAAACAGGCACTCTGCGAGAAGGCCGAGACGCTCGCCGATTCGACGGACTGGGTGAGGACGGCCACCGAGATCCAAGCGCTCCAGGCTGAATGGAAAGGCATCGGCCCTGTGGCGCGCGGTCACGAAAAAGCGATTTGGGAGCGGTTCCGCGCCGCATGCGATCGCTTCTTCACCCGTCGTCAAGAGGATCTGAAGCGCCGCAAAGAAGAGTGGTCCACGAACCTGGCGCGCAAGGAAGCGCTGTGCGCGAAGGCCGAAGCGCTTGCCGATTCAACCGAGTGGGACAGCGCCGCGGCACAGTTCAAACAACTGCAGGCTGAGTGGAAGACCATCGGTCCCGTTCGCAAGTCGCGCTCGGAAGCAATCTGGCAGCGCTTCCGCGCCGCGTGCGATCGCTTCTTCGATCGCTTCAAGCACCGCGATCAGGTCGAGCTCCAGGAGAAGGCGGCGGTCCGCGATACCGTGATTCGCGAACTCGAAGCGCTCTTGCCAGCCGAGACAGCGCCCGCTGAAGGCGCAGCCGATGGTCCGGCACCCGAGAATCTCTACACGATCGTTCAGCAGGCACGATCCAAGTGGCAGCAGGCGCCCGAGCTGCCGCGCGCGCTCCAGCAGGATCTTGCCGCGCGATACCACCAGGCCGTCGGCCGACTTGTCGCGACCTGGCCCGGCGCCTTCGCGGGCACCGAAATGGATCCCGAGACGACGCGCAAGCGGATGGAGAAGCTGCTGGCGCGGGTGGAAGAGATCGTGTCGGCGCAGCCAGCGAAACCGGCGAACCTGTCGCCCACCGAGCTCCTCGCGCAGCAGCTTCGCGAACGCCTGGCCGCCAACACCATGGCCGGCGGCAGTCGCGCTGCGGAGAACGAAGAGTCACGCTGGCGCGCGTCCGAGCAGGAAGTGCGCAGTGCGCAGGCACAGTGGATGCGCCTCGGGCCGGTGCCGCCAAACATCGCCGGGCCGCTCAACGAACGCTTCCAGCGCGCGTGCCGGCGGTTTTTCGAGTCGCGCAAGCGAGCGTCGTAGCCACGGTAGAACCTCCACCTGAACCCGAATCACGTTGGCGTTACGTCGCCGACCGTCAACGTCTCCGCGATCCTGTCAATCGCCACACGCTGGCGATCGCGCTGATCGCCGCACCAGTTATCTTCGGCGCATTGGTCCTGAGAGCCCTCGGCACTGATGCCACAACACTCGTGTGGACGCTGGTTGGCGTAGCTGCCCCTGCCGCGGTGGGCGGGTGGGTGCATCCGCCGTCGCGTTCGCTGCGGGTCAGAGGCGCCGTGGCAGGGCTCGCAATCGCAGCAGGGGCTCTGGCGGCCACCTATGCCTCCATGACCTGGCGTGGTCCTGACTACGAGATTCGGTTCGGCCTCGAACTCATTCTTCCCATCGTCATCGGTGGTCTGCCGGGCACGGTTCTGTACTATGCGCTCGTGCGGAACCACGACTAGCGCTGGTTGTTCTCCGCAGCCCCGAGTACCCTTGGTGATCTTGGTGCTCGTAGCGAAGGAGAGCCCGTCATGCATCGGTTCCTCGTGGCTGCCGCCGCCGTTCTGTGTGGTGCACTCGTCCTCGCGCAGAACGACGGGCCCACCCTAACCCCCATCTGGGATCTCAAGGGCGATTTCGCCGCCCCCGAGAGCGCCTACTATCACGCCGCCTCGAACTCGGTCTTCGTCTCTTCGATCAATGGTCAGATCCTCGATAAGGACGGCAACGGCTACGTCTCGCGGCTGTCGCCTGACGGGAAGGTCGTCAGCGCGAAGTGGGCGACGGGCCTCAACGCGCCCAAGGGACTGCGCAGTGTTGGCAACACCATCTGGGTGGCCGACATCGACGACGTGGTTGGGATGGATGCCGCGAGCGGCAAGATCACCTCGCGCGTGAAGGTCGAGGGCGCGACGTTCCTCAACGATCTCGCGACTGCGCCTGACGGCACCATCTACACCTCCGACTCGAGCGGGCTGAAGATCTACGCCGTCAAGGACGGGAAGTCGTCGGTGTTCGTCGAGGGTGCCGACGTCGTCGAGCAGCCGAATGGTCTGCTCGTGGATGGCGCCAGGTTGATTCTGGGCAGCATTGGTCCAGCGCCGCAGCCTGGAGCCGCACCCGCCGGTCGTGGACGCGGGCAGGCGGCCGGCGGGCATCTCTTCGCGTTCGATCTCAAGACCAAGCAGCGCACGCAAGTAACGAACGAAGCCGTTGGTGGGATCGACGGCATCGAGCCGGACGGTAGCGGTGGTCTGCTCGTCACCGACGTCATCGGACAGCGGCTGCTGCACGTGGCGAAGTCGGGACAGGTGAAAGTGCTGGCAAAGTTCACGGCCGGCGGCGCCGACTTCGGCTACATCGGCGCGAGGCGGATCGCCATCGTTCCTTTCCTGTTTGAAAACAGAGTCGCGGCGTACGATTTGACGAATGCCCTCAAGTAAGCCGGTCGATCTCGTCGTCCTCCACGAGCACCCCGAGTGGCAGAAGCCACTGTTTGCCGCGCTCGAGCGGCGCGGTGTGGCCTATGCGGCTTGCAATCTGACCCGCGCGGCGTTCAGCAACATCGAAGCACCGGGCGCTAAGCTCTATTTCAATCAGGCGAGTCCCAGTGCGTACGTGCGTGGCAACACGCGGGCGGTGCCGCTGGCGCTCGCGTACATGCGCACGCTCGAACGTCTCGGCGCGCGCGTGCTCAATGGCGCTGACGTCTTTGCGCTGGAGTTGAGCAAGAGTGCGCAGGCGACGCTGCTGCACACGCTGGGTATCGATACGCCGTGGTCGATCACGTTCAATGACGTGAGCGCGCTTCGCTCGTACGCCGATCGCATTCAGTGGCCGGCGATTCTCAAGCCGGACCAGGGTGGCAGCGGCGCGCGCATTCATGTGGTCGAGTCACTGGCGCACGTCGAGTCGATCCTCGCCGCCGATCCTGGGCTCTGGCTGCCAGAGAACCTTCTCCTGCTGCAGGAGTATCTGCCGCACGATCCCGAGCAGGGCATCATCCGACTCGAGTTCCTCGGCGGGGAGCTGCTCTACGCGATGAGAGTGATCACGCACGGCCGGTTCAACCTCTGCCCCTCGCCAGTCTGCAACCCAGACGAGGGCGATGGCGTGTGCGAGGTGCCGGCAGCGCAGCCCGCCCCGCCCGTCGAGTTCTATCCATATCAGGACGTGCCGAAGAACGCCGTCGAAACGGCGAAGAAGATCGTGAAGGCCGCCAGACTGGACGTCGGCGGGATTGAGTATCTGGAAACGCCCGACGGCCGGCGTGTCTTCTACGACGTCAACGCGAACTCGAACCTGCGGCCGTCAGTGGCGGCATCGTTCGGATTCGATCCGTTCGAGCGGGTTGTGGATTTCCTGAGCCTTCAGATGCTGCCGGCACCTAACGGGACTTCGATCTCGTAGGCGCCGATGCGCGTACCTGGCGTGAGCGACATAGGGGGCGCCGCGATTATCTGCGCTCTTTACCCTTCCAGGTAGGTGTACCCGTGTAGGCCGTCCTCGTAGAAGCGGAGCAGCCGGCCCGCGCCTTCGTAGTCCACCCGACCTTCCCGCACCGCGGTCTCGACGTCGGTGCGCAGCTTGCCCAGTAGCATCTCGGGATCGAACTCGACGTAGTCGAGGACCTCGCGGACCGTGTCGCCTTTGATGAGCGCATCAAGGCGGGCTCCGCCGTTTTCGTCAAGGCTGACGTGGACGGCGTGCGTGTCTCCGAAGAGGTTGTGCAGGTCGCCGAGGATTTCCTGATAGGCGCCGACCAGAAAGACGCCCAGATAGTACGAGTCACCGTTGACGGTGTGCAGCGGCAGCGTCTTCTTCACGTCGCGGCGATCGACGAAGCGATCGAGCTTGCCGTCAGAGTCGCAGGTGATGTCGCCCAGCACGGCGTGCTTGCTCGGCTTCTCGTTGAGCCGGTGGATCGGCATGACCGGAAACAGCTGCTTGATCGCCCAGCTGTCGGGGATCGACTGGAACAGCGAGAAGTTGCAGAAGTACGTGTCCGACAGCTGTTCGTCGAGGTTCTGCAGGTCCTCCGGCACTTCGGCCATTGCCTGGACGATGCGCTGGAGCTTGATGCAGATCGCCCAGAACAGGTTCTCGGCCATGCTGCGCTGATCGAGTGGCAGATAGCCGGTATTGAACAGGCTCAGCGCCATGTCGAGCGCCTGCTGTGCGTCGTGGAAGGCCTCGGCCGCATTCCGCGCGGTGACGTTGTTATAGGTTTCCACGAGATCGTGGAGCGGCTGCTCCCACTCGCTGTTCGCAGTGCCCGGGACCTTCTCGTCGCCGAACCCCGAGACGCCAAGGACGTTGAACACCAGCACGCTGTGATACGCGACGACGGCCCGTCCGCTCTCCGAGACGATGGTCGGATGGGGCACGCCGGCTTCGTCGCACACGCTCTGGATGTGGTAGACGACGTCGTTGGCGTACTCGTCGAGCGTGTAGTTCATGCTCGACTCGAAGTTCGTCTGCGAGCCGTCATAGTCCACGCCGAGGCCGCCGCCGACATCGATGTACTGAAGCCCCGCGCCCAGCTTGGCCAGCTCGGTATAGACCCGTGCCGCCTCGTTCAGGGCGCCCTTGACGATCCGGATGTTGGTGATCTGGCTGCCGAGATGGAAGTGGAGGAGCTTGAGGCAGTCCTGCATGCCGCGAGCCTTCAGCTCTTCGAGCCCGCGCATGATCTCGGTGATGGTCAGGCCGAATTTCGAGCGGAACCCGCCGGACGACTGCCATCGTCCGCTGCCGCGCGCGGCCAGCTTGACGCGCATGCCGATCTGCGGTCGGACGCCGAGTTTGTCGGCGGCCTCGAGAATCAGACCGAGCTCGGTGTATTTCTCGACGACCGGGATGATGTTGCGTCCGATCTTGTGGCCGAGCATGGCCGTTTCGATGAATTCCGCGTCCTTGAAGCCGTTGCAGATGATCGGCGTGGTGTTGTCGGCCATGGCCACCACGGCCAGGAGCTCGGGCTTGGAGCCGGCCTCGAGGCCGAAGTGATACGGCTTCCCGAAGTTGTGCACCTCTTCGACGACTTGCCGCTGCTGATTGACCTTGATCGGGTAGACGCAGCTGTAGCCGCCCTGGTACTGATGCTGGGTGATGGCGTTCTGAAAGGCGGCGTGGATGTCGCCGAGACGATGCTTCAGGATGTCGGTGAATCGAATAAGGACCGGAAGGCTGATGCCGCGAAGCTGGAGGCGATCAACCAGCTCCTTGAGGTCGATCGCGCGGGCCGGATCCTTGGTCGGGTGGACCTGCACGTGGCCGCTGCCGTTGACCGAGAAGTATCCGTTGCCCCAGCGGGCCACTTCGTAGAGTTCGCTGGCGTCGTGCACGCTCCAGGAACGTGTCGCCGACGTGGACGTGGAAGGAGTGATCGGAACGGGTCTCCCGTTCGTCGCCGTGCTCATCTAGTGGTCCACCCACACAAGAGAAGTCATCGTCACAACCAACCTGTCAGTCATGATAAACGTGTTTCGGTCGAAGTGATGGTGATTTTTAGTCTTAGGTCTTCGGTCGTTGGTCTACGGACCAGAGACCATGGACCACAGACCAGAGACCGAAGACAATGAAGAGTTGATGTCCGACCGTATCCCCGCGATCCGCGTCCTGCTGCTACCGAAGGACACGAATGCGTACGGCACCATCTTCGGCGGCGTGATCCTCTCGAACATCGATCTGGCCTCGGCTGTCGAAGCGCGGAAGCTCGCGCCGCACCGGTACGTTACAAAGGCGATGCACGAAGTCGAGTTCCACGAGCCGGTGTTCGTGGGCGATCTGGTCGATTTCTATACGGAAACCATTCGCATCGGCCGGACGTCGGTGACGGTGCGTGTGTCGGTTGAAGCCGAGCGGTGGGGCAGCACGGCCTCCGAGCACGGGCCCATCCGACGCGGCGAGCGGGTCAAGGTGACCGAGGCCGAGGTCGTCCTCGTCGCCGTCAACGAGCTCGGGCGGCCCATTCCGATTCGTCCGGAGACTCCGATCGCATGAAGTGGGTCAGCACGCGTGGTAACTCGCCGCCGATTTCGTTCGTAGACGCCCTCTTTGCCGGCACCGCGCCCGACGGTGGGCTCTACATGCCGGAACGGCTCGATCCGCTGCCGTCCGGCACCCTCGATCGCCTGGCAGGGGCCGACATCGTGACCATCGGCACGACGATCGGGAGCCACGTGCTCAGGGACGAAATCACCGAGCCGGCGATGCGCGCGCTGGTGAGCGACGCGCTGGGATTCCCCATCCCACTGGTCCAGATCACGGAGCGGACGTGGGTGCTCGAGCTCTTTCACGGCCCGACGCTGGCGTTCAAGGATGTCGGGGCACGGGTTCAGGCGCGGCTGCTGCACCATTTCACCGACGGCACACCGCTGACCATTCTTGTGGCGACCTCGGGCGACACCGGCAGCGCCGTTGCCCAGGCGTTTCACCGCGTCCCCGACGCGCGGGTCGTCGTCCTGTATCCGGAAGGCAAGGTCAGCGACGTGCAGGAGGCGCAGATGGCGTCGCTCGGCGACAACATCACCGCGCTTGCCGTCCAGGGGACGTTCGACGACTGTCAAGCACTGGTCAAGCGAGCCTTTGCCGACGATGGCCTGCGGCGTCACGTCTGGCTGACGCCGGCAAACTCGATCAATCTGGGCCGGCTCCTGCCGCAGGCGTTCTATTACTTCACGCTGGCCGGCAGTCCGGCCTGCGACGTCGTGTCTGTTCCGAGTGGCAACTTCGGGAACCTGACCGCCGGGCTGATCGCCAAGCGGATGGGCCTGCCGATCCGGCACTTCGTGGCGGCGACCAACGTCAACGACTCCGTGCCGGTCTATCTCAAGTCGGGTCACTACGAACCGCGGCCGTCGATTGAGACGGTGGCCAATGCCATGGACGTCGGCGCGCCCAGCAATTTCGAGCGGGTCCAGTCGCTGTACAACTCGGATCTTGGCGCACTCCGCAAGGACGTCGAGGGCTACGCGTACGGCGATGCCCGGGTGATCGCCGAGATTGCCAGCGTCCACCGGCGCCATGGCTACGTGCTCGACCCCCATAGCGCTATCGCCTGGCTGGCGCTGCAGGATGCGCTGACCCAGAATCCGTCCGCTCACGGCGTGTTTCTGGCGACGGCGCATCCGGCCAAGTTCAGGGAGATCGTCGAGCCGGCGATCGGGCAACCCGTTCCGCTGCCGCCCGAGCTTGCCGATGCCCTCAGCCGGCCGCGAAAGTCCATCTCCATGCCGGCCGACTATTCCTCATTAGAGCGATTCCTTCGGTCATGACTACTGCCACCACGTTCCGACCCGGATCCGGTCCCGTACCGGATCGAGACGCCGTTCCCACGAAATACCGCTGGAATCTGGAATCCATCTGTCGCAGCTGGGACGAATGGTCAGTCAGTTACGCCCAGCTCGACGCCGCCATCGGCGCCTTCAAGGAGCGGCAGGGCACGCTGGCCAAGGGCGCAGAGTCACTGCTCGCCGCGTTCACGGCGATGGACGAGATGGGTGCGCTGGCCTACCGCGTCTGGTACTTCGCGGCGCTGCAGTACGACCAGGATCAGCGCAACAACGAGATCAACGGACGCCGCCAGCAGGTGCAGATCCTCTTCGCCCGGCAGCAGCAGGCCAGCTCGTGGTTCAACCCCGAGCTCCTGGCCATTCCGGTCGAAACGATTCGCGGCTGGATGGATGATCACGCCGCGCTGGCGGTCTATCGCTTCGCCATCGAGAGCCTGTTTCACGAGCAGGAGCACGTCCTCGACGAGAAAGGGGAGCGGCTGCTCTCGTTTGCCGGCCGGTTCGGCAGCGTCCCGCACGACAGCTACGCCGCCTTGACGACCGCCGACATGAAGTTCCCGGCAATCAGGCTGGCCAGCGGCGATGAGGTGACGCTGACCTACGGGCAGTACCGCGCGTTGCTCGAGACCAACCGCCGCCAGGAGGACCGCGCGGTCGCGTATCGCGCGTTCCATCAGTCGTACGAGAACAATCAGAACACCTACGCGTCGCTCTACAACGGCGTACTGCAGCGCGACTGGTTTCATGCCCGCGCCCGCGGCTACGAGTCCACGCTGCATGCGGCGCTTCACGGCAACAACATCCCGACATCCGTGGTCGAGAACCTGATCGCGGTGACCAAGGCAGGTGTGGCACCGCTGCGCCGCTATCATCGGCTTCGGCGCAAGGCGCTCGGCCTCGACACATATCGGCTCTATGACATCTTCGTGCCGCTCGTGCAGCACGATGTGCGATATCCGTACGATGAGGTGGGGGATTGGATCGTCGATTCGGTCCGTCCGCTTGGCGCGGAGTATCAACGTCGCGTGCGCACAGCGTTCGACGGCCGGTGGATCGACGTGTTCGAGAATGCCGGCAAGCGCAGCGGCGCGTACTCGGCGCCGGTGTACGGCGCGCATCCGTACATGCTGCTCAACTACAACGAAACGCTCGACGCCGTGTTCACGCTGGCGCACGAGATGGGGCACTCGATGCACACGCTGCTCTCGCATCAGGCCCAGCCATTTGTCTACGCGGGCTACACGATCTTCGTCGCTGAAGTGCCATCCACGTTGAGCGAAGCACTGTTCCTGGATTTGATGCTCGAGCGGGCGAGCAGTCGCGAGCACCGTGCCATGCTGCTGCAGCACGCGATCGACAGCATCGCCGGCACGTTCTACACGCAGGTCATGTTTGCGGACTTCGAGCTGCAGGCGCACCGGCTGGTCGAGGGCGACCAACCGATCACCGCCGAGATGCTGGGCAACGTGTACGCGACGCTGTTGCGCGAATATTACGGCGACGTGATCGACGAGGAGCCGATCTCGCGCATGACGTGGGCGCGCATCCCGCATTTCTTCAGCACGCCGTACTACGTCTACCAATACGCCACGTGCTTTGCCTCGACGGCTCGGCTGATGCAGGGGATTCGCGCTGCCGATCCTGCCGAGCGGCAGCAGGCTGTCGAGCGCTACCTGTCGTTGCTGTCGGCGGGAGGCAGCGCCTATCCGATGGAGCTGCTCGCGCGCGCTGGCGTGGATTTGAGCCAGCCGGATACGGTGAAGGCGGTGGCGACTGAGCTGGATGACCTGGTGTCGAAGCTCGAGGCGGAGTTGTAGTGTCCGGCTTCCCGCCTCCGCCGAAGGCTTCGGCGAGGCTCGCCGTAGCGCGCTGGCGCGCGAAGGCGGCAGCGGACGAGAATGAGGCACAATACCCACCACCTCGGAGGAGTTATGGCTCGCGTTGCCCGCACGGCCGTCGTCGCGCTCGTCCTCGTCGTCGCGTCACTGACGTCGGTTCACGTGCAGGGGCAGAAATGGGTCGTGCCGCGCACAGCCGATGGCCGCCCGGACCTCGAAGGCGCGTGGGAGAACAACAGCGCGACACCTCTTGAACGTCCGCGCCAGCTTGCCGACAAGCCGCGACTCTCCGATGAAGAACTCGAGTCGATGAAGCGCCGCGCGGCGACGCTCTTCGGGCCCGACGCAGAGGCCACCTTCGGGGACGCGCTGTATCAGACCTTGCTGGCCAACACGACGCCGCGCGGACTCGGCTCGACCGGTTCCTACAGTCAGAACTGGCTGCCCGATCGCTACTTCGAGAAGCGAACCTCGTTGATCGAGGATCCGGCGGACGGCAAGCTGCCGCCACCAACGCCGGCTGGCGCAAGACGGCGGGCCGCGTCAGCAGGGCGGTTTGGCCTGGTGGGCGCTTCGGCGCAGGACATGTCGCTCCAGGATCGCTGCATCCATTACGGGTTTCCCGATCTGTTCGCAGCGTACATGGCGGTGTACCGCATCGTGCAGACGCCGCAGTACGTCGCCATCTCACTGGAGAAGATCCACGACACGCGCATCATTCCGCTCGACGGGCGACCGCATCTGTCATCAGCGATCCGCAACTACATCGGAGACTCGCGCGGCAAGTGGGACGGCGACACACTCGTCGTCGAAACCACCAACTTCCATCCGAACGGAAATCCGATGGGCGGCTACAGCGTCCTCTCGGACGAGAACCTCCGGCTGGTCGAACGGTTCCGTCGTACCGCTGACGACACGATCGAATACTCGTTTACGGTGGACAACCCGACGATGTGGACCAAGCCGTGGACCGCGGTGATCAACTGGAAGCGCTCGCGCGGCGAGCTCCTCGAGTACGCCCGTCACGAGGGCAACTACAGCCTGCGCGGGATGCTCTCAGCCGCCAGGGCCGAAGAGGCCGCCGGCAAGCGTTAGGGGGTAAATCGCCGGATTCATTGGGAAATTCTGCCATCTTGACCTGAACGCCAGAACGGCGTATCATTTCATCCGGATTTACGGATAGATGGCTGCCGCACCAATTCTCGAGCACATGACTGCGCTGTCGGACGTGACGCGCTGTCGCATGCTCATGCTCCTCGAACGGCAGGAGCTCACCGTGTCGGAACTGTGCGCCATCCTCCAGATGCCGCAGTCCACGGTCAGCCGCCATCTCAAGACCCTCTCGGACGACGACTGGGTGACGTCGCGGCGGGACGGCACCAGCCGCTTCTACACCATGCCGGTGGACGACCTCGATTCGGGCGCCAAGCGTCTGTGGCCCCTGATTCGCGAGCAGGTCGCGTCCACGACCAACGCGAACCAGGACGATCGCCGATTGCGCGGTGTGCTGGCGAGACGTCGCGCGAAGTCGCAGGAGTTCTTCGCGACCGCTGCCGGCGGCTGGGATCACTTGCGCGGCGACCTGTTCGGTGACGAGTTCTTTTTGTGGGCCGTGCTCGGCCTGATCGATCCCCAGCTCGTCGTCGGCGACCTCGGCTGCGGCACCGGACAGCTCACGGAAACAGTGGCACCGTATGTCCGTCGCGTGATATCGGTTGACGGTTCGACGGACATGCTCGACGCCGCACGTCATCGCCTCGGCGCGGCGAAGAACGTCGAGCTCAGGCAGGGCGATCTCGAGAGCTTGCCGATCGACAGCGGCGAGCTGGACGTGGCGATGCTGTCGCTGGTGCTGCACTATTCGCCCGCGCCGGCGCGCGCGCTTGCGGAAGTCGGTCGCGTCATTCGCAAGGGCGGACGCGTCCTGGTCGTGGACATGCTGCCGCACGACCGCGAGGAATATCAGCAGCAGATGGGCCACGTGTGGCTCGGGTTCTCGGAGAAACAGATTTCGCGCTTCCTCAACGGAGCAGGATTCGATGAGGTGCGTGTCCGGATGTTGCCGGCCGATCCGGATGCCAAAGGGCCGGCGCTATTCGCAGCAATTGCGGTCAAGCAATAGACAGGGTAGGGCGGGTCTTGAACGGGTCGCTGTGTAGACCCACGTAGACCCGTCGGGCAAATTAACGAGGAGAAGGAAATGGCAACAGCAGTAGTCGGAGCGCACGCATACGAGCTCGCCAAGCAGGCGGGCCGTCTTCCCTACAAGGTGGCTGATCTCAATCTGGCAGAGTTCGGTCGGAAAGAGCTGCGCCTGGCCGAAGGCGAGATGCCCGGCTTGATGGCGATTCGCAAGCGCTACGAAGGACAGACGCCACTGGCTGGCGCCCGCATCATGGGCAGTCTGCACATGACGATTCAGACCGGCGTGCTCATCGAGACGCTGGCGCTGCTTGGCGCGGATGTGCGCTGGGTCTCGTGCAACATCTTCTCGACGCAGGATCACGCGGCGGCGGCCGTTGTCGTCGGCCGGCCGGAGAGCGGCGGCACGGTCCAGAACCCGAAGGGCGTGCCCGTGTTCGCGTGGAAGGGCGAGACGCTCGACGAGTACTGGTGGTGCACGGTCGAGGCACTCACATGGCCGGACGGCAAAGGCCCCTCGCTCATCGTGGACGACGGCGGCGACTCGACGCTGTGGGTGCACAAGGCTGCGGAGTTCGAGAAGGCCGGCAAGGTCCCTGCGTTCAACCCGGACAAGGATCCCGAGGAGTGGGGCGTCATCCTCAAGTTCCTGAACGAGGAGCTGAGCAAGAACCCCGGCAAGTGGTCGGCGATCGCCAAGGGTATCCGCGGCGTCAGTGAAGAGACGACCACCGGCGTGCATCGTCTGTACGAGATGCAGAAGAAGGGCACGCTGATGTTCCCGGCGATCAACGTCAACGACTCAGTGACGAAGAGCAAGTTCGACAACATCTACGGCTGCCGTCACTCCGTCATCGACGGTCTGAACCGCGCCACCGACGTGATGCTCGGCGGCAAGGTCGCCATCGTGTTCGGCTTCGGTGAAGTGGGCAAGGGCTGCGCGGAAGCGCTGCGCGGTCAGGGCTGCCGCGTGATCGTCACCGAGATCGATCCGATCTGCGCGCTGCAGGCCGCGATGCAGGGCTACGAAGTGAAGACGATGGAGGACGTGGTGAGCACGGCCGACATCTTCGTCACCGCGACCGGCAACTTCAACATCGTCACCGCCGAGCACATGTCGAAGATGAAGGACAAGGCGATCGTCGCCAACATCGGTCATTTCGACAACGAGATCGACATGGCCGGCCTCGGGAAGTGGAAGGGCATCAAGAAGGTCAACATCAAGCCGCAGTACGACGAGTGGGTGTTCCCCGATGGCCACAGCGTGATGATCCTCGCTGAGGGTCGCTTGATGAACCTTGGTTGCGCCACCGGTCACCCGAGCTTCGTGATGTCCTCGTCGTTCACCAACCAGGTGCTGGCGCAGCTCGAGCTGCAGGCCAACGCCGAGAAGTACGGCAAGACGGTGACGATGCTGCCGAAGAAGCTGGACGAGGAAGTGGCGCGGCTGCACCTCGATCAACTCGGCGTGAAGCTGACCAAGCTCTCGAAGGAACAGGCCGATTATCTCGGCGTGGCGGTCGAGGGCCCGTACAAGGCGGATCACTATCGGTACTGACGCACTGTCCGCGGGGGCTGAAGCCCCCGCTCTACACCACTTCGCGGGGGCTTAGGCCCCCGCCCCCTTTGATGCCTTCGAGCACTATCGTCTGCAGGTAGTTGAACTCCGGCGAAATCGCGTCGCCATGATGTTCGAGGTTCTGCAGCCGTGGATCGTCGCTCTCACCGACTGGCCATCGACGTACTTGCTCGAAGCCGGCTCTCTGCAACGCCGTCGAGAGCGTCCGCTCGTCGTAGATGAACTGGTGTCCCCAGTTCCTCACGAAGTGGTTCAGAACGAACGCGCCGTCATAAAAGCCATCCTGCGGAAACGCTTCAGCGATCGTGCGCTGCACGTATCTGGACTGCGTATCACTGTGGTCGGTGTGTGTGTAGATGTCGATGAGAAACTGCAGATCTGGCGTCGCCACACGAACGCGTCCACTCGGTTTCAGGACTCTAAAACACTCGCGCAGGTGAGACGCACCATCGGCATGACGCAAGTTCGCGATCAGATGCTCGCTGAAGACGAAGTCGATGCTGCCGTCGGCAAACGGGAGGGGTTCGGTGATGTCGAGAAAGCTCACTTCAGAAGACTGGGGCTCGAGATCTGTGTTGAGCCACTCACGCAGAGGATTGCCGCCGGCTCCGAACTGGACACAGCGGACTTCGTGACTGGCCATATATCGCTGGATGATTGGTCGGCGGGCGTGAACGCCCTGCAGGCGACGGACTTCCGAGCTGGCTTGATGGAGTCCTTCACGAAGGTTGTGACCGACAACGCGTACGAGCCGGGGCACACTGGCTTGCATATCGTGCGACCCATCCCCGCCGGGCCCTCCGGATGAGGCGGTGCAGAAGCCTCAAAGAATTGTACGGCTCAGGACTTTGATGCTTCAAGCACCATCGTCTGCAGGCGGTTGAACTCTGGCGAAATCGCGTCGCCATGATGTTCGATGTTCTGAAGCCGTGGCTCGTCGCTCTGACCGACCGGCCATCGATGCACCCGCTCGAAGCCCACTCTCTGCAACGCCGTCGAGAGCGTCCGTTCGTCGTAGATGAACTGATGTCCCCAGTGCCTCACGAAGTGGTTCAGAACGAACGCGCCGTCATAAAAGCCATCCTGTGGAAACGCTTCAGCGATCGTGCGCTGCACATATCTGGACTGCGTATCAGTGTGATCAGTGTGTGTGTAGATATCGATGAGAAACTGTAGATCTGGTGTCGCCACGCGAAGGCGTCCGCTCGGTTTCAGCACTCTGAAGCACTCGCGCACGTGAGACGCGCCCTCGGCATGAGGCACGTGCTCGATGAGATGCTCGCTGAAGAGGAAGTCGATGCTGCCGTTGGCAAATGGCAGCGGCTCGGTGATGTCGAGATAGATGACATCCGGAGACGGCGGCTCGAGATCCGTGTTGAGCCACTCACGCAGAAGATTTCCGCCGGCCCCGAACTGGACACAGCGCACTTCGTGACTGGCCATGTACCGCTCGATGACTGATGCGCGGGCGTGGGCGCCGTGCAGGCGACGGACTTCCGAGTGGGCCTGATGAATCCCTTGACGAAGGTTGTGGCCGACAACACGTACGAGTCGGGGCACACTGTGTTGCATGGTGCCACCCGTCCCCGCCGGGTCCTCCGGATGAGGCTGCGCGAGAATCCTCAGAAGATCCTAAGGCGTTTATTCCCCGTTGTCACGGACATGCCGAGTCCAGGTTGAGATACACGGTCCCGGCGATCGTCGTGCCGAGTTGACGAAGGCGAGCTCTCTCGCCGTACGGCCCGGCGTCCTTGCGTGCGAGCAGGAAATATTTGGATTTGACCGGCATCTGGAGATCCTCGGCGTTATATCCGACGGTCAGGCCAATTCCCGCTGGCACAAAGGCGATCTCGGGCGGGTAGGTATTGGTGAGCAAGGTGTTGCACCACGGCCCTTTGTCTGGGGCGTACGGCACTAGAGTCGTCATCTCGCGCTGGAATTGCACGGCCGCAGATCCGCGGTAGGTATAGCCGGGCAGCCAGGTGCCGCGAGTGGCGCGGACGAAGGACGGTGCCACGAGGAGCTGCACGGCTATGGCCGTGATGACGATCCAAGTGCGGCATCCCGTGGCCACCAGCAGAAGCAACGTCATCAAGAGGAAAGGCGCGGTGACGCGGCTGATGCTCGCTCCAAGGTCGAAGTAGAAGCCAAGAAACGCCGCGAGCGCCATGCCGAGCGCGAGCGCGTTGAACAGATCCACTTTGAAAGACAGGGTTTGCAAGAGTCCTCGAGCTGTCGCGGCCCGCACTACGAGCACCGCAAAAACAGCGATGAGCGCGGCGGATTCGAACATGACGTGCTGTTCGAACGGCTGCTGCAGGAATTCCCGGACATCGAAGATCGCGGCGATGTTCACAGGCAGCTGCTCGACCAGCCGCCGCAGGACGACCGTGGTTCCGTGGTCCACTGAGATCTCGTGCAGCTCGATGGGCAGATCGGGGATCGGTGCGCTGACGTAGCGCCAGAGCAGCCAGAAGCCGGGAATCCCGGCGCCCGCCACAACAGCCGCCACCGCGGCGAGCAACGGCCGCCCTGCCAACCCGATCGCGACGAGTGGCACCGCCACTATCCAGTTGGTTGGCCGCAGCACCGATGACAAAGCCAGGATCACCAGTGCGGCGAGCAGTAGCGCGCCGTGACGCTCGGTGTCGCGATGCAGCAGTCTCGCGGCGAAAGCAGTCATGACGATCACGACCGACTGATGCAGCGACTCCTGCATCATCAACGGCGCCATGATCACGACCCACCACGACGTGATGAGCACGGCTCCGGCAGCTGCTATCTGGCGAGCAGACGCGCGGATCGTCCAGAGGAACACCGCCGTCGCGAGGCCCAGCACGAGGAGATTGAAGATTGGTCCCGACGACTCGTGCCAACCGAACAGCCGGCCGAGCGTCCCATAGATGACGGGAAACCCGGGCCCGTGCACGCTGAAATGCGTCGCGGAGAGCGGCGCCGTCTGCTCGTCAACCGAGTAGTACCCGCCACCAAAGCCAGCGCGCGCGAACGTGGCGATCTGGTGTTGATAGGCGATTTCATCGGAAAACACCGAGAAGTGATCGAGCAGCGTCGCGCGAGACAGAACAAAGAGTAGTGCGCTGATGACGAGAGTCGGCGCGGCAACGACGAACGCGGCAAGCACGAGCCGCGACCTGACGAGGCGCCACGCGTGCAATGCCGGCGCCCCGGTCATCGCTGTCATCGAGCGCAGCATCATATCTGAGTCGGACGAGTGGTCTCACCCAACCCTTCTCGCTTCTGACTCGTCGAAGCTGGCATGCGGCGCTCCATCTTGCCGGTGATGCTCGCGCTCGCGACGTATGCCGCTGCCATAAGGGCTCAGGCGCCCGAGCCATCGATGACCGTGTCGTTCGAGGCCGTGTCGGTGAAGCCGAACGCGTCGGGGGAGAGCAACACCAGCGTGCGACGCCTGCCCGGTGGCCGGTTCACCGCGACCAACGTGCCTGTGGCGTTACTCGTCCAGATGGCATATCAGCTGCAGCCCTTTCAGATGCAGGGCGTGCCACCCTGGCTTCGCACCGATCGCTTCGACATCGTCGCCAGGGTCGAGGGCGACCCACCACCACTTCCAGTAGGCAGCACACAGCCCGACGCCGTGGCGCTCGCGCTGCGGACGCTCCTCGCCGATCGCTTCAAGCTGTCGCTGCACTGGGAGACGCAGGAGCTGTCGATCTACGCGCTGGTGCTCGCGCGCGCCGATGGCAAGCTCGGTCCGAACATCCGTCCTGCCGCCGTCGATTGCACGGCTGCAGCTGCGGCAAGCGCCGCCGCGGCGAAAGAGGGGAAGACCCTCAATCCGAACACCCCTGACCGTGTCTCATGCGGCTACCGCAACAGCAATGGCCGCATCATGTTCGGCGGCTACCCGATGTCGTTCTTCGCTACTGGGCTCGCCAACGAAGTCGCCCGGCCGGTCGTCGATCGAACTGGTCTCGGTGGCAATTGGGACTTCGAGCTGACCTACACTCGCGAGCGCGTCAGGCGGCCGGACGTCACGGATGCGGCGTCTCCCTCGCCAGATCCTGACGGCGCGTCCATATTCACGGCTCTTCAGGAACAACTGGGCCTCAAGCTCGACTCGACCAAAGGCCCAGTGCGCGTCCTGGTCATCGATCGCATCGAACAGCCCACGCCCGATTAGAACGTTGCGCATGACGCTTCATGCGCGTACCCTTGATCGAGATGCTGATGTGGTTCCGTCGGCGGGCGAGCGCCTTGGCACTGGTTGCCCTGTGCTCGTTCACAGCGGTCGGAGCGCTCTCGACGGCTCATGAATTGGGGTGTCGAGATGAGCTCGCCGAAGGCTTTGTCGCTGGTCATGCCCCCGGCTCGCATTCCGTCGCCGCCTCGCGCGTCGGTCAAGAACCTGCCCACTGCGTCCTCTGCCATTGGCTGCAATCCTTCAGATCTGGAGGCGTAGACGCATCCGGCTTCGTCATCGCGCATGAGTCTGGTCCCGCGCGGATCGTCAGCGCTGTTCAGCGCGTTCGCTTAGTCGTCCCTCTCGACGTTCCCTCTCGCGCGCCGCCCGCGTAAGCGCATTCCCGTTTTTTCCAGTCTGGTCTGTCGGTCCCTCCGGGCCGACGCATGCGGCGGCGAATTCTCGCCGCACTGGAGTCGTCATGCGGGCTTCGCGATTGACATGCATAGGCATCGTCGCGGGCGCACTGCTCGTTGCGCCCTCGTCTCTCTCGGCGCAGACGCCGGATGCGCAAGCGCTGCGACAGGAGATCGAGCAACTGAGAAAAGAGCTCGACGCGCTTCAAAAGCAATACGGCGATCGTTTGACAGCACTCGAGCAGAAGCTCAGCGCGACCGGGACTGCACCGCAACCGGCCGCGCCGGCTCCGCAAACGCCGTCGCCCGCGCCACAAGTGGCTGCGCCTGCGGCCCAGCCGGGCGAACAGCCGCAAAAAACCGCGCAGGTTCCGCCCGGCGCTGAAGGAGCTGGAGGACCGACTGGTGCGTTGCCGGTCTACGGCGGTGCGGCCTCGTCAAAGGTCTTCAACCCGGACATCGCCGTCATCGGCGACTTTCTGGGTGCGAGTGGACGCAACACGGTGAACCCGCAACCCGCCCTCGCGATGCACGAATCCGAGGCGTCATTTCAAGCGATTGTCGATCCGTACGCGCGTGCAGATTTCTTCCTGTCGTTCGGCGAAGAGGGCGTGGAACTGGAAGAAGGCTTCATCACCTTTCCGGCCATCCCCGGCGGGCTGCTCGTCCGGGTAGGCAAGATGCGCGCGGCCTTCGGCAAGGTGAATTCACTGCACAACCACGTGCTGCCGTGGACGGATCGTCCGATCGTGATCAACAACCTCGTCGGCGGCGAGGACGGAATCGATGATGCGGGAATATCCGTGGCACGGCTGATCCCGAACCCATGGTTCTTCCTCGAAGCCACCGGTCAGGTCTTCCGCGGCGACTCGAGCGATCTCTTCCACTCGAGCGAGCGCGGCGACCTGTCGTACGTTGGCCATCTGCGTGGCTATCACGACCTGACGGAGAACACCAACATCGACCTCGGCGCGTCGTACTCACGCGGCCATAACACGTCCGGCATTGTCGGCGACGTGGATCTGGGCCGCTTCACCACACAGGTGTATGGCGTTGACGCCACCATGCGCTGGCGTCCGCTGCAGCGATCCATCTATCGATCGTTCGTTGGCCGGTCGGAGTTGATCTGGAGCCGGCGGGAGCAGCCGGTCGCGCAGCAGAACGCGTTCGGCTATTACGTGTCGGGCGACTATCAGGTCGCCCGTCGATGGTTTGCGGGTGCTCGCTACGACCGGTCCGCGCATGCCGACGACGAGGCGCTTCGCGATTCCGGCCAATCGCTGATGGTGACCTACTGGCCGAGCGAGTTCAGCCAGGTGAGGGGCCAATACCGGCGGACCAAATACGCCGTCGGTGATTTGGCGAATGAATTTCTCTTTCAATTCCAGTTCTCGATCGGAGCTCACGGTGCCCATCCGTTCTGAGGCGGCCTTCCGAGGCCCGTGCGCGGCAATCGGTTGTGTGTTGAGGAACTCCATATGACAGTCATGAAATCGGCGGCGTGCGTCGTGGCGATCGGGATATCGCTCATCGCATCAACCGCGCAGGCGCAAAACAAGTTGAACGTCATTACCACCACAGAGGACCTGGCGGCCATCGCGCGTGAAGTGGGCGGCGATCGAGTCACCGTCGAATCCATTTCACGCGGGTATCAGGATCCCCATTTCGTCGAGGCCAAGCCGAGCTTCATCCTGAAGCTGCAGAAGGCTGATGTCCTGGTCACGATCGGCCGCGAGCTGGAGATTGGCTGGTTGCCACCACTCATCCAGCAGAGTCGCAACGCGAAGGTGCAGGTCGGTGCCAGCGGGTACCTCGATGCGTCCGGTCAGGCACGCATCCTCGACATCCCACAGGGCCAGATCACGCGTGCGATGGGCGATGTGCATCCGCAAGGTAACCCGCATTACTGGCTGGATCCCGAGAACGGCAAAGCCGTCGCGAAAGAGATCGCCGAGAAGCTGTCGCAGCTGCGGCCGAACGACCGCGCGTACTTCGAGCAGCGGCTGAACGACTTCGTCTCGCGCCTTTCGGATGCCGAGAAGAGGTGGGCGGCGATGATGGCGCCGTACAAAGGCACGAAGGTCGTGACCTACCATCGGTCGTTCCCCAACTTCGCTGAGCGGTTTGGACTGGATGTGGTCGGATACGTCGAGCCGCGCCCGGGTATTCCGCCGTCGCCACAGCACACGCTCGATTTGATCAACGAGATGAAACGGCAGAACGTGCCGCTCGTGCTGGTCGAGCCCTACTTCGATCTGAAGACGCCCAATTCCATCGGCCGCGAGACCGGGGCCGCGGTGCTGGTGATGCCTCCATCGGTCGGCGGCGTGAAGGAAGTGACTGACTATTTCAAGTTGTTCGACTACGACATCAACTTGCTGATCGGTGCCCTGAAAAAGGTCGGCACCGCTTCACACTGAGGACGACATGGATTCCGCAATGCTGGCGTTTCTGGCGGCACCGTTCGTCGCCAGTCTCATACTGACGGGCATTCACGCCTATCTCGGCGTGCACGTCGTCGAACGCGGTGTCATCTTCGTGGACCTGTCGCTCGCGCAGATCGCGGCGTTGGGCGCCGCGATCGCTATCCTGCTGCCGATCACGGGGGGCGATCCGCATGCACCTGTCGTGTACTGGGTCAGCCTCGGATTCACGTTCATCGGGGCAGCCGTCTTCTCGACGATTCGCGGCCAGCGGGCACGCATTCCACAGGAGGCGATCATCGGCATCTGCTATGCCGTCGCCTCGGCTGCCGCGATCCTGGCGATGAGCAAGGCCACCTCCGAGAGCGAGCATCTCAAGGACATGCTCGTTGGCAACATCCTCGCGGTGTCGTGGGGCGAAGTCGCCGAGACCGCGGCGCTGTACGGCGCCATCGGCGTTTTCCATTACATCTTCCGAAGGAAGTTTCTGGCCATCTCGCTCGACCACGAGGCGGCCGCGGCACAGGGCATGTCGGTACGCTTCTGGGACTTTCTCTTCTACGCCTCGTTCGGATTTGTCGTGACCTCGTCGGTCGCCATTGCCGGAGTGCTGCTGGTGTTCTGTTATCTGATCGTCCCGTCTGTCGCGGCGATGCTCTATGCCGACACCGTCGGACGACGTCTGGCGATTGGCTGGACGATGGGAACGATCGTGTCTGCGATGGGTGTCTACCTGTCGCTCGTGCTGGACCTCCCGACAGGCGCGACGATTGTGTGCACGTTCGGCATCGTACTCGCCATGATGGCGGCCCTGCGTCCGCTGATTCGTCGAACCAGCGCGAGTGGCATCGACCGTCTATCAGTGAGGAATGCCCGGCTCAGCGACGGAGTCTAGTACCATCGGTACGGGAATGGCCGCTGTCCTCCTTCTGATCGCGCTTGCGCAAGGGGCTCAGTGCACTCCCGAAGCGACGACGCTCATGAACGCTGCCACCGCGCGGGCTGCGCTCTTCGATCTCGCCGGCGCCGTGCAGCGCATGCAAGCGGCGGCGCAGTCGGGATGCGCGGATGCGATGTTGCCCGCCCTGTATCTGCGCGGGTGGATCGCCGCGCGAGATGCGTATCGGGTCGGCGGATCACCGGAGTCGCTGCGCCCGGTGTTGCAATCGATTGCCACGCTGCAGGACACGGGTGGAAAGTCTGGGCGCGCCCAGATCGAAGCGCTCGTCCTCCAGGCTGCCGCCGCTGCGGCGCAAAGCGAGCGCGACGAGTTGGCGTCGATGATCGAGTACGCGGTGCAGCTCGAGGACCGCAACGTCTCGGCTGGTCTGCCTGCCCTGCCGATGGTCACCGCGCACGAGGCCGCAGGCGACTTGTGGCTGCAGGTGCATCGCTATGACGAGGCACGCAAGGCGTACGAGCGCGCGTCGAAACGAGTCGGCGTCACGCCGCGGGTGACGCTCGGATTGGCGCGGGTGGCAGCGCGGCTCGACGCCGTGACGACCGCCTGCACGCAGTATCGACGGCTGGTGGACTCCTGGAAAACGTCTACGGAGAACCCACCGGAGATCGCCGAAGCGCGTACGTTTCTCGCGAACCCGATGTGTCAGACGGCCGCTACGCCGCGACCGTGACGGCGTATCGCTATCGTGCCGACGTGCTCGAGCAGCTCTCGCGGCACGGCATTCATCCCAGATCGTCCACCACGCCGGAGCTCGTGCACGAGTTCGTCAGCGACCTCTATCGCTTCGAGCTGCGCCGCCTGCGCGATCGCCTTGTGCGCAAGGAGATCCCGAAAGCCGGGTACTACGATCGTGTCGTGGAACTTCGCCGCAAGTACCCACTCGTCTCGCTGAAACCGCACCAGTTCCTGGAGTAATGCCGTCGTGTCCGCCTTTCTTGGGCGCCGAAGGGCGAAGGCGGCAGGCGGACCGGGACGGTATCATTACTCTGATGCCCGTCCACACCCTGCGATCCAAGCTGCCGTCGGGAGGCGTCAGCATCTTTGCCGTGATGACGCGTCTGGCCAACGAGGTCGGCGCGATCAACCTGTCGCAGGGCTTTCCCGACTTCGAGACGTCGCCCCAGCTGATTGACACCGTCGCGAAGTACATGCGCGAAGGGTTCAACCAGTACGCGCCGATGCCGGGCGTCGTGGCGCTGCGCGAAGCGCTCTCGATGAAGATCGAACGTCTCTATGGACGCCGATACGATCCCGTCACCGAAATTACGGTGACGACGGGTGCTACGGAGGCGCTGTTCGTGGCACTGACCGCGTTCGTCCACCCCGGCGACGAAGTGCTGATGTTTCAGCCCGCCTACGACTCATATCCTCCAGCCGTGATTTTGAGCGGCGGCACGCCGGTATACGTCACCCTCCGCTACCCCGACTACCACATCGATTGGGACGAGGTGCGACGGAAGGTAACTTCGCGCACGCGCGTCATCGTGGTGAACTCGCCGCACAACCCAACGGGCATGATGTGGTCGCCAGACGACGTACGTGAGCTGGCACGCGTGCTGCAGGGGACGGATGCCGTGGTGATTGCCGACGAGGTCTACGAGCACATTGTGTTCGACGGCGCGCGGCACGAAAGCTTCGCGCGATACCCGGAGATTGCCGAGCGCGCGGTGGTCATCAGCTCCTTCGCCAAGACGTATCACACCACCGGATGGAAGGTGGGGTACTGCGCCGCTCCGGCCGCGCTGACAAACGAGATTCAGTCGATCCACCAGTGGGTCACATTCGCGGTCAATCATCCGGCGCAGATGGCCTATGCCGACGTGGTGCGCCAAAACCCCGAGTGCAGCGATGTCACCAGCTTTTACCAAGGCCGCCGCGATCGGTTCCGATCGCTCATTCACGGGTCTCGCTTCAAGACCATGGCGTGCCGCGGCACGTTCTTCCAGATGCTGGACTACTCGGCGATCACCGATGAGCGGGATGCCGACTTTGCGCTGCGACTGACGCGTGAGCATGGCGTGGCGGCAATCCCTATTTCGCCGTTTCTCAGCGACGGCGAGTCTGCGGGCCCGGTCCTACGATTCTGCTTCGCCAAGCGGGACGCCACGTTGGAGCGTGCCGCCGAGCGCTTGTGCCGCGTCTGATGACGGGTCGCATCCTCCTCCTGCTGTTGCCGCTTTTCGCCACCGCGCTGATGGTCGCGCCCATTCGACTCGCTGCGCTCGCTCAGGGCTCGCAGGGGGCGCGTCCGCTGCCCGAGCACGAAATGTTCGTCAGGGCGACGAGAGACAACCTGGTTCGATCCCAGCGCGAGCAGTTCAACTACGCGTACAAGGAACGGCGCACTGAATTCCACGTTAATCCGTTCGGCCGCGTCGGGACCGGCGGGATCGAAGGCTGGGAAGTGACGCCGATTGAGAACGGCACGGTGATCATGCGCAAGCTGATCGAGCGCGACGGCAAGCGCGTCACGGATGGCGACGTCGATCGCATCAAGGTGAAAGAAGAGCGCCGCCGCGAAGGCCGACGTACGGCGATGGAAGACGTCGTGGCGATGCTCACGTTCAAGATGGCGCGCCGTGAAATGGTCAACGGCCGCGACACGATCGTGGTCACGTTCACGCCGAAACCGAATGCCGACGAACCCCAGACCAGAGAAGGACGGCTCGCGAAGGCGTTCACGGGCAGCGTCTGGGTTGACGAAGCCGCCCGTGAAGTCATTCGCGTCGAGGCCAAAGCCGTTGACACCATCTCGTTCGGCTTCGGCCTCATCGCCAAGCTGAACGAAGGCAGCACGGTCACGCTGCACCGCCAACCGATCGACGGGGCGATCTGGTTGCCGACCTCCATCCGTTTCGCTGGCGAAGGACGCGCGCTTTTGCTCCGCAAACTGAACGTCGATCAGCGCATTGAGTGGTCTGAGTACCGGAAGGTGCTCAACTCAGGGCCTTAACGTTAACTCCCAACTACCAATTCCCAATTCCCAACCACTCCCAACTCCCAACCACTCCCAACTCCCAACTACCAACTCCCAAGTTCAATTCTCAACTCTTGAGAGTTATTGGGAGTTGGGCGTTGGGAGTGGTTGGGAGTCGGAAGTTGGGCGTTGGGATTTGACCCGAGGGTACAGGATTAGCCCGAGCACCGCCCAGAGCGTGGCGCGGACGCGGCGAAAGAGCGCGAGCGCGCCGCCGCCGCCCAGACCGAGCATCGCCACCGGCGCGGCGTTCGACGCTTCGAGCGCGCCGATGTTGGCAGGGATGAACGCCGACGCCACGCTGGCCAGCCGCGCGAAGGTTTCGATGGCCAGTGCCGCGGTCACGCCGATGGGCGCTCCCACCGCCCACAACACCAGCCACACCTCGAGCGCCATGATCGCGTAGCAGACGATGGGCAGCACCGTGAGGATGATCAGCCGGCGCCGATCGCCGCGCAGCAGATCGAGCACGATGTCTTCCACGTCGAGGATGAAGCGAATCACTCGCGACGATTCGAGATGCCGTCCGGTCATCGTCCCGATGCGGGAGACGAACCGCCCGAGGTAGTCACCGGTGCGATGTCGGGCAATCAGCGCGAGAAAGCCGAGCAGCAGCACGGCGCCGATCGAGAGCAGCGTGAACACCGCGTCCCATCGGCCCGGCATCTGCAGTCGCCGGACGGCGAAATACGATACGAGTCCGGAGACGATGATCGCCATGACCGCAAACGCGGTGCGTTCGACGGCAATCGCTGCGGCGGTCACAGCCGGCGGGATGCGGTCGTAGAGCAGAACGACCTTCAGCGGCTCGCCGGTGATCCCGCGCACGGTGAAGAAGCTGATCGCGTCAGCCGCCAGCCGCACCCGGAACAGCCTGGTAAACGACGGGCGGGCGGTGTCCGGGAAAGCCGTCCACCATCCCCACGTACGGAGGAAGTGCCATGCGCATCCGGGCAACAAAATCGCCGGGAGGGCAAACCCCAGCCGCAGTACGTCGTCGAGCGTGTCGGCGAGGTTGATGTAGCGAAGAGAGACGAAGAAGAGGAGCGCGCCGATGGCGACCGCCACCAGCGAGACCAATTGAGGAACGGAGACGGTCACCCTGCTTGCCCTGAGCGGGGTTCGAAGGGCCCGCGCTTACTCCTCGTCCTGCTTGTCCACGTCGTCGGCAGGCTGGCTCGTCGCGACATCATCGATGTCCGGAGCCGAATCTTGATCCTCGAGATCGTCCACCGCATAGATGCGGCCGCCCGATCGTTCCTTGATCGGGCCTCGTGGCTTGTGATCCTGCTGAGTGCCTTTCTTGTTGCGCAGACGACGGGGAGGCGCAGGGGGACCGAAGTTGGCACTGCGATCGCGGCTTCCGCCGGCCGGCGGCCCGCCGGGGCCGCGCGGGCCGAAGCCGCCGCCACCGCCGCCGGGTCGGGGTCCACCAAAACCACCACCCCCGCCGCCGAAGCCGCCACCGCCACCACCAGGCCGTGGACCGCCGAACCCTCCACCCGGCCGAGGCCCAAAGCCTCCGGAACCTGGCGGACGCGGTGGACGATCCTCGCGGGCCCGAGCTTCGCTGACCGCGAGTGGACGGCCCTGAAATGGCTGTGCGTCGAACTTGCGAATGACTTCTTCAGCCTTCTCACGATCCACGAACTCCACGAACGCAAATCCGCGTGGACGTCCGGTCTCGCGATCGACCGGCATGGCAACGTGGGAAGGCTCGGCGACGGGCGCGAAGTGGGCGCGGAGATCCGCCTCACTCGCACTATAGGGGAGGTTCCCGATGAACAAACGGACTGCCAAGGTCTCCTCGTGAAATCGCCGCTGTCGGCAGCGGGGTTCGATTCTATCTCAAAGACACGCTACAAAAGTCAAACGAACAACGTCGTCACGTGAGAAGCGGGAATTGGGAGAGGTGAGCTAATCAGGCCAATCAGTGCGGCGGCGCGGCCGATGACGTCCTCGGGGCCGAGCCCCTTTGCACGCAACTCGCGTACGCCGGTGTCGCCGGCGGACTTGCTCAGCTTTTCGCCACGAGGTCCCAGGATCAGCGGGTGGTGAAGGAAGAGGGGCGGAGCCGGGCGGCCAAGCATGCCGCCAAGCAGGACCTGACGGCCGGTGGAGGACAGGAGGTCGGCGCCGCGAATGACCAGGGTGACGCCCTGACGGAGGTCGTCAACGGTAACCGCGAACTGATAGGTCCAGTTGCCGTCGCGGTCCCGCAGCAACAGATCGCCGCACTGCTCCGAGGGGGTTTGTTCGATCGCCCCAGTCACCAGGTCATGCGCGGAGACGATTCCGTCAGGAAGCTGCACACGCACTCCCCGGCCGGGAATTTCCGAGAGGTTCCGATTGCGGCAGCGGCCGACGTAGCGCTCGCCGCCGATGTCGGTCCGGGAGCAATCGCACGCGTACACGCGCTGCGTGCGTTTCAACTCATTCAGCACGTCACGGTAGATTTCAGGCGTATCGCTTTGTCGCATGAGCCGCGCGCGACCGTCATCGGCCTCGAATCCCAGCCAATCGAGATCGTCGAGGATGGCCTGCTCATACTCGGGCCGGCTCCGGATGCGATCATGATCCTCGAGCCTCAGGAGCACGCGTCCGCCGAGTGCCCGCGCGACACCCCACGTGTAAATGGCGTTGACGATGTGGCCTAGGTGAAGATAACCAGTGGGTGACGGCGCAAAGCGCGTCACTGGTGGAGCGGTGAAGAGGGCAGCGGCCTCAGCCAGATCTGGACGGAGCATTCGCGGACTGTGATTCCCTTCCTCGATACTGACGATCCATTTCCACCGCCCGAGCTCGCGCTGCAGCAGCCCAACGGGCTACTCGCTGCTGGCGGCGACCTCTCGCCGTCCCGTCTGCTCGACGCGTATGCACAGGGGATCTTCCCGTGGTTCGGCCGCGAGGATCCCTTGCTGTGGTGGAGCCCCGATCCTCGCATGGTCCTCTACGTGCCCGAGCTGAAGATCTCGAGGTCGCTTCGACGCACGCTCCGGTCCGGCGGACTCCGAGTGACGATGGACACGGCGTTCCCTGAAGTCATCGCTGGTTGTGCCGAGCCTCGTCCGGGGCAGGACGGAACCTGGATCACGCCGGAAATGCATGCCGCGTATTGCCAGCTCTTTGACTTGGGCCATGCCCATTCAGTCGAAGCGTGGGCCGGCGACCGCCTTGCCGGAGGGCTGTACGGCGTCTCGCTCGGCCGGATGTTCTTTGGCGAGTCAATGTTCACCCGTCAGAACGACGCGTCGAAGGTCGCCTTCGTGCACATGGTGGCGCAATTCGGACGCTGGAAGATGCCGCTCATCGACTGCCAGATGCCAACAGCGCACCTCGCCTCGCTCGGCGCTCGCGAAATTCCGCGCACGCTGTTCCTCGACCAGATCGCCCGGCTGGTGGGCGAGCCGGCGCCTCCGACACCATGGCTTCTGGACGCCGACTCGCTCGAGGCTCTGGGTACAATGAAGTCATGAGTGGTCAGGGGGATCCTCGCGAGTCGATCCTCACCGAATCGCGCAACGAGCAGAAGCTCGAGCGCCCGCGCATGTGGCGCGTGCTCCTCCACAACGACGACTACACCACGCAGGAATTCGTCGTGTTCGTGCTCGAAACCGTGTTTCGAAAGCCACGCGGCGAGGCGTTCACCATCATGATGAGCGTCCATCGATCCGGACTGGGGGTCGCAGGCGTCTATACACATGACGTCGCCGAAACGAAGCTGAAGACCACGCGCCAAATGGCCGAGGAGCAGGAATTCCCCCTGCTGGTGACGATGGAGCCTGAACCCGAACATGAGTAAGACATCAGTACCGTTTGCCCCGGAAACGCTGGAGACGATTCAGCGCGCGATTCGCATGGCCACCGAGCGGCGGCACGACGCCGTCGGTCTCGAGCATTTGCTGTTGGCCGCGACTGACGAGCCGCAAGCCAGGCGCATTCTGATCAGCTGCGGCGCCGACGTTGAGACGCTCCGTCGTCAGGTCACCGAAGTGCTCAGCAAGGCGTTCGAGCCGGTACCCGGCTCCGCCAAGGTGCAGCCGGAGCCGACTCTGGGTTTCGATCGGGTGGTGCAGCAGGCGGTGATGCACGCGGCGGTGTCGAGCGCGAAACACGTGGACACCGGCAGCCTCCTTGTGTTTCTCCTGCAGGAGGAAGACAGCCACGCAGCCTACTTCCTGCGGTCGCAGGGTATCGAGCGTCTGCTGCTCCTGCGCGTGATCTCGCACGGGACGAAGAGCGATCCCGAGTCGCTTCCAGTTGGCGGCGAGCGTGGTACCGGACCGAATGCTGATCCGCTGAAGGCCTTTGCCACCGATCTCGTCGCGCGTGCGGCGGCCGGCCAGATCGATCCCTTGATCGGTCGTGCGCTCGAGATCGAACGCATGATCCAGGTGCTGTGCCGGCGGCGCAAAAACAACCCGCTGCTGGTCGGCGAGCCGGGCGTCGGGAAGACGGCGCTCGCGGAAGGGCTGGCGCTGCGGATTCAGCAGGGTCATGTTCCCGATGTGCTGAGGACGGCCAAGGTCTACGCGCTCGATCTGGGCGCGCTGATTGCGGGCACGCGGTATCGCGGTGATTTCGAGGAGCGCGTCAAACAGGTGCTCGATCGGCTCGAGCGCGAGGAGAACGCAATCCTGTTCATCGACGAGATTCATTCGCTCGTCGGCGCCGGCGCGGCGTCGGGCGGCGCGATGGATGCTGGCAACCTGCTCAAGCCGGCTCTAGCGAGCGGAACACTCCGCTGCATTGGCTCGACGACCTTCAACGATGTGAAGCAGTCCTTCGATCGCGATCGCGCATTGTCACGTCGCTTCCAGAAAATCGACGTGCTCGAGCCGACCGAAGCCGAGACGCTGGAGATTCTGAAAGGACTTCGGCTGCACTACGAGGCCCATCACGGCGTGCAGTTCACGGACGAGGCGCTCGAGGCAGCGGTGTCGTTGTCGGCGCGACATCTGCAGGACCTGCATCTGCCCGACAAGGCCATCGACGTCCTGGACGAGGCGGGAGCGGCGCAGAAACTGCTGCTCGATGACGCTCGCACCCAGGCCATCGGACCCCCGCAGATCGAACAGATCGTCGCGAAGATGGCGCGAGTGCCGGTGCAGACCGTGTCGAGCGACGACAAGCGCGCGCTCGCCGAGCTCGATATCGAGCTGAAGCGTGTGATCTTCGGGCAGAACGGACCGATCGAGGAAGTGTCGTCAGCCATCAAGCTGTCACGGTCAGGCTTGCGCTCACCTGAAAAGCCGATCGGCAACTTCCTCTTTGCCGGACCGACCGGCGTCGGCAAGACCGAGCTCGCTCGTCAGCTGGCGCGGATCATGGGCATCGAGTTCATCCGCTTCGACATGTCGGAGTACATGGAGAAGCACGCGGTGTCGCGTCTCATCGGCGCGCCGCCGGGATACGTCGGCTACGAGGAAGGTGGTCTGCTCATCGACGCCATCCGCAAGGCGCCTCATGCGGTGCTGCTGCTCGACGAGATCGAAAAGGCGCACCCGGACATGTTCGCGATCCTGCTGCAGGTCATGGATCACGCCACGCTGACGGACTCGCATGGCCGCAAGGCCGACTTCCGTCACGTCATCCTGATCATGACGACGAACGCTGGCGCGCGCGATCTCTCTGACCGCAAGCTCGGATTCGCGGACGCGGGGAAGGGCGGTTCATCGCGTGGCGCATTGGAACGGATGTTCACGCCTGAGTTCCGCAACCGGCTCGACGCGATCGTCAACTTCTCGGCGCTCGGGACGAGCGAGATCGAGAAAGTCGTAGACAAGCAGATCGACGAAGTGCGCGCGATGGTGGCCGGCAAGAAGGTCACCATCGACCTCGACCCTGCGGCGCGCGCATGGCTGGCGACGAAAGGCTTCGACCGCGCGTTCGGCGCCCGGCCCATGGCCCGCCTCATCGAGCGCGTCGTCAAGAAGCCGCTCTCGGAGCTGTTGCTGTTTGGCTCGTTGGCTGATGGCGGCTCGGTGCGCGTGACGGTCGCCAATGACGAAATCACACTCGTCACGGCATGAGCATCGCTGACATCCGTCGCGAATACCTCGGCCAGCCGCTGAGCGAAACAGACTCCGATCCCAATCCGTTCCGGCAGTTCGAGCGCTGGTACACGCAGGTCCGCGAGCTCGAGCCAGACGCGACCGAGATGGCGCTGGCGACCGCGACACACGAGGGCCGGCCCTCGGTGCGCACCGTGCTCCTCAAGGGGATGGACGATCGCGGCTTCGTCTTCTACACCAACTACAACAGCCGGAAGGCCAAGGATCTCGCGGCGACGGGGCGCGGGAGCCTGATGTTCTACTGGCGCTCGCTCGAGCGCCAGGTGCGTATCGACGGTCGCGCCGAGAAGGTGAGCCCCGAAGAGTCGGACGCCTATTTCGCGACGCGTCCAGTCGAGAGCCGATGGAGTGTCTACGCGTCGCGCCAGAGCGAAGTGATCGAGAACCGCGAGGCGCTCGAGTCGCGCTTCACGATTGCGCGCCAGGAGTACGGCGACCGTGTGCCGCGCCCGGCGTGGTGGGGTGGCATTCGCATCGTCCCCGACGAGTTCGAGTTCTGGCAGGGGCGTCCGAGTCGGTTACATGACCGGCTTCGGTACCTGAAAGACGCGAGCGGTGCGTGGAAACGAGAGCGCCTGGCGCCTTAGCGTCGAGCGCGGGCTCTGGAGATCCAGGTGGCGTCACTGCAGGGACGACGTTTCTTTTTTGCGACGGCCGGTGACCTGCGGCCCGGCTTGGCCGTCGCCCAGGAGAAAATCCCAACCGAGTTCCTGCTTCTGGAGATGCGTGACGATCGCGCGCTCACTGTCTATCAATCGCTGGCGGATGCTCCTGACTTCGGCCGAAGTGAACGTGGCGATGTGAGCGGGTCACCGCAGTACCTGCTTTTTCGTCGAGGCCACGTGCCGAAGCCTAGTGCGGTCGCACAACGGCGGGGTGGCACAAAGTACGTCGTCGATCCCACGCCGGACTGCCTGATCCTGAGATGCGGCGGCCTTCACGAACCCACCGGCGCTCTCGTCGCTGGTGAACTGCAGCAGCCCCTCGGGCCAAGCCGGCGCGCCGTGGAGATGTTCGACGTCTACTCCACCGAACTGCTTCGTGGTTTCGAGAAAGTCGGTCGCTATCGGCTTGGCCCCGAGGCGCTGCGTGGTTTCAGGGCCGCACAACGCCTTGTTACGATAGGTGTGCGGTCGCCTCGCGATTACGACCTATCGGAGGCGTGACGTCGTCGAGGTCCTCCAGCAACCATGACCGAACTGTTCGCTCACGTTGCCGAGGCCTCCGAGCCGACCGCGCGAATCTGGCGAATCATCGTCTGTCTCGCAGCGTTCATCGTAGGTGTGGCCGGCTCGTACTCGGGCCTGTTCGGTGGGGGTGTGCACTCGGGTGTCGGTCTCGGATTCCTGGCCTCGGCTACCGTGCTTGGTGGTGCAGGAATCCTTATCGGGCTGTTGGTGAGTGGGAGTCAGAGCAGTCGCGCGACCGGATTGACGATCGCTGGGGCGGGGCTTGGTCTGTTGCTCGGTGCGTGGACTCCGTTTGTGATCGTGCTCGGTCGATTCCTCTAGGCGCCCTGAGAATCTGTCGTTCGACAACATGAGGACGTCATGATGAAGGCATCTGTCTTTATCGGTACGAGCGTTGACGGCTTCATCGCGCGAGCGAATGGCGATCTCGACTTCCTACCGCCAGGAGGTGGCGAGCCCCATGGCTACACCGAATTCATGTCAACCGTCGATGCGTTGGTGATAGGCCGCAACACGTTCGAGACGGTCTTGACGTTTGATGAATGGCCCTATGGCGAGAAGCCCGTGTTCGTACTGAGCACGCGACCCCTGGCCGACCCGCCACCCGGAGCGGTGGTAGAGCATATGTCGGGAGATCCGGCTGACATCGTGTCGCGGCTGGCGGCGCGCGGCCTCCAACATATTTACGTGGATGGCGGGATCACGATTCAGCGATTTCTTCGAGCTGGGCTCATTCAGCGGCTCATCGTGACTCGCGTCCCTGTGCTGATCGGGACCGGGATCCCGCTCTTTGGTCCGCTGCCGCAAGATATCGCACTCACGCACGTTGCGACACGCCAGTATGCCAGCGGCCTTGTGCAGAGCGAGTATGTGATCGCCTCGAGAAGGAGCTGACTGGCGTGCCTCAACAACTCCTTGATGACAGAGTGCCTGACGTCGAAGGCGAGCGTGACCCTGCCTGGCGTGTAGTGGCGTGGTGCGCGAGCGGTGTGCCGATGGTGTGGTGGCTGCTTACGCTTGTCGAACCTTCGGATGCCCTCGCAGGCGTCTGGCTGGTCCTGGGGCTATGCACGCTGCTGACCGTACCAGTCTTGGGCCTCTCGATGTGGCGGGCATTTTCGAGCCCGTGGCCGCTGCCCGATCGGATTATGGTCGTTGTCGGGATTGTTGCTGGCGTCGCGGTCTGGATCGCCGCGTGGTCGCGGTTCAACAGCTTCGTGTGGTGACCATTCATGCTTTGGCTGTGACATGAATGGGCCCGTCTTGCGTCCGGCTGGAACCTATCGCGTGACGCCCGGCTACCAAGCTGTTCGTGACGCCATCCTGCGACATGCCAGGCGCGAGGGAATCAGGGAAGCGCTCTCAATCATGCTCGGCCGGTTTCTGTGAGGCAGGATGGAGATCGTTCAACGCGTCTTTCGAATCATCGCCGTGGTCTACTTGGCAGCGGTGGTCGTACTCGTTGTTGCGGGGATGGATTTTGCCGGTTCGATCAACAGTCGGTGGATAGAGTGGCTGATCCTTATCACCATGCCACTGAGTAGTGTGTCCTTGGTGGGGACATGGGCGTTGATTCACGGCGCCGACCTTCCGTACTTCGCGGCGTTCTACTTCGCCTGTGCGACGATCAACGTGTGGCTTGCATCCCGAGTCCTTCGAACAGTCCGGTTGCGCGTGTCCGCACGGCCGTCTAACACGCGCTTGGGGAGTTCCACCTCACAGCGTCATTCATGATCGCGTGACTCGGCCTCACGATGTTCGCAGAGGTCAGCCGGCCGGAAAAGCAGTAGAGATCGAGGCGCGCCGAGAGCAGCTCGCGCGATGACAGGGTAGGTCAAACTCACGAACGAAGAACGAAGAACTAAGAACGAAGAACCGGGAACCTGGAACTTGGAACTTGGAACCAGGAACTGCTATCGTCGTCGTCATCACGGCAGCGTGGTGCTGCCGTTCCGGATACCCGGCGCGGCCGGGAAGCGAGCAGAACGATGAGCACTTTCCGCGTACTTTGCACTTTCCACTTTTCACTTTTCATTTCGATCTGACATGGGTGCGCTACGCGTCTGTGTCTCCTCGTCAGCGGCCGACCGCCTGTCGGCGGCACGTGAAGTGGTCCGTGCCTGCGCACCGGGCACTCGCGTGCTCATCGTCGGCGCCTCGCGCGGCGCGGCGGACGATCTCGCCCGCAGCGTTGCCGCAACTGTGCCGGCTACGTTCGGCCTGCAGCGTCTGAGCCTGACGCAGCTCGCCGCGAAGACGGCGATCTTGACACTCGCGTCCGACGGCCTGACGTCGAGCAGCTGGCTCGGCACCGAGGCCGTGGCCGCGCGCGTCGCGTTCGATGCGACGAAAGAGGGATCGCTGGCGTACTTCGGCGCCGTGTCGAGGACGCCGGGATTTCCGCGCGCGCTCGCGCGAACGCTTCAGGAGCTGCGCCTGGCCGGTGTTCATGCGGCGCAGCTCACAGGGCTGCCGCTTGCAGGTCCCGATCTCGCCGATCTGCTGGAACGCGTCGAAGCGTCCTTGGCCAGCGCATCGACCGCCGATCGCGCGGAATTGTTTCGCGCGGCGGCGCGAACGCTCCCTGAGACGTCAATCGCCGAGGCAGTCGTGCTGCTCGATCTTCCGCTGGACCATGCCGCGGAGCGCGAGCTGGTCAGCGCGCTTGTGGAGAGTGCCACGTCCACGCTTGCGACCATTCCGCATGGAGATGTCGAAAGCCGCACATATCTCGAAGGCATCGGGGGCCGCGTCGAGCAGCGCGAGTCGTCCGGTGCTGACGACCTCGCCTGTCTTCGCCGTTTCCTGTTCACGGCCGATGCGCTGCCGGCCGAGCGCGCGCTCGATGGATCCCTTGATGTGTTCTCGGCGCCGGGCGAAGGGCGTGAATCGGTCGAGATCGCGCGGCGCATTCTCCGTGAGGCACGGCGCGGGACGCGCTTCGACGAGATGGCCATTCTCGTCCGATCACCCCACAGCTATTTCGGGCTGCTCGAGCACGCCTTGACCCGCGCCGGTGTGCCGGCGTGGTTCGACCGCGGCACGCGCCGGCCGCATCCCGCGGGTCGGGCATTCCTGGCGCTGCTCGCCTGTGCTGGCGAATCGCTCTCCGCCGCACGATTCGCTGAGTACCTGTCGCTTGGCCAGGTGCCGTCCGAGCAAGACGACACGACGCGATCGTGGGTCTCATCTCAGGACGAAGCCCTCAGCCGGTCTCCGGACGTCGTGGCGGATCAGGACAGCGACGCTGACGAGAAATCCGATACCGACCGCGTCGTCGCGGGCACACTGCGCGCGCCATGGCGATGGGAACAGTTCCTCGTCGATACGAAAGTGATCGGCAAGGACGCCGACCGTTGGCATCGACGGCTCGACGGCAAGGCGAGGGAGCTCGAGCGTCAGAAGAAGGAAGCGGCGCGGGACGAGCATGGCGGCGACGCCAAGGTGGACGCTATCGCGCACGTCCTCGGCCAACTCGATCACCTTCGCGCGTTCGCGCTGCCGATTATCGAAACGCTGGCGTCATGGCCGGCTGAGGCGTTGTGGGGCACGTGGCTCGACCTGTTCGATGCGCTGGCGCCGCGCGTGCTGCGGACGCCGTCCCACGTGCTGCGCGTACTCGCCGATCTGCGTCCGATGGCCGAAGTCGGGCCAATCGATCTCGACGAAGCACGCCGGGTGCTTGCCGAGCGTTTGCTGTTGCTCGAGTCCGATCCACCGGCGCGGCGCTACGGGCGTGTGTTTGTGGGCACGCCGCATCAGGCGCGCGGTCGCAGCTTCTCGGTAGTGTTCGTGCCGGGGCTCGCAGAACGCATGTTTCCGCAGAAGCCGCGCGAAGACGCCCTGATGCTCGACGACCTCCGCGAATCTGTGGATGACTCGCTGCCGACGCAGAGGCATCGGCTCCACGCCGAGCGCCAGTTGCTGCAGATTGCCGCCGGCGCGGCAGCACACCGTTTGTATGTCTCGTATCCTCGTATCGAGCTGAGCGAGTCGCGTGCTCGAGTGCCCTCGTTCTATGCCCTCGACGTGATGCGCGCGGCCACCGGACGCATCCCGCATCACGAGGAACTGGAGCGCAGTGCGCGCGACCGAGGCGATGCGACGCTGGCCTGGCCGGCCCCGTCGCGGCCCGAGGAGGCGATCGACGATCAGGAGCACGACCTCGCCGTGCTGCGGTTGCTGCTCGACGAACACGAGCCGGCGGCGGTCCGCGGCCACGCGCACTACCTGCTCAAGCTCAATGAATGCCTGCGGCGATCGGTCGTGGACCGCTGGGCGCGCGGCGAGCGTCGTTGGTCGCCGAGCGATGGACTGATTCGCATCTCGCCCTACACCAAGGACGCGCTCGCAGCCCGTCGTCTCACGGCGCGGCCGTACTCGCTGTCTTCGCTGCAGAAGTTCAGCGCCTGCCCGTATCAGTTCCTGCTCGCGGCGATTTTCAAGCTGCAGCCGCTCGAAGTCCCGGAACCGCTGCAACGGATGGACCCGCTCACTCGCGGCAGTCTCTTCCACGAAATCCAGGCGCTGTTCTTCCGTGAGATGGAGCAGCGGGGAGAGCTGCCGATCACCGCCGCGTCCGCCGAGACCGCACGGGGTGTACTGCACCAGGTCGTCTCCGCGGCGGCCGAACTGTGGCACGACGAGCTGGCACCGGCGGTCGAGCGGGTCTGGGCAGACGAGATTGCCGCGATTCGCCGCGACTTGCGCGCGTGGCTCGACTCGGTGGCACGGGACGGCGCCGAATGGCTTCCGAAGTACTTCGAGTACGGATTCGGCGACGTGCCCGGCCAGCGCGATCCGCGAAGCAGGCCTGAGCCGGTGGTGCTGTCTGGAGGCTTCAAGCTGAAAGGCGCCATCGATCTCATCGAGGAGCATCGGCAGACGAAGGTGCTTCGACTCACGGATCACAAGACCGGCCGCAAGCCGGATCGGATTGACAAGGTGATCATCGGCGGTGGATCGGTGCTGCAGCCCGTGCTGTATGCGATGACGATTGAGGCTGCGCTCGACCAGCCGGTGTACTGCGGGCGCTTGTTCTACTGCACATCGGCGGGCAGCTTCCATTCGCACGAGATCCCGCTCAACGAGCAGACACGAGAAGCGGGACTCGAAGTGCTGCAGGTGGTCGATCGCGCGATCGAGCGCGGGTTCCTCGCGCCGACGCCGACCGAAGAGGCGTGCGGACGATGTGACTTCCGTCCGGTGTGCGGACCGGACATGTTCCACCGCGTTCTGCGTAAGCCACAGAACGAGCTCGCGGACCTCTTGGCGCTGAGGAGCCGGCCGTGACCCCCGCGCGACGCACCGACGAAGAATCGCGTCCGGCGCGACGGACTGACGAGGAATCGCGCCCGGCGCGACGCAGCGACGAGGAGTCGCGCCGCATCATCCGCGAGAAGCTGGACGACACGCTGGTCGTCGAGGCTGCGGCTGGCACCGGCAAGACCACCGAGCTGGTGAACCGGATCGTGCGCGTGCTTGCCGAGGGGCGTGCCAACGTCCGCGAGATTGTCGCCGTCACGTTCACGGAGAAGTCGGCAGGCGAGCTGAAGCTCCGGCTGCGCGAGCGGCTCGAAACCGAGCGGCAACACGCGTTGTTGAGCCAGACAGCCGCCAGACTAGACGAGGCGGTTCAGAACCTCGAAGAAGCGCACGTCAGCACAATTCACGGATTCTGCGCCGATCTGCTGCGCGAGCGGCCGGTCGAGGCGCGTGTCGATCCGCTCTTCCGCGTACTGACCGAAGGTCAGGCCGAGCGGTTGTTCAACGAGGCGTTCACCGGCTGGTTTCAGTTGCTGCTCGAGCATCCGCCAGAGGGCGTGCGGCGATCGCTGCGGCGCACGAGCCGCGGCGCGCGCCCCGGTGACGCGGACGAAGACGGGCCGATGGAGCGGCTGCGCCGGGCCGCCTTCAATCTCGCCGAGTGGCGCGACTTCAGAGGCGCGTGGACGCGTGAGCCATTCGACCGCGAAGGCATGATCGCGGCGATCGTTCCGCTCGTGCACACACTCGCGGACGTCTCGCGCAATCCTTCGTATGCCGGCGACAACCTGTATCTGGATACCGAGCCGGTGCGGCGCCTGAGCGTGGACCTGTCGAGCGCCCCGCCGCCTGAAACGGCCGCAGACTTCGACGGTCTCGAGTCGCAGCTGGTGGACCTGCGACGCAACCGCGATTTCAAACGCGGGCGGAAGGGAAGCGGGCCAACCTATGCCAAAGGTGCCCCGCGCGCGCGTGTGCTCGAGGCGCGCGACCTGCTCGTGCACGCGCTCGACGAATTCCAGCTGCGCGCCGACGCCGATCTGGCGGCGCTCCTCCACGACGAACTGCTCGAATGCGTGGACCGGTATCAGCGGCTCAAGGCCCGTGAGGGTGCGCTCGACTTTCTCGACCTGCTGCTGCACGCGCGCGACCTGATTCGCGGCAACACGGCAGTGCGCAATCACTTTCAGGCGCGCTTCCGTTGCCTCTTCGTGGACGAGTTCCAGGACACCGATCCGCTGCAGGCAGAGCTCCTGCTGCTCCTGGCGTCGAAGGACGAGGGTGAGACCAGGTGGCAGCACGTGGATCCGGTGCCGGGCAAGTTGTTCCTCGTGGGCGATCCGAAGCAGTCGATCTATCGCTTTCGCCGCGCGGACGTGCACATCTACCGGCAGGTGTGCGACCTGCTCGTCGAGCGCGGCGCTATCCCGGTGGAGCTGCGCAAGAGCTTTCGCGGCGTCCGGAACCTGCAGCGCACGATCAACGCCGCGTTCGCTCAGGTGATGGACGGCAACGTCGAGACGCGGCAGGCGAGCTACGTACCGCTCGAGCCATCGCGCGCTGATGACCCGCAGCAGCCGTCGGTTGTCGTCCTCCCAGTGCCGAAGCCGTACGCACAGCGGTTCATCGCGGCGCGGGCCATCGAGGAATCATTGCCCGACGCGGTCGGCGCGTACGTGGACTGGCTCGTGAATCACAGCAACTGGATGGTGACTGAGCGCCGCGATTCGAGTAAACGTGTCAAGCTCGAATCGCGCCACATCTGCATCCTGTTCCGCCGCTTCGTCAGCTACGGCGAGGACATCACGCGCGATTACGTGGACGCCCTCGAGGCGCGCGGCATCAAGCACCTCCTCGTCGGCGGCCGTGCCTTCCACGGCCGCGAGGAAATCGAGACGTTGCGCGCGGCGCTGATGGCCATCGAATGGCCTGACGATCAACTGTCAGTGTTCGCCACACTTCGCGGCGCGCTGTTTGCGATTGGTGACGAAGAGCTGCTCGAGTATCACCACCATGCCGGCAGCTTCCACCCGTTCCGGATTCCCGCGACGCTGCCGAAGGGGCTCGAACCCGTTCGCGAGGCGTTGGCCTGCCTGGCCGACTGGCATCGCCGCCGCAACCGCCGTCCGGTGGCGGAGACGATCTCGGACGTCCTCGGCGCCACGCGCGCGCACGTGAGCTTCGTCCTGCGGCCGGGCGGCGAGCAGGTGCTCGCCAACGTGCTGCATGTCGCCGAACTCGCGCGGCAGTACGAGATCGAGGGCGGCATGTCGTTCCGCGGCTTCGTTGAGACGCTGCGGGAAGCGGCCTCCGGCGGTCAAGCCGCAGAGGCGCCGATCCTCGAGGAGGGCAGCGACGGTGTTCGCCTGATGACCGTGCACAAGGCGAAGGGCCTCGAGTTTCCCGTCGTGATTCTGGCCGACATCACCGCGCGTCTGACCCCATTCGACGCGAGCCGCTACATCGACGCCGATCGGGAGCGGTGCGCGCTGCGCATTGGCGGCTGGTCGCCGAAGGATCTCAACGACAACAAGGCGATGGAGCTCGTGCGCGAAGAGAAGGAAGGCGAGCGCGTCGCTTACGTGGCGGCGACGCGTGCGCGCGACCTGCTGGTGATTCCCGCTGTTGGCGACGGACCCTACGTCGAAGGGTGGGTGGCGCCGCTCAACGCCGCGATCTATCCGGCGGAAGATGCACGGCGTGCGCAAGCGCGGGGGACAGGGTGTCCGTCCTTCGCCAGCAAGGATTCAGTGCTGTCGCGACCCGATGGTGACCCCGCGTCGAGGCTGACTGTGTGTCCCGGACAGCACGACTTCGCGTCGCCAGACGAACCGTACTCTGCCGTCTGGTGGTCGCCGGAGCCGGCGGTGCTCTCGCTGGGAGCACAGGCGCCATTCGGACTCCGTCGCGACGACTTGATCGTCAAGGACGTCGCGCCCGCCGTGTTGCGACGCGGGCTCGACGCCTATCAGACGTGGAAGACCGGGCGCGAGGCGGCCGTCGCTGCGGCACAGCAGCCCTCGATCGATGTGATGACGGCAACTGCGGCGGCCGCCAGTGAGCTCGTCGCATCCATCGGGGACGAGATCGACGTGGCCACCGAGATGGTCGCCGGCTCGGCCGCCTTCGCCGAGGCTACGGCGCCCAAGCGACCCGGTGGGCCGCGCTTCGGGTCGCTCGTACACGCGCTTATCGCCGACTTGCCGCTCGATAAGGCAGACGCGGAGACGATCGCGCGGCTCGCCTCGGCGCACGGGCGCGTGCTTGGCGCTGACGCCGCGGAAATCGCCGCGGCGGAGGACCTCGTCCAGCGCGTGCTCTCGCACCCCGTGCTTCAGGCCGCGGCGCGCGCGGCCCGCGACGGACAGTGTTTTCGCGAGATGCCGGTCACCTGGCGAGCTGACTCAGGAGCGCTCATCGAAGGCTTCGTGGATCTGGCGTTTCGGGACGAAGCGGGATTTGTCGTGGTGGACTTCAAGACCGATCGCGAGCTTGATGAGGCTGCGGATCGCTATCAGCGTCAGGTGCGCATCTACGCGGCGGCCGTCGCCGCGGCGACCGGACGGAGCACTCGCGCTGTGCTGATGCGCATGTAACGCTCAGCTCAGAGAGTCTGGTCGATCGGGGACATAGTGTCCGCCACATCGAGAACCAGGGCGATTGGCCGAGGATTTGTGTTGGCGCGCAGATTGCTAAATGACCTTGTGGAGGTCACGGCAATGGTCATTCGGTTCAAGGAATCCGTCAGGGTTCGAGTCTGGGGCCGGGAACTAAGCAACTTCCGCAAGGGTGAGGTGCACGCGGTTCCAACTGCGGTCGCCGGCGTGCTGCTCGCGCAAGGCTGCGCGGAGCCCGTTCCGGACGATTCGACGCCCGAGCTTCGTCGCGCCAGCTAGATGTCGTAGAGCGCACGCTTTAGCGTGCGCGGTCCGCGGAGGCTAAAGCCTCCGCTCTACGAGGTTTCGAGCGCCTTCAAGCGGCGGTCGAGGCTCCACGCCTTACTTTCCCACCCTCGTCGGGTTTCCGTCACTGTGGCGCCGCGACGCCGTTACTTGGCGTGGGCAGCCGCGCGCTCAGGCGGTGGCACTGCCATCAAGTCCGCGTGCGCCGACACGTGCGACTTGACGATCTCCTCGGCCTGGGCCACCGCTCCAGCGTCGCCGGCGCGATAGACCGCGTTGGCCTGGATGAGCGTCTTCTGCGACGCCGGCGTCGAATCCGCGCTGTCGTAGATGGCGGCTACCGGACACGCGGGCACGCAGGCGCCGCAGTCGATGCACTCGTCCGGGTGGATGTAGAGCATGGTCGTCTGCGCGAACTCGGGCTCGTCCTTCCGCGGATGAATGCAGTCCACGGGGCACACGTCAACGCAGGCGCTGTCCTTCGTGCCGATGCACGGGTCGGTAATGACGAAAGGCATGGCGCCATTCTACTTGATGAACTGAATCAAGTGATCGGACGTGCCGGCCATGAAAAAGCGGGCCCATCGGCCAGCGACCTTGTCCGTGCCTGAGCCCACCTCGATACCCATCACCTGTGGATACCAATGGCCGCCGCTGAGGACCTTCACCGGCTCTGACCAGCCCGCGGGATCGTCAAGACGGCGGTTGAACGACACGTAGATGCCTTCCTGGCTCCAGTTAGTGTCCTTCGCGTGATTGAGGAGCATCACGTACTGTTCGAGGTAGACGTTCCAATGCACGGCGGGTCCCCAGAACGCATCCACCTCCGTGTCATCGTCGTTAAAGGGTTCACGAGTGGGGAAAATGGGAACCGCCGACGGGTAAGACCAGCGAATCGTTCCGCTCGGGAACGTGAGCGCTCTCGCCGGCAGCCACACTCCGTTGTTGAACACCGTCACCTTGCCAGTGGGGTTGTCGCGATCGGCCCATGCCAGCCTGGCCACGCTGATACCCTGCGATCGTCGGTGGTACTGCGAGAAGAAGATGTAGAGGTCGCGTGAGTCGGGATCGAGCTGCACGCTGAAATCACCGACGCCGCCGACGAAGTACATATCGTTGGTCACGCAGTCGATCGAACCGAAGGGCGCCTCGAGCACGTAGCCGAGGAGTTGCCACGTCAGGCCGTGATCGTTGGAGCGTGCTGCTCCGATCCGCGGGATGTTCTTGGTGCTTCCCGGACAGACGGTTGCTGCGCCTTCGCTGTGGTAGTAGCCGTACAGAGTTCCGTCCACGTCCGGGATCACCGCTTCCATCCAGAAGCCTTCGGTCGGCCACGGATCGAACGACACCGGCAATGCGAGGCTGAGCCGATCGAATTGAGGACCGGTCGCGAGACTTGGTCGTCCCCCCACCGACGTCAGGAGCAGCAGCTGATTCAGTCCACTGATTCGCTGCCAGACGGCCGGACTGTTGCTGTCCACATTTCCAGTGAAGCGAAGGCGTGGCGCCACGTTCAGTTCGACGCGCGGTGTTGTCGATGCTGGACTCTGAGAGATCAGTCCTCGAGACTCGACGAGGATCGCGATGAGTGCGAATGTAAAGAATGTAAAAGGGCGGCGAGACATTCGTCTGCCGCCATGCAGCGGTTGTGCCTACGCGAATCAGTGAAAATGATTCGCGTCGATCACGACGAGAGCACCGGCGCGGACTCGGGAGATGACGCGGGATGTGGCGGTGCGGCAGTAACGAAGTTGAGACGCAGACGGAACTCGCGCTGCAGCATCCACAGATTCATCGCCAGCTGAACCACGACGGCGCCTGCGGAGATATACCAGATCCACCGCAGACTGAATCCCGGCGCCTGTGCCAACAGCAGTACCGGCACGGCGATGATGACGATTCGCGCCGCCGACGTGATGAGCGACGGGATGGTGTTGCCCATCGCCTGGAACATGCTCGAGCTCACGAACACGACACCCGAGAACACGAAGTTGAACGCGATGATGTGGAGATACTCTGCACCGACCGCTATCACCTGCGGGTCGGAGGAAAACACACCAACCATCGGTCCCGCGGCAAGCCAGACGATCACCGCAAGACCGAACATCGCCGCAGCTGCTAGCGAAGCGCCGGTGCGAAACGTCTCGCGTACACGATCCGCCTTGCGCGCGCCGAAGTTCTGTCCGGCCACTGGACTCACCGCAAAGCCAAGCGCGACGACGGGCAGGAAGCAGGCCTGGATGATGCGCATGCCGATGCCGAAGCCTGCCTGCGCAGCCGCACCGAAGGGACGGCTCACGACGTAAACGAGCATCAGATACACCGCCATGAACGCGAACTCCGCGCCTGCTGGCAGTCCGATCTTCAGCATGTCGCGCCACAAGTCGAAGCGCGGCGTCCACTCGCGGAACGAGAAACGCAGATACGAGTCGGCGGGCAGAAAGTAGAAGACCATCCAGACGACGCCGATGGCGATCGCGACCAGCGTCGAGAGTGCGGCGCCGGCGACGCCAAGCGCCACCCCGGTGCCCCAGCCGAAAATCAACACCGGAGCGAGCACGATATTGAGAATGACGGTGGCCGTCTGGACCACCATGCCTGGACGGAAGTTGCCGGAGCCGCGAAGCGCCGACGCCATGGCGATGAGGCCGAACTGGAGCGCGAGCGCGGGGATGAACCAGAGCAGGTATTCGGCAGCGAGCCGCTGCGTCTCAGCATCGGCGCTCAGCGACGCGGCGTAGATCCGCCGCGTCGCCATGGCGAGTGCGAAAAATATCCCACCCACCACCAGCGACAGGACCTGCGACTGGTTGAATACGAGGTTGGCGCGCGCGTGGTCACGACCACCCGTCGCATGCGCCACGAGCGTCGTCGTGCCGACCCCGAGCATCTGCGTCGCAGCGAGGACGATGAACATCAGGTTGCCGCTCAGCCCGACGGCGGCGACAGCGTCGGTGCCCAGTCGTCCTACCCAGTAGAGATCGATGAGGACGTAGAGCGTCTGGAACACCATGCTGACCAGCATGAAGCTGGTGGTCTTCAGCAGGTGCCCGGTGAGCGAGCCGTTGGTGAGATCCTGCACAGATGTGTAGTGTAAGGCATGATAGACTTTGCGGCTGTTCACCTACTCAGCATCGGCTCAGGAGAGATCGACGATGAAACGTCTGTACGGTTTGATCGGAATGGTAGTGCTCGTCGCTGGTTGCGCCAGTCAGACGCCTGCGCCGTCGCCGGCGCCTGCCGCATCGGCGGCACAGCCCCACGCCTCACTGGCGCAGGTGATGAGAGGCATCCCGTTCCCGAATTCAAACATCATCTTCGACACGCAGAGCCTCGATCCCGCAGCTCTGAAGGACAAGAAGCCCGGTGACACGGGAGCAGGAGCCTCGGCGCAGTACAACAGTGTGTACGGTGGATGGCAGGCTGTCGAGAACGCGGCGCTCGCGCTCGAGGAGACGGCGAATCTGATCACTATCCCCGGTCGTCTCTGTGAGAACGGCAAGCCGGTTCCACTCAACGACGAGGCGTATCAGAAGGCGGTCGCCGGACTGATCGAAGCAGGGAAGGTGGCGTACAAAGCTGCGCAGTCGAAGAACCTCGATGCGATGCTCGAGGCCGGCGGCACCGTGACCGATGCGTGCGCGGCGTGCCACGAGAAGTACCGCGACACAACAGACCTCAAGGATCGCTGCACGCCGGGTGGTGCTCCTGCACCCGCCGCGAAGTAGGGATCAATGGCCGACCTTTTGAAGCCGCTGCACGACCTGTTCTTCTGGGTCTCCGAGATGGAGAACAGCATCGCGCTGCGCGAGTCTCAGTACATCTGGCCGCTGTTCGAAGTGGTGCACGTCGTGTTCATGTGCATCTTCGCGGGCCTCATCATCATGATGGACCTGCGGCTGCTCGGCATCGGCAACATGCAGACGCCGTTCTCACAGCTGCAGCGTCGGCTCTTCTCGTGGCAGATGTTCGGGATGGCGGGCTCGGCGATCACGGGCGTGATCCTGGTGTTCGGCGATCCGATGCGCTTCTACGCCAACATCTTCTTCTGGATGAAGATGCTGATGATGGTGCTCGCCTTCGTGAACGCGATGGCGTTTCACTACATCACGTACTTCCACGTGGACTCGTGGGACAACGCCCGCGTGCCGCCGTTCGGCGCCAAGCTGGCAGGGGCGCTCGGCGTCGCCCTGTGGGGGTTCGTCATTATCGCCGGCCGACTCATTCCGTACAACTGGTTCCAGAACAATTAGGAGACGATCCCCAATGCTCGAGCCGTACTTCCAGTGGATGAATGACCTCGCTGTCAGTAAGGCCATCGGTGAATCGATCTGGGTCTACCCGCTGGTCCAGGCGATTCACTTGCTCTTCCTCGCCCTCTTCGCCGGATCGCTGCTCATCGTGGACCTTCGACTCATGGGTTGGGGGATGCGCGAGCAGCCGATCGCCAAGGTGGCGCGCGACGCGCGGCCGTGGATGATTCTGGGGTTCCTCGGCCTGGTCGTGACCGGCATCCCGCAACTCATGCAGAACGCGATGCGTGAGTATTTCAGCGACTTCTTCTGGATCAAGATGTACGTGCTGCCGATCGCGCTGATCTACACGTTCACGATCCGGCAACGCGTCGCGATGGCAGACGAATCGCGTGTCGCTCCGGCGATGAGCAAGCTCGTTGGACTGGCGTCGATCCTGTTGTGGATTGGCGGCGTGGCGGTCCCGTCACGCCTCATCGGACTGTTTACGTAACGTCAGCCTCGCGTCCTGCCGGTGCCGACCGCGAACAGGAAGCCGGCCAGCGTCACCGCCATCCCGAACACGACCCAGATCATGATCCAGGTACCGAGCCAGGGGGCATACGTCCCCTTGGCCTCGGCGGATGCTCCGTCCGGCAGCAAATTCCACCCGAACATGACGCCGGCTGCACCGAGGGCGAGGACGAGGATCGCCAACGCGATCCACTTACTGTTCTTCATCTCTGAGAGGTCTCCAGCAGATTGTAGAGCCTGCGCATTATAGCCTGCTCGCACGCCGCCTTCGAACCAACCACCAACTACCAACCACTAACCACCAACTACCAACCACCAACCAGGGTTACTATTGGGCCACATACCCAATGGCTGCTTCTCGTCTCGGCGGTGCCAGGATGCTGCTCTCGCCGCGGGAACCGCTCGTTGGCGGCGGCGCGGCTGAAGCCTTTGAGCAGCAGCTACAGCGGCTGATTCGCGACGGCTATCGCAACCTCGTCATCGATCTGGCCGACGTGGCCGCGATCGACAGCGCGGGCATCCGTGCACTCGTGCGCGCCCACACCAGCGCGCGCCGGGTGGACGGGACGCTCCGGCTGGCGGCGGCCCGCCGCGCGGTATCGGAAGTCTTCGAGCTCTCGCATCTGGGTGGCATCTTCCAGATGTACGAGTCGGTCGAGGCCGCCAAGATCGCGGCGTGGCCGTGGGACGCAATCCGCGCGGCCGCCGGGGGCACCCTGCTGTGCGGACTGCTAGTGTGGGCCGGGCTTCGTTGGCCGTTCGAGCTCGCGGGGCTCTCACAAGCGGTGACCACGACGCTGAACGGCGGCACACCGGAGCCGCCGGCCTTCAGCACCGCCCAGCCGTTCATCGAGTTGGGCAAGCTGGTTGCCGCGGCGCTGATCGGGATTCTCGTCACAGCCGTGCACCAGCCGTCAACGCGCGATCGCGCCGGCAGCCGGGCCATGGAGCAGGCGCAGATGCTGCTCTGCGTGTCGGGAGCGCTGATGATGATCATCATCGGCAACTCGCTGGTCCGCGCGTTCGGCATCGCCGGCGCCGCGAGCATCATCAGGTTCCGAACACCCGTGGACGATCCGAAGGATGTGACGATCCTCTTCCTCTTGATGGGGCTTGGCATGTCCGCCGGTCTCGGCGCCTTCGCGGTGGCCGGTCTCGGTACCGCGTTCCTGTGTCTCACGCTCGTGGCGCTCGACGTGATGGCCAAGCAGCAGACGCGCCTGATGTCAGTCGAGATCGTCGCCGACGGGCGCACGTTCCCGTCCAGCCGTGTCGAGGAAGTCTTTGCCCGAAATCACATCGTCTTCGAGCCGCGCGAGATCGCACAGTCCGACGAGGTGACGGTGAAGTATCACGTCTGGCTCGACCCGCGCATGTCGCTCGATGAGCTCAGCGCGCAACTGATGCGCGATTCGGGCGTGACGGCGGTCTCCTGGGAGCACCCCAAGCGCATATGAGCGTCGACAGGTCTGCAGACCTTCGCGATGCGATCGTGACCGCGCCCGGCGATCGCCGCGACATCATCGTCGGAACGATCCGTCAGGCGCGAACGCGATTGGCCCTGTCGCTGTACCGCTGCAACGACAAAACGATCTTCGAGGAATTGAGGCTGGCGCGCGAGCGCGGCGTGACGGTGGACGTCCTGGTGACGGCGCGTGCCGGCGGTGGCAAGAAGCGGCTGCGGAAGCTGTGGCGCGCGCTCGAAGAGACCGGCGTCTCGATTCATCCGCACACCGATCCGGTGGTCAAGTACCACGCCAAATACCTGGTCGCTGACGAAGGCCCGGCGCTGATCGCGTCGCTGAACTTCACCCGCAAGTGCTTTGCGAAGACGATCGATGCGGTCGTGGTGACGCACGATGCTGCCGTCGTGAGCGGGCTTCGCGACCTGCTGGCTGCCGACTGCGGCCGCGCCGCGATGCCTGACGCATTGTCGCCACGTCTCATCGTCGGACCGGAGCGCGCGCGGCGCCAGTTCACCGCGATGATCGAGGAGGCCTCGTCCAGCATTCGTTTGATCGATCGGAAGGCGTCCGATCCTGGGCTCATGACGCTGCTCCAGGAGCGCCGGGCGGCCGGGGTGCGTGTGGAGTTGTACGACATGAAGCGGCTCTGCGGTCTGCGATCGCACGGCAAGATCATGTTGGTCGATGATCGTCTCGCGGTGATCGGCGGCCTGTCGCTCAATCCAATGAGCCTCGACTTTCGTCGCGAGGTCGCGGTGTCGGTCACCGAGCCGTCCGCGGTTGCCGAGGTCGTCAATCTGTTCGCGGCCGTCTCGGCCGGCGAGTCCGCGAAAGTGCCGCCTGACGCGGCCGAGGGAGACGCCACATGCTGAATGGCGTGTTTGCCGGGCTGATGGCGTTGCTGCCAGGACCGCTGCCTGCGCCGCAGCCGCCGCCGCGTCCCGTCGTGCAGGCACCGGCTGCCGACGTGGAGTTCCGGTGGCGGGATCACCCGCAGATCCGCAACGGACGGTTGTTCCGTGTGGACTTCATCGGCAAGTTTCAGTGGGATGCTCGCGATCCCGGTGACGACCCGGCGGACTTCGACAATTTCGAGATTCATCGCGCGCGCGTCGGGATCGAAGGCGAGTTATTCAATCGCGTGCAGTTCGCCATCGAGCGAGAGCTGACCGAGCGCGAGTCGGACGATCCCGAGACGCGACAGAAGTCCGCGTGGAAGGACGTCTACGTGGACGCCAACATCAGCGACGCGGTGCAGGTGCGAGCGGGCAAATTCAAGATCCCCTTCGGGCTCGAACAGCTCACCGGAATCTCGAACCTCGACTTCGTATACCGGTCGCTGAGCGCGAACTACCTGGCGCCGGCCAGGGACGTGGGCGTCGCGGTGCACGGCCGCGTGTTGGATCGACGCCTCAACTATTGGGTTGGCGTGTTCCGTCAGGACGGCGAGAACGCCCGGTCGTCGAAGATCGATGGTGCTGATGAAACCGTGGCCGTGCGCGTCACGGGAACGCCGTTCCGCTCGTCGGGACTGGCAAAGACCGAAATCAGCGGGGCCTTCACCGTCAGCGCGCTCGACAACGAATCCGACCTTCCCAACGGTCTGCGCGGCCGGACCGTCATGTCCCAGTACGTGTTTTACGAGCCGGTGTTCGTAAAGGGGCAGCGCCGACGTTATGAAGTTGACGGGGACTGGTCAGCCGGTCCGGTTGGCGCGCGGGCAGAGTACACGCACGTGCTCGATTCACGGGAAGGTCAGGGGCTGGCCGACCAGGATCTCGCCGACGCACGAGGACGCTCCTGGTACGTCTCGGGGACGTGGGTGCTGACCGGCGAAGAAAAGGACAGGCCGGTCAGGCCGAAGCGACGGCTGGGGGCCTTCGAAGCCGTCGCTCGCTACGAGCGGATCTGGTTCGACAGTGCGGGCGGCGAGCCCCCGCCGCTCCGCAATCCACGGGCGGATGACATGCTGCGCAGCGGCGAACATGTGCTGAGCTTGGGGGTAAACTGGTACGTCAACCGATGGGTCAAGTTGCAATTCCAGACGATGAGGGAAGAGCCGATGGATCCGGAGCGGAGCCCGGTGCCTGACGGCGAGGCGTTCTGGAGCCCGGTGTTTCGGTTTCAAGTCGGCATTTAGGGCGACGCCCGCGTCGCCCGTGGAGTCGGTCATGTATCGGCGGCGGCACGTGCTGCAAGTGGTGCTGGCAGTGGCGATGTTCATCGCTGCGGTCTCCCGTACCCACACGCAGATCGTCCTCGATCCCACCGCGGAGTTCTTTGACGACACCGTCCTGCACGATCTCAAGCTGTGGATCAACAGCCGTGACTGGGAGACGCTGAAGACCAACTTCCTGTCGAACGCGTACTACCCGGCTGATTTTCAGTGGAAGACGACCACAGTACGCAACGTCGGCATCCGCTCGCGAGGCAACGGCAGTCGCAACGGATTCAAGCCGGGTTTGCGTGTGGACATCGATCGCTATTCCTCGACGCAAAAGTTTCTCGGCCTGAAGTCGTTCGTGCTGCGCAACAACATCCAGGACGCGTCCCAGATGCACGAGTGGCTCGGCATGCTGTTCTTCCGGCGAATGGGGCTGCCGGCGTCGCGCGAAGTCTTCGCGCGTCTCTTCGTCAACAACCAGTACGTGGGTCTCTACACGATTGTCGAGTCCGTGGACAAATCGTTCCTGACGCGGCAGTTTGGCGAGGACGGCGGATATCTGTACGACTATGAGTATCCGGTGGATGCCGCGCCGTTCTACTTCGAGGATCGCGGGACCGACGGTGCGGCCTATGTGCCGCTGCCGTTCGAACCCGAGACGCATGAGAACAACGCGCGGGCCGACGTGATCGCCAGCATGGTGCAGGCGATCAATGCGAGCGGTGCGAACTTCCGTGCCGCGGTGGCCGAGTTCATCGATCTGACACAGTTCATCAGACACGTCGCGGCCGAGGCGTTTCTGTCCGAGCAGGATGGCGTGCTCGGCGATTGGGGCATGAACAACTTCTTCATGTATCGCCCCGCGTTCTCGAATCAGTTCAGGTGGATCGTCTGGGACAAGAGCCAGGCGTTCATTCAGGGTCAGGCCTATTCGATCTGGCACAACATCACCGACGTGCCCGAGGCCAATCGCAACCGGCTGATGAGCCGCGCACTCGAGTCACCGGATCTTCGCAACCTGTATCTCGATACGCTTCTCGAGGCAGGCCGGCTGGCGACTGAGGTCCCGATCGATACGCTGCCCGGCGACACACGCGGGTGGCTCGAGCGGGAGATCGATCGCGCGAACGCGTTGATAGCCCCGTCGGTGATGACCGACCCGCTCAAGCCGTACACGAACGACGAGTTCGTGGCGGCGGTCGAGTATCTCCGAGTCTTCGCGCGAGAGCGTACGACCTTCGTCAACGCCGACGTCGCGGCGTCGCGATAGCTTGGTCCTTGGTGCTTGGTTCTTGGTCCATCCGGACTAAGGACCGGGGACCAAGTACGGACCTAGGACCAGGCACAAAGGACTAAGGACTAAGCCCGTCGCGCGCTCGCGCGCAGGTGGCGCCGCGTGCGGTCCATCACCTCAGCCCTCGTGAGCCCGCCCAGCCGCTTCTCGAGGCGCTGCCACGCGAACTCCACGAACCCGTGACGATCGGCGACCTGTCTGGGCGGTGCCGGATCGACGACGAGGCGCTCACTGGCTGGCGGCGCGAAGTGAAAGAGATCGCGCAGCCAGTCGGGATCGAGGCCGGCGGCCTGTCCGAACGCGATCGCGGTCGCGACGTACGGCGCGGCGATCACCATGCGGCCTTCGTCGAGTGACGGACGGATCTCCCATCTGAGCCGGAACGCGAGGTCCGCCGCATAGAGCAGCAAGAGTGTACGAGTTGACGGCGTTCCCGCCTCGGGTTCGGCCATCGTCAGCTCGTCGAAGATTCCGGACGCGCCCCATGAACTGATGCCGGCCCGGTTGCGCCGGTTCCTGGCGGCGAAGCTGCGCGCCGCTTCGGTGAGCGCCTGCGCGTTGACGCCGTCGATCGAGATCAGTCGCGATCCGTTCGAGGTCACACCTGCGTGCCCCGCATCACCAGCCACTCCACGACGGCGTCGAGGTTCCAGTCAGACCACGGACGCTCCTCGCCCTCGCGGAACAGCCGGCGGATCTCCTGATGCTGCTCGTGAATGGATTGCTCGGCGTCCACCGTGTCGAAGCGGAAGATCAGCGCGAGCGACTCATACTCGCGAATGACCCGGGTGATGAACCGCTCGTAGCTGGCGGTCGGCTCATCCATTTCGGTCACATCCTGGCCGGCTTCATAGAACTTCGGGACGCGCGTCGCAGCGATGCGCTCGCGCGAGGTGCGCGGGGATACCGAGAAGTAGAAGACCAGGTCGGGCCAGAGTAGCGGCTGGTAGAGCTTCAGGACCTGATCGAAATCAAGTCCGCGAGCGACATCTCGAGCCAGGCCGGTGAAGAGAAAGCGATCGGCGATAACAAGCTTGCCCTCCCACAGCGCCGGCAGCACAATGCGCTCGACGCGGTGCCTGAAGTCTGCGGCATGGAGCAGCGAGAACTCCAGCGGGCTGAGCACGTGGATGGCTTTGCGGGTCTTGATGATCGGCTTAATCAGCTCCGACGAGTTCCATTTCGTCGTGACGACGTCGTAGCCGTCGGCTTTGAGCCAGGTCTTGAACAACTTGCGCTGGGTCGTTTTCCCCGAGCCATCGGGGCCTTCGAAGGCGACCAGCAGGCCGCGGCGGCGGGACCGATCCTCGAAATGGGCGCGCGCCAGCCGCCGCAGTTTCCGTTCGTGAGAGGTGGAGGACACGGTGGCGTCCACGAGGACGGCAAATGATACCGCGGGATTTTCCCGGATCAGCTCTGTCTTCGCCGCCAGGCAGCGGCCGGACACCTGCCCGGGAGTGCGCAAACTCTCACGCGACAAACGGGCCGTCACGCGCGATACTTATGTGATCCCCCATTTGATGCGACGCTTCTTAATTGTTCTCGTCTGCGTCGCCTGCGGCTACTGCGGGAGCCAGTCGCCGACCGGGCCTACGCCAGGTCCGCCTCCGACGAACCCGCCGCCCGTGCAGGTGCCCGCCGGGCCGCAGATCTTTGTCGGCGCCGGTGACATCGCGATGTGCGATGTGAACTCGGTCGCGACGGGGGCGCTGCTCGATTCGATCGGCGGGATGGTCTTCACGCTGGGCGACAACGCGTACTTCCGAGGGTCGCGAGAGGAGTATCGCAACTGCTACGACAGTACGTGGGGCAAGCACAAAGGCCGAACGTACCCCGTGCCAGGGAATCACGAATACATGTCAGCGGGCGCTTTGCCGTACTTCGAGTACTTCGGCGAGACCGTCTACGGGCCGAATGGAGAGGGCTACTACAGCTTCGAGGTTGGCGCGTGGCACGCGATCGCGCTGAACAGCAATATAGGAGTGGGCGGCGGATCACCGCAGGCCGCCTGGCTCCGCGACGATCTGATGATGAACCGCACGCGCTGCACGCTTGCCTACTGGCATCATCCGTTGTTCACGTCGGGCCCCGACGGAGACATGCCGGCAATGCGGGAGTTCTGGCGGATTCTCTACGACGCCGGCGTCGACCTCATTCTCAACGCGCACGAACACATGTACGAGCGTTTCGCCCTTCAGGATCCTGACGGCAGGCCGGACCCGGTACGAGGCATCCGGCAGTTCATTGCCGGCACCGGCGGCGCGTTTCTCTACCAGCCGGTGACGATACACCCCAATAGCGAACAGCGAATCAGCAGCTTCGGCGTGCTGAAGCTGACGCTGTCGTCAGACCGTTATCAGTGGGAATTCATTCCAACCGCCGGCGGCTCAGCCGACAGCGGACTCGGGATCTGTCACTAAGCGTCTACTGAACGGTGAAGGTGATCGGCTCGGAGGCGTCGCTCGTGCCGCACCAGTTGTGTGCATTCACGCGTGCGTAGTGTGTGCCTGACGGCAAGTCGTCGAGCGTTTGATGCGAATCTGAGGTGTTGGTGAGGACTGTCTCTGAGCTCATCGGCGTCCAGCCCACGCGCACGACGTAATCGCTGGCATCGTCCACAGACGACCACGTCAGGTTGACGCGATCGCCCTCAACGTCGGCGGACAGATGGCTGGGAACTCCTGGTATCGCGCAACTCGATGGCGCCGACGGCGTGACCACGGCCACCGGTGACGGAGCGGTCAGCCCGCTGTTGCTATTGGCACATCCCGTTGCGCACGCCGCTACGGTCACCGCGATCGACAACGTCACTGCACGCATCACTGTCAGCGATCTCCTTCGTCATGCGAGCGCCCACACGGCGCCCGATCCAACACTGGTTGGCGACCCCTGAGGGGCAAGGAGCGTGCCGTCGCGTTGCAATCGCGTGCACTTTCTGCTCAGCCGTAACCGCAGCCGAGTGAGTAGTTACAGCCAGGTCCCTCACTGAGGTAACGGCAGAAGGGCGATCGTTGAACGCGCCACGTTCCGATTTGAAACGCGATTGGGCGGAACCGTAATCGAGTAGGATGCGCACGTCTTCGAGGTGAAAATGCGTGCACTGACCACCATCGCACTCGTCATGTTCGCGGGGCTGACGATCGCGGCGGGATCGATTCCGATCGCCAAACCTGAGGAGGTGGGTCTCTCCACGGAGCGGCTGAAGCGGATCGGCGAGGCCGTACAGCGGCACATCGATGCCAACAACGTCGCCGGCGCCGTGACGCTGGTGGCGCGACGCGGTCGCATCGCGCACTTCGACGCGCGCGGCATGATGGACCTCGAGTCGAAGAAGCCGATGCCCAAGGACGGGCTGTTCCGGCTCGCCTCGATGTCGAAACCGATCACCGGCGTCGCAATCATGATGCTCGTCGAAGAGGGCAAGGTCCGCCTGAACGATCCGGTGTCGCGCTTTCTTCCCGAGTTCAAAGGACTCGACAAGGTCGCGGTCGCAAAGGCCGGTGCACCACCGCCGGCTCAAGGCGGGGAGGCGGCGTACGACCTCGTTCCCGTCTCGCGGCCGATCACCATCGCCGATCTCCTGAAGCACGGTTCCGGCCTGGTGAGTGGCGGACTCGGTGCCTCCTCCACGAATCGACTTGCGCCGCGCGCACCAACCGACACGCTCGCGACGTTCATTCCGAAGCTGGCCGCGGTGCCGTTGGATTTCCAGCCGGGCACGCTCTGGCGTTACAGCGGCCAAGCCGGCTTCGACGTCCTCAGCCGTGTTGTCGAAGTCGTGTCCGGTCAGACCTTCGACGTGTTTCTCAAGCAGCGGCTGTTCGATCCGCTCGGGATGAAGGACACCGGATTCTTTCCGGCATCGGGCAAGGAATCGCGCCTGGTCACGATCTATCAGACGACTCCGCAGGGACTCCGTCCCGGAAATCAGGGGGTGTCGAACGTGTACTTCTCAGGCGCTGGCGGTCTCATGAGCACGGCCGAAGACTACTTGCAGTTCGCACAGATGCTGTTGAACGAAGGACAGCTGAACGGCCGCCGCTTCCTCGGCCCGCGGATCGTGCAGTTGATGATCAGCAATCACACCGGCGACATGGTGAATGGGCAGTTCGGGCGTCCCGCGCGGGGAATGGGCTTCGGCTTGAGCATGCAGGTGGTGCAGGATCCGGTTGCGGCGAACGTGCGCGTGTCAAAGGGCGCCTACGGGTGGGCTGGTGGCACGGGCGTGAGTTTCTGGGTCGAGCCGGCCGAACAGATGGTGTCGATCTACTTTATCCAGGGCGGGTCTGGCGGCGGACTCCGTCAGGATTTCGAAAACGCAGTCTATCAATCGATTGTTGCGCCATGAACATCCGAATCACGTTCGCCACGTTTCTCGCCTTACTGCTGGCCACGACCGCATCACACGCACAAGGACACGTCGTTCGAGTCCTGTTGTCGAATGGCTTCAGAGCCGTGTTCGACGAGCTCGCGCCGGCGTGCGAACGCTCAATCGGTCACAGTGTGACCGCGCAATTCGGCACATCCACCTCGCTCATCGAAAAGGTGAACACGGGTGAGGCGTTCGACGTGGCGATCATGACGACCGAGGCGATGGAGAGTCTGGCGAAGACCGGCAAGGTCTCGGCGCGCACGCCTCTCGGCCGCTCCGGCATCGGGATCGGCAGCCGCGCCGGCGCGAAGAAACCGGATATCGCGAACGCCGAGGCGCTCAAGAAGACGCTGCTCTCCGCCAAGTCGATCACCTACGCTGGCGACGGCGCGAGCCGACCGCACATCGAGCGCATGATGGCGACGCTCGGCATCGCTGATGTGATGAGCAAGAAGACGATCCTCGAGCAGGGCTCGGTGCGATCGGCGGCCAAAGTCGCGAGCGGCGAAGCGGAGCTGCTCATCACGCTGGTCAGCGAGATCCTGCCCGCGCCCGGCGTCGAGCTCGTTGGTCCGCTGCCGATGCAGTTCCAGAACTACGTGTCTTTCGCCGGCGCCGTCGGCGCCAAGGCCGCGAGTCCCGACGCGGGGAAGTCGCTGATCGCCTGCATGTCGGGGCCGACGGTCGCCGACACGCTCAAGGCCAAGGGGATGGAAAAGGGTTCGTAGATCGCTGCGCCCGCTTTCCGGCTTCGCGGCGCGCGCCATGCTCCGCACGGCCTCCAGTCGCCCATGTGAGACGCTGCCTCGCGGCCGTAGCCTAGCCCGGTGTCCGTCGGAGCACGACGAATCATCGACAGTTGGAAATCGGGCGTAGCGATTCATCGCCGCGAGTCCGTTCTGCGCGATCCGTGACGTATGAGTCAGCGATGTAGGTGCATGCCGCGATGGCCGTCGATGGAGTCGCGCGTACTCGCGGCGGTAGCGGAAGAGAATGAGCGGAGGCCGATTTCCCGGCGTGCGGAGTCGGACACCGGGCGAGGCTATGGTCGCGACAGGCGATGCTTGGTAGTTGGTGGTGCCACTCGACCACTAACCACCAACCACTTACCACCAACTGTGATCAGCGTTCCTGATCACCCTCTGCTGGCGCGTTGCCACGTCCGCCAGCCGGCGCACCTGCAGCGCCTGCTCCAGCGCCGCGGCCGCGACCACCGCCACCGGCCTGTGGATTGCCGTCCTGCACGGGACGACGGGCGCGCTTGATGCCCTTTTTCAGATCCTCTTCGAGCGCGCGATCCTCGGCGCGCTCGGCGCTCAACGACTGCATCAGCGCGAGGTTGCCCTCGTGGCACTCATACGGGAGCAGTACGTTGCCCTCGAGCGGCGTCAGCGGCAGCGAGATCGTCCACGGCTTTCCGTACGTAACCGGGTCGTCAATCGTGATCTGGTACTGAATGACGTCTTCGGCGACGCGCTTGAAGCGCTCGGTGATTCTCATCTGGTCGCTGTGACGCAGGCCGTTCCCGTTCAGGCCGATGCTGGTCTTGTCGGTGAGGTTCGTCGTCTCGACGACGAGTTCATCGCCAACCCAGCGCGCGCGTGAATCTCCCAGGTACTGGCGAATGGCCTGGTTCAGATGCGGCCGGCCATCGGTATAGAGAACGCGCGTGTCGTGGATCATCTCGTAACTGATCGCCACCATGCCCGGCGCCTGCACGATGCGGTTCCCATTCCCGTAGACGACGCGCAGCACCGAGCCGACGATGCCGCGGGTGATGCAGCGGTCGTAGAGGGTGAAATCTTCCGGTGTGTTGAAGGGGCCGTCGCCGAACGTGCCGCGGTCACGAGGCGCGCGACGTTTCTCGGCTGCGGGAGTGATTGCTGGCTGACGTCCGTCCGGCGGATCGACGATGAGCGAGGTCTGACGGAACGAGCGGCGCGCGTAGTCGCCGCGGAACGTGCCGATGGCGTTGAGCGCGTTCTGGATTCCTTGCTGCATCTGTTTCTGACGCGCCGCCCACTGCTCGTCGGTCTGATAGAGACCGGTGGCCACCTGCCCAGGGGGTCCATCGATCGCCGGGCTGTTCTGCGGTCGCTGCATCGGGATGCCTTGCGTGTCGTCGCTCGACCACACGCCTTGCAGATCGGGATCACCCCATGGCGTCTTCGGTGACACGTACGGCTTCACTGGTGCGGTGCCGTTGTAGGCCGTGATCACGAGCGGCGGCGCCGCTGCACTCTGGCCCGATACGATTGACGTGGAAACAGATGAAATGATGAGTGCGGTCAGGATGCCCAGTAGTCCGGCAAGACGGTTCATCGCGCGAGTCATACGGCTCCTTTCGCATCAAAGAGCGCTTGTCCCGCCGTCGCTTCGGGCGGAGGCGGACGTATTATACGACGGCCAGAAGCCCCAACTGTGCTTGGATTTACGGTAAGATTTGCTCCTCCGTTTCATCGACCTCAAGGACCTTCTTCACATGCGTAGATTTGGCGGATCCCTGTTGATCGTCACCCTCGCACTTGCCACGCTGGCGGCGCAATCGAGCTCGAACGGCGGCCGCAGTGCCAAACCCTACACGACCTGGACCGCGTATCAAGGCGGCCCGCACTCGTCGCAGTTTTCGGCGCTCGACCAGATCAACAAGGCGAACGTGTCGCAGCTCGAGGTGGCCTGGACGTATCCGGTTGCCGGGAATATCACGTTCAATCCCATCGTCATCGACAACGTGATGTACGTGCAGGGCACCGGCAACGCGATCGTCGCGCTCGATGCGGCAACGGGGAAGGAACTGTGGAGCCACGCCAATCAGGGCGCAATCGGCGCCCGTGGTCTCAACTACTGGGAGAGCAAGGACCGCAAGGATCGGCGGCTGCTGTATCTGAACGCCGGCAACCTGACGGCGCTTAATGCGCAGACCGGCGAGACGATCACGTCCTTCGGTCACAACGGCCGCGTCGATCTGCGGGTGGCGTTGTGGCGTGAGGCGCGCAACCCGCTGCAGACGAGCAACCCAGGACGGATCTTCGAGAACCTGTTCATCATCTCGCTGCCCGCGCAGGGCGCCGGCTACGACTCGACGCCCGCCGACGTGCAGGCCTACGACGTCGTCACTGGAAAGATCGTGTGGGTCTTCCACAGCATTCCGCATCCAGGTGAGTTCGGGTACGACACGTGGCCGGAAGGCGCGTACAAGAAGGCGGGCGGCGTTCACAACTGGAGCGAGTTCACGGTTGACGAGCAGAACGGCATCGCGTTCATTCCGTTCGGCACCGCACGGTTCGACTTCTTCGGCGGCGATCGCGTAGGGAACAATCTCTTTGCCAATAGCCTCGTCGCTCTTGATGCGAGGACGGGCAAGCGCCTGTGGCACTACCAGCTCGTGCATCACGACCTGTGGGACTACGACCTGCCGCAAGCGCCGAAGCTGCTGACGCTGAAACAAAACGGCCGCAACATCGACGTCGTCGCGCAGGCGAGCAAGTTCGGATTCATCTACGTCTTCGAGCGGAAGACCGGCAAGCCGGTGTTTCCGATCGAAGAGCGCCCGGTGCCGCAGACGGATGTGCCTGGTGAAGTGACGTCGCCGACCCAGCCATTCCCGATGAAGGTTCCGCCGTTCGCACGGCAGTCATTCACGGAGAAGGACATCAATCCCCATCTCCCCCAGGCCGAGCAGGAGCGCCTGCGTCAGTTGCTGCGGAGCGCACGCAACGAGGGGCTGTTCACACCACCGAGTCTCGAGGGGTCGATCTCGCTGCCCGGTCACAATGGCGGCGCCAACTGGGGCAGCACGGCGGTCGATCCGATGAAGGGCGAGCTCTACGTCGTGGCGAAAAACATGCCGACGCTCGATCGGCTGGTGTTGAGCAACGAAGAACCGACGGCGGGTGGTGGAGGCGCACAGAGCCCGATCATGACGCCACAGCAGAAAGCCGAAGCCATGGCAGCCGCGAAGGCAGCGGCCGCGAAGGGACCCGTTCGCTACACGTCGCCCTACGACTTCATGCAGAGTCCGACGAACGGCATGACCGCGATCGGTCCGCCGTGGTCGGAGATCACGGCGTACGACCTGAACACCGGCGAGATCAAATGGCGCATTCCTGACGGCGGTGTGACGGCACCGGCGGAGGCCAACATTCCGGCAAACACGGGCGCCCATATGCCGCGCGGTGGGCCGCTTGTGACCGCCGGTGGATTGCTCTTCGTCGCGACGGCGTCAGACCGCACGGTGCGTGCGTACGATCGCGAGACCGGCAAGATCGTGTGGAGCAAAGATCTGCCGACTGGATCTGAGGGCGTGCCCGCGACGTACGAGGTTGGCGGACGTCAGTTCATCGTGTTCCCTGTGGCCGCTGGCGCTGGGCTCTTCCCGGCGCGCTTCGGCGGACCTGCGCCACAGCGCGGCGGGGGAGCGGCGGACGCACCAGCGGCTGCGCCGCAGGGGGCCCCAGGGGCTGCGCCCCAGGGGGGACCCGAAGCGCAAGCTGCACGTGGTGCCGGCGCCGGTGGTGGAGGCCGCGGCCGTGGCGGCCCGCCTCCCGCGCCCGGTGCCTATATCGCTTACGCGTTGCCGAGGAAATAACGAGATGAAACGACTCTTGGGTTTGTCTGTTGCGGGAATCATCGCGGTTGGGGCCGGACTCTGGGCGCAGGGGCAGAAGACGTCGTCCATCGCGCCTGGCGACTGGGTGAACATCAATCGGGATGCTGGTGCGAACCGCTATTCGCCGCTGTCGCAGATCAACGCGCAGAACGTCACGAACCTGAAAGAAGCCTGGACGTTCCCGATGACTGGCGGCGGCACGTCGGTGCCGCTCGTCGTGAACGGCGTCATGTATCTGAGCGGCCGGCGCGTGGTCGCGCTCGACGCCGATACTGGCAAGGAGATCTGGGGCTTCACTGTGCCGCCAGCCGCGCCGGGTCCCGGTGCGCCTCCACCCGCTGCGCTACCTGCTGCCGATGCTGCGACGGTTCCTTCCGGAGCGGCCGCACCCGCAGTTCCTGTGGCGCCCGCGGTTCCCGCGCCCGGTGGACGCGCGGGCGGCGGTCCCGGCGGTGGAGGACCAGGGGGACCAGGCGGACGCGGCGGCGGTCCGACGGCCTCGGCGCGCGGCGTGAGCTACTGGCCGGGTGATGCGACTCACGCCGCGCGCATCTTGTTCATGACCGGCAACCGCCTGATGGCGGTCGACGCGGCCACGGGACAGCCGGCTGCCGGCTTCGGCACCGACGGCGCCGTCGTGGTCGGCGTCTCCTACGGCGGGACGCCGACGATCTACCGCAACGTGGCGATCATCGGTGCCGCGACGCAGGAGGTCCCGCAGGGACCACCCGGCAACCCGCGCGCGTTCGACGTCGTCACGGGCAAGAAGCTGTGGGAGTTCTGGACTGTCGCGCAGCCGGGCCAACCCGGACACGAGACGTGGGGCGAGCTCAATTCGGGCAACACGAGCGGCTGGCAGAATCGCTCCGGCGCCAACATGTGGGCGTTCCACGCGCCCGTCGACGTCGAGCGTGGCATCGTCTACATCCCGGTGGGCAGTCCGGCGACCAACTACTACGGCGGCGATCGTCCCGGGGTCAACGCGTACGGCAACTCGATCGTCGCGGTCGAGGCTCAGTCAGGCAAGTACCTGTGGCACTTCCAGACCGTGCATCATGACATCTGGGACACGGACATGCCGACGGCCGGAGCGTTATTCGACTTCGTACAGAACGGCCGCCGCACGCCAGCAATCGCGCACGTCGGCAAGTCGAGCTACGTGTTCGTACTCGATCGCGTGACAGGCAAGCCGCTCATTCCGGTGGAGGAGCGGGCGGTGCCCAAGGGTGACGTGCCTACCGAGTGGTATTCGCCGACGCAGCCGTTCCCCGTGCGTCCGGCTCCGCTGAGCCGTGTGAGCTTCAAGCCGGAGACCGATCTCGTGCGGCCCGAAGATACGACACCGGAGCACGTGGCCGCGTGCAAGGCCATGATGGAAAAGGCAGGCGGTTACTACAACGCCGGCCCGTTCACGCCCTTCATGTACAAGGCGCTCGACGCCCCACCGAAGTCCACGATTCAATCACCGGGCGGTACGGGCGGCGTGAACTGGGGCGGGATGGCGATGGATCCGACGAGTGGCGTCTTCTACGTCAACGCGCAGAACACCACACTCGTCGGCTGGACGCAGCCTCGTCCGCTGGCGCGGCCTGGCCCTGACGGTCAGCCCAGGCGCGTGGACTTTGCCGGCGAGTCGGCTGGCTCGGATCATCCGTACGATCGCGGGAGTGTCCCGGCAACTCCCAATGCCACCGCTCTTGGTCCGTTCTTCACGTTCTCGGCGCCCCTGAACGGCAAGACGCCGCCGAACGCGTCATGCGTCCGGCCACCCTGGTCAAAGCTCATCGCGGTCAATGCGAATACGGGCAACATCGTGTGGGAGTCGGTGCTCGGTCTCAACGAGAACCTCCCCGCGGGCAAGCAGCTGGCCGGCAGCGGAGGCAGCGCGGGCCCGACGGTCACCGCCGGCGGGCTCGTGTTCGTGGGCGCCACCAGCGACGGCAGGTTCCGGGCGTTCGACGCGAAGGCGGGCAAGGAGCTGTGGGTGACGAAGACTCCGCCTGGCCCCAACGGCAATTCGCCGTCCGCCAATGCGAACCCGATGAGTTACCAAGGCAAGAGCGGGAAGCAGTACGTTGCAGTTGTCGCCGGCACGACGCTCGTCGCGTACGCGTTGCCTTAACGACAACTCCCAACTCCCAACTGCCAACCTCCAACCACTCCCAATTTCCCAACTCCCAATTGGAAGTTCTTGGGAGTTGGGCGTTAGGAGTTGGGAGTGGTTGGGAATTGGGAGTTGGTAGTTGGGAATTGACAAGCCGCGCTCACTGACCCGCGCGCTTCTCGGAGAAGGAGCGCGCCAACTCGCCGCGCGCGACTCCGATCTGGCGCGCGTGCACGCTCGCCTGGGCGACCCTCCTATCTGGGGTCGCCGTCCTGGGTTTCCAGCACTCGTCAAAATCATTCTCGAGCAGCAGGTCTCGCTCCGCTCAGCGGCGGCGATGTACGGCCGCATCGAGAGTCACGCCGGCGGCATGACCCCGCAGGCGGTGAGTGGGCTCGGTATCGCGGGACTGCGAGGCCTCGGCGTGACGCGTCAGAAGGCCGCCTACTGTCATGGTCTCGCGCAGCGCGTCATCGATGGACGACTTGATCTCGCCGCACTCGGACGTGCGCCTGACGAGGACGGCCGCAGGCAGTTGCTCGACGTGCCCGGGATCGGTCCCTGGAGCGTGGACATCTACTACCTGATGGCGCTCCGTCGTCCTGACGTGTGGCCGCGCGGCGATCTGGCGCTGGCGACCGCGCTCCGCGAGGTCAAAGGTCTGCGTGCGTTGCCCTCGCACGATCAACAGGAGAAGCTGGCCCGCTCGTGGGCACCCTGGCGATCCGTGGCCGCACGGATTCTGTGGGCGCACTATCTGACCGCACGCGGGCTTCCTCTCTAACGCTGTGAACCGTTAGTTCGCGGTCGGCATCGTCGCGCGCGAGACTATCGAGTGCGTGTTACCGGTTTGTGACCTCGCTGCGCAGTTGCGTCCAGGCGAGTCGGGCTTCTTCGACCGATCCTTCATCTTCGATCGTGGTGATGTCGCCAGGATCCTTGTCGAGGATCACGGCCTTCAACACGCGCCGCATGATCTTGCCGCTGCGCGTCTTCGGCAGCATCCGCACGAAATTCAGATCGCCGATCACTGCGACAGCTCCAAGCTCGCGACGAACAGTGTCGAGTAACTCCTTGCGCAGTTCCGGCGTGACGTCGTGCCCGAACTTGAGCAGCACGAATGCGGCGATGACCTCGCCGCGCATCTCGTCGGGCCGTCCCACGACGCCGCACTCGGCGACGGCGGGATGTTTGAGGAACGCGCTTTCGACTTCGATCGTGCCGAGGCGGTGGGCGGCGATCTTGATCACTTCATCGGCGCGGCCGGCAAACCAGAAGTAGCCGTCCTCGTCCACGTGTGCCGAATCGCCCGAGTAGTAGACGTTCGGAATGCGTTGCCAGTAGTCGGTGGCGTAACGCTCTGGTTCGCCCCACAGGCCGGGCGTCATACCGGGGAAGGGCCGCTTCAGCACCATGATGCCCTTCTCGTTCGTGCCAACCGGTTGGCCCTCGAGCGTGACGACGGCGGCGTCGATGCCTGGTAGCGGCAGCGTCGCCGAGCCAGGCTTGATGGGCAACTGCTCGATGCCGTACGGATTACCGAAAACCGGGCCGCCGGTTTCGGTCTGCCACATATGATCGATGACCGGCACGCGTCCGCCGAGTGCAGTGTTCTGCAGCCAGTCCCACGCGTGTGGGTTCAGGACTTCGCCGGCGCACACCACGCGCTCGAGCCGTTCGTGATTCACATTGCCGAGCGTGCCTTCGCCGTAGCGCATCAGCATGCGGACGGCAGTCGGCGACGTGAAGATCCCGGTGACGCCGAACTCTTCGACCGCGACTCTCCAGTTGCTGTCTGCCTGTGGATGGTCGAGCGCTCCTTCGAACGCGACCGTCGTGCATCCGACGATGAGCGGCGCGTAGATCATGTAGCTGTGACCGACGATCCAGCCGATGTCCGACGTCGCCCACCACACGTCGGTCGGCTTCAGCCCAAAGCACCAGCGGCCCATGCTGACGATGTGGACTTGATAACCGCCGTGCGTGTGAATCGCGAGCTTCGGCCGCGCGGTCGTGCCCGACGTCGCCAGGATGTACGCCGCCTCGTTCGCCTCCATCGGCTCGTGCGCGCCTGACTGTCCGGCGCCGCGCTCGAGAAAGGCGTCCCAGGTGATGTCGCGATCGGCCTTCAGCGGCGCCGCCGTGGTCCCGCGCTGCAGCACCACCACGTGCTCGACGGCGTTCGGCAGCAGCCTGAGCGCCTCGTCCACGATTGTCTTGAGATCGAACTCCTTGCCCTTGCGGTAGGTGACGTTCGCTGTGAAGACCAGTCGCGAGCCGCTGGCGTGAATGCGTTCGCCGAGCGCGCGTGCTCCGAACCCGGCGAAGACAACCGAGTGGATTGCGCCAATGCGGACCGTGGCGAGCATCAGCTCGATCGCCTCGGGAGAAATCGGCATGTAGATCGTCAGCCGGTCGCCCTTGCCGAGGCCCAGCCCGCGCAGCGCAGCGGCCGTCTTCTGCACGCGCTGGAGCAGCTCAGTGTATGTAAACGATTGCCGCTCGCCGCGCTCGTTGAAGTAGATGAGCGCCGTGTGGCCGCCGCGTCCGTTCGCGACGTGATGGTCGAGCGCGTTGTAGGCGAGGTTCGTCTGCGCGCCGATGTACCAGCGGAATGTCGGGAACGTCCACTCGAACGCGCGGTCCCACTTTCTGAACCACGGCAGGGCTTCCGCCGCGCGCGCCCAGAAGTCCTCGGGGTCGCGCAACCCTTCGTCGAGGAATCGTTGGAGGGCTCCGGTCATGGGGATCGGATCATATATGCCGGGTCTTGCTTTGTAGACCCGCCGGAACGAAAAGTACAATCGTTCGTTCATGTCCAGCTTCCGCGCGTTTCGAATCACGAATCAGGACGGGAAGATCAGCGGGGCAGTCGTTGGCGCCACGCTCGACGAGCTCACGCCTGGTGACGTGGTGATCAAGGCTGAGTACTCGAGCGTCAATTACAAGGACGCGCTCGCGGCGACCGGCACCGGCAAGATCCTCAAGCGGTTTCCGCTCATCGGCGGCATTGACGTCGCCGGAATGGTGACGACGAGCACGGATCGCCGCTTTCGCGAAGGCGATCGGGTGCTGGTCACCGGCTACGAACTTGGGGTCGCGCAGGACGGTGGCTACGCTGGCGTCGTGCGCGTGCCGGCAGACTGGGTCGTGCGCATTCCCGACGGCCTCACGCCGCGCGACGCGATGATCCTCGGGACAGCCGGTTTCACTGCCGGCCTCGCCATCGTTCGCCTCGAGCGCAACGGCTTGATGCCAGGGCAAGGCGCCATGGCCATTACCGGCGCGACCGGCGGCGTCGGCAGCATTGCCATCGCCGCATTGGCGCGGCTTGGTTACGAGGTCACCGCCATCACCGGCAAGGACGATGCACACGAGTATGTGAAAGCGCTTGGCGCGCGCGAGGTGGTCTCGCGCACGACGCTGGCGATGGGCACGCGCCCGCTCGAGGCCGCGCGCTGGGCCGGTGCAATCGATGCGGTTGGCGGCGATTTGCTCGCGTGGCTCACTCGCACCACGAACTATGGGGGCGGTATCGCCAGTACCGGTTTGACCGGCGGCATCGAGTTGCGCACGACGGTAATGCCATTCATCCTCCGCGGCGTATCACTCATTGGCATCGACTCGGCGATGTGCCCGATGCCGGTTCGTTCCGAAGTGTGGAGACGCCTGGCGACCGATATGAAACCTGCAGACCTCAATTCGATCGCGCACGAGATCACACTGGATGGTCTCGGTGCCGCCTTCGAGACGCTGATCGCCGGCAAGGCCCGTGGCCGCTTCGTAGTGAGCCTCAGCACCTCGTCTTGACATATCAGCGCGTATTGCCGGATAACCCAACAGCCCATGCTCGAAGCGTCCATCGTCGGAAGTTTGCCGAAGCCTGCCTGGCTTGCGCAGCCCAACATGCTCAAGGCGCCGTGGCGCGTGTCCGGTGCCGATCTGCAGGAAGCGCAGGACGACGCGGTGCGTCTGGCACTCCGCGAGCAAGAAGAGGCCGGCCTGGCCATCGTCACCGACGGGGAACTGCGCCGTCGCCATTACATCTGGGGATTCCTCGACGGCCTGACCGGCATCGACACTGAGCGACTCGCGCAACAGCGATCGCGCGGGGGACGCTATTCCGAGACGACCGAAGTCGCGCGGATCGTCGGACCGGTGGAGCGGTCGCGGCCGGTGTTTCTGGACGCCTGCCGTTTCGCGCGCGAGCAGACGAGGCGACAGTTGAAGGTGACGCTGCCGGGCCCAATGACGATCGTGGACAGCGTGGCCGACGAGCACTATGGCGCCGATCGCAAGACGCTGGCGATGCACTTTGCGCGCGCGCTCAACGCCGAAGCGCGCGAGCTCGCGGCGGCGGGTGCCGACGTGATTCAGTTCGATGAGCCGTGCTTCAACATCTACGTGGACGAGGTCGAAGCCTGGGGCATCGAGGCGCTGGAGCAGTGTATCGACGGCGTCATCGCGCGGAAGGCGGTCCACATCTGTTACGGATACGGCACGCCGGCCGTATTAGCGTGGAAGACGAAGAACACCGACTGGGGGCACTACGGCGTCACACTCCCGCTGCTCGCGAAGAGCAGTGTGGACCAGGTGTCGGTCGAGTGTGCCGGTTCGGGTGTTGACCTGGCCGTCTTGAGGGAGTTGGACGGCAAGGACGTGCTGCTCGGCGCGATCGACGTCGGGACCGAGGAGATCGAGACACCGGAAGTCGTCGCCGCCCGCATCCGCCGAGCGCTCGAGCACGTGACGCCGTCGCGGCTCTATCCGTGCACGGACTGCGGGCTCGTGCCGCGCAGCCGGGCTGCCTCTCAGGGTAAAATGCGCGCGCTGGCGGCGGGCGCGGCGATCGTTCGTGCGGAACTGACATCGGCGCCGGATCATGCGGCGTTCGCAGCGCGGCGATGAGGTCCTGCAATTCTTGACATGGTGTTGAGAACTCTGGTAAACGTCCGGACGGCAACGACTTCCTAACGATATTTCTTGCGGATTCCCGGGCGGGAACGCAGCAATTCAACGCGTTACAAGAGGAGACCTGGCAGATGCGAAACCGGATTACTGGCGCAATGGTTGCGATGGCAGTAGCGGCGGCGGTGTCGCTCACCGTGATGCCGCTCGCTGGACAGGCGGGCCGTGGCCAAGCGCCCGCTGGAGGCGCGGCTCCCGCGCCGGCAGGCCAGGGTCGTGGTGCGGCGCCCGCGCAGCCCGCGGGGCGTGGGGCAGCGGCTGCTCGTCCGGACCGCATCGCCGGCAAGCCGAACTTCAACGGCGTCTGGCAGGCGCTCGGCAACGCCTACTGGAATCTCGAAGATCACTCCGCGTCCGGCCTCAATCAGTTCTGGCAGCTTGGCGCCATCGCGGCGATTCCGGCGGGCCAGAGCGTCGTTGACGGCGGCACCATTCCGTATCTCCCTGCAGCACTGAAGAAGCGGCAGGAGAACATGGCCGGCTGGCCGAAGACGGATCCCGAGGCGAAGTGCTACATGGCCGGCATCCCGCGCTCGACCTACATGCCGTATCCGTTCCAGATTGTGCAGGGGCAGAAGGACATTCTGTTCGTGTACGAGTACGCCAGCTCGAACCGCATCGTGCACATGATCAATCACCAGGAGCCGCCGGTGGACAGCTGGATGGGGTGGTCAGATGGCAAGTGGGACGGCGACACGCTCGAGATCGTGGTGACCGGCAACAACGATTCGACGTGGTTCGATCGCTCGGGCAACCATCACTCAGATCAGCTGAAAGTCACGGAGCGCTATCAGCTGGCACCGGGCGGAAACCACATCAATTACTCCGCGACGATCGAGGACCCGAAGACCTTCTCCCGTCCCTGGACGATTCGCATGCCGCTCTATCGCCGGATGGAGCCGAATGTGCAACTCCTGGAATTCAAGTGTGTCGAGTTCTCGGAGGAACTGCTCTACGGCGATTTGAAGAAAAAGACCGAGTAGCGGCGGGCAGGGCCGGTCCTTTGGGACCGGCCGCCCAAGTCGAGGTAGAATTGAAGGGTCTTGTATCCTTGTAGGAGATAAATCCGATGCGAACGAAACTCTTCAGCGTTGTGGCCGGTGCCGCGCTTCTGGTGTCGGTGGCCGCGGTTCAGGTGTCCGCGCACCACTCATTCGCGGCGGAATTCGACGCCAAGCGCCCGGTCAAGCTGCGGGGCACGGTCGTGAAGATGGAATGGATCAACCCGCACTCCTGGATCCACATCGATGTGAAGGATCCGCAGACCGGTAAGGTGGAGCGCTGGATGGTCGAGGGCGGCGCGCCGAACGCGTTGCTGCGCCGCGGATGGAACAAGAAGTCGCTGACCGAGGGCACGGAAATCCTCGTCGAGGGTTTCCAGGCCAAGGACGGCGCCAACCGCGCGAACGGCCGTGACATCACGTTCCCAGACGGCAAGAAGTTGTTTGTCGGCTCGTCGGGCACCGGTGCCCCGGACGAGAGACCCGAGAAGTAGAGCGCACGCTTTAGCGTGCGCGGTGCATGTGAGGTCAAAGTATGCTTTGGCCTCACATGTCTGACTCCAACCTGAAAGCGGTCTCCGCCGCCCGCTGGCGGATGGCCATCCTCCTGACCACCACCATGATGGTGGTGTACTTCGGCTTCATCCTCCTCGTCGCCTTCAACAAGCCACTGTTGGGCAGACCCTTCGTCGGGGGACTGAGCATCGGCATGCTGCTCGGCGTGCTCGTCATCGTCGCCGCCTGGGTACTTACGTGGGTTTACGTGCGGTGGGCGAACACGCACTACGACGCGTCGTTGCGAGGTCTCAGGTCATGACGTCGGCGATCGGCGAACCGAACGTGACCGCCATCGCATTCTTCGGTCTGTTCATCGTGCTGTCGCTCGGCATCACAGTGTGGGCCTCGCGGCGCACGCGGACGGCCGACCACTTCTATGCCGCCGGCCGCAGTGTCACCGCGTTTCAGAACGGACTCGCGCTGGCCGGCGATTACATGAGCGCAGCGAGCTTCCTCGGCATCGCCGGTCTGGTTGCGCTGTCGGGATTCGATGGGTTGATCTATTCGATTGGCTTTCTCGTCGGCTGGCCGATCGTCATGTTCCTGATCGCCGAGCCATTGCGGAACCTTGGCCGATACACGTTTGCCGACGTCGTCGCGACGCGGCTCAGGCAGACGCCGATTCGCATTGCCGCAGCCATCGGTGCGCTGGCCGTCATCGCCTTTTATCTCATCGCCCAGATGGTCGGCGCCGGCAATCTGATCCGGCTCCTGTTCGGACTGCCATACGAAGCGGCGGTCGTGATCGTCGGCGTGGTCATGCTGGCTTACGTGCTGTTCGGCGGAATGATCGCGACCACCTGGGTGCAGATCGTCAAGGCCGTGCTGCTTCTCGGGGGCGCGACGCTGCTCGCGGGCCTCGTGCTCTCGCGATTCAATTTCAACCCGCTGGCGCTCTTTGCGCAGGCGTCGGCCACTTATGGACCGAGTGTGCTCGCGCCGGGGCGACAGGTGACCGATCCGATCGACGCGATCTCATTGGGCCTCGCACTCATGCTCGGCACCGCCGGACTCCCGCACATCCTGATGCGGTTCTACACGGTGCCGGACGCGAAGACGGCGCGCACGTCGGTGGGCTACGCGACGGCCGTCATCGGCTTCTTCTACCTGCTCACGTTCATCCTCGGCTTCGGCGCGATGGTCATCGTCGGCCGCGAGGCGATCACCAAGGTGGATGCGGGCGGCAACATGGCGGCACCGCTGCTGGCCGAAGCGGTCGGCGGCACGCCGTTCCTCGGCTTCATTGCGGCAGTGGCGTTTGCCACGATCCTCGCGGTCGTAGCGGGTCTCACGCTGTCGGGCGCGGCGACGCTGTCGCATGACCTGTGGGTGAACGTCATTCGCGGGGCACATGCCAGCGAGCGCGAACAGTTCCTCGTCGCGCGCGTGGCGACGATCGTCCTGGCGATCATTTCCATCGTGCTGGGGATCACGTTCAAAGGGCAGAACGTTGCCTACATGGTGGGCCTGGCGTTTGCCATCGCAGCGAGCGCCAACTTCCCGGCGCTGGTGCTGTCGATCTTCTGGAAGCGGCTGACCACAGCCGGCGCGCAGGCGAGCATGATCACGGGCACGGTCTCAACGCTCGCGTTGATTTACTTCTCGCCGACGATTCAGCTCGACATCCTCAAGCACGCGGAGGCCTGGTTCCCGCTGCGGAATCCTGGGATCGTCACAATTCCGTTATCGTTTGTCGTCGCGATCGGCGTGTCGCTGCTCAAGCCGGTCGAGGCAGAGGAGCGCCGCTTCGCGGAGCTGGAGCGGCAACTGCATCTCGGTGTCGACTAAGACCCGCCTGGCATTGTTGGGCGTGATCGTGGCGATCTTCGTGGGCGCCGGCGTGTACGTGTGGCGCCGTGGCGCGCTTCCGGCCCCCGGCACCGACACCTACGAACAGACGACGCGCGCCTTCTATCACGGCCTTGCCGCGCTCGAAGTCGGTCTCCTTGACGATGCGAGGCAGCAGTTCGCGAGCGCGACGGTTCTTGTCCCGAAAGAACCCGCGTCATGGGCGAATCTTGGACTCGCGCAGATGCGGCTCGGCGAGCTGGACGCCGCCGCAGAACCCGTGGAGCGGGCGCTGTCGCTCGCGCCGGATAACAGCGACCTCGTGCTCCTCGCTGCGCGCATGGACATCGCGAGGGGCCGGTTGGACGAGGGGGTCGCGCGCCTGCGTCGCGCGGTCACGCTCGACACGCGTGGTCTGCGCGCGCGATTCGCGCTGGCCGAGGAGTTGTCGCGTCTGAACAGCGCGGACGCAGACAAGGACGCACAAACGCTCCTCGACGAGCTCGCCACGCGAGCGCCGGCAAATCTCGCCATTCATCTCGAGCGAGCGAGGCTCGCGGCCAAGCTGCGGGATCCGCAGCGGCTTCGCGAGTCGGTGGACGCGATCGCCCGCGATTCGGCATCGTGGCCGGAGCAGGCCCGCACGCAGCTGGCTGTCGTGCAGAAGGTGGCTGCGGGCGGAAATTTCGACGAGGCGCCGCGCGCGACGACCATCCTGAGGAACGTGCTCGCCCCGGTACCCGCATTTTCGGAGAGCCTGACGGTGGTGCGCACGCCAGCGGAGCTGATCGCCGAACCCTTCGATCGCTTCCTCGTCCTCGCATCGCCACCAGCGACGCCGTCGGTGCCGGATGCGTCGCTGACGTTCACTGCGGAACCGATTGGCGCGGCATCGGGTGAGATGGCGGCGGTGGCGCTGGCATTCCCGCTCAACGTTGAAGGCACTCCTGCGCTCGTTGCCGCTGACGGCGGCAGCGTGCGCCGCATCGACGGATCGGCGGGCACGTGGCCGTTGCCGTTGCGGCGGGCTCCGCAGAATCCTCCGCCGGTACGTGACTCGATCGTGCCGCTTGATTGGAACCACGACTTTCGCACTGACCTCGCTTTGTGCGGTCCGGGCGGTGTGTTCCTCCTGCTGCAGAACGAGGACGGGACGTTTACCGACGTGACCGCTCGTACCTCCACCGGAGCATTCCCAACCTACGACTGTGTGGGCGCGTGGCCGGCGGACATCGAAATGGACGGCGATCTCGATCTGATCGTCGGCGTGCGGGAAGGCGCCCCCGTCGTGCTGAGGAACAACGGCAATGGCACGTGGCAGGCGCAACAGCCGTTTGCCGGTGTGTTCAACGTGCGTGCGTTTGCGTGGGCCGATCTCGATCGCGACGCTGATCCGGATGCAGTGTTCGCCGACGCTTCCGGCGCGCTGCATCTCTATATCAATCGTCAGACAGGGTTGTTCGCGCGGGTGGACGGTCTCACCGGCCCCTCGAACGTCGCCGCGGTCACGGTTGCCGACATCGACGCCGACGGGACGATGGACGTGATCACGATGGCCACGTCGGGGGCGGTCAAGAGGACGTCACTGTTGGGCGAGACATGGACGGTGTCCGATGTGGCGCAATTGGACTCGTTCCCATTGGTCGAAGGCGCCCGCCTGTTCAGTGCCGACCTCGACAACAATGGGTCTCTCGATCTGATCGCGTCCGGCAACGGTGGGACCCGACTTCTGCTGGGTACGCCCGAGCGCCGATTCCAACCTCTCGGCGCAGCACCATCAGGCGACGTCTTCTCTGTCTTCGATCTCAATGGGGACGGCATGCTCGATCTGGTGGGCGTCGTCGGCGGCCGCCCGACTCGTTGGCTCGGGAAAGGCACGGCGGGATACCACTGGAAGGTGATCAGGCCACGAGGCCAGCAGAACGCCGGCGACCAGCGCATCAACTCGTTCGGCGTCGGCGGCGACATTCAGGTTCGCTCGGGTCTCCTGGTGCAGACACAGGTGCTCACCGGTGCGCCGCTGCACTTCGGACTGGGCACGCACACCGGCATCGACGTCGCGCGCATCGTCTGGCCCAACGGCGTTGCACAAGCCGAGTTTCGCACCGGCGTGGACGATGCGATTGTGGCGGAGCAGCGGTTGAAGGGATCGTGCCCGTGGGTGTTCGCGTGGGACGGCAAACGCATGGGGTTTGTCACCGACTTCCTATGGCGATCGCCGCTTGGCCTGCGTATCAACGCGCAGGACACCGCCGGGGTCACGCAGACGGAAGACTGGGTGAAGATTGCCGGCGACCAGCTCGTCCCGCGCAATGGCGTCTACGACGTCCGCATCACTGCGGAGCTCTGGGAAACGCATTTCTTCGATCAGGTTTCGCTGCTCGTCGTCGATCATCCGGCGGAGACCGAGGTCGTCGTTGACGAGCGGTTCTCGCCGGCGCACCCGCCGTCGCTCGCCGTCAACGTCATGGGCGCGACCACGCCCATCGCGCGCGCCTGGGATGACCGCGGCCGCGACGTCACAGATCTCGTGACGAAGCGCGACGGCCGGTATCTGGCGTCGTTCGAGCGAGGTTCCTATCAGGGCATCGCGAGGGATCACTTTGTAGAGTTTGAGATCGCTGACGTCCGGCTGCCGCCTTCGCGCGATGCGCTACGGCGCCCAGGAAAGCCGGACACTACGCTGGTCGCGAGCGGCTGGATCTATCCAACCGATAGCAGCATCAACCTGGCCATTGGCCAGGGCGGTCACGTTGCGCCGAGCGGCCTCGCTCTCGAGGCGAGAGTCGCAGGGCAGTGGGTCGTGGTCAATCCCGATCTCGGATTCCCCGCCGGCAAGAACAAGACGATGCTCGTGGACCTTGGCCGTGTGCCGGCAGGTGCCGATCGGCTGAGACTGCGAACGAACCTCGAGATCTACTGGGATCAGCTCGCCGTGTCGGAGCGCAGCACGGTCCAGGTGCAGACGAAACGCCTACAGCCGGCGGCAGCGGAGCTGGCATTCAGGGGCTATTCCCAGACGACGTCCATCCGCGGTGAGGCGCCGGAGACGCCGAACTACGAGCGCGTCGCCAACACCACGCAGCGGTGGCGCGATCTCGTTGGCTACTACACGCGGTTCGGTAATGTGAACGCACTATTGGCCGGTGTGGACGATCGATATGTGATCATGAATGCGGGCGACGAGCTGCGCCTGCGCTTCGAGGAGCAAGCGCCTCCGCCGACCGGCTGGCGTCGCGATTTCGTGCTGATCGGCGACGGTTGGGAGAAGGACGGCGACTACAACACGGGCTATTCGCAGACGGTGCTGCCGCTGCCGTCCCACAGCCGGCCAGACTATGGCGCCGGCGTATCGAGTCTCACGCTGAGTGACGATCCGGTCTATCAGCGTCATCGGGACGACTGGGAGCAATACCACACGCGGTACGTGACACCGAGTGCATTTATCAAAGGCCTGAGGTGACCGCCTCCCAACGGCAACACATCGCCTGGTTCGCGTGGACGATTGTGCTCGTCTCATGCCTGGTGGCGATCCGCGTGCTGGATTCGCAAGCGACGTCGAGCGCACACGAAGCGACCGGTGGCGCTGTCGATACGCGGTTTGGCTTCACCCTCGAAGAATCCGCCAAGCGGCTCGGCGTGGATTTCGTGCATCAGGGACCGACCTTCGACGCACGGCTGGCGCACATCATGCCCCAGGTAGCGGCGATGGGCGCCGCGGTCGCCGTTGCTGATTTCGATCGCGACGGTTGGCAGGACTTCTACGTCACCAACGGCGGCGAAGGCAGCCTCAATCGTCTGTATCGCAACAAGGGCGACGGCACCTTCATGGACGTCGCGGCGCAGATGGGTGTGGCCGACGTCAACCAGCGCAGCACGGGTGTGTCGATGGGCGCCGTCTGGGGTGACTACGACAACGACGGCTGGGACGATCTGTTTCTCTATCGTTACGGCCGGCCCGAGCTCTTTCGTAACGAGCAGGGTCAGCGCTTCACTGCCGTCAGCGAACGCGCGGGTCTTCCGAAGTGGGTGAACGCGAACAGCGCGACGTGGCTCGACTACGACCGCGACGGACGCCTCGATCTGTTCCTTGCCGGGTACTGGGCGGACGACATCGATCTCTGGAAACTCGAGACGACGAAGATCATGCCCGAAAGCTTCGAGTACGCGATCAATGGCGGTCGCAAGTACCTGCTGCACAACCGCGGCGACGGTACGTTCGAAGACAAGGCTGCAGCGCTTGGCATCACCAGCCGTCGATGGACGCTGGCCGTCGTGGCTGCCGATCTGCTCGGCAGTGGTTACCCTGATCTCTTCCTGTCCAACGACTACGGCGTCTCCGAGCTGTTCTCCAACCGTCAGGGCAAAGGCTTCATCGACGTTGCCCAGACGACGGGCGTCGGACGTACGCCGAAGAGCGGCATGAATGCAGCGGTCGGTGACGTGTTCAACGACGGCCGGCTCGCGATTTACAAGACGAACATCTCCGAGACCGGCGTACTTGTCCAAGGTAATGATCTTTGGGTTCCGAAGGGGGGCGGTGGCGCGAGCGTCGAGTACGAGAACCTCGCCTCGAGTATGGGCATCGAGCACGGCGGGTGGAGCTGGGGCGCGCAGTTCGGCGATCTCAACAACGACGGCGCGCAAGATCTCTATCTGGTCAACGGCTACGTGTCAGCCGGCGAGCGAAGCAGCTACTGGTACGACTTTGCGGTGATTGCCGTCGGGCACAGCCAGATCATCGGCGACGCCGTCAACTGGCCGGCGATGAAGGGACGCAGCCTGTCGGGATATCAGCGCAAGCGTGTGTGGATCAACGACGGCGTCGGGCGGTTCACGGATGTCGCGCAGGTCGTCGGCGCGCGTGACACCTACGATGGCCGCGCCGTTGCGCTCGCCGATCTCGGCAATCGCGGCGTGCTCGACGTGATCGTCGCCAATCAGCGTGGTCCGCTGCTGATCTACACGAACACCGTCGTGCCCGGTCGGCACTGGATTCAATTCGAGCTCGAAGGCACCTTAAGCAACCGAAGCGCGATCGGTGCGCGGGTGGAGCTGCACTGGAAGAACCGCGTGCAGGTCCAGGAGCTGACGACGGCGAGCGGGTTCAGCGCGCAGAACCAGCGGCGCCTGCATTACGGCCTCGGTGATGCCGACGCCGTTGATCGCGTGGTCATTCGCTGGCCCTCGGGCCGGCAGCAGACGATCGAGCGGCCGCAGATCGACATGCTGCATCACGTGAAAGAGCCCTTCGACGGGGCTCAGGGCAGGTCTGATGGCGTCTGAAGCGCCGGCGCTCGTCCAGGAACGTGCGGCAGAGAGCCGGCGGCGTGTGCTGACGCTGGACAACCGCTATCTGCCGCCGCTGCTCATCACGAGCATCCTGCTCGGCGCGCATCTCTCGTACGGCATCCTCGAAGCGTGGTACGCGACCGCGCTGGCGATTGTCACGGCGATCGGCGCCGAGCTCGTCATGGGCCGCATCACATACGGGAAGTGGCCGCATCCGGCAAGCGCCTACATCAGCGGCATCAGCGCCGGCATCCTCGTCCGCTCGACGCAGCTGTGGCCGTACTTCCTCGTCAGCCTGCTTTCGATCACCTCGAAGTACGTGCTCAGGGTGAAGGGCCGCCACATCTGGAACCCGACGAACTTCGGCGTCAGCGCAGCGGCGTTCCTCGCCCCGGCGACGATCACCGTCCTCAGCATTCAATGGGGCAACGTGGTGGCGCCGATGGCGATCATCTGGCTCCTCGGCTCCGTGATCGTATGGCGGGTCGGTCGCGCGCACATCTCGGCCACCTATGTGGCGTCGTTCCTCCTGTTCTCGTACGTCAGCAGCGTGATTACCGGCAATTCGTGGCTGGCCACCGTCGCACCGATCACCGGACCGATGTACCAGCTGTTCATCTTTTTCATGGTCACCGACCCGAAGACGACGGTGCGGTCGAAGTTCTGGCAGTGCGTGGTGGTCGTCCTGATCGCGTTCGTGGAAATGATCCTGCGGTTGAACGAGATCCTCTACGCGCCCTTCTACGCGCTGTTCATCGTCGGTCCGATCGCGATGCTGGTCGATCTCTGGAGAGGCGCCGTGAAGAATAGAGTCGCGGGCGACAGACGAAGTGACGCTATCGGGGCGCCCTCCCTGTGAGCTTCAGGAACATCTGGTTCTCGTGACAGATGAACTCGATCGGCTCCGAGCCGTCGGCGACGATCCGCTGCGTGATTCTGAGCGTAAACGGTTTCGTGTACGCCTTCGGATCGTTCACGGTCATGTCAATGGTCAGATGTCCGTAGTCCACGCGCTGGAAACGCTCGGTGAGCGTTAGCGCCTCGGTGTAGGGACTGCCGCGATGATCGAGCCAGCCCACACCGTAAAAGGTCTTCGGCTCGACGCCGCGAAACTCCGCAGGGTCGACGCCGTGAAAATTGTTCGACTCGACCACCAACGTGTCGCCGTCCCATCGTCCGACCGAATAGCCATGCCAGAACGGCTGCGGCCCGCCGAGCGGCGGTAGCGCGCGTCCGTCCATGTAGATCGTCCGCAGACCGTAGTTCGATTCGTAGAGGATGAGGATCTGTTTGGGCGTCTGGACGATCTTGAGCGGTTGCGGATCGACGTGGTACTGCAGCGGGCCTTGCGGCATGCACAGGCCGTCAGGGTCGTTCAGGCCGCCCTCGGCAGCGCGCTTCGCCTGAAGATCGGCGGCCCACTGCTGGAACGGCAATCCCCTGGTGTCAGGAGCGCCCGCAATCATCCACACGCCGGACAGGTCCGGCTTGCCCTCCGAAGTCCGTGGAACAGGCGCGTTGAGATTCGGCTTGCCGTCAGGTCCAGTCGGAATGCCGGCTGGGTGCAACGGCCATTGCGCGTGGGTCGATGGAGACAGCGCGACGGCGATGGCCACCGACAGCGCTGCGGCAAGCGAGCGGTTCATGAATGGCCTCGTCGGCCGAAATCATACTGCCGTTCGGCTTACTTCTTGGCGATGAAGTCGAGCACGGTGCGATTGAAGACCTCCGGTTGTTCCCAGTATGCGGAGTGACCTGCTTCCGGGATCACGACTGCCTGCGAACCCTTCACGTGCGCCGCGAACATCCGCATGATCGGTGGCGGCGCGTACATGTCGGCGTCGCCGGTGAGCAGCAGAGTCGGGACGGTGATCGTCTCGAGCAGCACGAAGGTCACCTTATTGCGGAACGTCTGGGCCGGCGGCTGCGCGCTGGTCGGTCGCGCGGTGCGCTCGAGCTCTCTCCATCGTTCTGCGCCGGTCGGATTGGACACGCGATAGGCGGGTCCCAATTCACGCATGTCCGGGGACATCGCCAGGAAGTCGGGAGTTCTCAGTCGCTGCATCGCCTCCTGATACGAGGGGTCCTGTACGCCGCCGATGCTGTTGGCGACGACGAGGCTGCGCAGTCGCTTGGGGAAGGAGAGCGCATAGTCCCAGGCGACGAATCCACCGGCCGCGGTGCCGATCAGGTGGAATCGGTCGATCTTCAAGTAGTCCATCAGCGCGTTGAGATCGCCGGCGCCGGTACCAGGTTGCGCGCCCGCGGGATCGGCGACTGAACGTCCGTATCCGCGGCGGTCGTAGGTGATCACGCGGAAGCCGCGCTTGCTGAACACCGGACGCTGATACTCCCAGACGCGGCTGCTGCCCGTCGCGGCATGCACGAAGACCACCGGCACTCCGGTGCCGCCGCTGTCGCTGAACCAGAGGTGCACGCCCGGCAAATCGGCAGACGCCTCACGCGCCTGTGCGGAGGATTGCCCACGCACGCTGAAGCCGACGGCCGTGGACATGACGAGAACGAGCGCGGCACGAGTCAGCATGGGTTGGGGCCTAGACTATATGAGATGCGCCTGCGCGAGGGAGGCCCGACGCGAGCGGAACCGTGCGGCGGCTTCCGCTGGTGTTCAACGGCGATGATCAAGTGGAAAACCGCGGCAAGCCGCGCGCGCTGCCCATCTGGCAGGACAACAAGTAACGCGGCGTCTTGACCCTCAGTGGCGGGGGTGTCAGTATCCCCGCCATGTTCAGCATCCTTGCCGTCATACTCCTGAGCGCGCAGGCTGGATCGACGCCGTCGGTGGCACCAGCGTGCGACAAGCTCGCTGCGCTCGCGCTTCCCAACACTACCATCACCTCGGCTCAACTTGTCCCTGCCGGCCCATTTACGCCGCCGGCGCCGCAGGGTCCGCCCGGAGGCCCCGTCGCGCCGAACGCTCAGGCACCAGGCCGCGGAGCGGCTGCAGGTGGACGCGGCGGCGGACAGGGACCCGCAGCGCCGCAGGCCATCCTGCCAGCGCACTGCCGCGTGCAGGCCGTGCTGAAGCCCTCGTCCGATTCGCACATCGAGATGGAAGTGTGGCTGCCCGCCGAAAACTGGAACGGCAAGTTCCAGGCCGTGGGCAATGGCGGCTGGGCAGGCAACATCAGCTATCCCGCGCTGGCGTCGGCGCTGCAGGAAGGCTACGCGGCGGCCTCGAACGACACCGGTCACAAAGGCGGCAACGCGCTCTTCGCAATCGGCCATCCGGAGAAGCTCACTGACTTCGCGTATCGCGCCGTCCACGAGATGGTGGTGCAGTCGAAGTCGATCATTTCGTCGTACTACGGACGCTCGGCGCGGCTGTCGTACTGGAACGGGTGCTCGACCGGAGGACGTCAGGGCCTGATGTCGGCGCAGAAGTATCCAGACGACTTCGACGCGATTCTCGCCGGCGCGCCGGCCAACTATCAGACGCATCTGCACGCGTGGGATCTCTCCGTCGCCGTTCCCGTGCTGAAGGACCCTGGCTCAGCGATCCCGGCCGCGAAGCTGGCGCTGATCAATCGCGCGGCCCTGAATGCCTGTGACGCGCGTGACGGCGTCACCGACGGCCTGATCAATGAGCCGACGAAGTGCTCGTTCGACGTCGCGAAGCTGCAGTGCAAGGTCGGCGACCCTTCGACAGGCTCAGGGCAAGGGGAAGACTGCCTGACCGCATCGCAGGTGGCCGTGGCCAAGCGCGCGTATTCGGGCACAAAGACGTCGAGCGGCGAGCTGGTCTTCCCGGGCAAGGATCCGGGCAGCGAGACCGGGTGGGGCGGGTTCGTCGGCGGCCAGGTGGCGCCCGGCGTGTCAGTTGGTTCGTTCCAGGTCGCCTATCAGGACGCGAACTGGGATCCGAAGACGTTCGATCTCGCCAAGGACCTGAAGGCCGTTGACGAGAAGGTGGGCTCGATCGTCAACGCCGTCAATCCCGACCTGCGTGCGTTCAAGGCCCGCGGCGGCAAGCTGCTGATGTACCACGGCTGGAACGACACGGCGATCTCGGCCGGCAACACGATCAACTACTACCAGAGCGTGCAGTCGAAGATGGGCGGCAAGCAGGACGACTGGATCCGCCTGTTCATGGCGCCGGGCATGCAGCACTGCGGCAACGGCCCGGGGCCGAATCAGGTGAACTGGATGGCGGCACTCGAGCGCTGGCGCGAATCCGGAACGGCGCCTGACCGTCTCGACGCCTCGCGCGTCACCAACAACCGCGTGGACATGACCCGTCCGCTGTGCCCGTATCCGCAGGTCGCGCAGTACAAGGGCGTGGGAAGCACGAACGACGCGTCGAATTTCGTTTGTAAGGCTCCGTAATAGACAGGGTAGGCCGGGTCTTGTTCTTCAGACCCGGCTACAGCGCTGAGGCCAGGCTCGCGCCGGTTGCATCGAACACCGTCGATGCGCCGGCGCAGGCCATGGCAATGAACTTCGGCGTGACAATCGGATCGAACTGCGTGCCGATGCCCGCATCCAGCCGCCGCACAGCTTCCTCGAGCGGCAATCCTTTCCGGTACGGTCGCGACGAGACCATCGCGTCGAACGCGTCCATCACCGACACGATGCGCGAGCCGATGGGGATCTCATCGCCCCGCAAGCCGGCCGGGTAGCCGCTGCCGTCGAACGACTCGTGATGATGCAGCACGAAGAGGCTGACGCGCTCGAAGCCTGGCACCGCGCGCAGCACGGCCCACCCGTACTCGGGATGCTTCTTGATGACGGCGTACTCCTCGGCCGTCAGTCGTGACGGTTTGCGGAGGATGTGGTCGGGCGTGCCGATCTTTCCGATGTCGTGAAGAATCGCCGCCGCTTCGAGATCGCGGAGGCTGTCGTCATCCAGGCCGAGATCGCGGCCGATGCGCACTGCCCACTCGGCGAGCCGCGTCGAGTGCACGCCGGTGTTGAGGTCCTTGAGATCGAGCAGCTGATTGAGCGCACAGATCACCGACGTACGCACGGCAAGGAGCTGCGTCTGCAGCTCCTTGACCGTGATGTTCACGGGACTCCAGGAGGGGGCTGTGAGCATGAACGATTACCGGCGCGAGCGGATGGCCGTTGGCGCGTGCAGGCGGCCTTTGGCGACTTCCCACGACACCCAGACGCTGTTACCTTCGGCGTCGGCGGCCTGTGAGTTGGTGATCGAGCTGGAGCTTTCCGCGAGCATTGCGGCCGTGCCAGCGGCAAACGGCGTGCTGAACGACGTCCCCCATGCGGCCGCATACGTGCCGAACGGATAGGTGCTCACGATGGCTTCGCCGGGCGCGGCGATCCAGGCCACGCTGGTGCCGTAGTTCGAGAAGCTCGAGAGCGCATCCCAATCAGTCGTCGAGGCGACGCCCATTACCTTCGCGAGCGAGGCCGGGTAGACGTTGGTCTTCTTCCCGTCGTTGCCGGTCGAAGCCACCGCGATGGCACCTTGACCCGTCACATAGTCGATCGCCTTCTCGAGCTCTTTCGACGGCTCGTCGAAGCTGAAGCTCATGTTGATGACTTTCGCACCCTGACTGGACGCCTTGTAGAGTGCTCTCAACACGTCTGACTTGAAGCCGCTGCCGTCGGCCTTGAACGCCTTGAGCGGAAGGATCTTCGCTTTCGGCGCCGCGAGATGAATGATGCCCGCAACGATCGTTCCGTGGCCGAACGCTGAATAGTCCGGACCGTCAAGCACCGCCATCGTCGACTGATCGAGCACGGCCATCGTTGACTGATTCACCCAACCAGGCTTGCCATCGAGCACCGCCATCGTGGACTGGTTGACGTCGCTGCGTTCCGATCCGCCGTCGCGGTTCCGCGTGAAGTCGTAGCCGGGCAGGACGACGCCGGCAAGCGCAGGGTGGTTCGGATCAACACCCGTGTCGATGACGGCCACCGTCACGTTGCGTCCAGTGAGGCCGTAGCGGTCGTGAGCCTCGTCGAGGCCCACAATCCCGAAGGCCGGTTGCCGGACGTAGCCTCCGCGGACCGACGTTCCGTAGTAGCTCACCGGATCTTTGTCGAGGAGCGCCGAGGGAGCATCGCCGCTGCCCTGGCCGCCCTCGGTCCACACGGTGCGGTCGTATTCCACGCCCACAACGCCGAGGACGCCGCCCAGCAGTTTGAACACCAGCGACACGTCGAGCGAGTCGTCCACGGAAACGAGGAACAATTTCCCGAGCGAGCCATCGATCCCATACAGGACTTTGCAGCCAAGGAGCTTGCAGGCCGACTGCACGACCGTGAGACCGCTCAACAGGCCTCCGGTTCGCACGATGATCCGCTGTTCGGCGGATGCCCGCGCGGGCGTCATGCCGAGCAGGAACACGGCCAGCAGCACTGTAGAAATCAGTCGGGAGAAGGGGAGGCGCTTCATCATCAAGACCTTTGCGAATCAGTGGACGAGGACTTCGACTCCGAGGGGTTGAACAGCACGTCGAGCGGGAGAGCCACCTCGCCGCTCTCGAGGTTGAACAACAGCGTCAGATTCTTCCGGCGGTCGAACGTGCACTGGAACTCGCCGAACTCATTGGTCTGGAACGCGCTGATCTCTCTGTCGCCATCGACGAGGGACAGATCGATCCGGTGCGGAAGCTGATCGGGCCGGCTGCTGTCGGCAATCTGGCCCGCGAGCAGGAACCAGCCGGCCTTCGTTGCGGTTTCGATGTGGAGGTCGATGGCGAGCGACTGCGCGGCAAAGAGCACGTGACGCGAGTAGGCGCTGCTGGCGCGCACGCCGGCCGGCATCGTCTGCAGGCTGTCGAACACGAGTGTCGCCAGCATCGATGGCTTGCGGGCAAGAGCAAGAGGCCGCCACGAGCGCGGGCGCGTGGCGTGACCGTCGCGAACGTGCTGCTGCGCGAGATAGGTCTTCACCACGCGAACGGCGTCGCGAGGGGGCTCGAAGCCGGGTTCCGCTTCAGCAAACGTCGCGAATCCGGACCACGCCGCGAACGCCTCTTGGCAGTGCTCGCAGCCGTCTCGGAGATGCTGGTCCATCGCTGCCTTCATGTCCTCGCTGAGCAGTCCCCGCACCAGGTCCACCCACTGCGGAGAAGAAAAATGGTCAGTCATCGCGTGAACCACTGCTCATTGAGATAGGGACCCGAAGCTGAGCCGGAAATAGAGGGGTTCATAAAAAAAGTTCACGCCTGCGCAGATTTGCCCGTCAGGACAAACGGCGCCCAGTAGTACGGATGCGGATGCTCGGACCGCAGGTCGCGCATCGTGTCGCGGAGTGCGTCTACGGGCGCCACACCCTCGGCAATGCGGCGATAGAGCCGCGTCATGAGGGCTGCGGTGCTTTCGTCATGGACGTTCCAGAGGCTCAGGAGCAGCGTGTGCGCGCCCGCGCAGAACAGTCCTCGGGTAATGCCAAGGAGCTCGTCGCCGGCCGCGGCGACGTTGGCGCCCGTCGCGCAGCCGCTCAGCGTCACCAGGTCCGCCTTCAGCCGCAGTCGATAGAGGTCGTAGACGTTCAGATAGGTGTCGCCAAGACGGATGCCCGAGAACATCGGGTTCTCAGGACGGAAGTACCCGTGCGAGGCGATGTGGATGATCCGGCTGTTTCGGCCTGAGGTGCGCAGCACCTGCTCGGTGGCGTCGCTGCCGATTCGCAACTGCGCATCGGGCAGCACGGCTGCCACCGCGGCGGCCTCCGCATCGATGAGCGGGGCCTGATCGTCGGCGACGCCGAGGACGAGCGCGCCTTCGCCGCCGCCACTCGGTTGCTGCTGGCAGCGTGCGTAGATGCTGGCGCTCGGCGCGTACGACACCGCGCACGCGTCGGTCACGTACTGCTCGCCGTCGTAGAGCGCGTGGAAAGGCACGTAGTGCAGCGCGCCGTGTGGCACGATGACCAGCCGGCGACCGCGCAGCTGCGGCCAGACTGGCGCCAGCAGCTCGTTGAAAATCTCGTGCAGATGCGCCTGCGTCGTGGTCAGCAGGGCGCGCTCGAAGGTCTTGAGGTAGTCGGCGCCAAGCCGGAACTTCGAGAACTGGAACTGCAGCATCCGGATCTGCGACGCGACGCGCGACATCAGAGACACCGGCGCCATCTCGACGCGATCGCGATCGACGAGACACAGGATGATGCGGTCGTCAACCGTGAAGAACTCGACGAGCGTGGTGTCGGCCGGAAGCTCGGCGCGAATCGCCTCGAGCGAATAGACCGACGGTGCCAGGAGATCCGACTGGGGCGCGCCGGTCAGCGTGAGCTCGCGGACGGTGCGCGCCATCTCTTTCTCGCGCGAGCCGATTTCCCGCTGGAAGGCGGACAGACGCTCGCCAGAGTTGTCGCCGGGCCGCAGCTGTTCGAGCTCGACCAGGTGGTAGTACCAGTTCAACTCCTCGCGCAGCTCGCGGATCGCGTGGGCGAGCTGGCTTTCGGAGCCCTCCTCGCGAGCCAGGGCGTGAACCGGCTGGAACATGAGGTCGAAGAGCGTGCGCGACTTCGCCTGCTCGACCAGCGCGAACGCCTGCTCGAAGCCGCCGGTGCCGGCTTCGCCCTGGAGGCACAGCTGCACGAGCCGCTCGTAGACTTCGCCCTTGTTCTTGACGAACGCGATCTTCAGTTCTTCGCCGTTCAAGCGGCTGCGGAGTGTTTCGAGCGCATCGCGCGCAATCTGATACGACGCGTACGCCCCGGCCGAATCGCCGAGCCGCGTCAGCGCGTGACCGAGCAGCAGGCGCGCGTGGTAGACGAGAATCGGACTCTCGACGCCGGAGAGCTTCACGATCGCTGACTCACACCGCCGACGCGCTTCTGCGGCATCGTCCAGCCGCAGCGCGATGCGGGCCAGCAGCAGGTGTGAGAGCGCCGCTTTGCCGGCGAGGCCCGAGGCATCGAACTGTTCGAGCGCAGCCGCGCCGAGGCGACGGGCTTCGAACAAGCGGCCTTCGTCTACGAGCAGGATGGCCTGATAGAGATCGATGAGCGACGGCCAGACCTGGTTGTGTTCGCGGACCATCCGCTCGCGGGCGTCAGTAAAGAGCTCGATGGCGCGGAAGACCTTGCCTTCCTGGCCGTACGACGTCGCTGCGTTGGCGAGTGCCTTGGCCGCTTCGTAGCCCATGCCGAGCTCGTTGAAGCGCGTGTGGGCTTGCTCGGCCATCTCCCGCGCATCGACGCTCAGATTCAGCTCGAGGTAAATCTCAGAGAGATCGAGGAGCGACAACGCCGCGTGGTAGCCATCGCCTGTTCGCCGGGCCGTGCTGGCGGCGGTGTGCAGCAGTTCGATCGCGCGGCTGTATTCGCCGCGCAGGTAGTAGAGCCACGCAATGTTGTAGTCGGCCTGTCCAACGGCTTGATCGAGGCCGCGCTCGACCGCCAGCCGCCGCGCCTCCGTATACGCCGCCAGCGCATCGCGGAAGTTGTTGAGCGTGGTGAGCGTGACGGCTTTGTTGTGAATCGAGGAGAGGACGCCATCTGCGTCGCCCAGCTGCGCCAGCGCCTGATGCGCCCGCTCGTAGCAGACCATCGCGTCAGCAAAGCGATCTTGCCGGTGAAGCAGGTTGCCGATCATGATGTCGAGGCGCGCGAGACGTACAGCGTCGCCCTGCGCCTCGAACAGCGTCCGCGCGCGCTCGGCTGACGCCAGGGCCTCGTCATAGCGGCCGATGAGCAGCAGCGGTTGGAGCGACGCGCTCAGCGTGCGGGCCAGTTCGGCCTGATCGTCGAGCTGCTCGAACGCGGCGATCGCCTGCGCATGATGCTCGACCGAGAGCTGATTGTTGCCGCCGACGGAGAGCGCGTTCGCCATGGCGCGCGTGCTCAGCGCATGCAGCCGCACGTCGCCAAGCTCCTGCGCGATCTCCGCCGCTTCCTGCGCCGACATCAGCGCGCGATGAAAGTCCACGCGCAACAGCTCGCGGGACTGCTCGATGAGGCCCTGGGCCTGCGCTCGGTCGCGGGTTCCTGCCGGGCGGCGGGTCAACGAAGGCGGCGCGACAGCTATCGGCACAACCCAATCTCCCCGAGTGCCGACCGCAAGCGGTCGAGACAGCGATTGCGCAGGAATCCAATCGAGCCGGTCGCGACACCGAGCTGCGCAGCGACGTCCTTGTACGGACGCGCTGGCGTTTCGAAGAACAGCATCTGCACCATGCGCTGACAGCGGTCAGACAGCGCCTCCACCGCATCGCGCAGTACCTGCGCCTGCTGGACCTCGCGAATGAGCGCATCGGGCATATCCGCCTCCGGCGCTGGTGCGAGCTCGGCGTGGGTGCCTTCGTCCGGCACGTAGCGATCGTTGCGGCGCCGCCATTTCGACACCTTGTGCAGCGTCGTTTGAATGAGCCAGGCGGGAAGCGCCTGCGGATCGCGGAGTCGCGGCAGCTCGGCGACCAAGTCGAGGCAGACCGCCTGGAAGATGTCCGCGGCTTCGTCCCGGCTGAGGCCTTGCTTGAGCGGAATCGAGAAGATCAACCGGTTGTAGCGGTCGATCAGCTCACTCCACGCCTGCTCGTCGCCGGAGAGGCACGACGCCACCAGCTCGCGATCGGAGCGGGGTCCCTGGCGGGCGTCGAGCGCGTTGGCCAGCATGCTCATCGGCGACTCGCTTGCTGCGGCGCGAGGTACAGCCGATCCGCGTTCCACAGCGTGTAGTGGTCCAGCACCGCCGGCTGGAAGTTCGCGAGATCGCCGCGCGCGGCGACGAGAATGTGTGGCGCGGCGAGAAAGATGAAGGGCAGTTGTTCCGCCACGATCGTCTGGACGCGGTCGTACATCGCCTTGCGCTTGCCTGCGTCCAGCGTTGACAGCTGCTGCTGCATCAGCCGATCGATTTCGGCCTCCCACGGCGTGGCCGGCGTCTTTTGGCCAACGCGCCAGATGTGGTTCGACCCGCGCGACAGCCAGATTTCCATTTCGGCGTTCGGGTCCGCGTCACCGCCGCCGAATCCCTGGATCGAAGCCTCGTAGTCGAACGTGTCCCACACGCGATCGATCAACGCCCTGAACTCGAGCGGCACGACGCGCACGTCCATGCCCAGTTCCTTCAGGTCGGCCTGAATCAGCGTCGCCATCGCGGTCCGCTGCGCGCTGGTCGCGCTGGTCACGATGGTGAACTCGACGCGCTGGCCCTGCTTGTCCACGAGCGATCCGTCAGGCCGCCACGAGAAGCCCGACGCCTTGAGCGACTCGCGCGCCTTTTCGACCGATCGCACCGGGCGGGGAATGCTCGTGTTGATCCAGTTGCGGTTGCCGGGACTGACGTTGCCCCAGAGCGGCACCGCGCGGCCCTTGAAGACCAGCCGGGTGATGCCCTGGCGGTCGATCGCGAACGAGATCGCACGACGGAAGTTGATATCGCCGAACCAGCGCTGCTTGGCGGCCACCTGTGGCAGGTTCTTCCCGGTCAGATCGTTCTGATTGAAGACCAGGAAGTTGTATTCGAGGCTCGGTCCGAGGTCCTTCAACTGGTAGCGCTTCGCAGCCTGATCGCGTGACAGCAGCGCGAAGTTGTCGGCCGTCGTTCGAGCGAGCAGATCGCTTTCACCACCCTGGAAGCGAATCACCTGCGCATCTTCGGTGCCCGCGAAGACGAAGACGATTTCGTCGAGGTAGGGAAGGCGTCGCTTCGACGAATCGACCTTCCAGTAGTACGGGTTCCGCTCGAGGACGATCTCCTGGCCGGCGACGTACTGCTTGAGCCGATACGGTCCGAGTCCGGCAATCGACGCCGGCGTCGTCTTCATCGCCCACGAGTCGCTGAGAGTGCCTTGTGCGTACGCGTTCTCGAGCAGATGACGCGGCAGAATCGCGATGCCGTCAAACAGCCGCTCGGCAGCCGCGTAGGGTTCGGCGAGCGTCAGGCGGACCGTGTAGGCATCGATCTTCGTCACGGAGACCGGCTTGCCACCGACCACCAGGAGGTCGCGATGCGGCGCACCAACCGCCGGATCGAGTAAGACCTTGAACGTGAACACCACATCATCTGCGTCGAACGGGTGCCCATCGGAGAAGCGCAGGCCGCGACGAAGTGACAACGTGTAGGTGAGGCCGTCTGCCGATCGTTTCCAGGACTTGGCCAGCGCAGGTTCAGTGCCCTGCGTCAGGCGGTTGATTTGAATGAGGTTGCCGGTCATCCGGCCAATGACGTCTTTCGACGGCGCATCGACCGCCGCGATCGGATTCAGCGTTCGCGGTTCGGCGCGCAGCGCAACAACCAGGCGCCCGCCGTGCTTGCCGGTTTCGACGAGGGCGAGGACCTCTTCACTTGCGGCTCGTGGAGCCGGCGGCGCTGCGGCGGCTGGATAGGCACCGAGCGCAAGCAGGAGCACGATGGCCGCCGCGATGACCCGCGCGCGCTCCTGCACCAGCGCGGTCAGCGCGTGGTAGGCGAGCGCGATCATCGCAAGTGCGACAGCCGGCGCCAGCATCCACCAGTACGACGTGAGCACGTGGTACTGCTGCAGCGTGCCGAGCATGCTGCCCCAGCTCGCAGTTGGCTCACCGATGCCAAGGCCGAGGAACGAGAGCGCCACCTCGGCGAGGAGGTACTGGGGAATCAGCACGCTGGCCTGCGTCAACACGAGGGTGTAGGTGTGCGGCAGGATGTGCCGCCGCAGCAGGTACCCCGGCGACGCGCCGAATCCTTCGGCGGCGTGCACGTACGTGCGCTCGCGGGCGCTCAGGACAATGCCGCGGATCATGCGGGCAGGCCTCGCCCAGCCGACCACCCCGAGCACTGTGACGAGCATCAGGAACGTCGCCCGCGTGTCGATGTGCAGCGGTAGCGCGGCGCGGACGGCGAACAGCAGGTAGATCCACGGCAGCGCCATGAAGACGTCGGCCGCTCGCATCAGCACGCGATCGAAGAGTCCGCCAAGGAAACCGGCAAGCGTGCCCAGCGTGATACCGACGAACAGCGCGCAGAAGGTAGCGAGCAGGCCGGCCGCCACCGACACGCGACCGCCGTGCAGGACCCGCGAGAAGACGTCACGGCCAAATCCGTCAGTGCCGAGCAGCGACAGACGCCCTGGCGCCTCGACGCTGAGCAGCTGGCCATTCGCCATCAACTGGACCGGATACCGGCGAGACGTGTCGTCGACGTATGTCGCCGGATCGTTCGGGTCGGCGACCTGGGCATAGACGAACGGCGAGTGCAGCTGACCGTCGGCGCCTGCGACGTGCATCGCCGTTGGCGGCGCGTACGGCCGCGATCGATCCTGATTCGTCGGGTCGTATGGAGCGACGAAGCCTGCGAAGGCGACGAGCAGGTGCAGCGCGACGAGTGCACCGACCACCAGCTTGGTGCGCGCACCGACGGCGAGCCTGGCGGTGGTCATGCGCGAATCCTCGGATCGACGGCCAGGAGCGTGAGATCCGCGAGCAGATTGCCGCCGACCAGGAACAGGGTGGCGAGCATCGAGGCGCCCAGCACGACGTGCACGTCGCGCGCCAGCAGCGCCTCGACGAGCAGCGGCCCCAGACCCGGCCAGCTCATGACCACTTCGATCAGCAGCGACGCGCTGAGCAGCGCGGCGACGGAGAGGCCAGCCAGCGATACCAACGGATTCGCCGCGATCGTCAGCACGTAGCGAAGGTCCAGCCGCCAGCCGCAAATGCCGTGGCCGCGCGCAGCCCGCACGGCGGGGGCCTGCGCCGCATCGATCGCGCTGGCCCGCACATGACGGACGATCGTCGGCAACGTGCTCAGGACAATCGCGCAGAGCGGAAGAACGGCGTGCATCGCGAGATCGCGGGCGCGGCTGGCCGTGTCGGCATCCCCAGACCCTGGTGAGAACATGCCGCCAATGGGGAACAGTCCGGTCTTCAGGGCGACCATCAGCATCATCAAACCGATCAGCAGATCCGGCAGCGCGAGCAGCGTGGACGTGGCGCCGCTGCAGACGCGATCAAAAATCCGCCCCCGATGCCGAGCGGTCCACAACCCGAGCGGCAGCGCGAGGAGCCACGCGACCAACAGCGCGGGCACCGTCAGCAGCAACGTGTTGCGAGTGCGTTCCCACAGCAGCGGAGCGACCGGCGCGCGGTGGGCGAGGGAGAGGCCGAAATCCCCGCGTGCGACGTCACCGAGCCACCGCACGTACCGCACAGGAGCCGACGCCGTCAGTCCGTGCTCCTGTCGCATGGCGTTGACGGTGCCAGCGCCGACAGTCGCGTCCAGCTTCAGATCGTCGAAGAACTCGCCGGGCGCCAGCTCCAACATCGCAAACGTCAAGGCCGACACCGCGAGGGTGATCAACGCGCCGTAGGCCAGCCGACGGAGGACAAATCGAAGCACGCTCATGCCACCGCTCTTCCTGAGTCCTCTCGAAGGTCTTCTGTCTCCTCTGGAAGCGTGTGTTCAAGCACCTCGTCAGGCACGTAGCGGCGGACCATCGTGCCCTGCTCGACGATCGCGCCGCGGTTCATCACCGCGATTTCCGGCGCGAACTGGGCGAGGAACTCGAGATCGTGCGAGATGCAGAGCAGCGCCAGGCCTTGTTCGCGCTGCAGGGTCATCAGCAGCGTGGTCATGAGCGCGCGCGTCTCGAAGTCGAGGCCCGAGAACGCTTCATCGAGGATCAGCAAGCGCGGCCGAACGGCCAGCGCGCGAGCGATGGCGAGGCGCTGGCGCTCGCCGCCGCTGAACTCGCCCGCGCGTGCGTGCAGCCGATCCGAAGGCAGACCGACCTGCGACAGCAGCTCCACCGCGCGAAGACGGCGCTCGGCCGGCGTCCCGTCGCGCTGAATCACCATCGGCTCGGTGACGATCTCGAGCGCGGCGAAACGCGGGTTCAATGCGGCCGCCGAATCCTGGAAGATCAGCTGTACGTCGTTGCGATAGGGCAGGAGAGCCCGCCCCCGCAGCGCGGTGATGTCGTGACCGTCAATGAGCACAGTGCCGGCATCGAGTGTCTCGAGGCCAGCGAGGCAGCGGGCCAGCGTGGACTTTCCACATCCAGACGGCCCGGCCAGTCCCATCGTCGTGCCGCGTTCGATGTGGAGATCGAGGCCGCTCAGCGCCTGGACGGTATACCGCGTTCCGGAGAACACCCGACGCTGGTGATAGGACTTCACGGCGCCTCTGACCTCGGCGATCGGGACGTGCCGGGAGGCGCTCACCGATCTCGAGAGCGAGCGAGCCACATATCCGCCCGTGCCGATTGACTCGTGGGCAGCGCCGAGAACCTGGACGATGCGTCCGCGATTCATCACCACAATGCGCCGCGCTGTGCGTTCGAGTACCTCAGCGCTGTGGCTGACGATCAGGAAAGCGGTGCCCCTCTGTTCGTTCAGCCGGCGGATCAGCCGGAGAATGTCGTCACGCACCGCCGCATCGAGCGATGCCGTCGGCTCGTCGGCGATGACGAGCGTCGGCTCGCAGACGATCGCCTGCGCGATGAGGATCCGCTGCCGCTGACCACCGCTCAATTCGTGCGGATAGGCGTCGTAGATGCGCGCCGTGTCTTCGGTGAGCCCGACATCGTGCATGACCGCGATGACCCGCTCGCGCGTGTCCTGGCGATCGCAACGCGTATGGGCGCGGACGACGTCGCCGATGTGCGCGCCGACAGTCAGCACCGGATTGAGCGCGAGCGCTGACTCCTGAAAGACGATGCCCATCTCAGCGCCGCGGATCGCACTGCGTGCACGCTCGTTCAGGGCGCCGAGATCGCGGCCGTTGAAGGTGATCGTCCCTGACATGGTGGCGTCGCCAGGCAGGAGCCCGAGCAGCGCCATCGCCACCGTCGTCTTGCCGGAGCCTGAGGGACCGGAGACGCCGACGATTTCGTGGGCGTCGATCGAGAACGAAACGTCCTCCAGCACGCCGCGAGATGCCACGCCGTCCGCGTAGCGGACAGAAAGGTTATGAACGTTCAGAACGGACACACGACACCCAAGCACGCCGTGTGGAGCAAAGCGACTGCCAGCTGTGATCAGTGAACTCTTGGCCTGATGTGCGAGGTATCCGGAATGGGCGTGTTCAAGTTTGATTCAGACCGTGTTCAATGCTGAAAAGACTTCTCACGAAAACTGGTAGGTGGCCAGTGCGGGAGGTTTCGTGCAATCGCGAGCGCTGCAACGAAGATCCGATCCCGTCAACTTGTGTACCGGAAAAGACCGTATGCGATGAATCGCGGATAATTTCGGGCCATGGGAAAAACCCGGCTCGAAGCATTCAGCGATGGCGTCATCGCGATCATCATCACCATCATGGTGCTCGAACTGCGGGCGCCAGAGGGGAGCGAGGTCGGCGTGCTCAGTCCGCTCCTGCCGGTGTTCCTCAGCTATGTACTGAGCTTCATCCACGTCGGCATCTACTGGAACAATCACCATCATCTGATTCACACGGCGCGTCACGTCAGCGGCGGAATCCTGTGGGCCAATCTGCACCTGTTGTTCTGGCTGTCGCTTGTGCCATTCGTGACGGCGTGGATGGGTGAGAACCACTTCGAGCAGCGGCCGATCGCGCTCTATGGTGTGGTCATGCTGATGGCCGGAGTCGCGTACTACATCCTGACCGTCACGCTGATCCGGCACCACGGACCCGACTCGGCGCTTCGCGCCGCCGTCGGCAACGACTTCAAAGGCGTCATCTCCGTCGTGTTGTATGCCGTGGCGATTGCCGCGTCGTTCGGCAACCGCTGGATTGGATTCGCGATCTACTGGGTGGTCGCGCTGATGTGGCTGATCCCTGACAGACGGATCGAACGAAGCCCCCGCGCGTAAACTTCCGACTCCCAACTGCCAACTACCAACCACTCCCAATTCCAATTCCCAACTCCGAACCACTTTCAATTGGGGCTTGGGCGTTGGGAGTGGTTGGAAGTTGGGAGTTGGAAGTTGGGAGTTGATCAGTACAGCAGCGTGTTGGGAGGCAGACCGCAGAGGATTCGGCCGCACAACTCGAGGCCGGTCTGCGGGTGCATGATGGCATGGTTCGAGAGCGCCTGAATGTCGCGGCCTTGTTGGTGTAGGTCGTATAGGTTATGCCGCGACCGGGCAGACGCTCGACAAACGCGTCCCACGCGCCGCGCGCGGTCCCGATCGGTGTTCCGCCAGCGTTGACCGTCAGCACGGGCGCCATCGGGTAGTTGAAGTACGGATTGTCCGAGTTGTGCCTCGCCGGATACTTGGCTTCGAGCATATCGGGTAAGGGCATCGCGCGATGGCTCGGGACGAACACGTTCTCGGCGACCACGGTATTGCTGCCCGTCGCAGACATGCCGGTCGCATACCAGTCGTCGAGGATGGTGAGGTCGGCGCTCTTGGCGAGCATGCACGTGGGCAGCTCGCCGACGAGCACGTTGAGCACCGTCCACGTCGCGCCATGACAGCCGGTGTTGAACGGCCAGCGTCCGTTGACGACGAAGCCGCCGTCTGTTTCCACCGCGGTGCCAGTCGGTGAGAACACACCGGCGATACGCGGATCGCGGTCCGCAAAAATCTCCTGCTGCGTCTCGTCGGGGAAGACGCCCACCAGCCACGACATCGCGCTGTAGATCGTCGCCACCCACGACGTGGAGGGACAGCCACGGGCGATCTCAGCCAACACGTCGCACTGCGTCTGAAAGTCGGCCTCGACGCCTCCAAACGCTTTGGGCGCCGTCATCGTAAAGATGCCGGCCGCGCTCAATGCGTCGAGGCTCTCCTGCGGGACGCGACGAGCTTTTTCCGCAGCAGCCGCGTGTGTGCGCAGCATCGGCACGAGGCTCGCCGCGCGCGCGAGGAGGCTATCGGAGGTCGCCATTCGGCGATCCTAAACTCCCAACTGCCAATTCCCAACGCCCAACCACTCCCAATTCCCAAATCCCAATAACTCCCAATTCCCAGATCCCGATAACTCCCAATAGTCTCCAACTCCGTTGGGAGTTGGAGGTTGGGAGTGGTTGGAAGTTGGCAGTTGGTCGTTGGAAGTTGACGTCGCTCAGTGACTAGGCCGCCGTACGTCGGTATCCCAGCCTGAGGGAGCGTCGGCTGGCATGATCTTCATGAACGCCTCGACGGCGTGGATCTGGCCTCCGTAGACCTTGAACGCTTCCCACACCATGAGCGCGTTGCCTACGCCGTAGCGATCGGCGCGCCCGAAGTTGATACGAAGCAGCGTGATGCCAAGCTCCTCGTCCACAGCCAGCACGCGGTAGCTCAGACCAGGATGCGTCGAAATCGTCTGGGCCTTGATGTCCTCACAGGATGGTGGATTGAGTGTGCAGCCCTTGCCCGACATGAGTCGTCCATTCTCAAAGCGATAGGCACCAGTGGCGAATGGGGCGTTGACAGTCACGAAGCTGCCGATCTCGAGACCGGCAGGATAGTACTCGGCGAGCTTGATGGCTTCGGCGCGCGAGCTCCGTTTCGCGCGATCAACCGGCATCGTCATCGCTGGATTCGTGGATTGCAGTGCGTCGATGGCGAAGATCGCACCTTCTTTCTGACTTCGCGTGACCTGTGTTTCCACTTCCGCGATCGCGTTGTTCACCACCTTCAGCCGCAGCGCCAGCATCACGGGCGCGCCGGCCTCTTCGACGACAACGTGCGAGGCTGCGACGCCTTGCGCCGTGTCGAGGATGTCGAGGCGATAGGGCCGGATCTTCGAGGCGTTTTGCCACAGGCCTTCACCGAGCTTCATCTCGACCGTGTCCTCGGTGAAGCGAAGATTCGGCGCCACGCGCAGCGTGCCAGGCGTGTGCGCCACCATGGCATTCAGATACTGGGTGATGAATCCACGGAGACATTCGCGGTCGCAGTCGTTTGCGGCGGCGTGTGCTGTCGGTGCGGCCAGAACGCCGCAGAAGGCGGCGAGCACGCAGGCCCGTGTGACGATGGTTTTCATAGTTAGCGGATTATCGGACATGTCGACAGGATCCAAACTCCCAAAGCTCCCAACTCCGTTGGGAGTTGGGAGTTGGGAGTGGTTGGCCGTTGGGCGTTGGTCGTTGGGAGTTGACCAGCGCTAGAACGAAAGCTGAGCGCCCAATTTGAAGAAGCGGCTCTGCAGCACGTTGGTCGGACGCAGCCACGCTGACGTCGCTGCAGTGGAGTAGGTCGAGCTGACGGTGAACGGCCAGCTGCTGTTGAAGATGTTGTAGACGTCGAAGTCCACGCGCAGACGATACCGTCCGAACCCGATTCGCTTGCTGGCGCGCATATCGAGCTGCTCGAGATTGTGCTCGCCGAAGTCGAGGCCCTCGCGAATCAGCTGAATTGTGCGCGATGCCGCGCCGGTCCAGTTTCGACCGATCTGCGGATTGGCCACGGCGCTCACGACCGCCCAGTTCGCCTGGATGCTCGGACCGGCGCCGCCGGTCTGCACGCCACGTGTGAACTGAAACGTGCCCGCGAGTTGGATGTCGAAGGGCAGCGTGTAAGCGCCGGTGATCTTCACGTCAGGTCGATAAGGATACTGGCGATGACATCCCTTCGAGCCGTCCGCGTACTCCTCAGTGCCCTGCGCGGTGAGACCCACAACCGCGTCGAGACCGGCCGCGAGCAGGTTGCAGTTGTCGAACAGCCGCGAGATGCCCGCAACACCGCCCCTGAGGAACGAGCCGTTGCGGAACCGCGCATCGAGATTGATTTCGTATCCCTGATAACGGTTCGTTTCACCGCCGAAGTCTTCGGAGAAGCGAATCAGGTTGTTGGCTGGCAATCCGAGCGCGAATACCGACGGCTTGAGGTCCATCACACCACAGACGTCGTAGCCGCCGCCGCCAGGCAGGTCTGGATCGACCGGTGCTCTGAGGCAGAACGAGTCATAGCTGCTGGCGTCGTAGCGGAGGTCGTCGGTAAACGTCTGGTTGCCGAACGTCCGCCGGAAGAAGCCGCCGTTCACCGACATCCGTTGGGCGATCTGATGTTGCGCGGATACGTTGTACTCCATGTTGTAGCCGCGTTTTCCCCAGCCGTTCAACACCTCTGGATCGGTCGTCGTCGTGGAGACGTTGCGGCCGAAGGTCGGCGTCGCGGGTGATGCGCTGAGTTCGTTGAACTGGATATTGCCGTTAGCATCGAGCGGCAGACCGTTGCCATCGAGATCCGTCCATGGCCGTGTGTCGGTCAGGCCGAGCACGGTCACCGGATTGGCGGCGTTGGCCACGGCGATCTGCTGGCCGGCGACGTACTTCGCGACGCTGGCCTTGATGGCCGTTCGGCCATCGCCGAAGAGATCGATCGCCACACCAACCCGTGGTGAGATGTCCTTCCAGTCCTGCACCGTGCCGACGCATCCAGCACGCGTATCGTTCTTGCCATCTGGGCACTTCCCGAATTTGAGCCCGCTGTTGAAACGGCTCGGCGTGACTTCACTCTCCTGCGTCTCGCCGATGAACCAGTCGTAGCGCAGGCCGAGGTTCCAGGTCACCCGGCTCATCGTCCAGCGATCCTGCAGGAAGATGCCGGTGTCGGCCTTGATGCCGTTGCGGCGATCGATTGGCAGGCGCAGCGTGGTCTGCACCGGACGTCCGGCGTTGTAGGTGATCGGCTGCATGTCGCCGGTGTACTGTTCGAGCACCCGCCAGTCCCCCTCGCTCACGGTGGCGCCGAGCCGGAAGGAATGCGAGCCGGTGACATAGGAGGCTGCACCCATGTAGGTGCGCAGCTGAGAAAAGTGGTCGGCCGGCGCGTTCCACGCGTTCGCGATCTTGTTGTTCGACTGATCGAGGACGGTGTAGATACGCGAGGCGCTGATCGCGGCCGGGTCCCAGACCTTGTCCGAGAGACCGGTCACCGAGGGCTGATAGAGCTCGGTGTATTCCTGGTTGTAGTAGCCGAAGCCGCCTTCGAGGAGCAGCCGGCTGGTTTGCGTGCGCGTCCACTTGCTGACGTTGACGAAACTGGTCGGAGTGACCTGTACGCCCGCGGCTTCTGGCGGGACCGTCGAGCTGATGCCCCAGTGATTGCGGTACTTCCGCTGGTTGTCGTGATAGACGGAGAACTTGTCTTTGCCGCCAGCCTGGTACGACAAACGGATGGCGTTGCTGACGATGTGTCCGTCGTCGATGCCTTTCCGATCGGTGTCGGCTTCGTAGATGAACTGTGAAGGGTTGCGATCGAAGTAGCTGTCAGGAGTCGTCTTCTCGACGCCCTGATGCCTGAACGTGTAATGGAACCAGAGCTTGTCGCGGAAGATCGGACCGCCGATTGATGGATTGACATCCCAGATCTTCTGGATCTCAGAGACGTTGGTGAGCCGATTGTTGGCGTTGAAGGTCGTGCTGCCGGTGAGGTTCGATCGCGCGCACGGCAGGCCGACGCCGGCTGATTTGCAGTTGTCCGACGACCAGCTGCTGTCGGTGAAATTGGCGGATCCCTGACCGCGGAAGGTGTTGCCGCCGTCGCGCGGCACCATGTTCACGCGGATGCCGCCCTGTCCCATCTCGGCCGAATCGGCGCCGGTCACGTAACTGAGCTCCTCGAAGCTCTGGTCGTTCCAGTAGACGCCGCTGTAGGCACCCTGGGCTTCGAGATTGTTCAGGCGCAAGCCTTCAATCGTCTGCACCGTGTCGGCGGACCCGCAGTACTGAAGCGGCGACTGCTGCAACGATCCGGATCCACCGACGTCGCGCGACAATGCGCCGCCACCACCGACGGCGAGCGCCGTGCCCGGAATCATGATGCCGACGGCCTGGATGTTGCGCCCGGTCGGCAGCACATCGAGCACCTCGCGTGTCATCACCGTGCGCGTCGTGATGCTTTGCGTGTCGACGATCGGCGATTCGCCGGTGACGGTGACAGTTTCTTCAATCGCGCCGACCTTCATTTCGGCGGTGACCGTTGCCGTGAAATTCGATGTGAGCTCGATGCCCTGGCGTATGACGGTGGAGAAGCCAGGCAGCGAGAACGTGACGGTGTAGGTGCCGGGACGCAGACTGATGATGCGGTAGGCGCCTTCGCCGTCGGTCACGGCGGCGCGGCTCTTTTCGATAAGCGCGGGGCTGGCGGCTTCGACGGTGACACCGGGCAGCACTGAGCCCGATGCATCCTTCACGACGCCGGCGATCTCGCTCGTCTGGGCGAGCGCGTCAACCGGCAACAATACGAGACAGGCGAGCACCAACATGAACCCGAAGGCGGACGTACGCATCGTCTCCCTCCATCCGTTCTAGGTTTCCGCTTCGCGTCCCCGCGTTTCCTTTCGACTCGTTCCCACAAAACGGCCGCCTGAAGGCGGCCACTACATTCGGCCCTAGGGTTTCCGATCCGGTTTGCTGGACTGAATCCGGATCTGCTTCAAAGCGCCGAGCTCGCGCGAGAGCTCGGTGGTGCCGACTGGCCACTGATTCGCTTTCAACAGGAAGGCGACCAGATCGGCGTTCTGCTGGCGCGACAACGTCCCCGGCTTGTCGAGCGGCATAGTCGCACGAATTCGCTCGAACAGATCACCCAACGTGAGGTCGTTCCAATTCGATGTGAAGACACCGCCGGTCAGCGGCGGCGTCATGTCGCCGCCTTCGAGCTCCGGGCCGTGGCAGTTGACGCACGACTGACGATAAGCAGTCTCCCCGCGCTTGGCCTGTTCCTCGGAATAGACACCGTCCCAGACCGAGGCCGTGGTGGCCTCCTGCAGCGCCGCAACTCGCGCGGCTCCGCCGAGTGCGAGCAAGGTCACGACTGTCAGCACGCCCAGATACCCGCCGTTCACCTTATCGAGTGCCTCCGCCGGTATCGCGCTCGGATGCAGGCAGCCCGAAAGCGATGTACTCACCGGAGTAATTGCCACCGCTCACCGCGATCACGATGAACTGCCGTCCGCCGACGCGGTAGGTCATCGGCGATCCGCTCACCGGCGCCGGCATCCACACCGCACCGACTTCCGCGCCCGTCTGCTTGTCGTAGGCGCGCATCATCGCCCCGCGCGGATGATCGGGCGTCGTCGTGACCTGCGGGTCGCCGGCAATCACCAGGGTCTTGGTGACGAGTACGCCGACGCTGCCGCCCTGTCCGGTCTTCGGTATCGTCATCCCTTTCAGCTTGGGATGATTGCGGACGACGTCTGGTGTGTCGCCGTGCGGCACCTGCCACTTCAGCGCGCCGCGTGCGAGATCGATCGCAGCCATGACGCCGTATGGCGGCTTCACCATCGACAGGCCTTCGACAGCGTTGAACACGCGTGCCGGCTGACCGCCGCGACCTGCCGCTGTCGCACCTTCATCAGCGGCCGCTGGTGCGGCCGGAGTCTGGCGAACCACGTCGGCATAGGTGCCGGTGCCTGCGGCTACACGCAGACGGAACGGCTGTCCGACGACACCTGCTTGATAGGGGATGTCCGAGAAGCCGGCTGGTGGCGGTGACACCGACTCGGGCGAGAACGCAGACAGGTTTGCCTGCGCGTAGACGATGCCGGTTTCGGGATCGGCGCCGGCGCCTGGCCAGTTGGTGCCGCCGCTGGCGTTGCCAATATTGAGCGCCCCGAGCAGCCCCTTCACGTCGCCGACGATAGGCGGGTTGTAGAGCGTGCCGCTGTAGGGGAAGTTGCCGCCCCACTTGTAGCGCTTCAGATTCTCCATCGCCTGCGCGCGCATCTCTGGCGTGAAGTCGATCACTTCGTCGGGAATCCGCAAACCGGGACGACCATACGCCGGCGGCTTGCTCGGAATCGGCTGTGTCTTCGCGTACCACTCGCCCGGCACGTCGCCCTGCGGCACCGCGGTCTCGACGATCGGCCAGATGGGTTCGCCGGTCGCGCGATCGAAGACGTAGAGGAACGACTGCTTGGTCGGCTGCGCGACCAGCTTCCGCAGGCGGCCGTCGATCATCACATCGAGCAGAATCGGCGCCGACGAGATGTCGTGATCCCAGATCGGATGGTGAACGAGTTGGAAGTGCCATTTGCGCTGGCCGGTCTTGAGATCGACGGCCACGAGGCTCTCGCCGTACAGGTTGTTCCCCGGCCGCTTGCCGCCGTAGTAGTCGGACGAAGGCGATTCAACCGGGAGGTAGACGAGACCGAGTTCTTCGTCCACCGTGATCTGCGTCCACACGCCGGCGTTGCCATTGGTCTCCCACGAGTTGTTCAACCACGTGTCATTGCCCAACTCACCAGGACGGGGGATGGTGTTGAACGTCCAGAGGATCTTGCCGCTGCGGGCGTCGATCGCACGCACGACGCCCTTGGTGTTGTTGTGCGTCGTGATCGTCATGCCTTCCTTCATCGACGATCCGACGAGGATGACGTCCTTGACGACGGTGGGCGTCGAGTGGAGACCGATTTCACCGGTCTCCAGATCGATCTGTTCGTTTTTGCCTTTGACGACGCCGACCTTCATGTCCACGACGCCCTTGTTGCCGAAGTTCGGGATCATCGCGCCGGTCTTCGCATTGAGCGCGATGAGACGATACCCAGGCGTCACGTAGATCACACGGTCGTCACCGCGGCCATCAGTCCAGTACGCGACGCCGCGTCCCGACAGTTGTCGGGGTGCGTTCGCGCCGCGTGTGCCTTCTGGATAGCGGTGCACCCACAGCAGCTCGCCGGTGCGCGCGTCGAGCGCGACGACGGAGCGCCGGGTGCCGCCGGTTGTGTACAGGACGCCGCCGATCATGAGCGGCGTGCCTTCGAGTTTGTATTCGGGCCGCGTGCCGAGGCTGTCGGTCTTGAACCGCCACGCCACCTCGAGGTCCTTGAAGTTGCTCGCGTTGATCTGGTCGAGCGGCGAGTACTTCGTGCCGCGCAGATCAGCGGTGTAGTGCGGCCATTCGCCGTTCTTGGTGGACGGAGCAGGGCTGGATTGACCCGAGGTGCCGTTCGGCATCCACAGCACACCCAGGACGATCGCCGCAAGCGGGATACCGAGCTTCGGTCGCCACATAATCCACACTCCCGAGACTAGTGGTCCGCGTTCCCGAGGTATCGCGCACGGCGGGCTGCGCACGCGAGGCGGCGGCCGGTCCTCAGTCCCTACAACTGATATGACTGGCCTGCCGACGGCGAGAATATATACCCAGGCGGGCCGTAGTGGCCAAATAACCCGCGAGTAGACGCAATTTTGATCAGCCTTCGCGTTGACGCCCGATGGCGTCCGGACGCACAATTCCTCAGGAACCCACGGGAACCGGCCTGCCCGACAGACGTCGGGGCCCTTCCGCTGGAGGCGCGTGCGATGGTCAACCCAGGACGTCGGACGGCATCGGGAATTTTGAGGTGGGCGGCAGTCGCCGCCATTGTCCTTATTCCGCGACTTGCACTGGCTCAGCAGTCTGCTGCGGCCGTGGGCGCCGAAGCGCCCAGCGCAAAGGCGGCACCAGTCTTCGCCAAAGACATCGCGCCGATTCTGCAGGACAAGTGTCAGGCCTGCCACCGCCCCGGCTACATCGCGCCGATGGCGTTCATGACCTATGAGGAGACGCGCCCCTGGGCGCGGTCGATCAAGGCGCGCGTGGCCGCCCGGCAGATGCCGCCGTGGCACATCGACAAGACCGTCGGCATCCAGCACTTCAAGAACGATCGCTCGCTGAGCGATGCCGAGATCGACACGCTCGTTCGCTGGGTCGATGCCGGCGCGCCGCAGGGCAATCCGAAGGACATGCCCCCGCCGAAGGTGTTCGCCAACGATGACGTGTGGAACTTTGCGGGTCAGTTCGGCGGTCCGCCCGACCTCGTCCTCAGGTCTCCCAAGTACACGATGCCGGCTCAGTCACTCGATCAGTGGTTCAAGCCTGTCGTGGAGACCGGCCTGACCGAGGCGCGCTGGGTGCGCGCGATCGAAATCCGCCCCTCGACGGTGAAGGGACGCCGCATCACGCATCACGCGCTGGCGCGTTTGCAGCAAGGCGAGCCCGAACAGAACCAATCGTCCGATGCTGACACCGGCGGGGCCGGTCTCTTCATGGAATGGGCCGTTGGCAAGCAAGGCGAGATCATGCGCGCCAACAGCGGTAAGCTGATGCTGCCTGGGTCGAAGATCATCTTCGAAGTCCACTACCATGCGGTGGGTGAAGAGATCAGCGATCAGGTCGAGCTCGGCATCTACTTCTATCCCAAAGGGCAGGAACCGAAATATCGCCAGGTGCTCGCGTCATTGAGCAGCATCGCCGGCGGCGCGCGCAACATCGACATTCCGCCCAACGGCACCTTCGTCAGCCAGAACTTCCACGTGATGCGTCAGGCCGGACGCGTGGAGAACTTCCAGCCGCACATGCACCTGCGCGGCAAGGCCATGTCCATGGAAGCGATCCTGCCCAACGGCACGACGCAGATGCTGAGCCACGTGAACAACTTCAATTTCAACTGGCACAACAACTACGTCTACGCCGACGATGTGGCACCGCTGCTGCCGAAGGGCACGATCTTGAAAATCACGTCGTGGTACGACAACACGACGTCGAACAAGAACAATCCCGATCCCAACCAGTGGGTCGGGTGGGGTGATCGCACCGTGGACGAGATGGGCCACGCGTGGGTGAACATCACCTACATGAGCGACGAGGACTATCAGGCCGAGCTCGAACGCCGCAAGACGCCGGTCTCGAGCTCCGCGGGCGCGCCCTAGCGAAATGCGCCGTATCGCTGCGTCGCTGCTCGCGAGCGTCGTGCTGGCCGCGGGATGGATTGCCGTCGCCCGAGGCCAGGGCGCATCCGGGCTGCCGATCGAACCGGTCAAGGAATCCGGTCAGAGCGTGACCGGGGCATTCGAGGGCTGGTATCAGAACGCCGACGGCTCGTTCACGCTGCTCGTCGGCTACTTCAACCGAAACTCCAAACAGACGCTCGACATTCCGGTAGGTCCGAACAACCGCATCGAGCCAGGCGGTCCCGATCTCGGGCAGCCCACGTACTTCCAGCCGCGCCGCCAGTGGGGCGTCTTCACGATCGTCGTCCCGAAGGACTTCGGCAAGAACAGGCTCACGTGGACAATCGTCGCCAACGGGCAGACCACAACGGTCCCGATGCACCTCGATCCGCTGTGGATCGTGGCGCCCTTCAAAGACGTCGCGCTCGGCAACACACCGCCAGTGCTCCGGTTGGACGAAAAGGGCGATTCCCTCACTGGTCCGCCGAAAGGAATTGCGGCGAATTACTACGCGACTGCGTTGTCTCCGCTGACGCTGAACGCGTGGACGACCGACGATGGGATTCGTGCTCCGGAAGCGCGGAGACCTGCGCGTCCCGTGTCGGTCGTGTGGAGCAAGTTCCGTGGGCCTGGCGACGTGACGTTCAGTAAAGCGGATCCACCAATTGACGAGAAGACGGGGCAGTCCACGACCACCGCGTCGTTCTCGGCGCGGGGCGACTACATCCTGCGCGTGCAGGTCAACGACGCAACAGGCGAGGGCGGTGGCGGTTTTCAGTGCTGCTGGACCAACGCGCACGTCAAAGTCACGGTGAAGTAGAGCGCACGCTTCAGCGTGCGCGGACAGCCAGGCAGGGAACACGCTGACCGCCGGGACAGTCTAGTCCCCACATGGCCATCACACACGCCCGCATCACCAGTGAACGCCCGCCCCTCCGTCTCTGGCCGGGCGTGACCGCCGTCATCCTTCAATGGATCCTGTGGTTTGTCGCGCCGCTCGTCGTCGATGGCGGCTTCATTTATTCGGTGATGGGCGGCGCCGTGCTCGCGCTCCTCGTCCTCCTCTGGTGGCTGTTCTTCAGCCGTGCTCAGTGGCTCGAGCGCATCGTGGCGATTGTCGTCATGGTCGCCGCGGTGCTCGGCATGTTCCTCGTGGTGCATCCCTCGATCTCGAACGGGATGATGGGGGGCATGCTTCCCATCTTCTCGATTCCGCTGCTGTGTGCCGGTCTGGTTGGGTGGGCTGCGATCAGTCACCGAATCCCAGGTCGGCTTCGGATTCCGATGATGACGGCGACGCTCGTCCTCGCAGCCGGCGTGATGGGACTCCTGCGCACTGACGGTATTCGGAACAACAACTCGGATCTGCGTTGGCGCTGGACTCCTGACGCCGAAGCGCGCCTCCTCGCGCGCGGAAACGACGATCCAATCGCACCTCCTGTTGCTGCAGATGCTGCCGAAGCGCCGAAAGAAGCGCCATCCTCAGCACCAGCCCTCGCCGCGAGCCCAGCGTCGTCAGTCAGCGAGCCGTCAGCGGGTGCCACTGCCGTCGCGCCGATCGCGAAAGCGGAGTGGCCAGGCTTTCGCGGCGCCGATCGCGACAGCGTCGTCCGGGGCCTGCGCATCGATACCGACTGGTCGCAGAAGCCACCGGTTGCGCTGTGGCGCAAACCAATTGGACCCGGATGGTCGTCGTTTGCGGTCCGCGGCAACGTGATCTACACGCAAGAGCAGCGTGGCGAAGACGAGATCGTCGCCGCGTACAGCCTGACGACAGGCGAGCCGGTGTGGAGACATCGGGACGCCGCGAGGTTCTGGGAGTCGAACGGCGGCGCGGGTCCGCGTGGCACACCGACGCTTGGCGACGACGGGCGTGTCTACTCGTTTGGTGGAACCGGCATCCTGAACGCGCTCGATGCCATCAACGGCAAAGCGATCTGGTCGCGGAACGCGGCTACAGACGTGAAGGCCGCCGTTCCCGACTGGGGTTTCTCGAGTTCGCCGCTGGTGATCGACGACCTGGTTGTCATTGCCGTGGCAGGGCAGCTCGCCGCGTACGAGCGACAGAGCGGCAAGGCGCTCTGGCGTGGCCCCGCACACGGCTTCAGCTACAGCTCTCCGCATCTCCTCACGATCGACGGCGTCATGCAGATTCTTCTTCCGAGCGATTCCGGCGTGACCAGCGTCGCGCTGGATGGCACCGTGCTCTGGGAGCATCAGTGGTCCGGCGGCGGGATCGTCCAGCCCGCGCGAATGGCCGATGGTGATGTGCTGCTGAGCATGGTTGGTGGTAGCGCCGGCGGCACGGGCGGCGCCGGCATCCGCCGCATCGGCGTCTCGCAGACTTCCGGGAAATGGACGACCGAGGAGCGCTGGACGTCGAACGGCTTGAAGCCGTTCTTCAGCGACTACGTGATTCACAAGGGACACGCGTACGGGTTCGACGGGACGATCCTCGCGTCGATCGATTTGAGCGACGGCAAGCGGAAATGGAAGGGCGGCCGCTACGGCAGCGGACAGCTCGTGCTCCTCGCCGATCAAGATCTGCTCCTCGTCTCGTCAGAGGAAGGCGACGTCGCTCTCGTGCTCGCGACGCCCGACCAGTTCACAGAGGTGGCGCGCTTCAAAGCGATCGAAGGCAAGACGTGGAACCACCCGGTCGTGGTCGGCGACGTTCTGCTGATCCGCAACGGCGAAGAGATGGCAGCCTTCCGTCTCCCGCGCGCGACGCCCTAGTCCTATACTCTCGGGCATGCGCACACTCGTCGTCTGCACCGCCATCGTCGTGCTTTCAGGCGTCGCCGGAGTGGGCCAGAGCGACGTCGTCGATCCGGCAAACGCGACGCTGCCGAATCCAAACCCGCGCGTCATCAAGAACTTCGGCACGCTGCCTGAGGGCCGCACGTGGGGGTCAACCGCCGGCGTAGACATCGACCCTGACGGTCAGCTGTGGGCCTACGACCGCTGCGGCGCAAACAGCTGCGCGGGCTCGAATGTGGACCCGATTCTGAAGTTCGATCGCAACACCGGCAAGGTGCTCGCGAGTTTCGGTCGAGGTCAGTTCATCTTTCCGCACGGCATCCACGTGGATCGCGACGGCAACGTCTGGATCACCGATGGCCGCGCGGCGAACGAAGCGGAGCTCGCCAAGTTTCCAGACGCGAAGGGCAAAGGGCACACCGTGACGAAGTTCAGCCCGGACGGGAAGGTGCTCCTGCGGTTGGGCAAGCCCGGTGTCGGCGCGCGAGGCCCTGATACGTTCCTCGAGCCGAACGACGTGATCACGACGCCGAACGGCGACATCTTCGTCTCGGATGGCCACAGCGGCCAGTTCGCGAATGCCACGCCTGACACCAACGCGCGGATCGTGAAGTTCACCCGCGACGGCAAGTACGTCAAGGAATGGGGCAAGCTGGGGTCGGCGCCCGGAGAATTCCGTACCCCGCATGCGCTCGCGCTCGACTCGCGCGGACGTCTCTATGTCGCCGACCGTGGCAACCATCGAATTCAGATCTTCGACCAGGACGGCAAGTTCCTCGAAGAGTGGAAGCAGTTCAGCCGAGTCAGTGGACTGTTCATCACGCGCGACGACATGTTGTACGCGATCGATTCCGAGTCGAGTCCGGAACGGCACCCGAACTGGAAAACCGGCGTGCGCATCGGCACGACGAAGGCAGACAAGGTCCTGCAGTTCATTCCGCCACATGCGCTGCCGAACGGTGCTGCGTACGGGGCGGCGGGTGAAGGGATTGCCGTCGATCGCGAGGGCAACGTCTACGCAGCCGAAGGACCGCTGTCGCGTCAGGCCGCCGAAGGCGGGATCACGAAATACGCGCGGTAGAGGCGGGTCTTGAGACCCGCCTTCGTCGATCGCGCACGAGCTTGCACGCGTGTCGCCAGCCACGACATAGTCGCTGCCTCCCCAGAGAGGTACGCGATGTCACACGCACGCATTCTGGCGGTTGGTCTGACGATAGCGGTCATCGTCGCTCCGTTCATGCCGCCCGCGGCGATTCATGCGCAGGCGCCGCCAGCCGCCGGCTATGTGGCCGTTGGCGACTCGATTGAGGTCGGTCTAGGCGACGATGACCTTCTCGACGGCATCGGCTATGTCAGTCCCTTCGGTGCCTTCCTGGCGACCGCGCTGGGGCAGGCTGTCCAGGTCCACAACTTCAGTGTCCCTGGCTCAGACACGCGCGACATCCAGCTGACCCAATTGAGTGTGGCAGCTGCCGCAGCCCAGTCACATCAGCCCATCGTCGTGTCGTGGGGTGGGGGCGGCATCGACATCGGACTGATCGGACTCAACACTCAAGACTCGGCCTGCAAGCACTTGCAATCGTGTTTGGGACGCTTCAATGGTGGGTTGAATGAAGCGGAAGCCGCAATCGACAAGACGATTGCCACCTTGCGGCAGGCGGTAGGGCCTGGGGGGCGGATCTTCATGCGCACGCAGTACAACTCGATCGGCAAGAGCGGGTGCGCACCGACAGCGGAAGCTGTCGCATTAGGCAATGCCGTGCTCGAAGGAGCACCCGGGACGGTCCTGGATGAAGGGCTCAACGATCGCATCAGGGCGATCGCGGAGAAATACAACGCTCAGGTTGTCGATCTGTTCATCCCGTTTGCGTTGAACCCGAATGCATTCGTCGCCGCTGACTGCATCCATCCGAACGGCGCGGGGTATGACGTCATCCTGGCGCTGTTCCAGGCGGCGTTCGTCAGCCAACCTTGAGGCGAGGCGGGTCTTCGACCCGCCTATTTCCCCTGCGGCCAGGGCACGCCTTGCTGCTTCGCGCGCACCGGTCCGATCCCTTTGTAGAGGAACCGCTGCAGACGTCGTCCCTGATACGTTTCAACGGTGTACAGGTTGCCCTTCGAGTCGGTGGCGATGTTGTGCAGCGAATACCATTCGCCGGGGTAGTGACCGCCTTTTCCGAAGTTGGTCAGCTCTTCCATCGACTGGCGATCGAAGATGCGCACCTTCTGATTGCGGCCATCGGCCACGTAGAGATACTTCTGCTGCGCATCGCGTGAGAACGCGGTATCCCAGACGGCGCCGTCGGCGCGTGAGTCGCGCGCCATGTACACCTCTTTGACGAACGTGCCGTCCGTCTTGAAGATCTGCAGGCGATTGCTGGTGCGATCGCAGACGTAGACGAGACCATCATTCGAGACGTCGGCGCAGTGCACCGGACCGCGGAAGTGCTGGTAGGTGACCGTCGGATCGTACGCGCCTTGCGCCAGTGCCGCCTTATCGTCCGGCGGTTTGCCGTACGCGCCCCAGAACCGCTTCATCTTTCCTGACTCGGCATCGATCACCGCGACGCGGCGATTGCCGTAGCCGTCGGCGACGAACACCTCGTTGCTCGGTCCGTAAAAGAACGTCTTGGCCACCTGGAAGAAGTGATCCTGCGCGAGGCTGTCGCGCGTGACGCCCTTCTTGCCGACCTGCATCACGAACTTGCCGTCCTGCGTGAATTTCAGGACGTGGCCGTCCATTGCGCCGTTGCCGCCGATCCAGATGTTGCCCTTGTTATCGACGTTCAGCCCGTGATTGCTATCCGGCCACTGCCAGCCCGGGCCGTCTTTTCCACCCCAGTGACGCAGCAGATTTCCGGCCTGATCGAACTCGAGAATCGGTGGCGCGATGTTGCAGCACTCGCCGGTCGGCGGGGTCTGGCTCGACGCACCTTCAGCCGCGTCGAGCACATCCGGCCGATGCACGATCCACACGTGGTCCTGCGCATCGACCCACAAGCCGATCGTCTGGCCCTGATACATGCCATCCGGCAGCGGCTTGGGGAATGTCGGATCGACCTCGAAGCGCGGCGCCATCACGCCGTTCTGCGCCTGCGCCGCTGCGACTCGCTGGACCACGCTCTGCGCCAGCCCGAGGGCGACGAGCAGCGCTACGAAGGTCCCGCCGATAAGCAGATTGCGTTTCATGATGATCTCCGCTCAACGCTGAACGAACTTCTGCACTCGCTTGCCGTGATGCTGCTCGCCCGTATACACGTTGCCTTGCGCGTCTACGGCGATGCTGCCAACGGCGAGAAACTGTCCCGGATATCGGCCGCCGCTTCCGAACGTACCGACCGGCGTCAGCGTGTCGCGTTGCAGGATGTGCACCTTCTTGTCATGGCCGTTGGCCACGAACACGTATCGCTGCTGCGCATCGCTCGAGAACGCGAGATCCCACGCCGAGCCGTGCGACGACACGACACCGAACTGTCCGGTGACGGTGGCGCCGAGCGTGTTCTTCGACACCACGCCTTCCTTCACGAACGTGCCGTCCTTGCGGAACACCTGGATGCGATTGCTGCTGCGGTCGCAGACGTAGACCTGCCCGTCGCGTGCGATCTCGATGCAGGTGACGTCGCGGAAGGATTTGGCTGGCGGATCGTTCGGCGTGTAGGCTGTTGGCGCGGCGCCGGCGGCCTTCTCGCCGTACGCGAACCAGTGCCTCTTGTACATGCCCTTATCCGCATCGAAGACGACGATGCGTCGATTGCCGGTGTCGGCGACAAACACTTCGTTCGCCGCGGCGTCGTACGCCACCGCCGACGGGCGGTTCAGCGTCGTCTGACTGTCGGGTCCCTCCATTTTGCCGGGCGCGCCGATTTGCAGGAGGAACTTGCCGTCGCGCGAGAACTTGAGGACGTGCGCGTCGGGAGGACCGGGCGGCGGACCGCCACGTCCACGGCCGGCTGCAGGCGCCGGTGCTTCACCAACGACCGCGTCGCCGCGTCCACGCGCCGGTGTCGTCGGTGGTGCTTCGAGTCCGGCCGCCGTGATCCAGACGTTGCCTTTGGCGTCCACCGAGAGACCCCCAGGCGACTGCGGCCACGCGTAGCCCTGGCCCGGTCCGCCCCAGTTCGAGACCAGCACGCCCTTCTGATCGAACTCGAGGACGAACGGTGCCGCCTGACAGCAGAGGGTGGCCGAGGGGGGAGTGAGCATCATCCCCTTCTCGTTGGTCTCGAGCGAGTCGGCTCCGCGGTGGACGACCCAGACATGATTCTGAGCATCCACGGTGACTCCGGTTACCGATCCGAGCACCCATGACTGGTTCTGGAACGGGCGCGGCCACCAGGGATCGACTTGATAGCGGGGTCCGCTGCCGCCTCCTTGCGTCGCCGCCTCGTACTGAACGGCGATCACACCAACGAGGACGAGCAGCGAGCAATAGACGACGCGACGAGGCACGGGCATCGACGGTCCTCCTGGACGGGCCAGACTATACAACGCCGCGCTTCCCAGCCTGCAGATCAAATTCGACGCAATTCGGTGGGCCGATTTGGAACGGCGGGCCGCCTGTAGTACTGATCTGCCGCTGTGAAGCCGATCGCCCTGGCACTCGTCGCGGCGGTTCTGCTGGTATCGGTCCGCCTGTCGGCACATGAGATCCCAAGCGACGTCAGGATCCAGGCCCTCCTTCAGCAGGACGGTCAGCGTCTGCGCCTGCTGGTGCGTGCGCCGGTGGCTTCCACGGTGAATGACATCGAGTGGCCAGCCAAAGGACCGCTGGTGGATCTTGCCGCCCTGCCGCCGGCGGTGCTCGAACAGGCGGGGCAGTGGATCGCGCGCCGTGTCGATCTGTTTGAAGAGGATCGCCAGCTCGGCAGCCCGCGGATTGCCGCCGCGCGTCTCTCCCTGCCGTCCGACGCCTCATTCGATTCGTACGACCACGCGCTGGCGCACGTCACGGGAGCGCCGCTGTCACCGGACGTCGAGCTAGCCACGAGCCAGGCGCTCGTGGACGTGATGCTCGAGTACCCGATCGCGTCTACGCAGTCGCGCGTGTCGATCTCCACGCGATTCGAAACCGCCGGTCTGCGCTCGGTCACGGTCCTGCGGTTCCGTACTGCCCGCACGTCCAAAGGACGTGCCCTAACGGACGAAGGACGTGCCCTACCGGTCGAACGCGCGTTTCAGTTCCATGGCGACTCAGGGTTGGTCCGGCTGGATCCCCGCTGGCTGCAGGCCGCGTCCCGATTCGTGGTGGACGGGTTCTTCCACATCCTCGGCGGCATCGATCACCTGCTCTTCCTCCTCTGTCTCGTCATTCCGTTCCGTCGTCTGGGCGCGCTGATCGCGATTGTGACGTCGTTCACCGTCGCCCACTCGGTCACGCTGATCGCGTCGGCGTACGACATGGCGCCGTCGGCGTTGTGGTTTCCGCCGCTCGTCGAGACGCTGATTGCAGCGTCGATCGTCTACATGGCGCTTGAGAACATCATCTCGCCGGCGCTCAGTCGCCGATGGGTGGTGACGTTCGGCTTTGGCCTGATCCACGGCTTCGGTTTTTCCTTCGCGCTGCGAGAGTCGTTGCAGCTGGCGGGCAGCCACGTACTGACGTCGCTGCTCTCGTTCAATGTCGGCGTGGAGCTTGGCCAGCTGCTTGTCCTCGTCGTGGCGGTTCCAGCGCTCGATGCGCTGTTCCGATATGGGGTGCCCGAACGTATCGGCACGATCGTCTTGTCCGCATTCGTCGCTCACACCGGGTGGCACTGGATGACCGAACGAGGCGGCCGCCTGGCGCAATACCAATTCGAGTGGCCGGTCTTCGACCTCGCGTTCCTCGATCTGCTGTTGCGATGGGCGATGGTGGCGGTGGGTCTCGCCGCGATGGCGTGGTTGATTTTTGGCGTACGGAAAGGAGCATCCGATGAGAGCTGGGTTCGTCGCCGTCTTCGTCCTGTGTCTCGTGGCCTTGCGCCTCACGGCGCAGACGACGCCCTCGCAGACGAGGGTGCCGTCGCAAGCGACGGAGCCGACAAACAGCGCGCCTAATCCCTACAAGACGGTCGAACAGTTCCTCAAGATGCCGGAGGGCCGTACGTGGGGCTCGACGAGCGCCATCGAAATCGATCGCGACGGCCGGAGCATCTGGGTCGGGGAGCGCTGTGGCGCGAACACCTGTCTCGATCGCGCGACGGGCCAGATGTCGAGTCTGCCTTCGGTTCTGAAGTTCGACGCGTCGGGCAAGCTCGTCGCGAGCTTCGCGCAGGGCATGCTCATCTTCCCGCACGGCATGCACGTCGATCGCGACGGCAACATCTGGGTCACCGATGGCCAGGACGATGCGCCGCAGCCGGCGCGCGGTGCTGCGGCACCGCCAGGACAACAGAGTGCGGCGGCAGCGGCAGGACAGCCGAGTGCAGCGGCAGCCCCGCCGACCGCGGCGGGGTCGCGTAGCGGTCCGCTGCCCGGTTCGACTCGGGGTCATCAGGTGTTCAAGTTCAGCCCGCAGGGAAAGCTGCTGATGACGCTGGGCAAGGCCGGCGGCGCGGCGGAGCCGGATTATTTCTATCAGCCCAACGACGTGCTGGTTGCTCCCAACGGCGACATCTTCGTCTCGGAAGGACACGGCGGCGCCAACGCGCGGATTCTGAAGTTCACCAAGGACGGCAAGTTCATCAAGTCGTTCGGCAAGAAGGGCAGCGGTCCTGGCGAGATGGAGCAGCCGCATGCGCTGGCGATGGACTCGCGAGGCCGGCTGTTTGTCGGGGATCGTTCCAACAACCGAGTGCTGATCTTCGATCAAGACGGCAAGCTGCTCGACACATGGCCGCAGTTCAGCCGTCCGAGCGGCATTGCCATCGATGCCAACGACGTGATCTACGTCGCCGACTCGGAGTCTGAATCCGTGTCACGCAATCACGACGGCTGGAAGCGCGGCATCCGCGTCGGCAGTGCGAAGGACGGCAAAGTGATCGCGCTCATTCCGGATCCGGTGGAGAAGGCGACCGGCACGAGCGCGGCCGAAGGTGTGGCCGTCGATCGACAGGGCAACGTCTGGGGGGCAGAGGTCGGGCCGCGGGGGGTCAAAAAGTACGTGAGGAATTGAACTCCCAACTACCAACGCCCAACTACCAACCACTCCCAACTCCCAAGACCCAACCGATTGATCGTTGTTGGGAGTTGGGCGTTGGGAGTGGTTGGAAGTTGGTAGTTGGGCGTTGGAAATTGACTAACGCGTTCCGGACGACTCTGCGGAACGCGCTGCGTTGAGGATGTTCTTGATCGCCTGGTTGCCTTCGTGGCACGCATACTCGAAGATGGCTTCCTGATCGTTCATCGTCAGCGGAATCGCGAACGTCCACGGACGTGACCAGGTGGTCGGATCGTCCACGGTGACCTTCCATTCGATCCGATCGGCGGCGACGCGCGTGAAGCGCTCGACCAGCTTCAGCGTGTCGGGGTTGGCGTTGCGATAGGCGCTGCGCGCCTTGAAGTTCGTCGTCTCAACGACGAGCGTGTTGCCTTCCCAGTGGCCGCGAGCCACGCCCATGTCGGATCGTATCTGTGATCCCACGCGCGGTCCGGAGTCGAGCGGGATCACTCGAGTCTCGTGCACCATCTCGTAGCGAATGGCGACGAACCCTGGTCCCTGCACGAACTGATAAGAGTTGCCGTACACACCCGGCAGCATCGAGCCTGGCAGACCGCGTGTGATGCAGCGATCCCACAAGCTGAAGTCTTCGTGACTGTTGAACGGCCCGTTGCCGCCGCTGCTGCCGGTGCGCGGTGCGTTGGCGATGCGGGTTCGGGCTTCAGGAAGGATCGGCGGAATCTTGCCGTCCTGCGGATCGATCACAAACCACGGCCGGCTGCCCTTGGTGATCTCGTAAATGTCGCGGAACTCGGCTGAGTTGCCGATGAGGCCTGCGGGATCGCCGCCGAAATATTTTGCGCGGGCCAGCGTGTCCTCCTGACGTTTCGCAACGGCCGCCTTCAGCTCGCGCTGGGTGACGTCCTCGATCCGTCGTCCTTCGAACTCTTTCGGACGCTCGAACGGCGTGCTCGTCTCGTACTTGTTGGTGTAGTTGCCCTGCAGGTCGGGATCGCCCCATGGCGTACGCGGTGCGGTCCAGCTGGGCTTGGCGGCGGGTGCGGGTGCGCTGCCGCCGTTCTGCGCGTGAACCGTGGTGACGAGCGCGATCAGGGCAAGGAGCGCGACGATGAACCGCCTGTGCATGTGCGTCTCCGGAAAGAGTTACCGGTAACTCTACGCCGGGGAACGAACACGGTCAAAGGGTTGGGCTTGCCCGCCGGAGCCTTGGCGAAGGCGGGCTTAGTACTGGTCGCGATCGGACCAGCGGAATTCCTGCAGCCATTCGTCGCTCATGACGAGGGCCGAGCGCTGTTGTCGCCATTGGGCGAGCCGGTCCAGAAGTGCCGACGAGAGCGAGCGGATGAACGGAATGGCTCGGCTGGACGAGCCGGTGATCAGGGCATCAAGAGTGTCAACGCGGACTGTCATGTTGTATGGCCGGCAAGAGATCCAAGCGCCGTGCCACGGCGTGCAGTGTTATGTCGTCGGGGGGTGGAATGCAAGATCTGCGATTTTTCTTAGGAAACTGAGCACCCTCGATCCTGCGCTCGTGCGCGATCCTCCGGTCGGGCTTCCGGAAAGCTGACGAAAAACCAACGCTGACAAGACGACGATCCGGACGGGGGTCTGACCCCAATTGCATCTGTCAACCGACGTTGTCAGTCGGAGCCGTCGGCGCGGCTCACCTGCACGTATCGCTCGCCGTCTTCGTCGGCCGGCGACACGTAGACGTGCCATGGGTTGCAGCACACCTCGCAGTCCTGAACCAGCGACCCGCGGATCTCGGGCTCGAGATAGATCTCGACTTCTTCACCGCAATACGGGCAGGTCACGACGAAGACAGAGTCCACAGGTATATGATGCGCCAACGGCACGAGGATCGCGGGACGCCCTCCAGGATTCCTTCGGCCGCTCCGTTGTCGCGGCCGACACATCGCGATCGGAGGCTGGTTGTGACTCGTACTCCGCCGGCGTCTACGAACCACTAAGATGCCTGGGACTGGCGATCTTGCCCTCGAAACGATCTCGGCCGACGAGCAATCCGTCACCGCCGAATTCATCGCGTTCCTGAAAGCGGCCAGCGCCTCACGCCATCCGTCCGGCGACATCCCTCGATTCAATCAAGGCCGCGCCTCGGGCTGCGTTGAAGCGGAGTTCATCGTCGCGACGGGTTTGCCGACCGAAGTGAAGGTGGGCCTCTTTCAACAGCCGCGCAGCTATAGCGCCTGGATCCGGTTTGCCAACGCGACGTCGGCGTCGGACCGCGAGAAGGATGTGCGCGGTATGTCGATCAAAGTGCGGGGCGTGAGTGGTGAGAACTGTACCCGCGGCAGCGACGTGCAGGACTTCATTCTCAACAGCCATCCGGTGATGATGGTGCCAGGCCCGCGCGAGTTCCTCGCGCTGCTGCGCGCGGTCGAGGCCGGCGGATGGCCACGGGCCCGGTACTTCCTCACGCATCCCAATGCGGCGCGCATCGCGTTCGCCTCACGGCAGAATCCCTCCAGTCATCTCGACATTGCCTACTGGAGCACGACGCCGTATCTCCTCGGCGACGGTCGCGCCGTGAAGTACATCGTCCGGCCGGTCGCGCCCTCCCAGCCGCGACGGCCCGCGCTGACCGACACGTACCTGCGCGACGCGCTTCGTCTTCGTCTGTCACAAGAGGACGTCGCGTTCGACTTCTACGTGCAGTTTCAACGCGACGCCCGCAGGATGCCCATCGAGGATGCAACCGTGGAGTGGACCGAGCGCGATTCGCCGTACGTGCGAGTGGCGGAGGTGCGGATCCCGCGCCAGTCGATCGACGTGGTGGGCCGCGAGCAGGCGTGCGAGCGGACGTCGTTCAACCCGTGGAACTGTCTGTTGCCGCACCGCCCGCTTGGTGGAATGAATCGCGTGCGGCGAACGATCTACGAGGACATGCAGCACTTCCGCCAGTCCCACGTCGCGCGCGTGTGATCGCAATCGTCGCGAGGATGTGATCGGATAGAGTCATCGAATGCCTTCGCAGGAGGCGCTTCGGCGCCCACCGTCCACGCCGGAGCCGGATCCGGTCCTCGAGTTTCTCCGCTTGATGTGGGCAGTTGACCACGAGCTGCACCGCGTCTCCAAACGGATGATCGGACGTTTGGGCTTGACCGCCCCGCAGCGGCTTGCGGTCCGGTTCGTCGGTCGTGAGCCCGGCCTCACGCCCGGACATCTGGCCGAGCTCCTTCACCTCGATCCCGGGACTGTGACGGGAATTGTGAAGCGTCTCGAGAGCGCCGGTCTCGTCAGTCGAGAGAGGAGCGGTGGCGATACGCGCCGGATGCACCTGACGCTGACGGCGAAAGGCCAGGCGCTGAATCGGCGGCGAAAGGGGACAGTCGAAGCGGCAGTGCGACGAACGCTCGACGCGCTGCCCGGGGCCGATCTTGCGGCGGCGTCGCGGCTGCTGCGGCGGCTAGCGGCCCACCTCGCGGTGGAATCAACAGTGTAGGGGGAGGCACGCCTCGCCCAACGCATGCGTCGCCCTCGGTTACGGTTTGGACTGTTCGCCCTCTTCGCGCCGACCGGCGCGATCGATCTGAAACAACACGACAAACACGACGGCGAGGATCAGTGTGGTCAGGACGGCAATGGTTTCAAACATGATAGTTGGAGCTGCAAGTATCTATGCCAACTATACCATGGGCCCGACACGCGCACGCTGAAGCGTGCGCTCTACGCTGCAACCGTAGAGCGGAGGCTTCAGCCTCCGCCGATATGCGTGCGCGCTACGAGCCGAGCAGCGACATGAGCTTGTGGCTGAGCGCCGGGCCAAGCTGCTCGATGCTGGCGATCGCCGTCGCGTTGCCGTAGATCAGCGAGACGTCGTGGCCGATACCGATGGCCGCCAGCTGTACGCGCGACCTGCGTTCGATGTCCTCGACGACGACCTGCAGGTGACTCTCGAGATACTCGTGGCCGTTGGCGGCGAGCGTTGCTTCGTCCATCGGCGTGCCGTCGGAAATCACGACCAGGATGCGGCGGGGCTCAGCACGGGCAAGCAGCCGGCCGTGAGCCCAGACCAAAGCTTCGCCGTCGATGTTCTCTTTGAGCATCTCGTCGTGCAGAAAGAGTCCGAGTCCGACGCGAGCACGTCGCCAGGGAACATCCGCCCCCTTGATGACGATGTGCTCGAGGGCGTTGAGCCGTCCGGGATTCTCGGGGTAGCCGCGGGCTGCCCATTGGCGCGCTGGCTCGCCGCCGTTCCAGTCCCGTGTCGTAAAGCCGAGAACCTCGCATTTGACGCCGCACCGCTCCAGCACCTGCGCGAAGACTTCGACAGTCAATGCGGCGATCAACATCGGCCGACCGCGCATCGACCCGGAATGGTCGATGAGCAGGCTGACGACTGTTCCGGGGAAGGGCGATTCGCTTTCTTCCTTGAAGGGACGGGCCCGGCCACCACTGGCGACGAGGGAGGCCAGGCGGGATCCGTCGATTACCCCTTCCTCGAGATCGAATCGCCACTCGCGGACCTGTTTCGCCATCAATAGACGGAGCAGCCGCTTCGCGAGTCGCGCAACGATCGATCGAATCGATCCGAACTCCGCTTCGAGTCTCGACCGCAGCGTCATCAGCTCATCGCGACTCGCCAGTGAAGCGGCGTTGACGATGCGGTCGTAGGCGGTCGTGAACGCCCGGTAATCACGTGACCCGGGGCCGGTCGTGCCGGTGTTTCCCGTGGCCGTGCCTTCGCCGGCCTCTCCGGGCTCCCGCTTGTCGTCGCGAAGTGGTGCGGAGGTGGCGCCGGGATCGCCGCGTCGCGGAAGCTGACGCAGGACTTCACGAGGTGGCACGGGCAGCTGTCCCTTTTCAACCGCCGCCAGCAGCCTCTTCGGAAGCGTAGCGCCAGCGGAACGGCTCCACGCCGCTGCGGCCGTCGCACTGCGCTGATGATCGGTGAGGTGATGGCGAAACGCATGCAATTCGTTGACAAGCCGTGGTGTCAGCGCGGACCGGACGGCCTCGACGAGCCGCGTCTTCTCGGGCGGCGCCGCGCGTTGGCTGAGACATTCGAACACCAGCCAACGAACGCCGTCGTTGTCGGCCCCGGGATGCGCCAAGAGATTCTTGGCGACGCCGGCGAGCCACTGGACGCCGATGGCATCGAGACGTCCCAGCTCCAGCATGTCGAAGATGTCTGACGCCGGATGATCCGCGGGCCGATGTGCGTGATGGATGCGCGGGTCGTGATGACGCGCGCGGACGGCGAGACGGTCGCCGATGGCCCGTAGGCCGCTCAGCGTCGGCGCGGACGCGCGTTCGACCTCGTTGCCGGCCGTGGTCGCGTCGGGCTGTGACCGGACCTGGCCAAAGCCGGCGAGCGCGCGAGTACACGCGCCGACCGCGAGCACGTTCCGCTCGGGAAGCGCTCCAGGCACCTCTATCGCTTCCCCGCCTTCGCCTCCGGCTTCGGCGCGGCAGGCCCTGGTCCCTGACGCTCTTCGGCGAGGTCCTCGCCCATGCAGCGCTGGTAATACTCGGCGACGAGTGCTCGCTCGTCCTCGTCACAGCGATTGAGGAACGTCAGCTTGAACGCCAGTCCCGTGTCGTGAAAGAGCGTCGTGTTCTGCGCCCATGTGACGACGGTGCGTGGCGACATGACGGTTGAGAGATCGCCGTCCGCAAATCCGCGGCGCGTCAGGTTGGCCAGCGCCACCATTGCGCTGGCGCGCGCGCGGCCCTCGGTGTTGCGGTACTCGGGGCAGCGCGCGAGGACGACATCCACCTCGCGATCGTGCGCCAGATAGTTCAACGTGATGACGAGATTCCAGCGATCGATCTGCCCCTGATTGAGCGGCTGCGTGCCGTGATAGAGGCCGGTGGCATCGCCCAGGCCGACGGTGTTCGACGTCGCGAACAGCCGGAACGAGGGATGCGGCTCGATGACGCGGCTCTGATCGAGCAGCGTAAGACGACCCTCGACTTCGAGCACACGCTGGATGACGAACATCACGTCGGCGCGGCCCGCGTCGTACTCGTCGAACACCAGCGCGCACGGACGCTGAAGCGCCCAGGTGAGGATGCCGGGTTGAAACTCCGTGACCTGTCGGCCGTCGCGCACGACGATCGTGTCCTTGCCGATGAGATCCATGCGGCTCACGTGGCCATCGAGATTGACACGTACGCACGGCCAGTTGAGTCGCGACGCAACCTGCTCGATGTGACTGGACTTGCCGGTGCCGTGCCGGCCCTGCACCATCACCCGCCGGTTGTGCATGAACCCAGCCAGCAGCGCCAGCGTGGTGTCGCGGTCGAAGACGTAATCGGGATCGCGGGGCGGCACGTGTTCATCGGCCGCCGAAAACGCCGGCACGTGCAGGTCGGTGTCGATGTTGAAGATCTCGCGCGCCGAAAGAGTGAGGTCGGGCTGACTGGGGATCGCCTGTTCGAGCATCAACGAACGTTGTCCTTGAGGAACGACACGACCTCGGGCCAGATCTGCGCCGCCAGTTTCTCGTTCAGCGTGCCGAGGGCGTTGTGCGGTCCCATGAACGCGTGACCGGTGCCGGGGTGCACCTTCATCGAGACCTTCTTGCCCATGCCGCGCAGCTTGGCTTCGAGGGCGCGCGCTGCCTCGGCGGGGAAGTGGCTGTCGTTCTCGGCCATGTGCCCGCTGATGATGGCGTCGATCTTCGACCAGTCAGGTTCGGCAGGCCCTTGCGGAAAACCGTAAAACGGCACGACGGCTTTGATCTTGTCCGGCCGGTGCGCCGCGATGATGAACGAGAGCAGCCCGCCCATGCAGAACCCGACGACGCCAATGCTCTTGCTCGTGACCGAGGGGTGACTGGCGAGAAAGTCGATGGCCCCGCTCATGTCGCGTCCCGCGCGATCGGCGGGCATGCTCTGCATCAGGTGCGCGGCCTTGTCCATTTCATCATGAGCGGCGAGTTGCCCGTGATAGAGATCCGGTGCCAGCGCGACGAAACCGGCCTTGCCGAGCCGTTCGGCCATCTCTTTGATGCCCGGATCGAGGCCCCACCATTCCTGGAGCACGAGCACGCCTGGCCCGTTCCCAGACGAGGGCTTCACCAGGTAGCCGGATGCCGTGCTGCCGTTGCTCTTGAACGAGACGGTTTCAGCCATTTGCTAAGCATATGACGTCTTATGGTCATGCGCATCACCGCTGCCGTCCTGCTCATCGCGATCTCCGTTTCGCCGTCCGCGGGGGCTGAAGCCCCCGCTCTACGAACCGCGCAACCACACACGCGTAGAGCGGACGCTTCAGCGTCCGCGGAGCAGGCGTCCGCGGACCAGGCCCCTGCGGCGCAGAACCGGACGCCCACGTTTACCGCCGGCGTTGATCTCGTCCGCACCGACGCCATCGTCCGCGACGCGCGCGGACAGTTCGTGGCCGACCTCAAGGCGAATGAGTTCGAGGTCTACGAGGACGGCGTCAAGCAGGAGATTGTCTCTCTGACGATGATTCACGGCGGGCGAGAGTTCAACGTGCTGTCGCCACCGGCGCCGGCGCGGGACGGCCTCATCCTCCCGCCAAACCGTCCTCGCAGCGATACTGCCGGACGCATCTTCGTCATCATCCTCGACGACTTCCATCTCGATTCGACGATGGGAATCAAGACGCGGCAACTCCTCGGCCAGATGCTCCGCGAGTTGATTCACGACGGCGACATGTTCGGGATCGTCTCGACCGGATACTCGTCGATTTCCGAACAGCTCACCTACAACCGCCAGGTTCTGGAGTCAGCGATCACCAAGGTCTCGGGCAACGCACTCAAGCCGAAGGAGATCATCGAAAGCGCGCAAAGCTCGCAGGGGCCCATCGAGCTGCGTCACCGCGCGCACGTCGCCTTCTCGCTGGCCTACGAGCAGATGCGGAACCTGGAGAAAGTGCAGAACCGCCGCAAGGCCGTCATCTACATCAGCAGCGGCTACGACTTCAATCCGTTCGCGCAGTCGCGTCTCGAGGAGCAGGCGCTGCGTTCACGCGTTGACGCCGCCGACTTGCAGAACGATCCGTTCTATCGCACGCAGCAGAGCAGCCAGATGCTCGCCGAAGCCGATCTCGTCCGCGAGCTGGCCGAGCTGACCCGCGCGGCGAATCGCGCCAATGCCACGATCTACACCATCGATCCACGCGGACTTGTCGCCGGTCCGGATGTGGACGTGGACATCCGGACGCCAGAGTGGAACGCGCACGTTCGCACGTCACAGGACAGCTTGCGGGTGATTGCCGAGGAGACCGGTGGGTTCGCCCTCGTGAACACGAACAATTTCAGCGACGGATTCAAGCGGATCGACGCCGAGACGAGCGACTATTACGTGCTGGCCTACTCAGCGAGCAATGCCGATCCGCTCAAGCGCGTCCGTCGGATCGAGGTGAGGACGACGCGGAAGGGGGCGACGGTGTTCCACCGGACGTCGTATACGCGCGCGCCTGGTCGATGAAGTCCGCGACTCGCAACCACGTCTCACTGTCGGTCGCATAGAGCGACGCGAAGTAGCGCCGCATGCCAGCCGGCCACGTATGGCGGCGTTGTAGCCAAGCCTCATGGTCGGCCTTGATCTTTTCGTCGCCATTCGTTTCCACGTCGAGCAGCGCCCGCCATCGCGCGAACAGTGCCTGAACCCGATCACTGCCAGGATCGCTGCCGAGTAAGGATGTCCACTCGTCGAACAGCGCGCGGCGCGAATCGGTGACTCGCGGAAGTCCCGGACCGCCACGCTGCGCGCGGACATCTTGCTCGTTGGCCCATCGCACCCACAGCGCCTCGGCAATGAAGCGCGTTGCGCGCTCGACGTCGAACTCCTCCAGCCGTCGCTTGAGCGACGGCGGCCAGTGTTCCCGGTCGGCCCAGGCTCTAATCAGTCCAGTACGAACCGCCGGCGTAACCGCATCTTCTTTTGACAGCGCTTGCCAGCGATCGGCCAACGCCTGCACGTGCGGCGCCGCTGGATCCGATCCCATCGCGGCGCCGATGTCGCGATAGAGCGCCTGCCACGCCGGCGACGGCCATTCCTCGTAGTACCGCTGCCAGCGTGCCCAGGCCTCGTCGGTGTAGTACTTCCGCATGATGTCGATGTCCTGCATGCTCATGATCCTGATGACATCCTGAAGGACTGCCGTGGGCGACGAAGAATCCGCGCGTACGGCGCGCTCGGCGTCGGTCAGCGCGCGAATGGCGCGGTCGAGGAGGCGCCGCTTCTCCTCGAGCACTTCACGCTGTTGACGGAAGGTGGCTGGGAGCGGCAGCGCCTCACGATCGAAAAGGGCGCGAATGTCGTTCAGCGAGAAGCCGATCGTCTTCAGCGCGAGAATCTGTTCCAGCCTGGCCAGGTCAGACGAGCTGTAGACGCGGTAGCCGCCAGGCGTCCGCTGCGGCCGCAGCAGACCGACGCGGTCGTAGTGATGCAGCGTCTTGACCGTGACGCCGGCCAGTTCGGCGAATTCGTGGACGCGATAGCCGCGTGTCGGCACCGAGCGATTGTGAAGCCTGACCTGAGGGGAGAGTCAAACCAGGTCCTTGGGCCTTGGGCCTTGGTCCTAAGTCCGAAGGACCGACTCCTCCGAGCTCTCGCCAAGCGACGACACCGTGCGTGAGTCGGCCGACACGTCCGGCTCTCGGCGGGACGCCCCGGTGATTGCGCGGTACGCGATCGAGCCGACTGTCAGGCCGCCGAAGATCAAGCCGGCGACGAGGGAGATCGCCAGCACGATGAGGCCGCGCCAGCCGTAGCTGGTCGGCACCACGTAGACGCGCAGCGTGGCTGCGGCGACGATGACGAGTGTCAACACGCCTTCGGCGGCGAAACCAACAAGCTTGACCCACGTCATCAGGCTGCCGAGGAGCGCCAGCGACAGCGGCGGCGTGTGGCCTCTTGAATGCAGGCGCAGGCAGCGTAGGTGGCAGACGTCCTCGGCGTAATCGGCGACGAGCGCCGTGAGCGGCAGCAGCCACCACGCGGTCTGCAGCGACAGCCAGCCAAGCTGCGAGTAGCCGTACCACAGCCCGAACATGAACGTTCCCGAGTACACCGGAATGAATCCGATGATGTCGCGGTACAGGGCTTCCCGTACGACGGCCGCCATCGCGCAGCGGGCGGCCGCATGACCGCGCAGCATCGTGCACCAGCGATCGAGGCAGCCCTTGATCTGCGCCGGCGTAAAACACATCTGCAGAGGGACGATCGAGCCCAGACGCGCGCGCGCCATCGGTTCGCCGGCCCAGGTGAGCGCGTTGACGAAGTAAATGAGCGACAGCTGCAGGAGTAGCAGCAGACCGGCGAACCGGGCGCCAGGTGCCAACGCCGAGGGCGTTGACGGTTCTATGCCCAGGGCTGGCGCAACAATTCGCCAGACCTCGTAGGCCAGGAAGGTTCCGCTCGTGATCAGCACGCCGATCACGAGCGGGCTGACAATGGCCGCGAGCACAACGACGATCGCGCGAGGCGATGACGATTTCGCGTAGAGATGATTGAAGACGACACCGAGACCGACACCCAGTCCCGCGCCAACGGCAACAGTGCCGAAATACTGCGCCAGTTCGAGCGAGCGTTGCCAGGCTTCTGCAACTGAAATCGCGCTACCACCGCGAATGGCGACCGACAGGATGCCGGCGATCGCGCCGAAGATGAACAGCACCACGCAGAGCGCGCGCGTCCAGTAGATGGAATCCAGAAACGCGCGCCGCGCAGGCGAAGCGCCGCGCGCGGCCATGGTGAAGTTATGACAGCTCTCTGCCCAATCGACGAGCGTGATGACCGCCGCGGCAGCCGCCAACCACCAGGCCGGAGGCGAGTCCTGACCCCAGATGCGGAACATCAGATCGACGGCGAAGACTCCGCCGGCGGCCAGCGTCGCCCACACCGCGAGCGTGATGTAGGGCGTCACGCCGCTGCCCATCCAGGGATGACGCGGCTTCTGCTCGGCGAGGACGGTGAGATCTTTTCCGCGCGACTTCTTCCGACGCGCGTACTCGACCAGGTTCGGCGGCGGGTCCGCCGTGTCCTGACGCGCGTAGTACTCGACGGCGCTCGGATCGACCTGCTCGTTGACGTTGACGAGCATGAACGCGCCCGACTCCCTGCGCTGGCGGCGCTCGGCGCGAATTTCCGGATCGGGATCGATCATGCGATACGTCCGCTTGGCGCGGAGGACGTTCGTCCAGAACGGCGTAGCGAACTCGCTGAACGAGTCGCGCGGACCAAGCCGTCGATCGGGCGGCGGGTTCTTGGGCAATGGATCGCAGACGAGGCCCGCGTCGCGTGCGCCGTCGAGCAGCCAGGCGAGCGGCTGCTGGGCGAGCGGGTTGCTGGCGTAACCGCCGCCGACGTTCGAGTGCGCGCCAACGAACCAACGTTGTTCGATCCGCTTGGTCCAGGCTGACGCGAGCGCGCCCACTGGATCGACCTGGGGGTCCTTGCGCGGCCCGAGATCGTTCTCGATGCGTTTGAGCTCGCTTTCGGCAGTGTCGCCGCTGATGTAGGCGACAAACGGCGTGTGTTTGAAACTGCTGCGGTGTTCGTCGATCGCCAGCGCATGCCGGCAGCGCTGAATGAGCGTCGTCGGCCGCATGTTGTGGTGCAGAGCGAGGCGACTGCGAATGCCAGGAACGGCGAGCGCATCCCAGCCGACGGCGCCGACCGTGTCGTAGACGCCGAGATAGGTGATCTTCACGCGGCGCGACCACCGGACGAGCAACGCCTCGGTCGGGTTCAGCGTCGCTGCGCGCTGACCAGGCAGGTAACCAGGTGGACGTGGTGAGAGCGCTTCCTTTTGCCGAACCAGCCACGGATCCCAGACGAGATCGGTGATGCGTCGGAAATCGAGCGGCGGGTCGGGGAAGAGGTCCGTCAGCGGACCGCTGTGATGCTCGCGGGCGCGACCGATCAGGCAGTACGTGCGCCACAACTCGTTGACCGTCAGCGGCGCGCCGCGTCGCAGCAGGCCGCACGTGCTGATGAAGCCCACCAGCGAGCGCGCTGTAAACGCGCCTCGGCTGAATCCGAAGATGTAGATCTCGTCGGCCGGGGTGAATGCCGTCTCGTCCAGATAGTTCTGGACCAGCCAGTTGTAGGCGGCGCGCACGTTGGTTTCGAGACCGAACCCGAAGCCGCCGCCGGTGATCGAATCGAGCGAGCCGGTGCCGACGCCTTCGCGATAAAACTTCAGCTGTGTGACGGTGTCGTTCCCGACGCGGCGAGCCCAGCACTCGGGCGTGAGCGCGAAGTGATGCAGGACGTTCGTGGAATCGTCCCGGTTGTTCCACGTCCCATCAAGGCAGACGATCAACCGGCGAAGTTCGCTCATTCTGTTCTACACTTCGCGCCTACTATAAACCTCTGCTGACACAGAGGCACGTGCAGCTCATCGACTTCTAGTGCACGAGCGGGGCGTCGCGTTTCATGTCCAAAGCGCTTCTCATTGTTCATGGCATCGGTGAGCAACTGCTGGGGCAGACCACCGATAAGCTGGTCAGCGGACTCAGCGCCGCATTCGGCGAGCGCCTGGCGGTCACGCGCGATGCGAGCGGACACGCGATCGGCGTCGCGGTGGGCGCGCCGACGGTCGAATTCCACGAGGTCTACTGGGCAGACCTGCTGACGCGCGAGAAGAATCGCGGCGCGCTCACGTGGGCGACGATGCCGACACTGGTCTGGCATCCACTCCTGTGCCGGCGCGCAAAGCTCCTGTCGTCCGCTGAGTATCCCGCTCCGCTCGTCGTAGCCTGGCTGGCCCTCACGCTGCCGGCATCGCTGCTGGCATACCCGATCGCCCAGGGCGCCCGCGCCCTGGTGCAACCCTTCGACGAGGAACGCCAGAAGCGCCTGCGTGACCGAGTGCGCGACATGCGGTTCATGGAACGTGCGAAAGCCATGGCCGATGCCGCCGCACACGACGAGACGCTGGTCGAGGCAACGCTCGAAGGTGTCGTGGCTGACGTGCCCAACTACATGAACTCGATCGCGTGCGGAGAGGGCGTCGCCTTCGAGGTGCTCGCGCGCTTTCACGACGTGATGCGCAAGGTCCGCGAGCGGCACGACGAGATCTACGTCCTGGCGCACAGCCTCGGCACGGTGGTCGCCTATCACGCGCTCACCGGCGTGGGGCAACCGGCGGGGGATCCGCCGTACGCACCGCGGCGGCTGTTCACGATCGGGAGCCCGCTCGAGAAGATTCGATTCTTCTGGCCATGGACGGTCCGCTGCGCGCCGCCGTCGGCACACCCCGGTTTCCGGTGGACGAATTTCTATCACCGGATGGATGCCGTGTCGGGATCGCTGCGACGCTTTGCGGCATGGGCGCCGCTCGACAACGTGCGGCTCAAGGGCGGCGGAGGGTTTCTTCGCTCGCACGTCGTGTATGAACGCTCGCCAGAATTCCTGGGGATGTTGACGCAGGAATTGTTTGGCGAGCGGACCGTGCCGCGAATCGCGTGGTGGCGTCGTCTGCTGGATCACGCGATCACGCTGGGCGAGAACCTTGCGGCGCCCGTCGGGTTGCTGCTGTCGCTGGCGATGGGCGTAGGACTGCTGCTGATTGTGCTTCTGGCGTTCCCGTATATGGTGTCGCTGGCACTTCGTGGGCTTGGCGCCGGTGTGTGGGGTGGACGCGTGGCGGACGGATTGTCATTGCTGGTGCTGCTGGGAATGACGGTGTTCGTGGTGCGTGAAGTGCGCAAGTGCTATCTCAATGCCTGCATGAGCGTCGCCGCTGGCGGCGCCAGCGTGGCGGGCGAGCACCGGGCGAGCGCCGCGGTCGGCTCTCGGCCGGCGGGCGTGTGAGCGGGCCAGCGCGTAGAGGCGGGTCTTCAGACCCGCCTGTATGAAGGAGGACGGTGTGGAGCACGTCATTTCCGATCTCGTGGGACGTTTCGAGCGTGGCCGCCTGTCGCGACGTGAGCTGATTCAGGCGTTGGCGGTCGTTGCCGCCGCTGGAGTCAGCACTCCGGCGTCGGCCGCGCCGCTGCGGTCCGGCAACATCAATCACGTTTCGGTGCTCGTGACCGACATGGCGCGCTCGATCGACTTCTACAATCGCGTGTTCGGCCTGTCGGTGCAGAACGAGGACAAAGCGAACAAGATCTCGCGCCTCGGCATCGGCGGCAAGATCCTCGTGTCGCTGCGCGTCGAGCCACCGCCAGGTCTCATCGATCATTTCGCGATCGGCGTCGAGGGTTTCAATCGCGACGCGGTGACGAAGGAACTGCAGGGCATGGGCTTGACGCCGCGCGAGAACCTCGAGTTCGGCTTCCATGTGAAGGACCCGGACGGCGCCAACGTCCAGATCACCGGTGTGTAGGGGCCCGTCCTTTCGGGCGGCCATCAATGTAACTTCGCCCACGCGATCACGCTGGCATTCCGCTGCGTGATCGCCCTCGGTGGGCGCGTCCGCGCGCGCGTCGGCCGGCGATCCAATTCTGGGAACCTTCGGTAGATCGCGTTGGTCTCGTCCTGGATCTCACGCAGCCGGATGGCCGCCAGTTGAAGCCGCTCCCATCTGCTGTCAGTGGCCATATCCAGTGTTAACGCTCAGCTGCCGTGCACCGAACACGCGCGTCCTGAGGCTGTGCGCTCGCGGACGCTCGGATCCCGCAGATGAACATCCGACCGTGCGCTGCGGATCACGCGGGAAACGCAAGTCTCGTTAGTGCAACACCTTAACTTTTTGTGGCGGTTGGCATCATTGCCGCTTTGGCGCGCGCCCGGGAGGCCTGCCAATGAAGCGTGTGATGGGTACGAGCATCGTGCTGGTCGCGGTGCTTCTGATCGATCGGCCATCCAGGATCGTCGTCGCTCAAGGGTCGTCCGCTGCGGCGCAGCGATTCGATCTCGCCGAGCGCCTGAAAGCGGGGAAACTGCGGGCTGTCAATCGCAGCGTCGCCCCCGCTCAAGGAACCGCAGGAGCCGTCCACCTCACCGAGACCGAGGGCAACGGCGTCGCCTGGATCGAGGGAACTGATTTCGCACAAGGCACGATCGAGGTTGACGTTCGTGGTCGCGACGTCCAGCAACGAAGCTTCGTCGGCGTCGCGTTTCATCGGCAAGACGACAGCGCCTACGAGGCCGTCTATCTGAGGCCATTCAACTTTCGCAATGCCGACGTCGCTCGACGTCAGAACGCGGTCCAGTACATCTCGCTCCCCGAGTACGACTGGCCCCGATTGCGGATGGAATTCCCGAGCGAGTTCGAGAACCCGGTTGACGCATCGGTCGCACCCACGGAGTGGGTGCCCCTTCGCGTGGTGGTGACCAGCAGCATGGTTCAGATCTACGTCGGGAAAGTGACGTCGCCCAGCCTCGAGGTTCGCAAGCTCGGCTCGTACGAGCGCGGCGCGGTCGGGTTGTGGGTGGGGAACAACAGCGACGGAGACTTCGCCAACCTCCGCCTTACGCCTATGAAGTGACTAAGCGAGAGGTCATCTGTGCGGCTCCGCCGAGGCGGTGAGCACGTCTATTGTCACCTTCGGCTTGCATCTTGCTCCTATAGATAACGGCGGGCTTCGTCGGAGAGGAAGGAGCAATATGGAAAGCAGAGCCAAGCTGTTGGGGCATCCAATTCACCCGATGCTCATCGTGCTGCCGCTCGGGCTGTTTATCGCAGCGGTGATCTTCGACGCGTTGTTCATGTGGCGCGGCAACGCGATGTTTGCGACCGTCGCCTATTGGAATATCGCCGGTGGCATCATCGGTGGTCTGCTCGCGGCCGTGTTCGGGCTGATTGACTGGCTGGCGATTCCCACGGGTACGCGCGCGAAGCGCATCGGCCTCTTGCACGGCGGAAACATGGTAGTGGTCGTCGCGCTCTTTGCGTTCGCGTGGTGGTCGCGCAGCAATGCGCCGGACGCGGTGCCGACGATGAACCTGTTCGTGATTGAAGTCGCGGCGCTGCTGCTCGGTGCTGTCGCCGGCTGGCTGGGCGGGGAGCTGGTCGATCGGCTCGGCGTGGGCGTAGACGAGGGCGCGCATCTGAATGCGCCGAACTCGCTCTCGGGGCGGCCGGCGTTCTCGAGCGAAGCCGACGTTCCGATTCATCACCGTCGCGCCTCGTAGTTCGTAGTGTCCGGCTTTAGCCGGACGGCGTGTGGTGTTCGGCTTTAGCCGGACGGCGTGTGGTGTCCGGCTTTAGCCGGACGGCGTGTGGTGTCCGGCTTTAGCCGGACGGTGCCAGCGCTGAATGCGCGAGGGCCAGAAGGGCCGTGCACGCTGTGTCCACACGCAGCGTGCGCGGTCCGAGGCTGACGGGCAGGAATCTGTGCGCCTGAAGTAGCGACACCTCGAACTCATTCCATCCGCCTTCTGGTCCAATCGCGAGAAGTACGCGGTCGTTGCATCCGGTGACCGCCTCGGCGATCGACGTCGCGCCGCTCGGGTGGGCGATCAGTCGGACACCTGACTGGAACAGATCGTCCAGGTGGTCCTCAACCAGAATCCTGAACTGACGATGGATCGAGACCAGCGGCAGCCGCGTGTCGCGGGCCTGTTGCAGTCCTTCGATGAGGAGCGGCCGGTAGCACCCCTCGGTCAGCACGTGCGTGTCGAAGTAGTCGCGCTCGACGCGGCTCGCGTTGGTCAGGATGATGCGGCCGACGCCGAGCGCCGCGAGTTGCGCCCACAGACGTCGCATGACCTTCGGGCGGGGAAGCGCGAGCAGCACGTCCACGCGTGGCCGCGCGGGCGTGTCCGTCTCGAAGGCGCAGCGCATGGTCACGCGTCCGTCGCCCGCGGCTTCGATCGTGCCTGTTCCGAATGGTCCGTCAAGCCGTCCCACACGCACCGTTTGCCCGGGCGTCACCTGCAGCACGTTCAGCAGGTGATCGGCGCGAGCATCGGTGAGCGTCACGCAGGACGCACCAATATGATCGCGCGCCTCAAGGAGGATCAGATTCACACGGTATTGTCACCTCGAATTAATCGAAACGAGGGGTTCGCTTAATGCGGCCGTCATGTGCGCGGCACATAGTGCGCTGTGAACGAGGTGCGGCATGCCTCATCACATCTGTCCAATTTGCGAACGGCTGGGGCGCGTGCTGGAAGGTGCCAGTGCGAGCGCGTGGGTGACCTATTACCGCTGCGACGTCTGCCGGCACGTCTGGTCGTACGACAACGACGACGAGAACGCTCCGAGACACGACGTGACACTTCGGGTTAGCGCTTCTTCGTCTTGCTCTTCCCCTGGAGATTCAGCGCCACCGCCGCGCGAATCAGATCCTTCAAGGCCGCCTCGTTGATCGTGTCGCCTTCGTGGATGTCGATCGCGCGCCTGGTATTCCCGTCGAGGCTGGAGTTGAAGAGACGTGACGGGTCCTTCAACCCTGCTCCCTTGGCAAAAGTCATCTTGACGGCGTTCTTATACGTCTCTCCGGTGCAGACGATGCCGTCGTGAGACCAGACGGGAACACCCGGGGACGTCGCTTTTTGCCACTTCCACTCTTCGACGATCTCAGGGTCGGCCTTGCGGATGATGTCGCGCACTTTCGCGAGCGTCTTCCCGCGCCAGTCGCCAAGTTCCTTGATCTTTTCGTCGATGCGCGCAGAGGCAGATTCCACAGGGGCGGGACTTTTCATGTGTTCGTCCTTCGTCAGCGCACCTTCATCACGATGAAGGTGAGATCGTCGTACTGCTCCGCGTCGCGGATCCAGTGTTTCATTTCGGCGGAAATCCGGGCGCTGATCTCGTCGGCAGGCAGGTGAGCGGTCTCGCGGAGCAACCGCTGCAGCCGCTCTTCGCCGAACTCTTCGTTCTCGGGGTTGTGCGCCTCGGGGACGCCGTCGGTGAAAACGAGAAGGACGTCACCTGAGCACAACTCGACCGTCGCCTCCTCGTAGGCCATCTCCGGAAACATGCCGACCACCGTTCCTCCTACGGAGAGTTGCTCGATCTCTGGCGACGCGGAGTCGGTTGTCGATCGCCGTCCGGCTCGCAAGAGATACGGTGCGTTGTGGCCGGCGTTGACGTATCTCAGTTGCCGACACTGCTCGTCAAGTTGCGCATAGAAGAAGGTGGCGTACTTACTGGCCGGCGTTGAGCGGTAGACGAACTCATTCATTCGCGCGACCAGTCGTGGCGGCGCGATGCCGCCCTCGGACGAGATGATCCGCAGCGACGCCTGCACCACCGACATAATCAAGGCGGCGGCGACGCCTTTTCCCGACACATCGGCCAGCGCGATGCCGATCTCGCGGTCGCGCAGCTCGACGAAATCGTAGTAGTCGCCGCCGATGCGGCGGGCCGGAACGCTGTTCG